>Ga0315282_10006176_pt1 | contig 20133 bp, 21 predicted proteins | sample YL17G07_20_MG_FD_203693 | JGI IMG/M metagenome (GOLD analysis project Ga0315282, IMG submission 203693) | Sediment microbial communities from Yellowstone Lake, YNP, Wyoming, USA - YL17G07_20 | ecosystem: Environmental > Aquatic > Freshwater > Lake > Sediment | place: USA: Wyoming | collected... | reverse complement strand
CATCGCTACACCTCCTTTTCCCCCAATCTTCCCTGTTTTAAAACGTTTCAGAAAGGGGGCGCTGAATTTCTTTATTTCTATGTTTATCCATAGAAATAGAGAAATGTCAAGAAAATTTTCAGGATACCCATAATCCCTCCTGGAAAGCAAAAGGAAACGGCGCTCAATTCCCTTAAGCTGTGTGATCCGATCTCTTTGACACTCGCTATCGGGAACCTTACGGAACGTAAGCCGTGAGAGTCGATGCCCCAATCACTAAAACTGACGAAATGCGGCCAGTCTGCTGAGACGAGTCATGGGTAAAATCAATCCCCTCTTGTCCAGAATCCTCCGGGGTCGTATTTCCGGATGATCCCAAGTTCTGATCTTGCGGGAGGCTCGGTTTCCTTCATTTCCCGGGCCAGTTTCAGATTCCAACCGGTGTTCTCGAGGATTTCTTTCACAGGTATCCCGGGATGGATGGAGTCGAGGATCATCTCTTTTGTACCCGGTTCGAATCGAAAGATCCCTTTCGTTGTGATGACGGCACAGGGGCCTCCGCCTCTTAATCCATTCTTTTCTCGCCAATTTCCCCCATCCCCAAAACCCGGAGAAGTGACGTAGGTCACCCTGGTAACGAATCTTCGCTTTTCATGGTTCATGATGATGACGAATCTTTTCGAGAGGGAGGCAATATCGCTGCCCCCTCCGCTGCCGGGAAGCCGAACCTGGACGTTCTCTCTGCCGCCAACGTAGGTCGTATTGAGATTGCCGAATCTGTCCACCTCTGCTCCCCCGATGAATCCCAGACTCACTCTCCCACCCTGGAGGAGTGACATGATGTCCAACATCGACGTCGTCCAGATAGCCCCTTCGATGTTCGGTGCGTCTCCCATCGTATACAGGGCCTCCCGTGCCGGCCGGTCTCTTAATATCCCGTTTTCGAAGATTCCGATGGCCCGGGGCGCATGGGTCGCTTTGGCCAATTGAAAGGCCAAAAGAGGGAGTCTCATCCCCACAAAGACCACATCATCGTCCCGGATCTCGCGGGAACCAGCCACCACCATCAATTCCTGCAAGGTATAGTCGCCCTTCAAGGCTGCTTCCTCCTGCGAACTTGGCCGGGTCAGTCCACATTGTACCATTCTAAGATAATTCAAATTCCAATCTCCAAGCTCTAATGACCAAAACCTGTTCAATGTATGTCAAAGTTTTGAATTTGAAATTTGGAATTTATTTGCTATTTGGCGCTTGGAAATTGGTGCTTATCTTCAATATCCATAGTCCACTGGAATCGATTTCCTGTGCCGCTTCACCAGAAGGGATTTCATCTTTTCTTCCCCGAGCCGTCTCAGATAATCCCTCCGATTCTTCACCCGAAGAACCCATGCATCAAGCCATTGAAGATATCCCTTTCTCTCCCGAGACTCATGATGATAATCGGTATATTTTTCATGGTCCCGGTTATAGTAGCCCTGAACAGCGGATGGATGGGCTCCCCAGGGTTCGGGGACGACCGCATTGACGAGGAACCCGGGGATCAGCGTCCGATTGGGGTCCCTGCGGATCACCCGTTGATCAACCACTTCTTCCACGACCACGATCACCTTCCGGGCCGCCAGAGCAGCTTCTTTTGTCACACCGCTTCCCCCCCAGAAATGGGTATTTCCATCCTCATCTGCCCTCTGGGCATGAACGACCGCCACATCGGGTTTCAGTGCAGGAACCAATGCCAGTCTTTCACCTGTAAAAGGACACTCCATCTCTTTGAAAGGATGTTTTCCTTCCATCATGCCCGTCCCCAGGAGGCTTTTTGTCGGGATAAAGGGAATTCCCATGGCCCCCGCGCAGAGGGCCAGGGAGATGGTGAAGTTGGTATGGTCTTCAATCTCAATCTTTCTCGGGACCCCCGTTTCAACAGCCCTTCGGATGTTATAGCCTACCCCCATGATGACGTTTCCCACCCATGCAGCAACGACTTTTCTCACACAACCGGAGCCAATCAACTGGTCGAAGAGCATGTCAGAGATAGGGCCGATGAGGGTGAGGTCCCTTTTCTCCTGACGGATGATCTCGTGCCCGAGGCCAAACGGGATGGCTGCTTCCAGGGCAGTCCCCATGGCAACGGAGTCGCCATCTTCAATGAATCTTGAGACAGCTTCTTCCATTGAGAAGATCTTCTGTGCCAAATGCATCCTCTCCGGTACCATCCCGGGGCTACTGAACACTAATGGAGTCCATTATTTCCATGAACGTTCTTTGAAAGATCTCGTAGACCTTCTTCTCATCGCCTGAAATCGAATCCTTCTCCCAGTTCTTGCCTTTTTGAGAAACTTTCAATCCAAAGGAATTGACGTCTTTTGAGTATCGGATGAAGACCGCATGCTCAGCGTAATAAGGGAAGAGACACTGCCCCTGCAGCGCCCAATTCGACGGGATAGTGATCCCTTTCTCTGCAAGAGGCCGAAGTGAGGCGGCACCGGGGTTCCACGCCATTCCCTGAAGCAGATAATTGATCTCAAGCCCCTTCTTGTTCATCTTTCCCTTTGAAAACAACCTCTTCTCCGTCAGCGGCTTCAGGGGAGGGATCGTCATGGGGCCAGCTTGAGGATTGGTCTTGTCCGCAATCTGGACGATGAGAATATCCTCTGCCTGTTTATTTTTCGCCTTAATGAAAAGGTAAGTGCGGGTGAGTGAGTTCTCTTCCTTATTGTCCATCGATGAAGAATGAATGAGCTGAAGGTCCGAGGGCAGCATGACGGTAAAAGGTGGTTTCTGGAAGAGAAGCTTCTTTCCCTCAACCCTCAGATCCTTGCCAAAAGCGAAGGTGAGCACGGAGAGGCTGAGGAGAAATGCAGGAATCCCGATTCTTTTCATGATGTCATTCCGCTGGCCGGATTTCGTAACCATTTAGCCTGAGAGATCTCAAAATGCTCATTGATCATTGGTCATTTTGCATTGATCTTTATCTCAATCCGTCTTCCTCTTTCTGGTTGACGATCAGAAAGGGTCCGCTCGAAAAACTTACCTGGACGGTGGTCGGGTCCTTCTGAAGGATAACCAGGCTTTTATCATCCCACGACCAGTGCTCCACTCCTGCCTGTGTGTAGGCGGGGTCTTTGAATGCCCGCATCAGTTGACCCTTTGCTTTTTCATAGGCTCTGAGATCGCTAAAGGTCACGTCGACCCGGTAGAGTTTTCTGGTCCTTGGGGTGAACAGGTAGCTGAAAATAGCAGAAAAATCCCAGTAGGTTCCTGAGGCATAAAGGGCACGGGGGGACTTGTCCGTACTATCCTGAAACCAGCGATTCCCATCTTTCCGGATCGCCTCCTTGACCCCATCTACGGTAGCCCCCCACTTTGCGTTCAGGAAACCGGCAGGAGGTTCAAGCCCTTCTCCTCCCTTACGAATAAGAGAGACGCATCCAAACAGAACGGCGGATAGAAGGAGCAAAACGGATAGCTTTCTGAGCAGATGTAAGGAATCCATTCGAAACCCCTTTCATGGGACCGGCAAAGGGAAATTCTGCCAGCATAAAGAAGCTCCTTGCTCTGGGAGTTCCGTACCCTTTGTTGAAGAATATTTTGAGCATTTTGAGTATAACAAAAATGGAGCAAATTTAACATTGAAAAATTCCGCTCTGCCGGATTCCCCGGTTACACGTGGGAAACACCTGCCTTTTCGTGCATTCTCCCCGACCCTTTGTTAACCGGTGAATGGAGGAGCGGGTTTTGAACCCGCCCTCAACCATAAAGACCCCTATTGAATTATTTTAGGGTGGCTCCAAAACAAAGGCTATGCAGGATCTTTGCAGCCCGCTTGGGATTAAAGATGCCGCAGACGCATTGCCTGGCCAGTTCTTCGGCTGCCGACTCACCACTTTCTTTTCCGTTTCGAATATCGTCGATCAACTTTCTTACCAGATTTGTAGAGACAAGGCAGTGGCCGCACATCGTCGTGATCTCAAGGATCTCCTGGGAAGGAAGTTTCTCGATTCGCCCCCAGACCCCTGCAGAATAACTGACCGTATGAGGAGCTAATCCAGCCTTTCGACAACACTGGAAAATCGTCTCAAATAACCCCGAGGCTACCACCGATATTTCGAGATCAGCCTCTTTCAGATCCTGGAGAAACCGGGGCATATCCTCCTGGTGGGTAAAAACCATGTGGACAATCGGTGATACCCGTTATCCCTTGTATCTTAAGACCATTGGCTATCCCTGCGGCAGTCGGCGCGGCGATCTCAAAGGCAGAATGAACGGTCGGGACGCCATAGGCAGTGTTAGGATACACACCTCCTATCGCTCCTTCGCAGGACGGAACAATCACGGCAATGGTTCGTGGCCCCATCGCCTGAAGAACCAGTTTCATCCCGACCGCGAGGCCGCACCCGGCGCAGGCCGCATGACCCGGCCTCAACAGATTTGGCTGTTGTTCGGATAGAACCATACCCCCTGCTCCTTGATTCCCGGTTTAACGGTCTTGGGAAGCCGGTATTCAGGGATGCCCCATCGCCTGACGCCTCCGAGCTCCTTTTTGGCCTCGAAAAGGGTTACCCGGTGGCCCAGAAGTGTGAGGAAATAGGCTGCTGAAAGCCCTGCTGGACCCGACCCAACGACGGCAACCCGCTTCGGATCATCATTCGATGCGGCATATATGTCCGGCAATCGTTTGGAGTTTACATCAAACACATACCACTCCATTGCGTTGATGGATACCAATTCATCGTACTGACTTCGATTGCAGTCTCCCTCGCAGGGATGAAAACAGACCCTTCCACAAACTCCCGGGAAGGGGTTCTCTCTCAATAACGTCCGAAGGGCATCTTCGTATCGCCCCTCACTCGCCTGGTAGAGGAATTGAGGAATCGGATTCCCTGCCGGACAGGCCTCCTGACAGGGAGCTGTCATAAAAGCCGTTTCAGGTTTCTGAAAGCCCCATTTCCCAGTATCAATAATTTCCGTGCTCCCGTAGGAAATCGGAATGACAAATTCCCCCAAGGGATGAACTCCTTTCTTGAAACAATTACGTAGAAAACAAAAATCTTTGGTTAAGGTCATGGTAAGGATGCCTGTTTCGTCTAGGGGCAAGGGCAATGGGTTTAAATCATTAACCATAACCCTTTGACCTCACACCAAACTGGCTTCATAGCCCTAACCTCCTCACCTTGCCTGAGAGGTCATTCTTCCAGCCTAAGGCGGCTGTTATGCCCCTATCTCGTATATCCTGACTCTTTCGTATGCCTCTTTGACGGCCTCAACATTTTCCTCCACTTTGGCCGGGACCGTAGCCTTGACCGCCTCGATGAGAGCCTCAATCTTGATCAAATTGATTAATCGAACATGGGCCCCGAGCATCGCCATGTTGAACGTTCCTCCGAAGCCTACGCTCGTTGCAATCCGAGCCGCATCGATCAGACCGATCTTGAACATCCTCAATCCCTCGAAGCCATCGATTTCTTTGTCCGTGTTGAGCAGGATGATTCCTCCGGGCTTAAGCTCCTGGAAGATCTCTTTTCCGTCGACCAGAGAGAGATCAAAAATGATCAATTGATCGGGATGTTTGGTCTGACATTTCAACAGGATGGGCTCCTCATCCACCCGCAGGAACCCCACGACCTGTGCACCCCGGCGTTCCCCCCCCAAAAAAGAGAGAAGCATTGAGGATACTTCCCCTCTAAAAAGAAGGCCCGTCCGGGAATCTCGGACGCAACAACGGCTCCCTGTCCTCCACGGCCTCTAAACTTGATCTCAATCATTTGTGACCCGTATCGTCGAATACTGTACCCCAGAAAAAGGGGAAGAACAAACGCTATTCCACCGCTTTTGGCGGCTCCTTGAAGGCCTACCTCAGTCCATCCTTCTTGGATTGCTCCAGGTGGTAGCTTATTGCCCTGTTCACCTCTTCCAAGTCCTTCTTTTCGATCGCCCGAAGTATCCCCCTGTGACCGTCAATTGCCGTTGCGACATTGCCATTCTCTATTGATTTATGGCTTCCACCGAACCTATGATCTATATGGCATGGGGCCACGAAAAAGGCGTTGAAATTATGCAACAGATGTATCATAAGGTATTCATAGCCCCGTTTCCAGGGAAGATGTATGGAGAGGAAAAAACAGGAGGGCATCCGGATGAACCACTACGTCAACTACGAAGGTAAAAAGATTTCCTTTTCTGTTCCAAGACAGTGGAATTTGATTTCGTCCGAGGACAAGCCTCCTACTTCCGGCGTGAACGATCCAGTACAGGAGATCAAACGAGCCTTAGACCATCCCATTGGATCCTCGAGGATCGAGGAACTGGCACGTCCCGGGATGGAAGTCGTTTTGGTCTTCGACGACCTCCAGCGCCCAACGCCGGTGCATCTCGCTTTGCCTGAGATTATAAGTCGCCTCAATCGCGCAGGCATCCCGGATGAAAGGATCACCGGGATCTGTGCTGTCGGAACACACCCCATCCCTTCCATCGAACAACTTGAGACAAAGGTAGGAAAAGAGGCTTTTTCGCGCCTTCAGGGCCGGATCTTTTCCCATGACCCCCGTGCTTCCAACAATGTCATCATCGGCAAGACCCATCGAGGTGTGCTTGTAGAAATTAATCGCCGCGTCGCCTTCGCGGACCTGATCATTGGGGTTGGCGAGTGTATGCCCCACCCGGTCGCTGGATTTGGCGGAGGATGCAAGATCATCATGCCAGGCGTATGCTCTTATCGTTCGGTCGCTGATCATCATTTCTCCTGGGTGCGCCACCGGCATAGCAGGGTGAATGTACGTCAGGGGAATTGCTTCTATGAAGAGATCGTGGATGCGGGACGCCTTGGCCGTTTGGCGTTCAAGCTCGATTTCATCCTTAACGAGAAGAAAGAGGTCATCAAGACCTTTGCAGGAGACCCTGTGGCTGCCCATAACGAGGCTTGCGATTTTGCAGCGTCTCTTTATTTGATGCCACTGCCGAAGCTTGCCGATGTTACCATTAGTGCGGCTTTTCCATTGGAAATGGGAGTCCAGGCGACAAAGTCCCTGACTATGGCCAGTTTCTGCACTCGATCCGGCGGGGCGATTATCTGGGTTGCCCCTCAAAAGCAAGCAGGTTCGATCCTCCCGCTAATCAAGGAAATGGGAAGTGATGAAAGCGCCGGTGATTTCCACAGGCGGTTGATCCGGGGGGATGTGCCGGACCACCTCCGGCAGTTCGGGATCTCCTACATCATGCAGGTCGTCTATTTCAAGGAACTCTCCGAGAAGTTTACCGTGGTCCATGTCACGGATGGTCTTTCACCCGACCAGGTGAACATGATGAAGTTCTCTTGCTCGCCGAATATTGACGATGCGATCCGCCAGGTTTCCGAGAAGATTCCCGAAGCCGATGTGGCGGTTTTCCCGTCAGGAGGCAATATCATCCCCGAGGTGCGCTAAAGACCACATAGGGCATAGAGCATGGTGCATGGCGTAGAGGGTATAAGTGCCTAATTGAACCCTGTGGGGTCGGCCACTGTGCCGACCTTGCGTTTTATCATTTTGCCCTCAGCATGCCTCGAAAGATTACGTCTGTAGAAAATCTTTGACAATAAATCCTTGTTTCCGTATGATATGGGTGTCTATCCCCTACTGATGCGGGTTAACAGATGAAAGTTCTACTTACTTTTACCGGATTCCATGATCCCTATGCCGTTGGGCTTGTTGGTCAGGAAGAACAAGCCGGCCCTGTCCTTTCTCTTTTGTCAGCGCGAGCCTTTGACCGGGTCGTCCTCTTCTCAACTCCAAGGACCGAGAAGAACACCCAAGCTACCCAAAAGACTTTACGATCTCTCTATCCTCAAATGGTAACCGGAGCGCTATCGCTGGTCAAAGTGGCGCTTTAAAAGCGGCAAGGATTTGCGGGACTTCGTCCGTGATGAGGTCTTTCCTTACATGGCATCTTTGGTCAAAGAAGAGCCTCAGATTGCTGAATACTTCCGGGATGCTGTTCTGGAGATCGTTGATCCCAATGTTCTCAAAAATGTATTAGACGAAATCGATGGTATCGAGTTCCGTAAACTTGGCACTGATATCAAGGGAGACATTTTCGAGTACCTGTTAACCCATCTTGGGCAGTCTGCGCTGAACGGCCAGTTTCGTACCCCGCGTCAGATTCGAACCATGATGGTGGAGTTGGTAGATCCGGATCTGGGAGACACGATTTACGACCCGGCCTGTGGAACAGGTGGTTTTCTCATCGACACCGTGGAGTATATTCTTGCGAAGTATTCAACTGAACCCATAGAAGTGCCAATTTACGGTGAGGAGTGGCTTGAGAAACGCAACCAAACCACCAAACAGGCAAAGTCCGAGATCCCAACCCTGCAGACCTACCGTAAAGGAGCAGGGGGAAAAATTCCGGATTGGGGGCTTCTTGAAACGTCCATCTATGGGATCGATGTCTCCCGACAGATGATGCGGATCGCCATGATGAACCTGGTGCTTCACGGAATCCGGAATGCAAATGTAAAGCGAGCCAATACCCTTTCAGAGCTGGGGGGACTTACAGAAGATGATTTGCATCGCAAATACAAAGTCATTCTTTCGAATCCCCCGTTTGCAGGAGTTCTTCCTAAGGAGAGCATTAGAAAGGACCTCCCTACTAACAGCAAAAAGAGCGAACTCCTTTTTCTGGGAGTAATGATGGAAGCCCTCGCTCCGGGGGGCCGTTGTGTTGTTGTGGTCCCCGAAGGGTTGCTATTCGGGTCAACAAGTGCCCACGTCGATCTCCGTCGCAAACTCATTGAAGATTACGAGCTTCTTGCTGTTATTTCACTACCGGCAGGTGTTTTCAAACCCTACGCAGGGGTGAAGACAGGAGTTCTTGTCTTCCGCAAGCCGACAGATGATGCCAGGCAGAGGGTCGATAAGATTTGGTTCTACGAGGTTCGGGCTGACGGCTATGATCCTGATAAAATAGTGGGCGGTGGGCGTCCTGAAACACCCGATCGAAATGACTTTCCTGATCTCCTGAAACAGTGGAAAACCTACAAAGAATCTGATTTCAAGAAGGCCCCCGGTGTTGAGGCTATGAGCTTCTTGGAACCAGGAGCTGAGGAGCCTCGCTGCTGGTGGGTAACCAGGGAAAACGTCGCCCAGAATGACTATAGCCTTGCCGCCGGCCGCTACAAACCCCAGATCGCCGAGAAGCCCCCGGACGAGGACCCAGCCCAACTCATCCGCGAGACGCTTGCCATAGAACGCGAAATCACAAGGGGTCTGGAGCAATTGCTTCAAGAGGTAGAAGGATGAACGAACGCCGGTCAGATACGAAGTCTTCCGTTCAACTTAGGAGGATCGGCGAAGCTAAGGACGCTTCGTTCAACCACCGGTCGAAGGAATATTTGCAATTCCTCCTTGATCTCAAAACGAGGATCAAGACCGCTCAGGTTCAAGCGAACCTTTCCGTTAATGCGGAGCTCATTCAGCTGTACTGGGACATCGGCAGCAGAATCTTAGACGAGCAGAAAGCTCGTGGCTGGGGCGCGGCTGTCATCCCGCAACTTGCAAAAGATCTGAGAAATGACCTCCCCGAGGTGAAGGGGTTTTCAGAACGAAACCTTAAGTACATGCTTGCGTTTGTGAGGGAATATCAAGATTCTGTAATTGTGCAACAGCCCGTTGCACAATTGGGCGGAAGTACCGATTCAAATCAGGTTCCTCAGTCAGCACTGCAAAGAACGCTTTCCTTTCTGGCCCGCATTCCTTGGGGACACCACATCATACTGATGGAGAAAATCAAGAAACTCGAAGTTCGGCTCTGGTACGTGGACCAAACCCTCCAGCACGGTTGGAGCCGGAACGTTCTCCATCTACAGATTGAATCCGGCGGTTTCCAAAGGCGCGGGCGTGCGATCACCAACTTCGACAGGACACTCCCACCTGTCCAGTCGGGCCTTGCCAGCCAAACATTGAAAGACCCTTACATTTTCGATTTCCTCACACTTCAAAACGACTTCCGTGAACGCGAGCTGGAAACAGGTCTCCTGGAACATCTGACCCAGTTCTTAATCGAACTTGGTTCGGGATTCGCTTACGTAGGCCGGCAGGTGCGCATGGAGGTCGGTAACGAAGACTATTATGTTGACCTCCTTTTCTACCACCTCAAATTACGCTGCTACGTCGTCATTGACCTGAAGAAGGGTGTGTTTCTACCCGCCTACGCAGGCAAGATGAATTTCTACCTGAATGTGGTGGACGATCGGGTTCGAAATCCTGAAGATAAACCCAGCATTGGCCTCATTCTTTGTCAGGACAAGAACCGCGTGGTGGCAGAATACGCCCTCCGCGGGATCGATAAGGCCATCGGGGTTTCCGGATATCAATTGACCCGGGCTCTGCCACCCGACCTCAAAAACAGTCTGCCGACGATTGAGGAAATCGAAGCAGAACTTGAACATCGTACCCATTCAAAGAATGAAAGAAATGCAATTGCCGCACATGCAGTGAAGCGGAACCGTGCTTACCATAAGAGAGGTACGGAATGAAGTGGCCTGTGGTTCCCCTTGAGAGGATCGCTGAGGAGTGTAACCGCTCACTTTAATCCGTCTCAAATTTACACGGTAATACGGACACCAAATTATTCAGGCGAATGGAATAAAGCCATCGTAAGCAAGGAAACTCTTCTTGTGAGGAGAATTAAAGCAAGGGCAGTTGCTTTAACTCTCCTCACAAGAGGTCTCGGCGCTCCAAAGACCTCTGGACTGACAAGTCGGCCCAGTTGGTAAGGGGCAGATCAATCTGAGAAAAAGGGCTGCTTTTCTACTTGAATAATCTGCTATATCACACACACTCTCTCTCAGACAGGTCGATTGGGCAATTGAGCTTGACGCAACAAGATTTGACGGGCGGACGGGCGAAATCTTTAGGCACGCTAAGAGGAGAAGCATAGGAATTACCATTTGATCCCAAAAGAACTGAATATCTCAATACTTTTGAGCAACTCTTTTTGGCAACGGTAGGAAATCACAGAATTCATAGAATTGAATATCACCTTAAGGATACGGACGAAAAGCCTTCTCATGACCTTTTTGAAAACCAATGCAAAAAATTCCTTCCACGTTTAATCCCGGGGGAATATGAAATAACCCTCATTCGTTGGGTGGAAAAGGAAGGAGGGGAGAGGTTCCATGCGAGATATATTCTCACTGATATAGGAGGCTGCCGGATTGAAAAGGGATTGGATGAAGGGCAAGAAAGTGGAGAGACTACCGATATCGGTCTTCTTGATCTGCCTTTATATAACCAACGTTGGAAGGAATTCCAACGGGAATCCTCGGTTTTCGACTTTGGGGGGGAAGTTAAAATCATTGGCGAACGGGAAATCTCTTGAAAATGCTCCTAAGCACCGCTAAGGGGCGTTCACAACTTTGTAACCTCTAGAAGAGGTGGTCATTAGTAACCTATATTGATGGCTTCTTGGCTATGAAGGTGTGCATAGACATGAAACCGTGAGGTCGTCATGCTTTTTAAGGAGTTCCTCCCCTGGTTCTTTACAATGGAGGATTGAGTGGGTTTTTCACCCCAATTCAAGATCACAAATGCCATCACGGCGGCGCTGACTTGTACTACCGGCTGGCAGGGGTGAAACCATAGAGTTATAACAAACCTGCGACAAAGTTGTGCCATTACTTGCGACAGATTGACGACAGAACTCGTGCCGGGGATATTGCTGTTCTTTGCTCTGGAGCTTGCAACTCCCTTTCGCAAATCTTCCGCCCAGTAATCCGCCGGCTGTCCGAATTCTATCCTTTGCAGCGAAAAGACGATTCTTGATTTCTGAGTTGTACAGGATTACCGTTCGGAAAGGCCGCTTGACCTGAGCCCAAAAAAAGGGCGATCATATCGGATCGCCCCTACAAAGACTAAAATCAAATCATCCAATAGGACTAGTTTCCAAGTGGCTAAATTCACACCATTGACAAGACATGAATATCCCATTATTCATATCATTGGCCTTCCAGGGGCGGGAAAGACGACCCTGGCAAAAAGACTGGCGAAGAAATTGGAATTTCCTATTTACCGAATTGGGGAGTACCGGTTAAGATTTCCTTCAACCCCCATTGGCGAAGCGGATGCGTGGGCTGCGTTATTCCGGGATCTATCCAAACGGAAATGGAGAAATTGCATCCTCGAAACCACAGGGCTGAACAGGAGAGAGTGTTTTCTTAGAGCCGCCCTCCCGTTTTTTCAAATTGTCACGGTAAAACTCGAAGCGCAGAGAAAGGTCCTTTTCGAAAGGATCGGAAGGAAGAGAAAGCGCGAACGGGGAGGCAAATGGTTATTCGAAACGGATTATCCTGACAAATATCAATTCGCGAAGAAAATGTTTCCGGAGTTCAAGAAAATACCGGCGGAGATCAAGATCGACACCACCCACCTTAAGCCTCAAGAGGTGTATCAAATCGCCCTGAAGCAACTGCAGACGCATATTATTTCCAATTGTGATTTCAATTCGTAAGCCGGAACTTTCATTCGCTGCGTGTAATCCAATTTTGAGAGAGTCAGAGAGCTTTCATTATGCCCTAGATTGTCTTAGAATGATTCTATGTGGACGCGAAGAAAGCTTCTAAAACACCTTGGGCTTCCATTGTCTGGATTGATTCTAGATGCCTCTCCGTTATGCAAATTCATCGAAATTTCCTGGGCCAAGGCCAAGAAACTCCTTCCCAAGGGTTTCTCGAAAGAAGAACTCAAGCATATGAATCCGGCTGAGATTGACAGCCGGAATCTCGAAGTCGATCCTGTCGACAAATTTGGGACGATGGGCCCCACCGAGGTATCGATTGATCCAAAGACCTATCACCTCAAAGTGACAGGCGAGGTGCAACGTCCCCTTTCGCTCTCCTATGATCAGATTCTTAAGTATCCCTCATTGACCGAGGTTGTCCTCCTGATCTGCCCTGGTTTCTTCTCGAATAATGGACGCTGGACAGGAATCAACCTGAAGGTCTTGCTTCAAGAGGCGCAGATCAAAAAAGAGGCAAAATATGTCGATATTAAAGGAGCACAAGAGAAGGTAGTGAGGATTCCGCTAAAAGACCTCCATGCAAAAAGAATTTTTCTCGCCTATCGCGTAAACGGAGAACCTCTTCCCCGGAAGCACGGCTTCCCTTTGAGGTTGGTTTTCGAAGACGCCTACGGCTCCGACTGGGTTAAATACGTGCACGAAGTCCAGGTATCATGAACTTCTGAATTAAGAGGAATTGTATCAATTTAGCGCTTTGAAAATCAGCAAGAAATATGGTCAGAAAAGCCCGTCATTCCTGCCCCGATTTTCATCGGGATAAACTCCAGCAGGAAGCCAGGTTTCATTGTTGAGTCCTGGATTCCGGTTTTCACCGGAATGACAAAAAAAGGAAACCGTCAAAAAGCTTCGTTTCAAAGAGCTAGCCAAAAATATTTGAAATTTCCTGGACTTGTCATCCTGAACCATGCCCTGATGAAAATCAGGGTTGTTTCAGGATCTCACCAAATTGGACCAATAGGTGAGATGCTGAAACGGATTCAGCATGACGGTCTTTTTTAATGGTCCGAAAATGTTAGAGACAAATTCTCACACTTTTTGTGCAAGAATCTAAAATGTTACGAGGAATTAGGGTCATAAGCTATTCTTAATCCAGTGGGCGTTTTTGGTCTGTGGCTTAGCCTTCTTCGGCTACCTCCCTGGGATCAACTAATCTATAGTGCTTTTCTAACGTGACCCGAATCCCCTTGCTGGTCTGCTCACATTCAAATAAGGCGATTAGCTTCTTTTCGATCAAGATGGCGGCAACGGATCGGCAGATCAGCCCTGGAAATTTGGCCTTGCAAACAGCAAGGTCTCTTTCGATCCGGGCAACTCCAATCCTGCCCGTTTTGCCTTCGGCTCGAACGGGCAAAACATAATGGACTCCCCGCTTGTCGACACCCACGTAGATTTCATCCGTTTCGACTTGTGCGATACCACGCACTGATGTCCTGAGATGATTCTGCAAAGAGTAACAGGTTAAAGCAGTAAAAATATCAATCAGACGGTTATAACGAAGCCTCGTCAAAAGCGCTTGTTTATCATTCAATGCATATCTCCCAACCACTCCAGGAGTAGCATCGGGAATTCTTGCCTCTATGCGCATCACTGACGGGGTAATGGTAAGTTTCATTAGCGGAGTGCCCTCTTCCTACTCATCTTCGTCTTCATCATCGTCGTCCTCCTCATCGTCGGCCTGGGGTTTCGCAGGTTGACCTTTTTGAGGCATTTTGGGCATCTGCATCTGGGGCATCTGAGGCATCTTGGGCATTTCAAACTTGCGTGGTTCTTCCGTAATCAGGGTTTTTGCGCCAGTGCCGTATCCAACCAGCACCATCTCCGAATCCTTTGATTGCGATTTGATTAATCCGTAAGGGTAGACATCTTTATAGACCCATCCGTCCACCACACCGTCCGGTTGCTGGTACTGCACATGCTGCGCGGTAAAAGTTCCTGCCGGGACCTTGATCGTTTCCGTTCCTTTGTCAATCAATTTTCCCGTCCGCTCCTGGGGCTTCCCTCTGCTCATCATCTGGAGCGGCATCTCCATGGCGGGCCTGTTCCCCGCCTTGACGATCATCCGCTTGAGATTCTTCGTATCGTCAGGGTTTCCCGAGACGAGCATCTTGCTGATCATTTTCCCTTCCCGTCCCCCTTCCATGACGCTCTCAAACCAGTAGGCATCTCCCTCTTTTCCAACAACGGCGATCTTCATCCTGATAGGCGCTTCACCCTTTGCCTTTATCTCGTATTCTGACCACCCTCCCACAACCGGCTTGAACTCAGAATAGAATCTTGGGGCAGAGCTCTTTCCCATCTGAGCAAAAGCGAAATTGACAAATAACAGGATTGAAAGAATCGAAACGCCTAAGACCATTTTCTTCATGTTGACCTCCTCCTCTGATAATTTGACAACCCAGTACCAGGGCCACCACCCGCTGGGATCCATTGCGTTAGAAAGCCGTGGTGCACACGCTCCGCCCTCCGACAAGCTCAGGCCAGGCTTTGTCCACCCCACGGACTGACTAATCTTGAGGCCCGAGATGGGCAGAGCACGCCCAACTGGGACCATGAATAGTGTCTTTAATTATAGGGGATGGAAATACGAAGGTCAATACTTGCGGGGAACCCAAGGGATTGACTTGACGGTGGACTCTCATTACACTTGAGGATGGAAACATACCAAGAAAAGGAGGGATAAACCCATGGTCCAATATTCTGAAAAGCTCTGGAATGAGTTTCGAAAAGCCCTGGGACTGAAAGAATCTCCTCTGGGAATTTATTACACGAATGATAAACCCGAAGGAATCACTCCAAAACCGGGGATCCATTTCTGCATGATCGCCCTGCTGAAGAAGGCGAGACACGACGGGGAGATTGTCTATTTTGACAAAGAGCACTTCGGATGCCCCGGGGGAGGTTATTACATGGGCTTTCTGGAAACACCGAGGCCCAGCATTGAATATTTTCTTTCCTGTGGAATTCCCGGGCAGATGGAGGGAGAGCGATACATCAAGACCCCGGAAATCGCCAGAGCGTACTTTGGGAAGATGAACCCGAGGCCTGCACCGGCTCCGTACTGTGTTTTCAAGCCCATCGAGAAGTTTCAAGCCGGGGAGACCCCTGAGGTCGTCGCCTTCTTTGCCCCGCCTGACATTGTCTCGGGCCTCTTTACTCTCACGAATTATGCCCTGGAGGTTATGGATGGAGTGAAAGCTCCGTTCGGTTCCGGATGCAGCGCCATCCTGACCCATCCTTTAAGACAGGCAGATGAGGAACATCCCAGAGGCATCCTGGGAATGTTCGATGTTTCGGCAAGGCCCATGGTGGAGAGAGATATCCTCACCCTATCCATGCCCTATTCCCTATTCTTAACGCTTCTGGAAAATGTCTCAGGCAGTTTTCTGGAGACCGAGAGCTGGAAGAAGGTTCACGCGAGGATCCTGGGAAAATAGAAGTTGATTTCAGATTTGAAATATCACGAGATCGCTCAAAAATCCGAAAGGTTCTTGACTTTAAGATGGCAAATTACGATAATGTAACGGGTTACCGAGCACATTCATGCCGGGGCTAAACCGCAGGGACACAAAATCTTGTGCCCCTTATAGTGGACCGGGAAACAGGACAAATCCTTGCCGGGGAGCGCAAACACATGGGAACGAACAATGTTATCTTTCTGGAGGTGCTGGAGTGGTTTGATGAAACAGGGAAAGAAATCGTTCACAGGATTCCCGATAAGGGTTCCGGGGAAATAAAGTACGCGGCCCAACTGATCGTCCGGGAAAGCCAGGCAGCCGTCTTCTTCTACAATGGGAGGGCCTATGATGCCTTTGTTCCGGGCAGACATACGTTGACGACTGCAAACATCCCCATTCTCACCAAGGCCCTGAGCCTGCCGTGGGGGTTCACAAGCCCGCTGAGGGCCGAAGTCTATTTCGTGAATATGAAGGTATTCCCCAATCTCAAGTGGGGCACGCGAGATCCCGTGGCCTTTAAGGACTCGCAACTCGGCCTCATTCGCCTCAGAGCCTTTGGAGTCTTTGAGTTGAGGGTGATTCAGCCCGTTCTTTTTGTAAACACCCTGGTGGGAACTCAGGGAGTCTATTCCACAGAGGAGATCGAGGAATATCTGAGCCGCGCCATCGTGTCGCGATTCAATGACCATCTGGGGGATCATCTCGATACCGTGCTCAACCTCCCAGGACGCTACGATAAGCTTGCAGAGGGGCTCGTCGAACGTTTGAAGAATGATTTCGATCGCTACGGTCTGGGGCTTTCCAATCTCTATATCATGTCGATCACTCCTCCTCCCGAGGTCCAGAAAGCCATTGATGATAAGAGCCGGTTGAAGGTCTTTGACGACCTCAACCGTCTTTTACAGATGAAGGCGGCCATGGCTCTGGAGAAAGCATCGGAGTCACAAGCTGAAGCAGGAGCAGGTCTGGGCGCAGGCGTTGGTTTTATGATGCCTGCCATGTTTGCGGACTTCCTCAGAGGGGCTAAACCCGCTTCATCTGAGGAAACGTTCAAATGCCCCGATTGCCAGCATCCCGTTCCGAAGGAGGCCAGGTTCTGTCCGGATTGCGGCCACCAGTTGCTCGTTTTCCAGAAATGCTCAAACTGCGGCAAGAACCTGCCTGCCCATGCAAAATTTTGTACCCAGTGCGGCCAGCCCGTGGGCGGGAAGCCGCGGTCGAAGAAATGCCCCCATTGTCATACTGAAAATCTGCCCGAATCGGTTTATTGCAATCAGTGCGGTGAAAAAATCCAGTAGCAGAACATGGGAGATCGAGCACCCCTGTCCTCAATGTGGCGCTCCGGTAACGCTTGAAGAAACAGACCGTCTTTTCGCCTGTTCCTATTGCCGGGTAAGACTCTACCTTTTATCGAAGGATTACTTCAGATACTATTTGCCACCCCGTAACTCCCAGTCCAAAGAGATCCTTTTCGTACCCTACTGGCGGTTCAAAGGCCTTGCCTTTTTCTGCAATAGAAATGAGGTAACGTATCGAGTGAATGATCTGAGTTACCTCGCCTCTCAGCATTCGTTTTTGCCCCGTTCCCTCGGATTCAGACCTCAGGTGTTCAAGTTGCGATTTCTTTCGAACGAAATCGGGGCGAGGTTTTTCCCTCTTCAACTCCCTTTGAAATCGGTCATGGGAACCGTCGAACGACATTTGCACTCTCTGGATGAGCCTGGCAGCCCCGGTCCGGTTTTTTACAAAGCCTATCTGGGTGAAACGGTCAGCTTGATTTATTCTCCTCTATTTATCCAGGGGGATATGTTCCACGACGCTATTCTGGGAAAGCCGGTGGCTTCAATCCCCAAGAATTTTGTGGACGACCTTTTCCCTTCTGATCAACTCAAAGATTGCGAGATCAGGTTTGTGCCCACTTTGTGTCCCCATTGCGGATGGGACCTCTCCGGCGAGAGGGACAGCGCTGTTCTCTTCTGTAAGAATTGTGATTCTGCCTGGACTGCCTCGGGCACGGGCTTAAAACCTCTCGATTTTGGCATCATCCCGAGCAAAGAGGAGGGGGTATTGCATTTGCCCTTCTGGAGGATGAAAGCTCATATTGATGGGCTCAGGCTGCAGTCTTTCGCTGATTTGTTGAGGTTGGCGAACGTTCCCAGGCTCCCGAAGGAGGAGTGGGAGGGATTAGACTTCTATTTCTGGAGCCCGGCCTTTAAGGTCCCCCCTGAACTCTTTCTAAGGCTAAGCCAGGGGATGACCATCTCCCAGCCGCAAGGCGAATTTGAAAAGGAATTCTCTAAGGCCACCCTCTACCCCGTCACATTTCCTCTTGGAGAGGCTGAGGAGAGCATTCAGGTGACCATTGCCAATTTCGCCATGAACAAGAAAACCCTTCTCCAGAAGCTAAACGGAATCCATATCCGTTTGGATCAATCTCTTCTGGTCTACCTGCCTTTCATCCCGGTGGGACAGGAGCTCATCGAGTCCCAGACTAAATTCTGTATCCACAAAAACGCCCTCAAACTCGGACGAACCCTTTAGCCGGTCCTGGTAACACTTCATCTACATCTTCCGCATGACTAGAATTCGTTCAAATCTGGTCGTCTGAGTTCTGCGGCGTGAACGGCGTTCATCAGGAATTCGGTCATCGTAAATAGTATCGACTACAAACCGATCCCTTGTTACTTTAACAGCGAGACCCGCTAGTATTTCGGCGGTCCGCTGCGTTTTTCCGTAACGTTCCACGTCCCCTAAGACCAGTACGCAAGGGGCACCACATCTTAAAATGCGAAACATTTCCTGTAAGCAGATTGACATCTGTGCCAGGTACACTTTGCTATTGGCTGTCAGGGAAGCGTCCAATTCTTTCCAATCTTCACACCCGAGGAACCACAGACGCAACCGGTTATCCCGTGCGTAATCCAGCGCACCAAAATAGGGCGGACTTGAAATAACGACATCTACGGTCTCATTCTTGATAGGTAAATTCATCGAATTTGTTTGCCAAATTTGATACTGCCGTTTTTCCCAATTAACCGGCAACATGGGATGCCGATAGGCCCGTTTGACCTTTTCCAAGAGCCGGGAGCGTAAATCCCGATAGGCGTACATCTTGGGGAATTTTTCAACCGGATATTTTGCCTTACGCAAATAAGGGACAAGATGGCTGGCGGGATAAGAGAGAAAACCCGGACGAACATGGTGTAAAATACCTAAAAGGCACGCCATTAAGAAGAAATTTCCCTCTCGCTTTAGTATTCGAAAAGCTGTAAGAACCTCTCGGAAAGTATCAGGATGAAAGAACTCGCGCACCCACCCAGGAATGGAGTCTATATCTGCGGACGGTGCTTCTCGTTCAACAATGTCGAGTATTGCTTTTGCCTGTCCGATCGCCACTCTTTCACTACCTGGGGCCTCCAGCTTACCTCTCGTTAGCACGTAGGCGTATGGACTGAGGTCATTGGCCCAGGCGCGTCGTCCTAACAGCGCTGCCTCAAACGGAACCACCCCAGAGCCCGAGAAAGGATCAAATACGATATCCCCGGGGTTCGAATACAGAGTCGTTAGAACTCTTGCCATTCCCGATTTCATCTTGCCCACATAAGGAGACAATTGCTGTATTGTGCTCTCCACTCTGTTGAATGACCCGTGCCAATACCGCGCATCAAGACGAGGGATAGTTTGCCTCTCTTCAAATAAATAGAGTTGCCTCGCTTCTTTGACACCCTCTGACACGATGTTCACTCTACTGTCGCCATGTGCGTGATATGCTTTCGTCAATAACCTCTCCTTGATGGCGGACTTGTACTATCCTTTTAAGTCTGCCTTCTGGCATTTCGGTAACTCTGATGTGAACCTCCCAGAGATGTTCGTCTTGTTCGCTTGCTTTCACGCCAAAGAGATCGAGCACCAAACCCGGAAGCCTTAAAGTCTTTAAGGTATGAACAGGTGGTTCAGGATCGTTAAGCGAAGGAGTACGCTGTGGAAATAAGAACACGTCCGGGGCAGTCTGAGCTCCAACACTGGTTTCGCGGCCCGGATATTTGGGGCAAGGACGTGTGAATGTTCCACAGAGGATATCGCGAAAGAACAAAACGTCTACCAATTTACGTCGCCTTACCAGCTCATTGGTGACACGGTTAATAATTGAATG
>Ga0315282_10006175_pt1 | contig 20134 bp, 13 predicted proteins | sample YL17G07_20_MG_FD_203693 | JGI IMG/M metagenome (GOLD analysis project Ga0315282, IMG submission 203693) | Sediment microbial communities from Yellowstone Lake, YNP, Wyoming, USA - YL17G07_20 | ecosystem: Environmental > Aquatic > Freshwater > Lake > Sediment | place: USA: Wyoming | collected... | reverse complement strand
ACGGCCACCGCCGTGGTGTCATGGCAAATCACCGCCACGCAGGCGCGCACCCGCGGCACGGGGCGGGAGCAGCGATAGGAGATCTCGACGGTCGCGCCGGCGGGGCGTTGAGCGGACCCGATGGGGCGTCCCTGGCCGTCGAGCACTTCGAGGCTTGTGATCTCGACGGGCGGGGCCGGGTCGGGCGGTTCGGAGAAGAGTTCGTTGCCGTGCATGGCGAGAAGGCTCTGTGTTCTTTTTCCGCCGCGCTCGCTCAGGAAGTCGCGGTAAGCTTCCACCACGTCATAGGGCTCGCCGGTCATGCGGACGCGGCCCTCGTGGAGCCACAGCACGCGGCCACAGTACTCGCGGACGGAGTAGATATCATGGCTGACCATGAGGATCGTGACGCCGGACTCGCGGAACGACTCGATGGTCTTGACGGCGCGGGCCTGAAAGCCGATGTCGCCCACGGACATGGTTTCGTCCAGCAGCAGAATGTCGGGGCGCAGCTGGCTGGCGACGGCGAAACCGAGGCGGACGAACATGCCCGAGGAGTAATGCTTGACCGGCATGTCCATGAAGCCTTCGAGCTCGGCGAACTCGACGATGCGGGGCAGGAGATCGGCAATCTCGGAGCGGGAAAGACCCAGGATGCTGCCGTTGAGATAGACGTTCTGATATCCCGTGAGATCGGGATGAAATCCCGCGCCGACCTCGATGAGGGAGCCGATCCGGCCCAGGACGCGGACCTCGCCCGACGTGGGCGCGCTAATGCCGGCGATGATCTTGAGGAGCGTGCTCTTTCCGGCGCCGTTCATGCCGATCACGCCGAGCATTTCGCCGCGGGGCACCTCGAGGTCCACGCGGTCGAGGGCCAGGAAATGCCGCTTGCCGCGCATCGCGTCGCCCACGCCTCCCCAAAAGCTCATGCCTTTGCGCGCGGTGCGGATCTTGAACCGCTTTGTCAGGCCGCGCAAAACGACGGCGGGGATGGGCGAGGCGCCCTCCGCGCCGGACACGTCAGACAGATCCGACGGGTCGGACAGGTCTGACAGGTCAGACAGGTCCGACGGGTCTGGCGAGGGGGATGAGGTGGTGGATTGGCTCATTCTCTTACAGATGTGTAGCACGCCCCTTCAGGGCTTCGCATTCTTTCTCCGGGGCTGTTTCTGTTTCCCAGGGCTGCGCCGCGCCTGCCCCGGGCTTAGTCCTTTCGCGTCTTTGGCGCTGGTGTCCGCGAAAGCCTTGGCGGGCTTTTTCCGGCTGGCGATCAGCACGACCGTGGCAAACAACGCGCACGTCCACGAGAACCACTCGCCCCAGGGCCGCATATAGAGAGTCAGGCGGGGACGCTCTCCCGAATTCGGAGTATATCGCAGCCGGAAGCTCGCGATGCACTGGGCCGGGCCTGCCTCGCTCAGGGGCAGTGTGTCGGAGACCCGCCCCCACGCGTCCACTATACACGAAATCCCGGTGTTGGCAACGCGGACAATGGGGCGGCGCATCTCGATGGCGCGGAAGACCGCCTGAGTCTGGTGCCGCCGGGCGCCGCTGCTGAGCTTGTACCAGGCGTCGTTGGTGACCACGGCCATCCAGTCCACGTCCCGTTGGGCGTAGCGGCGGAACAGGTAGGAGAAGCAGGACTCGAAGCAGATCACGCAGCCGAAGGTCGTGCCGCGAGCGATGAAGGTTTGGGGGGCCGCGCCGGGGGTGAAGTTGCCAATGCCGAGGATGTACTCGGTGAAGCCGGGGATGAAGTCGAGGTAGGAGGCGTATTCGCCGAAGGGCACCAAATGCATCTTGTCATAGGCGGTCTCGCGCAATCCGGTCCGCGGGTCCGCGATGAAGGCGCTGTTGTAGAACTTTGCCTCGCCGAAGAAACGGGGGTCTTTGGAATCCAGAACGCCGGGCGGCGGGACCATGCGGTCGGCGCCGAAAAACAGGGGGGCTCCGGCGGTGGTTGCCCAATCCCGGACCATGAGGGTGAGGCTCGTGGAGAGGTTGAACCAGGGGCACGTAACCGCTGATTCCGGAAGGACGTAGAGGTCGGGGATCGCTTCGTTGTTGCGGCGGCATTCGTCGCGTACCATGAGCAGCTGCCGGAGCGTGGACCGGTTCATATCGGCCTGCAGCTTCTCGGCGCCGGTCTGATCCTCGTAGTTGTAGCTCGCCAGCTTGGTGTTCTGCGATACGCCGGTTTGGATCAGGGCGACGCGCAGGGAAGACGCCTTATCAGGCGAAGCGGCCGCGTTCTTCCCGGCCTCAAGGTTCCCCGCGTGGATCTGGAGGAAGCCATAGCCAAGGATACACGCGCCGGCTACGGCCACGCCGCCCCACTCGATCAAGAGTCTTCCGCGCGCGCCGTCCGCGGATCGAAGGTGGCGCCAGGTGTTCACGAGAAGCTGGTTGACCAGCACCACGAAGAAGGAAACTCCATAGACGCCGGTGAGGTCGCAGATCTGAATGAGGGGAAGGCAGTTCACCTGAGTGTGGCCGAGGTAGACCCACGGGAAGCCGAGTTCGGTGAGCGAGCGGGCGTACTCGATCGCGGTCCAGAGAGCGGGCACGAGAAGAAGGGACTGAGGACTGAGGACTGAGGACTGAGGACTAGGAAAAGAGTGCTGAGTGCTGAGAAGAAAGGACTGAGGACTGAGGACTGAGGACTGAGGACTAGGAAAAGAGTGCTGAGTGCTGAGAAGAAAGGACTGAGGACTGAGGACTGAGGACTGAGGACTAAAAAAAGAGTGCTGAGTGCTGAGCGCTGAGTGCTGAGTGCTGAGTGCTAAAAGAAAAGCGAACAACGCTGGGGCCAGAGCGCATATCAGCGCCGCCGCGATGATTCCCAGCGGCGCAAAGGGGTTGACGCTCGACAAGGTGTTGAGCCAGAAGAGGTTGGGATAGAAGAAGCAGAAACCGAAGACGAGCCCGATCCAGGCGGCTTCCTTGGGCATTCTGGCGCGGAGCTGCGCGAGGAATGGCGCCATGCCGAAGAACGCGACCCATCCCCATTCGATGGGCGGGAACGGCAATCGCAGGAGGAGTCCCGACACCGCGGACCAAAAGAACGGAACGCGAAGATCCCGCCATTGAGCGCGGGAGAGGAAGGGGCGTTTAATCCAGTTGGGGAATCGGGCCATGTTTTACCTTAACAGATCAGGCTGTAGACTGTAGGCTGTAGGCTGTAGACTGTAGGCTGTAGACTGTAGGCTGTAGGCTGTAGGCTGGAGGTTGGCAGGCGAGACGCCCGCCCTACTTTAGCTCCGTCTCCAACCTCCCCTTTCTTCAATCCGCAATCCGCAATCCCCAATCCGCAATCTCTTCCTCCAGCCTCCAGTCTCAAGCCTACAATCTCCAGCCTACAGTCTCTAGCCTCTAGCCTCAAGCCTACAGTCTCCAGCCTCTGACCTCCGGTCTCTTGCCAGGCACAGGCCGAAAAGGATCAGCGTGCCCCAGAGGATCAGGGACATGGGGATAAGGCCAAGGCCGTGATGAAAAGCGGGAAAACCATAAGGGAAGCGCGCGAGAAGAAGAGCCCCCGCCAACGACCATGCGGCGCCCATCAGAGCGGGCCAGCCTTGCCGCTTCGTATGTAGTGCGGTCTTTAGGCCGTCACATGTGACGTCCATCAAAGCGGATCGGCAGCCTTGCCGCTTCGTATGTAGTGCGGTCTTTAGGCCGTCACATGTGACGTCCATCAAAGCGGATCGGCAGCCTTGCCACTTCGTATGTAGTGCGGTCTTTAGGCCGTCACATGTGACGTCCATCAAAGCGGATCGGCAGCCTTGCCGCAGAAGACCGGTTGCCATCACAGCGGTGACAACGCCCAAAACCACCCCTCGAAGCGGCGTCAGTTCCAGGACTCCTCCCAGCAGGAGCGTCAGCATCACCATGAGTCCGGTGGACCAGGGGCGGATATGCCGCGGCAGCCGGGCATAGCATGCGAAGAGGGGCCAAAGCGCGATCACGGCGTAGTGGTCCCAGTAGATGCTGGGAGTGAGGAGCGACAGGAGGATGAACAAGGCGAAAAGGATGGCGGGATCGGCGCGGTGTGGCGATCTGGGGAAGCACGGGCGAGACGCCCGTGCCACGGAACGTCCGCCGCCAAACGGCCAAGTCCTCCAGACCGCCGCAACCACGCAGATCAGCAGCGCCAGCCGGGTGAGCGTGTTGGCCCAGTCCGCGCCGGCGCTCAACCAGGGCCGCACGTCGCGCCAGGGAACGAGGATATGGTGGAAGAAGGAATTGAGGGACTGGTTGTAGGGATCGCGATAGAAGGCTTCGCCGAACTGTGCCCAGGTGGATTGGCCGTAGGACATCTGCTTGAGGAGCGGCAGAAAGGCGCGGTGCCGGCCGACTCCGACCCACGCGATCGAGACGAGCAGGAGAAGCGCCGCAAACGCGATCATGGCGCCGGCGGCGGTGAGACTGGAGGCTGGAGTCCTAAGTCCGGAGTCTGGAGTCTGGAGTCTTGAGTCTGGAGACTGGAGACTAGAGACTCCACAAATTGGGGGCCGCGTGCTGTGGAGGTTTGGTGTTCTCTGTTTCTGCTCCAGACTCCAGACTCCAGACTCAAAACTACGGAGCGCGCTCCAGAGGAAATAGACCAGGAGAATCCCCGGCGTGAGTTTGAAGAGGAACGCGAACGCGGCCACCGCGCCCGCCAGGACGGGCCTTCCGCCGCGTTCAAGAGCGAAGACCAGGGAGAAGAGGAACAGCAGGGCGCAGTTGAGCTGGCCCGCCGTGAGGGTTCGATGGAAGGGATAGCACAGCGCCGCAACGGCGACGGCGGCGGTGAGGTTGGGGAGGTTGGGGGAGAGACGGAGCGCGCGGAACATGAGGAAGAACGCCGCGGCCATAAAGAGATGGTTGAGCCAGAACCAGCAGCGCAGCGCGCTGGGCGGATCGAGAAGGGTGAGAGGCGAGAGGGCTAGGCCGGTGAAGGGAAGATAGACGTAGGGATTGACGCTGGTGAATCCGCGGCGCTGGGCTAGTTTCTGAAGGGCCTCGGGGTCGTAGGGATTGTCGTAGGGCGCCTGCCCTCGGGCGAGCATCCACGCGCCGAGGTAGATGTGCTTGAAGTCATTGCCGTGCAAGGGGCCGGAGAAGGGCTGGCCGCGAAGGGGCTGGAGAACGCGGAAGTTCCCATACCACCCCACAGCCGCAAGGAGCGCCAATAGCCAGAGACCACGGCGGACCGTGGGGGAAAGGAGAGTGGTGGGGGGGTGGTCTTGCATTTGTTTGATAGACTGGATGGACGTCATGGACTTGATGGACTTCATGGACTCAAAACCAACAGCCTGAAACCAACAGCCTCCAGTTTACAGCATAAAGCCTACAGCCTACAGCATAAAGCCTACAGCCTACAGCCTACAGCCTACAGCCTACAGCCTACAGCCTACAGCCTACTGCCTACAGCCTACTGCCTACAGCCTACAGTCTACAGCCTACAGCCTAAAGCCTACAGCCTCCTTCCGTACTTCATCAATCCAGGGACGGTTCTGCGGCGTGTCCTTCATCCAGATCGCGTAGGCCTGGTCGAGATAGATCAGAACCCACCCCTTCTCTTCGCCGCTCAGGAGTTTCTCGTGGATGAGTTCTCCCTTGGGGATAAAGAGCCAGTTGATGCCATACTCCTCCACGACCTTGCGCCAATCGCGCACGGGAGTGCCGTAGGGCTTGAGAAACGCGTCGGGGTATCCGTTCGCGACGCTCAGTTCGTCCGCAAGGAAGTCGCCGCCGAAGATGTCGAAACGGTTGTCGGTGAAAAGCTGGTAATGCTCGGGACTGAGCGCCCATATCAGGTAGCCGCAGGTGGTGTTGCGGTTGTACATGCGCTGTGGAAGTTTGGCTGAGAGGATAAAACTGACGGCCTCGCGCGGATAGGTTCCGGGTTCTTCGCTTTCCCCATTCCAAAGCCGTGCGCATCGCCCGAAAGCAGTGGGCTGCCAGACGATCCGGCCCGACTCGTGCCAGACTCTCCATGCGCCATACACTTCGTAGGGCATGAACACAAGCCAAAACCCCAGGCCGACTGTGACCACGGCCAGACCCGCGTTCAGGAAACGGGCTGAAGCCCGCCCAGTTCGTAGTGCGGACTTTAGCCCGTTTTCCCCAGTTTGTAGTGCGGGCTTCAGCCCGTTTTCTCCAGTTTGTAGTGCGGGCTTCAGCCCGTTCCCGTTTTTCCCCAACCATTCCGCCAGCATCCATGCCGCCATCGGCGCGGCGGCCAGCCCGAACAGGAGAAGATGGCGCACGTGGAGAATGGACTCCTTGAAGAAGAACAACGTAAGTGCAATCTCCGCAAGAGGCGGCCAGCGGCGGCTCCTGCGCGCGCACGTCCGGATCAGCAGCGCCAGAAATCCCGCGCCGATCAGGGTGAACAGGAACACGTAGGCCCACACAAAGTGGAGATTGGGCGGTCGGAGTTCGTCGAGCCGCGAGACGAGTTCCTTGTTGCTCATCACGCGCCGGGTCAGCAGATAGAGCTTGTAGCCGAAGGGATTGAGCAGCGAGCCAAGCCCGCACAGCACGCCAAGACCCAGGTAGATCCCCACGCGGAGAAGCTTGGGCTGGATCTCCTCGGCGCTCCTGCGCAGAATCCAGCGCGCGCCGGCCCATTCGACAAGTTCGCCGCCGAAATAGGCCGCCACGATGAGACCTCCGATCAGAAAGCCGCCGTGAAGATTGGACCAGAGGGACATCACGAGAGGAAGCAGAAGAAGCCAAGGGGTCTTGAGGCGTCCCGTCCGGTGCAGCCACATCGTATAGAGGAACGCCACCGTGAGGAAAGCGCTGACGATGGGGGGGCGGGGCCAGAACATGCGCTTTCCCACGGCCGCGGCCACCAATGCCAGGAACGCTCCGATCAGCGCGCCGCGCACTCCGCCGCCCGCGCGCTGCCACAGGAACCGGCCCAGCAGAAGGTAGGTGGCGGCCAGGAGGAGGGCCTTTACCGCGATCACGGCGCGCCATCCTCCGATGACGCGCTCTTCGCCCCATCTCCAGACCAAGTACATGCCGGTCTGGGTGAGCCATTCGTGGTTGTCCCAATCGTAGTTGGCGGAAGTGTATGAGAAGATATCCTTGCGGGGCAGTTTGTAGCCGTGCTCGACGATCCATTTTCCGGTCTTGAGGTGCCACCATTCATCGGTGGAGGCCCGGAGGGGGAAAAACGCGAGGCAGAAGACCACGCAGCCCACACCGAGCCAAAGCGCAAGAAGGGCGGCACGGCGCAAAGCGGGAGAGGATTTCTCTTCCAGTGAGTTATCCAATGTCCGCCTTCTCCAGTCTCTTGCTTCCGGTTTTTCTCTCCCACCTTCAGACTCCGGTCTCAAGTGTCAAGTCTCCAGTCTCAAAAAGCAACCGTTTTTCGTGTGCGGGCTTCATCTGGCCGGTTCTGTGAGAGCGTGGGACGGACACGGACAAGCACGGACGAACACGGACGGAATGGTGAGGGAGTACGCTATTTCGCAAGAGTCTCACAGTCTCCGGTCCCCAGAGCAACCGTTTTCCACGCATGTAGTGCGGGCTTCTGCCCATCTTCCTGTCTGAGGTTTTCCGTCTTGACGTAGGCGCCGAATCCTGGTATCCCGTGATATAAGAACTCGCGGGAAGAACCATGGCAAAGACGTGCGAACCCATTTCCTCTCTTGCGCCAACGCTTCGCCAACCCCTCGTGGCATGGGCGGAATCGCTGAGGGTGGACGTGGTGCACCAGCTCCAGGTGACGCGCCTGGCGCTGCAAATCTTCGATGAGACCCGCTCCCTTCACGGCGAGGACGAACACGCGCGGGCGCTGCTCGAGGCCGCCGCCCTGTTGCATGACGTCGGTTTCTCCATTGACATCAAGGCGCATCACAAGCATTCCCACGACATGATTCTGGAGCATGGGATCCCCGGCTTCGCCAGACAGGACGCGCGGGCGGTGGCGTGCATCGCGCGCTATCACCGCAAGACGGAGCCCTCGCCGGATCACGCCACCTTCGCCAAACTGGACGAGCCGCTGCGGGAGACCGTGCGGCGCCTGTCGGCCATTCTGCGCGTGGCGGACGCGCTGGACCGCTCCCATCGGGACTGCGTGCGGCGGATCACCTGCAAAATCTCGCCCTCGGAAGTGACGCTGCACCTGGACGTGGCGGGAGACATGGAAATGGAGTTGTACGGCCTGGAGAAGAAGAAGTCCTTCTTCGAGGATCTGTTCAAGCGTGCCCTGCGCGTGGAAATCCACGAAGCTCCGCTCTGAGGCTTGCCGTTTCTCTCTTCCGCTCAAGCACTCTGTACCATGCCCTTATCTCATGGCTGCCGCGTCCCGCCATTCCATGCCGAGCGCCCAGAAGACAAATCCATATTCGTCGGCGATGTTCCGGATACATTGCAGGGCATGTTGGGTCTTTCGGAGAGATCAGGAGTTCCCGTCCACAAGCAAGTCGGCCAGGAAGATCCGTTTGGGATTGCCGGGACGATACAGCACGTTGACGGGATCGCCGCTCTGGAGTTTCTCGCGGAGGAACTGAACGTCGCGGCCATAGGCGTGGACGGTGGAGACGTGCTGCGCGCGGCCCTCACCGGCAAAGCGGACGTGGATCCGGAACCTCCTTTGTCCGTTCACCGTCACGTTGGTTTCCTCGATGCGCTCGACGCGCCCGGAAGCGAAGGCGCCGTGGGAAAGAAGTCTTCTGGTGCGCCAGCGGGCGCGGAGGGGGAGGAGAAAGAGCCCCAGCCCGACAAGAGGAAAGACCACAACAAAGCCGGCCGGCCACGCGAAAGGCGAGAGGCGGCAATCCGCGATCCGGCACACGCGCGGATTCCCCGGCAGATACTGAACACGAACCCGTCCTTCCGGCGGCTGGTACTCGGCGCCGGACGGCGGGCTGGGCAATACCCCGCCGCCGCTCTTGTAGCAGGCGCCGGTCCATTCCCTGCCCTGGGCGTCGGTGAAGCGGAATTCGTACCGATAGACGTTCGTCCCATTTTCAGACATGTTGGTCTCGGCCTCGCGGATTATCGAGCCGTCCGCTTCGGCCCTTTTGCCCCAACTCAGGCGCAGGTCGTCGTCCAGACTCCAGGGGAAGAAGATGGCCATGAAAGGCACGCTGAAACAGATGAAGAAAAGCCCCATCAGAATCACCCACAAGAGAGTGGATTTCATGGCCGACCTGCGGATCAACGAAGGAATACTGCGGGGCGGGCGCAGGGAAAGGAAAGCGCCGAGATCGTCTGGAGCTACTAACAAGGGGTTTCGCCTCCGATGCTTGATGGCCGCTCTTTTCTCCCGCGAGCCGGGCCGGAAGATCGAAACGGTCCGGACACAAGGAAGAATATCAGACCCAGCCCCGGTTTTCAAGGCTGGCGGGACATCGCGGATATTTCGGCGGACATTTCGGCCCTTGCCTTTGGGCACATGGCCCGAATAGAATGCTCTCATCCGGCCCGGGCTTCGCGCTGCGCCCGGCACCGGCCTTCATCCGCCATGAACCGCCCCGCGAAAGGATATCCCCCTTGAGCGCAAAACTCTCCGCCGCAGACCTGAAAAAGCAAATCCGTGAGACTCTGAACCTCTTGCCCGCCGAGGCCCGTGCGGACAAGATTCTCCTCAAGCTCGCCAACCACAAGGCCGTGGTCAAGATACTCGCCCAGGAGTTTCCGCTGGTCGAGGAACTCGACATCCGCAAGGCGCTCGCGAAGGTGGCGGGACTCCTCGCCATTCTGGACGACTGGGCCGCATCCCCGGCCGGCGCGGGGAGAAAGGCGCAGTCTGAGGCCGAAGGCGAGCCCGCCGCCACCGCCCCACCGCCGGCCCTCAACGACCCGTCCGTATTGGCGGGGCATCACAAGGTGAAGGTCTTCGTGGATGGCGCATCGAAAGGCAACCCGGGCCCGGCTTCCGTCGGGATCGCCATGACGGACCTGGAGAACCAGCCGCTCTACGAGGAAGGACTCTACATCGGCGAAGCCACCAACAACGCCGCGGAATACCAGGCGCTGATCCAGGCCCTTGAGACCCTGACGTCCCACGGCTGTCCCGAAGCCTATTTCTTTTCCGACAGCACGCTCATGGTGAACCAGATGCGGGGACTATGGAAGGTGAAGAATCCCGGGTTGCTGCCGATGGTCGCAAGGGCCCAATCCCTGCGCCGGAAGCTGCCGCGGTTTCAGATCGCATACGTGCCGCGCGAGCAGAACCGCCGTGCCGACGAACTCGCCAACCTGGCCTACAAGCAAGCGAAGAAGGCCAATACCATATGATTGCGGCGGAAGGCAAAATGGTGGAAAGGAAAAAGAGAATAGCCACGAAAAGCACGAAAAACACGAAAGCGGATTTCGTGTCTTTCGTGCTTTTCGTGGCCGATGTCTCTGTTTGCAGCTAACTTCTGAAGCAAGAAAGGTAACAATATGGAAGAGAGAATACTCTACAAGGATCTGAGTTACAGCATCGTGGCCGCGGCCATTCAGGTTTGGAAAACGCTGGGATTTGGCTTTCTGGAGAAGGTCTACGAAAACTCGCTGGTCATTGAACTTCGAAAACGCGGGGTTCCTTGTGAGCAACAGAAGCATCTTCAGGTGTTCTATGACGGGCAAAACGTGGGGGATTATGCGACGGATATTGTCGTGGAAGACAAGATCATTCTCGAACTGAAAAGTGCCAAGGCAATAGATGATAGCCACATCGCGCAGACTCTTCATTATCTGAAAGCCACGGGGCTTCGCCTCGGCATTATCCTCAGTTTTGGCCCTGAAAAGATGGACTACAAGAGGGTCGTTTTGTGAGAAGGACAAGACGTGAGAGAGAAAAGAGCGGCCACGAAAAGCACGAAAAACACGAAAGCGGATTTCGTGTCTTTCGTGCTTTTCGTGGCTGATTTCTCTGTTTTCTGAGGCGGATTTCAGAACTGATGCTCCCTAAAGTGCTCACCATCGCCGGTTCCGATTCCGGAGGAGGGGCCGGCATCCAGGCCGACCTCAAGACCTTCACCGTCCTGGGCGTCTACGGCATGAGCGCCATCACGGCCCTCACCGCTCAGAACACCCTCGGCGTCCGCGGGATACTCGAGGTGGACCCAACCTTCGTGCGCGACCAGATCGAGGCGGTTCTCAGCGATATCGGCGCGGACGCCGTCAAAACGGGAATGCTCGCTTCGGCCCCGATCGTGCGGGTGGTCGCGGAGACCCTGGAGCGGTACGCGGTCCCCAACCTTGTGGTGGACCCCGTCATGATTTCCAAGAGCGGGCACGCCCTCCTGCGCCCGGACGCGGTGGAGGCCCTCAAGGAACGGTTGATCCCCCTGGCGGCGGTGCTGACCCCCAACACGGAAGAGGCGGCGGCGCTGGCGGGGATGGCAAGGGTTGCCACTGCGGAAGACCGGAAACATGCGGCGGAGATTCTGCTGGGCTTGGGCGCCGAGGCGGTTCTGGTGAAGGGCGGACACGCGACCGGCCCGACCTGCGACGACCTCTGGTTTGACGGGCGCCAGTTTGTCACCCTCTCGTCGCCGCGTCTGCCCGCTCAGCACACCCACGGCACGGGCTGCACCCTTTCCGCCGCCCTGGCCGCTTACCTCGCAAGAGGATTCGATCCGCTTTCGGCGGCCCGCCGCGCCAAGGAGTTCATCACGGGCGCCATCCGCGCCGCCCAGCCTTTGGGAGGAGGCGTCGGCCCCGTCAACCACTTGTGGGAGCGGGAGGGGCGGGATAGGCTTTAGGCTGGAGGCTTTAGGCTTTAGGCTGGAGGCTTTAGGCTTTAGGCTGGAGGCTGTAGACTGGAGGCTGGAGGCTTGGAATTGCGGATTGGGGATTGGGGATTGCGGATTGAGGAAAGGCGAGGTTGGAGACGGAGCCAAAGTAGGGCGGGCGTCTCGCCCGCCAGCCTCCAGCCTCCAGCCTCCAGCCCAAAGCCTCCAGCCTCCAGCCTCCAGCCTCCAGCCTAAAGCCTACAGCCTACAGCCTACAGCCTACAGCCTCCAGCCTCCAGCCTACAAAGCCTTTCCCGAACGCAGACTTCTCTTGACTTTCCTCATCCCTTCCCATATAAAGCCGTGTGTCGTGACCTAAGCCTCCAAGCGTTTCACTTGACTCGGCTTTGCTCCGCCTTTTTGCAGGTTGCCGGCTCGTCCCGCGCACTGGAAGTCCATACAACCGAAAGGATTCCTGAATGCCCAAGCTGCCCCACATTGACAAAGTGATGATCATCGGCTCCGGTCCCATCGTGATCGGCCAGGCCTGCGAGTTCGACTACTCCGGAACCCAAGCCTGCAAGGCCCTGCGCAAGCTGGGGTACAAGATCATCCTGGTGAACTCGAACCCCGCCACCATCATGACGGACCCCGGCATGGCCGACGCAACGTACATCGAACCCCTGACGGTTCCCTCCCTGGCCGCCATCATAGAGAAGGAGAGACCGGACGCTCTCCTTCCCAACCTCGGAGGTCAGACCGGCCTGAATCTCTCCTCGGAGCTTGCGCGCGCGGGGGTGCTGGAGAAATTCGGCGTGGAGATCATCGGGGTGAAGCTGGACGCGATTGAGCGCGGCGAGGACCGCCTGGCCTTCAAGCAAACGATGGCGAAACTGGGCATTGACATGCCCCGCAGCGAAATCGCCCACACCGTGGAGGAAGCCGAGCAGATTTCCGAGCGGTTGGGGCGGCCCGTGGTGATACGTCCCGCGTATACGCTGGGTGGGACGGGAGGCGGCATCGCGTACAACGTGGAGGAGTTGCGCACAATCGCGGCGCGGGGCCTCTCGGCCAGTATCGCGCATCAGATACTCGTGGAGGAATCGGTGCTGGGCTGGGAGGAACTCGAACTCGAGGTGGTCCGCGACTCCAAGGGTCAGAAGATCACCGTCTGCTTTATTGAGAACGTGGACGCGATGGGAGTTCACACCGGGGACTCGTTCTGCACGGCGCCGATGCTGACCATTGACCCCGCGCTGCAGAAACGCCTGCAGGATTTCTCCTATTCCATCGTGGACGCGATCGAGGTCATTGGCGGCACCAACATCCAGTTCGCACACGATCCCAAGACCGGCCGCGTGGTGGTGATCGAGATCAACCCGCGCACCTCGCGTTCCTCCGCCCTCGCCTCCAAGGCCACGGGGTTCCCGATTGCGCTCGTCTCGTCCATGCTAGCGGCGGGGATGACGCTCGACGAGATTCCCTACTGGCGCGACGGCACGCTCGAGAAATACACGCCGTCCGGGGATTACGTGGTGGTGAAGTTCTCGCGGTGGGCTTTTGAGAAGTTCAAGGGCGTGCAAGACAAGCTCGGCACCCAGATGCGCGCGGTGGGCGAAGTGATGAGCATCGGCAAGACGTACAAGGAAGCCCTTCAGAAGTCCATCCGTTCGCTGGAGATCGGGCGGCACGGACTGGGCTTCGCAAAGAAGTTTCACCAGAAATCCCTCGAAGAACTGATGGGGATGCTCTCCGAACCCACGAGCGAGCGGCAGTTTGTCATGTACGAAGCCCTGCGCAAGGGCGCGGGCGTTCAGGAACTGTACGCGAAGACCTACATCAAGCCGTGGTTCATCCAACAGATGAAGGAACTCGTGGAGCTGGAGGAGAAGATCCTCACCAGCAGGGGCAGGAAACTCCCCGACGCCCTCTTGATCCAGGCCAAAAAAGACGGCTTCAGCGACCGGTACCTGGCCAAGATTCTTGGACTGAAGGAAAAGGAGATCCGGGACCGCCGCGCCGCGCTGGGCGTGGTGGAGGGCTGGGACGCCGTGCCCGTGAGCGGGGTGGAAAGCGCCGCCTATTACTACTCGACCTACAACGCCCCCGACCGGGTGGCCGTGAGCAAACGCCGCAAGGTGATGGTGCTGGGCGGGGGTCCTAATCGGATCGGACAGGGCATCGAGTTCGACTACTGTTGCGTTCACGCGGCTTTCGCTCTGCGCGACGAGGGCATCGAGACGATCATGGTGAACTGCAATCCGGAGACGGTCTCGACCGACTACGACACATCGGACAAACTGTACTTCGAGCCGCTGACGCTGGAAGACGTGCTGAGCATCTATGAGAAGGAGAAGCCGGAGGGAGTGATCGTGCAGTTCGGAGGCCAGACCCCGCTCAACCTGGCCAACGAACTGGCCGCGGCCGGAGTGCGCATCCTGGGCACGTCTCCGGAGACGATTGACCTCGCGGAGGATCGCGACCGGTTCCGTCAGGTCGTTCGCAAGTACGGCATTCCCCAACCCGAATCGGGCATGGCCAGCACGGAGCAGGAAGCGCTGCTGATTGCCGCGAAGATCGGGTATCCCCTCATGGTGCGGCCTTCGTATGTGCTGGGCGGCCGGGCCATGGAGATCGTCTATGATGAGGAGATGTTGAAGCAGTACCTCGCGGCGGCGGTCGAGGTCTCGCCGGAACGTCCGATCCTGGTGGACAAGTTCCTGGAGGACGCCATCGAAGCGGAGGCGGACGCCATTTCGGACGGCACGGACGCCTTTGTCCCGGCGGTGATGGAACACATCGAGCTCGCGGGCATCCACTCCGGCGATTCGGCTTGCGTGATTCCTCCGATCAGCATTCCGCCCAAACACGTGTCCACGATCCGGGAATACACGCGCAAGCTCGCCGTGGAGATGCAGGTGGTCGGCCTTCTGAACGTGCAGTACGCCATCGCCAAGGACACGGTTTACATTCTGGAGGCGAATCCTCGGGCGTCGCGGACCGTGCCCCTCGTCTCAAAAGTCTGCAACGTCCCCATGGCGCGGCTGGCCACGCAGGTGATGCTGGGCAAGAAGATATCGGAGCTCGGCCTGAGAACTTCGTCTTTCCGGCATTTCGGCGTCAAGGAAGCCGTTTTCCCGTTCAACATGTTCCCGGAGGTGGACCCGCTTCTTGGCCCGGAAATGCGCTCCACGGGCGAGGTGCTCGGGCTCGCGGATTCCTTCGGCATGGCCTACTACAAAGCCGAGGAAGCCGCCCTGCAGCGGTTGCCTTCCGAGGGCACGGTCCTGTTGACCGTGAGCGAGCGGGACCGGCCCGCGGTGCTGGAAGCGGCGCGGCGCTTCGCCGAACTGGGGTTCCGGATCAAGGCCACCCGGGGCACGCACGCTTTCCTCAAGGAACACGGCTACGAAACGGAACTGATCCTGAAGATGCACGAGGGCCGGCCCAACATCACCGACGCGATCACGAACGGCGAGATCCAACTGGTGATCAACACACCGGCGGGCAAGCTGAGCCAGTACGACGATTCCTACATCCGGAAGTCGGCCATCAAGTTCCGGATTCCCTACATCACGACGCTGGCGGCGGCGGTCGCCGCGGCCAAGGGGATCGCGGCCAGCCGGCAGGGCGGGGGAGAGCTGCGGTCGCTTCAGGAATACCACGCCCGGATTGAATAATGACAAAGGCGGCCCCTGGCGTGATCCGATGAAAACCACACAGGAGGTCCAACCGTCACCACGCATACGTGGTGGCGGTTTTGTTCTTGGTGCGGGCACTCCGCGCCATTTTGTGTTATTTGTCATACTTTGCGAAGGATTTCGGTGAGGTTGTCTGTACAGTATTGCAGGAGACGTGAAGCCGGGTGGCTGTATGGGGGATTGATGGACATCTCTGAAGAGCAAAACCTGGCCAAAGGGCTGGCCCAGATGGATGAGGCGGCATGGGAACAGTTCTGCCGTCTCTACGGGCCGCCCCTGCTCAGCTTTGTCCGCTATGCCTTGGGACTGGATGCGGAGAAAGCCGATGAGGCCGTGCAGATGACCCTTATCCGATGTGTCCGCTCTATCAGCACATTTGATCCGGCGCGGGGGAATCTCTTTGCGTGGCTTAAGGCGATCTCGCGGAATGAGGCGCACACGCTGGCGCGGCGGGACCAGAAACACGCGGTGGAGATTTCCCATTCCGCCTTTCAGCAGGAGGTAGTTGAGCGAATCTTGCAGACGGTGGACACGTCCGACCTGCCCGACGAGATTCTCGCCCGGCGCGACCTCCAACTCCTGGTGCGGGAGGTGCTCATGAGCCTGCCCGAGCGCCAACGCAAGGCGCTCGTGATGAAGTATGTGGAGGAAATCCGGGTTGCTGAGATCGCTCGGCAGCTTGGCGCTTCGGAAAAGGCCGTCGAATCTCTTCTTTCCCGGTCCCGCGGAGCTTTCCGAGCCGCTTTCCTCGAAAAAGTGTCGAGCATGGGATCCATGCGGGAGGGAGGGATCCAGTGAACAAGAACAAACCTCTGAGCGCGCTGGAGAGAAACCTGGGCAGATTGTTGAAAGCCTCCGCGGAGCAGCCGGAAACAACTCTGAGCAAGGGAACGATCCATTCTGTGCTGGAAGAGGTTCGGCGGGAGAGGACCGCGCGGCGTGGAGAGTGGTGGAGGTCTCGCGCTGCATGGTGGTCCTTCGGCGTGGCTGCAGCGGTGATACTGGGGGTTCTGATTCACTGGGGATTCTTGGGTTCCCGTCCTGGAACCGCCGGTGAGGTGCGGGCGGTTTACGGACTGGTGGCGCTGCAAGAGAGAAGGAACCTAAGGGATCTGAGCCGCGACGCCACAGCCCCGCCAGGTGCTTGGGAGGTAATCCAGCCCAGTGGGTGGGTTCGGACGCATTGGGGAAGCCAAGCGGAAATGCGCCTGGCCGACCGCAGCCGGCTCCTGTCGCATTCCCGAACCAGCATCCGCCTGGAGAGCGGGCGCAAGGGGGAGAAAATCCTCATGCAAGAGGGCTGGCTCAGCGTCGAGGCGGCAAAGCAGGCGCCCGGCAAGGAACTCCGGATCGAGACCCCAAGCGCGCGGATCTCGGTTCTCGGCACAAGATTCGACGTCCGTCTCGTCCAAAAGCCGAACGGTCGGAAGCAGACCCGCGTGAGCGTCACGTCCGGGCTGGTCAATCTGGAATCGGCCCGGAGCGAAGTGCTTCTGCCCCCCAACACCGAAGGAATTGCAGACGAAGGGCGCCCGCCGGAGCGCCGCTGCCTGACGCCGGAAGTCAATGAACTCGTCCGGCTCATTACCCTGAACGAGCGTTTGGCCCGCGAAAAGGGCCTTCAGGCCGGCACTCCGTCCCTGATCGAGTTTCACTCCGATGCCACGGCGACAGTGTGGCTGATCCTTTCGCTGGAAAAGTCCGCGAGAGGGAATCCCGATACTTATACCTTCCAACTCAAGGAAGAGACCGGCGAAGTGGCGGCTTACACGCTGGAGGGGACACCCTTGGAGGTCCGCACCAGTGGCCGGAGAGTGGAGGTGCGGGCGGGCGGCGATTACGCGAAGATGGAAGCGGGCAGGCGGATCATCCTCAAACTAAGGGGGGTAAAAGGTCTGTTCGCGGCGTTGGGAAAAGGGACTTTTGAGTACGGCAGAGCGGGCGATGATCCGTCGGTGTTGTCGCTTTACCAGTTCCGGCTGCCCGAATCGGCGCTCTTGGAGGAGATCAAGCCGCAGGCCATTGAGACGGCGGAGTTCCTCACCCGCCAGGTCATTACCCTGGCTGTTCGCGCTCAACCATTAGGGATGGTGGACTGAAAAAGACGGGAGCAATACGTGCGGGGAAGTGCAACCCGCTCGAGCAAGCCAAACGGCAGCTTTCTGACATTCGGTGACCATGCAGGGAGGAACATCTCATGTTTACGAACAGGATCGCTTTGTGTTTAGCCATCATCGCCGGCATCGCGCTTATGAACGTATCGGCAGGGGCGGCAGATGGCGGAGGCGGGATGAAGCTTCGTTTCGCATTGGCCGGTCCGGATGCTGATACCTCGTACACGGTGACGGTTTCCGGCAAGGTGCTTGACAAGAGCACGGGGCAGGTGATTCCGGGCGCCAAGGTGCGCGGCCACATAATTGTATATAGATTCAAGAATCTGGGATCGGACTGGTTTTCAAGATGCCCCTATCAGGAGACGACGGCCAATGGGGCCGGCGAGTACTGTTTGAAATTCGTCACGCCGCTTAGCGTGTCCGGGCAAAGGAAGGGCCAGGACAACTTCTGCGTGGACGCGGGCGCGCCGGGCCATGAGACACGGCCGGTCTATGCCGAGAAATATATCACGCCAAAGAGAACCGACTATCCAAACTTCGATATCGCGCTGGAAAAAGGCAAACCGGTACAAGGAACCGTGCGGGATGAAAACGACCAGCCGGTCGCCGGAGCGCACGTTAGCATCCACAGCGGTCTGAACGGTGATTGGTCTTTTTTCCACTCGCTGGGAGACGTTACGACCGGTCAAGACGGCAAGTTCCAACTGAACTGCGGCACGGATGAGAACCTGGTGGCTAACAATCCCTGGATCGCGATTGACAAGCCGGGGTACGGAGTTGGCTTCTACTTCGATATTCTGAAGAAGGAAGACATGGGCACGCTGGTTTTGCCGCGGGGGGGCGAGCTCCGAGGTAAAGTTTTGGACTCCGAGGGCAAAGGGGTCGGCAACTGTGAAGTTCTCTGCAATTGGTGGTCGAACTGGTGGCGCACGCGCACCGATGCGGAGGGCAATTACACCATCGTGGGCGTGCCGGGCGAGGATACGATCAAGGGTTTTACCCAGAAGAAAAACGGGACCTACAACAAGATTTGGGCGATCATGGATGTTTACGCGCGCCCGACGCCTGCCCAGCATCTGTGCGACGCCCCGACGTGCCAGATCGTTGCCCAGAAAAGCCAGACGGTCATCGTGCCGGATCTGGTGATTGGCAATTCGGCGAGCGTGGCGGGCCGGCTGATCCCGGGGCGGTCAACGCCGGCGCTTAAGGGGTTGCTGGTCCGGCTGGATTACGACTGGGCTAGAATGGTCGAGGCGGATTCCGAAGGACGTTTCTATTTTCCAAGCGTTCCCACCGGTAAACACCGTCTGACCGCCTACTTGCCGTTTAACCTGCGCTCTGACCGGGGAATTGGCAGAGTTGAGATTGACGTCAAGCCGCGGCAGAAAATCGAAGACGTGAAGATTCAATTGGAGAGTCTCGCTGAGGTGCGCGTGCAGATCCTGGACGCAAGCGGCAATCCACTGGAGGGGATCACCGCCAGCGCATCGTGGGACCGCAACGAATCAGGAGGTTGGACCGAAGGGACGCGCTCGGGCGCCGATGGCTGGGCGGTTCTGTATCTTTACCCCGGCGAATCGCAGTACGTCCGCGGGTATGACGAGGACCATGCTCTAGTATCCGACGGCTTTGTCGAGGTCAGCCCCAAACCCGGCGAGGTGATCAACAAAGTGCGCGTCACGATGGTCAAGCCGGCGGCGATCGCTGGGCGGCTGACGAGCGAAGGCAATGCACCCCTTGCCGGAAAGAAACTGCTGTGCGCGGTCAACTATGCCGACGGAAGCGTGCGCAAAGAGGACTTGAAGATTGATGGCCAGGGGCGTTTCGAAATGAAGAATCTGACTCCGGGCGCGGTGAAACTGGCTTTCAGTTCATCACCCACCGAATTCTCCGGGTCTATGGATACTGTTACGGAAATCAAGCCCGGGGAAGCAAAGGATTTTGGTGAGATCGCTCTGAAGTTGGTGCGGTTTCACTTGGTGAAGGGGAGATTATCTGCGTCTCCGACCTTCCAGAATCTGGAAAGTTTCAAGATCCGCCTTGATCTCGAGGAGTGGCAGCCGATGGTTCCGACGGATGCTCAAGGGAATTTCGCGCTTGATAAAGTCCCCGCAGGGAAACATTTGCTGATTGCTTATCTCCCTTACAACGCGCGAACCGATCGTGGAGTGGGGCATGTCAAGATCGAAGTGAAGGATGGCGATCTTCAGGATATCGTTCTGCCTCTGGAAACCCTCGCGACGATTCACATGCGGATTCAGAACGAGAAGGGCGAGCTGCTTGAGGGAGTGTCGGCCGCGGCTTGGTGGACGGCCGACCATAGCGGAGTCTTCACTGAGGGAAGCCGTTCCGGCAAGGACGGGCGGGCAACTTTGTATCTTTACCCCGACAGCGAGCAGTACATCGGCGCTCATGATTGGGAGGGGCGCTACACGCTGACCGCCGACGCCAGAATGACCCTGAAGCCCGGCGAGGAAGTCAAGGACTATGTGGTGGTGATGAGGTAAAGCACAGGCACATGGTATCCCCCTGATATGCCGCTGTTCATTACCCACATCTGCAACTTGCATAGTAAGGAAAAAGATTACGCAAAAAGACAATAGCTTTTTGCACGGTTCTTGTGCTTTCCTGTTTCCGTGAGCGCGAAGAGGCAACAGAAAACCCCATT
>Ga0315282_10006174_pt1 | contig 20134 bp, 14 predicted proteins | sample YL17G07_20_MG_FD_203693 | JGI IMG/M metagenome (GOLD analysis project Ga0315282, IMG submission 203693) | Sediment microbial communities from Yellowstone Lake, YNP, Wyoming, USA - YL17G07_20 | ecosystem: Environmental > Aquatic > Freshwater > Lake > Sediment | place: USA: Wyoming | collected... | reverse complement strand
GAGAGCCTCTACGCCGGCCGCAGCCTGAAGCTGGTGCCCGTGGGCCTGCCCTTCTTCGTGGACGTGGTCTTGAACCGCGACTACCTGACCAGCGACAAGCCTATGCTCCGGGTGCGCGGCTTCGGGCGAGAGCTCCAGGCAGGCGACCCCGTCTCCTTCGAGGTTTCGGCCCCCAGCCTGGGGCTGACTGAGCCCCTGGCTGCCCAGGGCGCCGCCTTCCAGCCCGTGGACATCGCCCTGCCCGCCCTCATCGAAGGCACGCACGACCTTGTCATCAAGGGCAGTCACGGCTCCCTGAGCGATAGCCTCAAGCGCACCATCCAGGTGCTGCCGTCGCGGCTGGTGCAGACCCAGGCGAGCTTTGCAGAGCTGACGGAAGGTATCAGTCTGGAGGGCGCCCCTGACCGGGCGACGCGCGTGGTCTTCAGCGACCACAACCGCGGCCGCTACCTGCCCGTCCTCCAGTCGCTCTCCTGGACCTATGGTGATCGGGTGGACCAGATGTTGGCCCGCGCCCTCTCCCAGGAGCTGCTGGCCACCTACTTCGAGGAGGAGCCCTTCGCCCCGCCCACCGAGTTCGACAGCGCCCTCTACCAGACACCTGATGGCGGCATCGCTCTCTTCCCTTACGCCGACGCCGACCTGACCTTGAGCGCCCGCGTCGCCGCCGTGGCGCCGGACCGCTTCGGCCAGCAGTCGCTGGCCGCCTACCTCCGCAAGGTCTACGAGGACCAGAACGAGACCCGCGAGCGGGCCATCATCGCTCTCTACGGGCTGGCCGTGGTGGGCGAGCCGGTGCTACCGGCCGTCCAGGCCGCCGCAGCCGCCTCAGACCTCGACTGGCGGGAGCGCCTCTACGTCGCCCTGGCCGCCCAGGAGCTGGGCGACGAGGATACGGCCCGCGGCCTCGAGCGGGGGCTGCTGGAGCAGTTCGGCGAGAGGCGCGGCCCGGCCGTCCGTCTCCGCGTTGGCGTCGACCAGGACGACATCCTGGAGGCCACGTCGCTGGCTGCCATCCTGGCGGCCGGCCTGGGCGACGCCCTGGCGCCCGACCTCTTCGAGCACACACTCAGCAACTACACGGAGGACATCCTGGTAGAGCTGGAGCAGATCAGCTACCTGGTGAACGTCCTGCCCCGGCTTTCGCCTCAGCCGGTGCGCTTCGCCTACACCCTGGACAGCCAGCGCAAGGAGGTCGAACTGAAGGGCGGCGAGTCCCTGGCGCTGCTGCTCTCTGCCGACGAGCTGGCCGCCCTGAAGCCCGAGGCCCTGGAGGGGCAGGTGGGCGTCGCCACCTTCTACCTGGCGCCCCTGGACCTGGCAGCTACCGAGAAAGACCCGGCTGTTGCCATCACACGTCTCTTCCAGGGCCCGTCTGGAGGCCCTCTCGTCCTTCGAGAGGGGGAGCTTGTGCGCGTGGTGCTGAACTACACCCTGGGGCCTCAGGCCCTGGACGGCTGCTACCAGATCTCGGACCTGCTACCGTCGGGCCTGAAGGCGGTGACCAGGCTGCGCGCCTGGGGAATCACCGAGTCCGGCGTCTCGTACCCGTATCTAATCGATGGGCAGAGGGTGAGCTACTGCGTCGACAAGCTCAGGCCAGACCGCACCATCATCTACTACGCGCGGGTGACCGGCCGCGGCGAGTTCGAGGCCGAGCCGGCCATCATCCAGTCGCAGAAGGCGCCGGAAAGCATCAACCTGTCGGCGTCAGAGAAGGTGGTGATCCCGTGAGGGCGGTCTCCGTCCGCCGGCCCGCGCTCGGTCTGAGCATGGCGGCCGTAGCTGCCAGCGGCCTGGCCCTGGGGCTGGCCGTCTGGCTGGCGCCTCTTCCCGGGGTTGAGACGACGCCGTCGAGGCCGCCGGGCGCCGTGTACTCTCCCGGCCATCCTCTCCTCTTCTTCGACGAGCACGCTTTCGCCGCCGCCGAGGCCGCTACCGCCGCCACGCCGGTCGAACCCATGCCAGATGCGCGGGGCCTGCTGCTGCCGCATGACTGGGTGGGCGGCGCCCTTATCACCACTCCTCTCCGCGATCTGGCGGCCTCCAGAAGGGTGACGCGGGTCATCCTCGTCGGCCCCAACCATACCAACGCCGGCGGCGGCGCCGTGCTAACCAGCGACCTCCCCTGGGAGACGCCCTTCGGCCGCGCCGAGCCGGACCAAGGGGCGGTGAAGGCCCTGGCCGCCGGCGGTCTGGTGCGCTTGGAGCCGGAGGTCCTCACCTACGAGCACTCGGTGGCCGGCATCGTGCCCGCCGTGCGCCGCTACCTGCCCGAAGCGAAGGTGGTTCCCCTTATCCTCCGGGGAGGGCTTTCGGCGGAAGACATCGAGCGGCTGGCGACTGCTCTGACGCCGCTGATGGACGATGGCACGGTGCTGGTGGCGGCCGTCGACTTCTCCCACGGCCTGCCGGCGTCAGCCGCCCGTCAGCGCGACGGCGAGACGCTGGCTCTGCTCCGGGCCTCCGACTGGGCGCCCCTCCTGCAATGGGGCAACGAGCACCTGGACTCACCGGCCTCCGTAGCCGTCCTCGTGGAGACTGCGGCCCGCCTGGGGGCGACGCGCTTCGAGCTGAGGGGAAGCAGCAACTCGGGCGAGGTGAGCGGCGTCGTCGCCGCGCCCGTGACCTCCTACGTCGTCGGGTACTTCCACTGATCATCGCCAGCGAAGAGCCGCGTCCTCCCGACCAGCCAGGGCGGCACACCGCCCCCTCAGCACCTGATTTCGACACTCCGGACCGTGGGGTTTCGCCGCCCGACAACCCGCAGCCGCTCTCCGAAGAAGAGTCACTGGAGGCCTGTTCTCACAGAGCGTGGTAGGATTGAGGTTGATCCAGGCCAGCAGGAGCCCAGCGGGACGAGCTCACCGATGCAATGCCTTGACCGCCGGCTCAGGGGCGAACCTAGGAAGGTGACCCAATGACGTTCCCTAGAACGATGATCGGCAACGTTTCCGTCTCAAGGATGATCATCGGCACCAACTCGTTCCTGGGCTTCTCCCACACTAGCGCGGCCAGAGACAGACAGATCAAGGAAGCCATGACGTCCCAGAGAATGGCCGACGTCATCGAGGTGTTCCTCAACGCCGGTATCGACACCATCATGGGGCCGATGCAGTTCCCCGGCCTTCGAGAGGCGATCGACGAGGCCGAGCAGCGGACTGGCCTCAAGTGCATCATCATCTCGACCCCAGCGATCAACATCGCGGACGAGCCGGAAGCGTTTGCGCAGGCCGGGCAGACGTTCGAAAAGGAAGCGACGCTCGGCACGACCATCTGCATGCCACACCAGATGAGTACGGACCGGCTCGTCGACATGCGTGAGCGGCGGATCAAGAACATGGAGACCTACTGCCGCATGATCCGCGAGCGCGGGATGATCCCCGGCCTCTCGACGCACATGCCGGAGACCATCGTGTACGCCGACGAGACGGGCCTGGACGTGGAAAGCTACCTTGCCATCTACAACGCCGCCGGCTTCCTGATGCACCTGGAGGTGGACTGGGTGCGCCGCATCATCTGGGACGCGAAGCATCCGGTAGTCACTATCAAGCCCATGGCTGCGGGCCGCCTCCTGCCGTTGGTAGGGCTCGCCTTCAACTGGGCGACAATCCGCGACATCGACATGGTGGCGGTGGGGACCTCAACGCCTGACGAGGCCCGCGAACTCATCGAGATCTCGAGTTCCATCCTCGAGAGGAGACTCAACCGCATCGAACTCCAGGAGACCAGGAGCAAAGGGACGGTGAGAGGCGGGTCGTGAGAACCGTCGACCAAGGCCGGGGAGAGGAATCGTAGGCTGGGCATGAGTAAGGAACGCTTGGGCATCGGCTTCGTTGGTTCCGGCTTTGTCTCACAGTTCCACATCCGGAGCCTCGTGAGCGTCCGCGACGCGGACGTGGCGGGAGTAGTGAGTCCGACACGAGAGCACGCCGAGGCCGCCGCTGCCCTGGCGAAGCGGCTCGGCGTCGGGTCGCCGAAGGTGTTTCGAAGCATCGCCGAGATGGTGGCTGACCCCGCCGTCGATGCCCTCTGGATCTGCTCGCCGAACGACACCCGCGTCGCCGTCGTGGAGAAGATCGTCGATGCAGTGGAGCGTGGAGCGAGCCTCATCGGCGTCGCCTGCGAGAAGCCGCTCGCCCGCACCGTCGCCGAAGCGAGGCGTATGCTCGAGCTCGTGCAGCGCACACGGCTGCTGCACGGGTATCTGGAGAACCAGGTCTTCGCCCCCGCCCTCGCCCGGGGCAAGGAGATCATCTGGCGGCGGGCAGCGGCCATCGCCGGGCGGCCCTACCTGGCCCGCGCCGCCGAAGAGCACAGCGGCCCCCACACGCCCTGGTTCTGGCTCGGCTCCCGACAGGGAGGCGGCGTGCTCAACGACATGCTCTGCCACAGCTACGAGGCGGCTCGCTTCCTGCTCACAGCGCCCGGCGAGCCTCGCGACGCGCTGACCGTCACCGACGTCAACGCCCAGATCGCCTCGCTGAAGTGGACCCGTAAGGAGTACGCGGAGATCCTCCGGGAGCAGACGGGCGGCGCCGTCGACTACGCCAGAGCGCCCGCCGAGGACTTCGCCCGGGCCACCGTCCGGCTGCACACGCCGGAAGGCTTCCCCGCGTTGGTAGAAGCGACGACATCCTGGAGCTTCGTCGGTCCCGGCCTGCGGCTGCGTATGGAGGTCCTGGGTCCCGAGTACTCTATGCAAGTGGACACGCTGAACAGCGAGCTCTCCGTCTTTCTCAGCCGGCGCGTTACGGGACCGGGCGGCGAGGACCTCGTCGAGAAACAGAACGCGGAGCAGGGACTGATGCCCGTCGTGCCGGACGAAGAGGCAAGCTACGGCTACGCGGCGGAGAACCGGCACATGGTGCGGGCTTTCCTCGAGGGCCAGCAGCCGCAGGAAACGTGGGAGGACGGCCTCGCAGTGACGACGGTGCTGATGGCCTGCTACCTCTCGGCAGAGCGCGGGCAGGTGGTGCGCTTCCCGGCGCCGGAGCTGGAGACCTTCGTCCCGGCGGTGGCTCAGGGCACCTGGCGGCCGTAGCCTGCGGCGCCGGGGCTGCCGGGCAGCGGAGGCGTCTTACGCCTCGACCTCCACCTCCCGCCCCTCTTCGGCCGACCGGTAGGCAGCGTTGAGGATGCGCTGCACGTTCATGGTCTCCTCTTCCTTGACCAGGGGCTCGGCCTCGCCGCGCACGACGGCCAGGAAGTGGACGACCTCACGCTCCCAGCCGCTGGAGCGGGGGAGATTCTTGAACTCCTCGTCCACCTGCATTCCGTCCCGCAGGCGGTAGATGGTGGGAGGATCGGTGATGGCCCCGCCTTCCGTGCCCAGGAGCTGCGAGCTGAACCGGCTTTCTTTGATGTGGGCGGCCCAGCAGGCGCGCACGATCAGAGAAGCGCCGTCCTGGAAGCGCACGAGGGTCACGGCGGAGTCCTCCACGTCGAAGAGCTTGGGGTTCCAGGCGTTGCCGTGGGCGGCGGCGATCTCCGGCCGCCGGCCGAACCGCTGTTGCGTCACCGCCGATACCCTGGTCGGCGTGGGGTTGCCCATGAGCCACAGCGTCTGGTCCAGCATGTGCACGCCGATGTCGAGCAGGCAGCCGCCGGCGGAGAGGGCACGCTGGTGGAAGGAGCCCCAGGTAGGGATGCCCATGCGGCGCACAGCGATAGCCTCGGCGTGGTAGATCTGGCCCAGAGCGCCGCTCTCCACGGCGCGCTTGATGGCCTGCGCAGCCGACTCAAAGCGAAAGTTCTGGGCCGCCATCAGCACGCGTCCGGCCCTTCGGGCCGCGTCGAACATCTCGCGCGCCTCCGCCACCGAAGTGGCCAGCGGCTTCTCGCAGAGGACGTGGGCGCCCGCCTCCAGCGCGGCGATCGTCACCTCCCGATGCAGCACGTTCGGAAGGCAGACGCTGACAACGTCGGGCCCTACCTCGGCCAGCATCCGCCGCCAGTCGGTGTAGACCTGGGGGATGGAGTAGTCCTTGGCCAGGGCGCGAGCCCTCGCCTCGTCCAGGTCGCAGATGGCGGCCACCGGGGCCATGGAGGCCCGGTAGCCCGGCAGATGTACGATGCGCCCCGCAAAACCGGCGCCCACTACGACGATCTTCAGCTCACTCACTTCTCACCTCAGTACGACCTCTAAAGCAAACGCTCCAGCAGCGCCTTCGTTGCCAGAATGCCTTCACGTTCGGGCAGCCGCTCGCCCTCATACTCGATGCCGACGTATCCCCTGTAGCCGGCCGTTTTCACGATGTTCAGCATGCGGGCGAAGTCGATGGTCGTCTCATTGCCATCGGCGTCGAAGTCATAGCACTTGGCGCTCACCGCCCCAGCATGGGGCATCATCTTCTCGACGGCGCGGTAGCGGTCGATGCCCTCCGGGAAGTTGCCGAAGTCAGGCAGCGTCCCCAGACGGGGGTCACCCACCAGTTCGATAAGGGAGACCAGCCAGTTCGGGTTGGACGACAGGCCGCCATGGTTCTCAATGAGGATGCGAAGGTCTGTGCCCTCTGCGTAGTCCAGGAGGGCACGGAAGCCTTCGGCGGCGCGTTCGCGCATGGCGCCGGGGTCGCTCTCGTCGCCGCGGACGTTGCAGCGGATGGCGTGGCAGCCCAGCACCGCAGCAATGTCCACCCACTTCCGGTGGTTGCGCGCCGCCAGCAGTCGCTTCTCCCGCTCAGCATCTGCCAGATCGCCCTCACCGTCGCACATGATGAGCAGGAGCTCGATGCCCCGCTCCTCCGCTCGCTGCTTCAGGTAGCGAAGGTAGAGGTACTGGGGTGACTGGAAGAACGTATTCACCAGCTCGAACCCTGTGATGCCCAGGTCGCCACAGATGTCCACCATGCCGAGCATGTCGGTCTCTCGGGCGAAGTACATCCGGTGCAGGGACCACGCTGCCAGAGAGATCTTCAGGCCGCCCGGCTCACTCTTCGACTGCGTCACGATAGCGCCTCCACACTCACTTCTCGAATGTACACGACGGAATCGGCGTCGTGGTTCTGCAGGCCGACGTAGCCGTACTCCGGCCGCGGCCCTCGCTCGGGCTCGTAGTCGAAGCGGCGCGGCGGCACCGGCTGCGCCGGGTCGAAGGTGGTGACGAGAACCCCGTTAAGGGTGACATCCACGCGCGCGCCTCGCATGGCGATGTCCATCACGTTGCACTCCCCAGCAGGCTTCTGGGCATCGGCAAGGGTGCGGGTGATGGAGTAGATGCAGCCGGTGCGGTGCCACTCGTCGCCGGTCGCCAGGATCTGGACCTCATACCCGTGGTGAACGGCATACCAGGCGTCGGGCGGGGGCTCGGCGATGCGGATGAAGACGCCCGAGTTGTCCTCGACGCGGCTCACCCGGTACACCACCCGCAACGTCGAATCGCCGAACTTCGACCCGGTGTACCAGAGGAGGCCCATGCCGCCCTGGGTCTTGAGCGCCCCGTCCTCGACCACGAAGCTGCCATCGCCGACCATCTCCCAGCCAGTCAGGTCCCGGCCGTTGAAGAGCTGTCTGCGACGAGACGGGCGGTCCTCAGCGCTCATGGAAAGCAGAAGGGGGGTTTCCGGGTGCCAACGGCGCCAGTATACATTCCGGCGGTCTAAGAACCAATCGTAGCGAGAAACGGGACTCGCCCCGACGTGCCAGGGCAGCCGGCCGGACTAGCGCTCGCGTATGTGGCGACCAGCCAAGGCGCGGCCTATAATTGGAGTGTCTGAGGCAGAGTTTCCCTCAGGCCAGCGGTGGGAAAGGAGTCATCATGGTGCGCAGGACGGGCGTCGCCGAAACGGGAGTCACGGGCGGAGGCTACAGCTTCACCATTCGCGCCCAGTACCCCAACCAACCGGGCATGCTGGGCAAGATCGCCTCCGCCATCGGCGAGGCCGGGGGTAACATCGACGCCATAGACATCGTGCAGGCGAGCCGCGACCGCATAAGCCGCGATATCACCGTGGCCGCCCGCGACGAGTTCCACGGTCACGATATCGTAGAGCGGCTGAAGGCTGTGGAGGGAGTGACTATCCGCAGCGTCTCCGACCCGGTCTTCCTCATGCACCTGGGCGGCAAGATCGAGGTCAGCCCGCGAGCACCCATAAAGACCCGCGGCGACCTCTCGATGGCCTACACCCCGGGCGTGGCCCGAGTCGCGATGACCATACATGATGATCCCAACGCTGTGTGGGCGCTGACCATCAAGCGCAACACGGTGGCGGTGGTGACCGACGGAACGGCGGTGCTGGGCCTGGGTGACATTGGGCCGGAGGCAGCCCTCCCCGTCATGGAGGGCAAGGCCATGCTGTTCAAGGAGTTCGGCGGCGTCGACGCCTGGCCGGTCTGCCTGGCCACCAAGGAGCCGGACGAGATCGTGCGCTGTGTGAAGCTCATCGCCCCCGTCTTCGGCGGCATCAACCTGGAGGACATCTCCGCTCCCCGCTGCTTCGATATCGAGGACCGGCTCAAGCAAGAGCTGGACATTCCCGTCTTCCATGATGACCAGCACGGCACGGCGGTGGTGGTCCTGGCCGGTCTCCTCAACGCCCTCAAGATCGTCCGCAAGAAAATAGAGGACCTCCGCGTTGTGGTCTCCGGGGCAGGAGCCAGCGGTATCGCCTGCACCAAGATGCTCCTCTCTGTCGGCGTCAGCGACATCGTGGGGTGCGATCGACATGGCATCGTCTACAAGGGCCGCAAGGAAGGGATGAACCCGGCCAAGGAGTGGCTCGCCGAGGTCACCAACACCCGCGGCCTCCGCGGCACCATCCACGATGCCATGGAGGGCGCCGACTTCTTCCTTGGCCTCTCGGGGCCCAACGTCATCACCGGCGACGACATCAAGAAGATGGGCCGTGACCCCATCGTCTTCGCCATGGCGAACCCAGACCCGGAGATCGACCCCGAAGAGGCCCTTCCCTATGCCCGCGTCATGGCTACCGGACGCTCAGACTACCCGAACCAGATCAACAACGTCCTCTGCTTCCCCGGCTTCTTCCGCGGCCTGCTGGACGTTCACGCTCACGAGGTCAACGAGGAGATGAAGATAGCCGCCGCACAGGCCATTGCTGCCGGCGTCTCCAGGAACGAGCTGCACGAGGAGTACATCATCCCCAGCGTCTTCAACAGGTCGGTGCAGCGGGCCGTGGCACGAGAGGTGTCCAACGCCGCTTACCGCACCGGGGCCGCGTCGCACCACCGGCGGTCATACCGCGGCCGCCTGTAGGCCGAGCACCGACAACATCGTCCGGCCCCCGAATCCAGGCTTCGGGGGCCGCTCTGTGCTTGCCCACGCTCAGGCCCTGCCCTATGATTTCGGCGTTCGTGACTGCGCGGCGGGAGGTGAGCACCAGGCAAGGCGGTGAGAGACCTGCCCGAGGGCAGGCAAGGACAAGGAGGGCTGCTGGTGGAACTGAAGGGTACTGTGGCCATCGTCACGGGGGCGGCACGCGGCATAGGCCGCGGCATTGCCAACTGCCTCGCCCGGGAGGGCGTGCACGTGGTCATCGCCGACCTGGGGCAGAACCAGGACACCGCCCGGGAGATGGAGGAGACGACCCGTCAGGTGAGGGCCCACGGCGTCGAGGCGCTCACCGTGAACGTGGACGTGCGCAACTGGGAGCAGGTGCAGGGCATGGTGAAGGCCGCCATCGACCGCCTTGGGCGCGTCGACATCCTGGTCAACAACGCCGGCGTCACCTCCGTGGCGGCCGTGGCCACCATGGAGGAGTCGGAGTGGGACCGCGTGCTGGGCGTAAACCTGAAGGGCACCTTCCTATGCAGCAAGGCGGTGGCGCCCCACATGATGGAGCGCCGCTCGGGGCGCATCGTCAATTTGTCGTCGCAGGCCGGCAAGCGCGGCTACCCGGGCAACGCCCACTACTGCGCCTCCAAGTTCGGCGTTATCGGCTTCACCCAGTCTCTGGCCTATGAGATGGGGCCCTCCAATGTCACCGTCAACGCCGTCTGCCCGGGCGAGGTGGACACGGCCATGTTCCGCGATGTCCTAGCCCCTGCCATAGCCCTCCTCACCGGCAAGACGCCGGAGGAGGCGTGGCAGGAGTGGATCACGACGCGAGTGCCCCTGGGCAGGCCGCAGACGCCGGAGGACATCGGCGAGGCGGTGGTCTTCCTCTGCCGGGCGGAGAACATCACCGGCGAGGCCCTCAACGTGACCGGCGGCAGCGAGATGGCGTAGGGGCTCACCAAGATGCGTTTGTAGGGGCGCAGCATGCTGCGCCCCTACGTGTTTGGCATGTGGTTGCTCATCTGTTGCCTCATCACGTGAAGAACGATCAGGTCGATGAGGAGAACCAGCAGGGAGCCCTCACCTTCAGATGTGCGCAACACTCGCCCATGCAGCAAGAGATTCCGGCCAAAGTCAAGACGCCTGTAGAGGTCGAAGCTCTTACCCGACCTTTGGTACGTCATCTTGCAGTTGAGGGATTTGAGGTCTTTCGCGAGATCGGGACAAATCGAACGTGATTCGAATCGCTCAAGGAGCATCTTGAGGCCAATTGCACCGGGACGACCTGAACAGAACCTGCGGACAAGCTTCTCGAATAGCGCATAGCCCAAGATGGTCGCGAGAGTGGATGCCGGCATAAGTCGGTCGGTCCCATCGTGCCACGGGAACGTTGGAGACGGCGAATGGACTAGCGTCCAGTAGTTCACTAGTTCGACAAGTGTCAGGATATCGTTAGTGTCCGGCTTGAATGCGGTGAGATACCGGCCATCGACCGCTTCCAGCACCTCACGCTGCCATTCTCCTGGGTTCCGAGCGTTGTAGCCCATCTGGGGCATACTGCAGAAACTGCCCCAGCGAGGGGTGAAGCTCGGGATGATCTCAAGTGCTTCGCCAATGAGCCTGTCGATTTGCTCGCTGGTAGCCAACCAACCGTCCCCCAGCGCCGAGCTGATGGTGATCAAGTATTTGGGTTCACCTCTGAGGGTTGAAACCCTCAGCTTCGAGGAAGCTGCGGATTTCAATCCGCAGGGTTAATCTATTTCGTTTATGGCCATAAGCTCGGCCCCTACGATCCACGTCAGCCGCCCGGGTACCCCGCCGCCCCCTTGATCTGCTCGAGCTGGCCGATGTGGTCGGCGTCGTGGAGGCGCTGGAAGGCCACCCATCCCTTGCAGTTCAAGGGCCCGAAGAAGGGGTGCTCGAGGGTCGCCGCCAGGTCCGGCGAGGCGGGCCAGCCCCGGACCCGCGCCAGCAGGTCGGCGCGTGCGGCGCGCAGCCGCTCGATGAGGGCCGCCAGCGGCTGCCCCTCATCGGGTATGTGGCTCCCCAACGCGCGCTGCCCCTCGGGGACGACGCCGCGCGCCAGCGACTCGACTATCCGCGCCACGCCCTCCTCGGCCGCGATGACGTGGCGCAGCACGTCGGCGATGGACCACTGGTCGGGCGCCGGATGGAAGGCCGCCTGCTCCTCGCTCGCCCCGTCCAGCAGGCCCAGGAGCGTCGCCCGCTGCTCCTCGATGAGCTCGACGAGCACCGGCACGTCCTTCGATGCCTGGTGCCCGAGATACGAGATGAGCCGTTGACGGGCGTCTTCGGTCACCATGGATTCATCCCCCCTAGCTAGTACCCGCCGTAGCTGCAGGGCTTTAGCCCTGCCCTTAGGGGCAGACCTGAAGGTCTGCAGCTACATGCTACCTCACTCCTCTAGGAATGACCCCCGGCCACCCGCTCCGTAGGCTATTCGTAGGGACAGAGCTTCAGCTCTGTCCTGGGCCGAGCTTTCGCCTGAGGCGGATCCGCCTCCGGCGGAGAAGCTCGGCCCCTACGAGATCACTGGCTCCCGGCAACGCGCTCCGTGGCGTCCCGGAAGCGGCGCCGGTGCTCCTCGGAGGCCCGCAGCGTCAGGTTCGCCTCCAGCTCCCGGCGCGCCGCCGGCTCCAGGGGCAGCACGGCGTCGATGACCTCCTTCGAGGCGCGCACCGCCTCCGGCGAGTTCTCGGCGATCTGGCCGGCCAGCTCCAGCGCGGCCTCCTCCAGGTCGGCTTGGGCCACCAGCCGGTCCACCAGCCCGATGCGCAGGGCCTCGGCGGCGTCCACCACGCGGGCGGTGAAGATGAGGTCCTTGGCCCGCGACAGGCCGACGATGCGCGGCAACTGGCTGCCCCCAACCACCAGGCCGTAGGTGGCGCCGGGGAAGCGAAAGCGGGCGGTGTGGGCCGCCACCCGCAGGTCGCAGGTGATGGCCACGAGGGCACCGCCGCCGTAGGCGAAGCCGTTGACAGCGGCGATCACCGGCTTGGGGAAGCGCACCAGCCGCATGATGACGTCGACAGTGCCTTCGCCGCGGCCCTCGCCCCGCGAGGCGCCCAGGGCCTCGGTCATGTCGGCGCCGGCGCAGAAGGCCTTCTCGCCCGCCCCCGTGATAACGACTACGCGCGCCCCGTCGTCGTCGGCCAGGGCGTCCAGGTGGGCCACGAGGGCCGAAGAGAGACGGCGGTTGATGGCGTTGTGCTTGTCGGGCCGGTTAAGGCGGAGGAGGGCCACCGGGCCGTGCCGTTCGCAGAGGACGGCATCAGAGGGCAAGACGCGCCTCCCTTCTTCGAGAGCGACGCCATGATAGCGCCTGAGAGGGAAGTCTGCTACTGGAACGAGGGCAGGTAGGGGCGGTGGACGGAAAGCACCTCGTCCAGGAACGCTTCGGCGGCGCGGGCGCTGTGCACCACAGGGTCGATAAGGAGGGCCTGGAGAGCCAGCCCGCGAGAGCCGGAGACGGCGGCGTCCACGACCAGCTCCTGGATCTCCACCTCGCGGGCCGCCATGGACGCGATAGGTCCCGGCAGGGACCCCACCGGAAGGCCGCCAACCTTCCCGTTCTCGACAAGCCCCGGCACCTCGACCACGGCACCGGCGTCGATGTTGTCGATGTAGCCGTCATTGGGGAGGATGAGGGAGTGTTTGGGCACCGACCGCCCAGCCGCGAGGTCGGCCACCAGCCCTGCGGCGGAGATGCCCAGCACCCTCTCGCGGGGCGGCACTTTGAGCAGCGCTTCCACGGACTCGGCGCCCGCGTTCCAGTCCTCGAGATGGCGACTCAGGCGCTCCCGCTCCCCCTCCTGGCCTGCGAAGTCGAAGCCCTTCGTGCCTATCACCTCGTGCGCCCAGCCGATGAACTCACCGACGTGGTCATCCCCCGTGGTCGGGAAAAGGCCAAAGCGCTCGAAAAGCAGGCGGGACAGAGGTTGCACTTCGGGCGGCTGCTCCGCCAGCCGGCGCCGGAACTCCGGGTACAGGTCCTCACCGGAGCGCCGGTCACGCAGGCCGGTGACCCAGGTGAAGTGGTTCACGCCGGCAGCCAGGATCTCGATGTCCGCCGGATGACGCTCCAGGAGAAACGCCGCCCAGAGGGCGCTCCCGGCCACGCCGTGGCAGAGGCCCACGGCCCGCACCCCTGTGTGGCGCCGGATAGCCAGACAGACGCGCCCCTCCGGGTTGGTGTAGTTCATGAGGAGGGCCTCTGGGCAGAGGCGCTCCACGTCCCGGCAGATATCGACGACCAGGGGAACGGTGCGGAAGGCATGAGAGAGGCCGCCCGGCCCCGCGTTCTCGCTGAGGACGGAGGGGAAGCCGTGCTTCAGGCAGAGCTCGTGGTCCAGCTTCCAGAGGTCGTCCCGGCGCACCTCCACCGCCGTCACCACGAAGTCGGCAGCGCGCAGGACCGCCGCCCGGTCGGTGGAGGCCTCCAAGGAGACGCCCCAGCCGGAGGCCTCGTTGAGGCGGGCCGCCAGCCCCGCCACGCGCTCCAGCTTGGCGGCGTCCACATCCACCAGGGCGAGCCGGCAGCCCCGCAGCTCCGGCGTCTGGAAAAGGTCACTCAGCAGGTCGACGCCGAAGATGACGCTGCCGGCGCCGATGACCACCAGCTTGGGGTTCCTGGGCAGGCTCATGGGGCGATGGTCCTCCTCGCCGGGCGCCGGCCGGCAAGCAGCTTCACAGCCCTTTGCTGCGAAAGCGCAGGTTGAGCACCTGGTTGGGCCGCGCCTCCAGGCGCACCCAGCCATCCTCCAGTGGCGCCGCCGCCAGGAAGGCCTCATCCATGTTGACGAACTCGGCGCCCTGGAAGGGCTCCCCCAGCCGCAGCCGGCCCGACGCGGGCCTGGAGGTGACGTTGTACAGCCGGACGATGACGCCCTCTCCGTCTTCCGCACGCTTGAGGGCGGAGACGACGAAGGCCGGGCCCTCGAGGGCCAGGAGAGCCTCTTCCGCCGGCAGGGCGCCCGAGCTGTCCTCCACCCGGCGCGCCCGCATCGGCACGGCGAACCGGTGCGCCTCCGGCCAGGACTCCTCCCAGCCGCCTTCGTGGGGAATGAGGGCGTAGTCGAAGGCGTGCTGGCCGAGCATCTGGGCGCCCGGCGTGGGGACGAGCGGGCCCGCCAGACCGGGACGCGACGACAGGTCGAAGCGGGCGAGGTAGCTCACGCAGCGCAGCAGCGTGAGGGCGATGGTGACACTCTCCTTCGACGGGCTCAGGACAGCGTCTTCGCCGGGCAGCGCCTCGTACTCCGGGAGGCCGCGGTTGGCGAGCATCAGGCCATGCTCGCCGTCGGACACGTCCACGAAGGACTTCTGGGCGTAGTTGCCCACCGGCTCCTCGGCCCACGTCTCGTCCCAGGCGGGCACGGCCAGTGGGCGCGTCACCACGCCGAAGTGCTGCTCGGCGTGGGAGACGTCGGTCTGGAGGCCGGCCGGGAAGTGGACGCGCAGGCGGTGCTCCAGCGCATGGTTCTCCACCTCGCTGTGAATGTCGATGCGCCGCAGGCCGGGGTAGAGGCTGACTCTGCTCACGATGGGACACTCCACCCGCTCTGCTGAGCGCTCGTCTCGGTCCTCGGCCAGGGCGCACGGCAGGCTGTAGTCCAGGGCCACCTCCAGCGTCCAGCGAGAAGGGCCGCCCTCCACCACGGCGATGCGCGGTGGCTGCGAGGGGCGGTCCACCACTTCATCGCGGACCGGTCGGCAGTAGTTGTACTCGTCACCCCGGTCGCCGCCGTCCACAAAGCGGTTGAGGCCGGAGAAGCGGCGACCGCTGAGCTTGTCGACAACGGTGAGCGTGCCGTCGTCGGGGTCGGCCGTCACTTGGAAGAACCCGTTCTCGATACTGTCGCCGCCTCCGGCGGCCGCCGGGCGCGGCGGGCCGTACACGGCGCGAAAGGCCCGGTAGCCAAAGCCGGGCACGTCGGGCGCCACAAAGCCGATCTGGATGTAGAAGAGCGTCGCCACCACCTGTTCCACCGGCCCCAGGGGCGAGACCCTGCCCTCCGGCGCCATCACCTGGCAGGGGATGGTCCGCCCCAACGGGTCCACCACCTCCAGTGGCTCCTCGCCCTCGCGCTTGCGCAGTTGCACGGTGACGAAATCGGTGCGGGGGCCGTTCAACGGGTTGAAGACGGCCACGCCGGGGCCTTCGCCGGAGGGCATCTGGGCGCACAGGCCGCGCATGGCTTGTCGCGTCAGCTCCTCCCCGATCTGCCAGCAGCGGTCGAAGCGCACGCGCATCTCGTCGTGAACCTGGTCGATGCTGCAGCCACATACGGAATCGTGGGGCTGGTTGCGGAGCAGCTCGCGCCAGGCGGTGTCCAGGAGGCCCACCACGGAAGCGAACTGCGAAGGATAGGGGCTGGGAGGGCCCGGCGGCGGCGCCGGCTCCCGCCATTCCTCTCCCAGGCGCTTCCGAAGCAGGTCCGACCACAGGGAAAGGGGCTCCGCCCAGCGGGCCAGCAGGTCTTCGCACTCCTGGTTGCGTTGCTTGATCCACATGCGCGTCGACAGCGTCCCCGGCACCACTTCGGCGCGCTGGCCGCTGCGGAACTCGCCCTGGTAGCGGGGCCAGGCCCCCGACTGCTCTCCCATGACCTCCCGGATGCCCGCGAACAGCATCGGCAGGTTCCCGTGTACCAGCTCGGCATCGCTCAGACCCTCGTTGGCGGCGGCGATGATACCGGCGAGCTTGAGCTGGGCTGGCGTGTGGTCGGTGCCGTTCATCAGGAGGAGGTAGGGAGTGGTGGCGCGAGGCTCCAGAGTCTCGCGTATGCCGCGGATGGCCTCCAGCAGGGCCTCTCGCTCAGCCGGCAGGGCGTTGGCGTTGCCGTAGCCATCTGGCAGGTGGACGGTCAGCACCTCGCTGCCGTCGGGGGCGCGCCAGAAGAACTCCGTCTTGGCCAGACCCTCGTCGGCGCCCCGCCAGATGACGGCGTTCTCGATGCCAAAGCCGCGCAGGAGGGCCGGCATGTGGGCGATCTGGCCGAAGCAGTCCGGCAGGTAGCCCACCATCATCGGCTCGCCGAACTGACGGACGGTCCGCAGGCCGCGCATGAGGTTGCGCACCAGCGACTCGCCGCCCACCAGGAACTCATCCGGCAGGATGAACCAGGGCCCCACCTGCAAGCGGCCCGCCCGCACCTGCCGCTCGATGTCGGCCCGGCGGTCCGGGCGCACCTCCAGATAGTCGTCCAGGACGGCGGTCTGGCCATCGAGCATGAAGCAGCGGTAACCGGGGTCCCTGTCCAGGAGGTCCAGCAGTTGGTCCACAGTACCGACCAGCCGCGTCCGGAAAGACTCGAAGGCGAAGTACCACTCGCGGTCCCAGTGCGTGTGGGAGACGACGATCAGCTTCCAAGGGGGAGGTGCAGTCATGAGCTCAGACCCTTTCTAGCCCTGAGAGGACATGCGCAACCGCGAGCCAATGAACCGAGAACCGGGACAGCCTCAGGCCGGCAGGGGCCGCAGGTAGAGCGGGTTGGTTATAGCGTGGACCACCTCGCCCCGCTCCGGGCGGCCGCGGAAGCCCTTGACCTCGGCCCGCAGGTACCCCGGCTCCGAGACGGTCAGAGAGACGTCCCGCGTCACTTCCTCCGTTTCGACGGCTATCTCCTCCATGACTTCGCGACCGTGCAGGAGGCGGAGCCTCTTGCCGGCGAGGCCACGGTACTGGACGCGGATGGTCACCTGCGACCCTTCGGGCACCTCTAAGGTATCGCCCATCATGTGCTCGAATCGGCCGTCGCCGTCGACGTCAGCCCAGAGGGTAAGGAAGGGTCCCCCCGGGTCCTCGGAGATGAACACGTGCCCCTGCCCGATGGCTTCCAGGAGCGCTTCCTCGGTCAGAGGCCCTCCCGCCAGAGGCGGGTCCGCCTTCGGCGGAGGCACGTAGACCCAGGTGGTCGGCTCACCGGGGCCGTGGGGGTGCGTGGGGCGCGCCGGCGGGACGGAGTGGCAGTCGCTGCCTCCCACGCCGACGACGCGTTCCCCTTCGACCAGCATCCTCTCCCAGGCGTCCAGCGACTCCCAGTTGTACCAGCGCCAAACCGCCTGCCACACCTCCATGCAGGGCGCCTTGACAGCCGGAGACTCCCAGGGCGGCCCTATGCTCTTGGGGTGATTGATGGAGAAGAGGGCGCCCTTCCCGCGGGCATATTCGATGACACGTCGGAGGGCATCGTCGTCATGGCAGCGGAAGTCCAGCCACTCATGCAGGCCCCAGACGTTGCCGTGACCACCGTAGGTGGTGACCTCTTCGCCGGGCACCAGCAAGATGCCTGCATCGGCGAGGAGGGCCATCTCAGCGTGGTGACTGCAAGTGTTGTGGTCGGTGATGGCTAGAAAGTCAAGGCCGCGCTGGCGCGAGGCGGCCGCTAGCTCCGGGATGGTGTTGAGGCCGTCGCTGTGGACGGTGTGAGAATGGAGGTCTCCCCGGTACCAGCGGCCCGCCTGAGGCGGGCTGGGAGAGCCGTCGCCGGCGCCTCGCACCGGCTGCGGGTCTCCGCCTGAGGCGGCCAGACGGCTGCCCGTCTGGGCGGACCCGCCTTCGGCAGGCGGCGAGGAGGACTCTTCATCTGGCGGCTGTTGGCCGTCCGTCAGCACATCCAGGTCCACGTTTAGCCAGTAGCGACAGGACGGGTCTTCGAGCTCAGCGACGCCCAGGCATACGTTCCAGCGGCCGGGCGTCAGGGGGCCAGGCAGGTAGCCCGGCGTCGCCGACGTGGGGGTGATGTAGAAATTCCAGCGGGCGCGGCCGCTCCAGCCGCGAAAGCCGCCCGTCAGGAAGTCGGTGCCCCGTGGGTCGAAGATGCCCAGGTCGAGGGCATTGCCGCCGCCACCGGCGAATTCGTCCCGCAACGGGTGCTCGAAGTGATAGCTGACCTCCAGACGCACCGTCCGCGGCGGCACCGTGAAGGGCAGATAGACAAACGGCCGCGTCCTGTCCCTGCGGGCGTCTGTCTTCTTGGTTACCCGGCCCTCGAAGTAGAAGCTCTGTCGCATCTTTGCCTCCGACCGGGGCTGACCTGCGCCTCCCCGGAAGAGGGTGGCCGCCTCGGTGCCGATGGCGGTGGGAGGGATAGCATGCCATTCTAACAGAAGGGGCCGTTGTGAACAGCCCAGCGTCCGCCCTAGCGGCGGGCGCGCTTCGCGCGTCGGCGGGCGACGCGCAGGGCGGCGGCGTGGGCCGCCTCCTCGATGCAGTCGTCCAGGGGGGCCAGCTCCACCTCGCCGTAACGCCGGCCCAGGGCGACGCGCAGGATGTGATCGGTGAAGCGGGGGTTCTTGGGCAGCAGGGAGCCGTGCAGGTAGGTGCCGTAGGCGTTCCTGTAAACCGCCCCCTCGCCGCCGTCCTCGCCGTTGTTGCCGAAGCCCCTCTCGACGCGTGCCAGGGGGCGGGCGCCAGCACCCAGATAGGTGCGGCCGCCGTGGTTCTCGAAGCCGACCAGGGAGCCGCCCTCCCAGCGCGCCGCCACGTCGCCAATGCAGCGACGGGCGCCCTCGCCGGGGTGTACCGTCCAGACGTCGAAGACGGCGGCGCCGGGTAGCTCGTCGCCCGCCGCCGTGCGGTAGTAGCGGCCGAAGAGCTGGTAGCCGCCGCAGATCGCCAGCACCGCCACGCCGCCCGCCGCCGCCTCTCGCAGCGCCTCACCCTTGCCGACGGCTAGGTCTTCGGCGATGCGCCGCTGCTCCCGGTCCTGTCCCCCGCCCATGAAGATGAGGTCGTAGCCAGCCGGGTCAAGGGGATCACCCAGGTCCAGGTCCTCCACCACCAGCTCGATGTCGCGGGCCTCACAGCGACGGCGCAGGCAGAGGATGTTGCCGCGGTCGCCGTAGATGTTCATGAGGCGCGGATAGAGGTGAGCCAGGCGCAGGGTCTTGCTCACGGTTCCTCCCAGTAGTGGGCGCGGCGACCGCGGCGGGCGAGCAGCTCACGGACGCGCAGCATGGCGGTGTAGGTAGGTACCACGTAGAGGAGCCCGCCCGGCGGTGTCTCCCGCAGGGCCCGCGCCAGGGCGGCCCCCACGTCGGGCTCGACGGCGGCCGCTGTCGCCAGACCGGCGTACTTCAGGCGCAGGGCCAGGTCTTCGGCTCGGGTGCCGGAGAGGACCCAGGTGCCGGGCTGGCCTCCGCCTGGGGCGGATAGGCCCAGACGGGCGGCCGTCTGGCCGCCTCCGGGCGAGGCCAGCAGCTCGAAGTCGGCGTCCCAGATCCAGGAAACGTCCCGCCCGTCGGCGATGCCGTCGTTGAGGAGAAAGAGCAGGTGCTTCTCGGTATCGGCAGCGGCGATGGTGCGCAGCACCTGGTTGAGGCCGGCGGGGTTCTTGCCCAGGAGAACCAGCACCCGGCGCCCGTCGACCTCGAAGGACTCCTGACGACCGAAGGCCGCCGTCGCCGTGGAGACGCCTTGCCCTATCGCCTCCAGACTCACGCCCAGGGTCAGGCCGGCGGCAGCGGCGGCGAGGGCGTTGTAGACGTTGTAGAGGCCACTGAGGGCCAGCGACAGCGGAAGGTGCCCCAGCGGCGTCTCGACGCTGATCAGCGTCCGGCCGTCCTCCCTGGTCACAGCGGTCGCCCGCACCTGGTGCGGCGGCCGGGAGCGGCCGCAGCCGGGGCAGAACCAGTGGCCCACGTGGCCGTAGAAGAGGGCCGAATAGCGGTACTCGCTGCCGCAGGAGGGGCACCAGCGGGCGTCGGCGGCATGCTCGGCGCAGGCGAGGCCCGCCGAGGGGTCATCGACCCCGTAGCAGACGACCTCGCCGGGGGCGACGTCGGCCAGGGCGGCCACGGAGGGGTCGTCGGCGTTGAGGATCACCACCATCGAGGGGTCTGCGGCCTCCAGGGTGCGGCGCCAGCACGCCG
>Ga0315282_10006173_pt1 | contig 20136 bp, 17 predicted proteins | sample YL17G07_20_MG_FD_203693 | JGI IMG/M metagenome (GOLD analysis project Ga0315282, IMG submission 203693) | Sediment microbial communities from Yellowstone Lake, YNP, Wyoming, USA - YL17G07_20 | ecosystem: Environmental > Aquatic > Freshwater > Lake > Sediment | place: USA: Wyoming | collected... | reverse complement strand
TCTAGTACTTCTTGACATTATCATGCCCAATATGAAGGGTGGCGAAGTCTTCGACTGTTTGAAAGAAATTAATCCAGATATAAAAGTTCTGCTTTCAAGCGGTTATAGTATTGATGGGGAAGCCTCCAAAATACTGGAACGAGGCGGTAAAGGCTTTATTCAAAAACCATTCCATCTGGAACGGTTGTCCGAAACAATTAGAGCAATTTTAGGAAATAATCCGGTCTAATGGTCTCTTTAAACATTACCTAAATTCTATCTGGTATGTTTCTTGCGACCTTTAACTTCAAATTTGAATTGTTAGGAAAACTATGGAAAATCAAAACAAAAAAAGGATACTCGGTTTGAGATGGGCAGTTATTATTGTCACCTCTTATCTCATCCTTTTCGGAAAGGGAAAGATTGCTCACATCGATTTAGGACAGCTTTTCATTTTACTCTATATTCTTTCTAACCTCCTGCTTATCTTCGTTCCCCCCAAATGGTTTTCGAACCTAAAATTCTTCTATTCTTTAGTCCTCATGGATACCGGGATCGTGTCATTTGGAATGTTTCTTTCAGAGAAAGTCACGACAGATTTTTATCTGGTCTTTTTCTTTATCCTCATCCTCGCCTCGATGAGCCGCAATTATAAATTGTTAATGGTCATTTCTGGAGTGACTGCCTCCCTTTATGGAATCCTCCTCTATTCATGGGGGTTGTTAAATTCGGACCAAGGAATCAGCTATACCATCCGCATCCCTTTTATATTCATCATGTCTGCCTTCTATGGATATATTGTCCAAACCTTTTCCAAAGAAAAACAGAAACAACTTGCCATCTCTGAGGATAAATATCGCGGCCTTTTCGAGAATGCGAATGATGGGATTATCATTTTAAGAAATTCACCGTGGCAAATTGCAGATGTTAACAGAGAAGTAGAACAGTTGACCGGATATAAGAAAGGAGAACTCTTGCAAGAGGACGCCTTGGATCTCATTGCGCCGCCGGATAGAGAAGAGGCTTTAAGTTTTTTTGAGGGGGTGATCAAAGAAGGTGAAGGAAGGACAGATGCTCTTTCATTAGCTCGGAAGGATGGGGGATCCTCTGAAGTAGATTTATCCATTAAAAGAATTGATTTAGGGGATGAATCCTTTTTCCAGGTGATCTTTCGGGATCTCAGTGACCAGAGAAAACTGGAAAAGAAAATCAGAGAAAGTAAAAGAAACCTTGAAGCCATCTTTGACAGTATTCGAGACCAGCTCTCTATACGGGCTCCCGATTATCAGATTCAACGTGTGAATAGAGCAGTCATAGAAAAATACCACACAACATTTGAGGAATTGATTGGCAGGAAATGTTATGAAGCCTATTATCAAAGGGATCTTCCATGTGAAAAGTGCCCAGTGACGGTCACCCTCGAGACAAAACAACCTGCGTCTGTAGTTCAGAAAAACCCAACGATAGATAGCACTCTGCATATCTTCTCTTACCCAATTTTGGACGATAAGGGGGACCTTTTATCTGTGATCGAATATTCCCGTGATGTCACTGAAGAACAGCGACTTCACGAACAACTCATTCAATCAGAGAAGTTAGCCGGGATTGGCATATTGGCATCGGGCGTAGCCCATGAAATCAACAATCCACTGACTGGTATCATCGGGATGGCAGAGGCCTCGTTAGAAGAGGAAGATATTTCTACGATCAAAAGTTATTTAACGGATATCCTGAATTGCGGACAGAGGATCAGTGAAATCGTTAAGGGATTAAGGTCTTACTGCCGAGTTGCGAAACAAGAAGAGCAGAACCCCATTGATATGAATGACGTTCTTGAAGAATCTCTGAAGATGGTTCGTTTAGCAGTCAAAACGAGCTCGGTAGAAGTGGTTAAGAAATTCCAACCGATTGATAACGTGGTTGCGAATTTAGGTGAGATTCAACAGGTATTCACCAACTTGATTACGAATGCATTCCAAGTCATGGATGGTAAAGGAGGCATACTCACCCTCCGCACGCGATCGCTCAGAGATTCCGTCGAGGTGAAGGTGAGTGATAATGGAATGGGAATTCCCCAAAAGCATCTCAGCCAAATTTTTGATCCTTTCTTTACAACCAAAAAAACGGGGGAAGGCACAGGGCTCGGATTAAATATCGTCTACCGGATTGTCACGAAGTATGGGGGTACGATTGATGTAGAAAGCAGGGAAGGATTGGGAACCACTTTTATACTTCGATTTCCGACAAGGAGGGTGAAGCATGAACAAGAAGGTCTTAGTCATTGATGATGAAGAGACGATTCGTAAGTTTATAAAAATTCAATTAGGCAAAGCTGGCTATGAGGTGAAAGAGGCTGCGGACGGAGAACAAGCCATGGTGCAATTGAAGAGAGACCGGTTTGACGTTCTCATCTGCGATATCATGATGCCTAGAAAGAACGGTTGGGAAGTGTTGAAAGAGGTGAGATTGAATCCAGAGACGAGTGAGATCCCAGTCATTGTCCTGACTGCTAAGAACGAGGACAATGATATGTTTAAGGGATACGAATTGGGGGCCAGTTATTATATCACGAAGCCCTTTACCAAGTCCCAACTCCTCTTCGGGTTGAATACGATATTTGATAGAAAAAAGAATAGCCTCTATTGAGTTTTTGGTGAGGATAAATTTTTGGGTGATGTGATAGTGGGGCCTTGGGTACTCGGTTGGAAACCACCATAACCAAGACCTTAAGATAGGCCCACCGGGCGTAAAGGCAGAGTCAAATGGCTCCTTTTTTTGTTTATTTGCATTCGAAAATCTTCAATGAACTTTACTTGCCGCACGTGAAGATAAGTGAAGTTTTTAGTCGAGACGTCGCGACCTTAGTTATTACTTTTATTCGCAGTAGGGATCGTGATAATTTTCAAGCTTTTTACACCATTTAATGTCTGCGCTGGACTGACAAACAATTTTTGGCAGCGGATGACATTGTGTCTGATGTTAATTTTCTTCCACAAAATTGACGATTAAAATTTATCTTGAATTTCAATCAGTTACGAACTCGATAAGTTTGGCATAATAGTTGCTGAGAGATTATTGAAATCGATAAAGCCAAACCACGAGCAATCGTGGGACGGAAAGCCACGGATCCCAACGGGATAGCCGGGTTGCCGAACGCGGAATTCAAAGGAAAAGAGACCGGATTACCGTGGCTTTATTCAGATGGTAATCCGGTTTTTTGTTTTAGAGAGCTATGAATTAGGATTCATTTCTTAAAGCACTTCTAATCGGTTTAATACAACATGCACTTTTTGAAAAGGAGGTTTTTATGTCAGAAATTGAAATTACGCACCTTTTCCCGGAGTGGGTTCTCTCTTGGTCGTTGCATCAAGCCTGTCAGGATGCTTCTAAGTTTTGGAACTTGCCAATAGTTCATCCAATGGGTAGGCCTGAAAGTCCAAAACAATTTTCAAGTCTCTTTCCCCCTGTGACTAAACCTCCAATGCTATACTTCGAAGGACCATTTAATAAAGAAGAAGCGGAGATTTACGGTATTCCTGAAATAAACTACGAGAGGACTTTTTGGGGGTTACGCCCAGATTTTCTAATAAAGGACGGAGATCAATCATTAATCTTATTAGAGTCAAAAAGCGGGGATAAGCCTGAGAAAATCTATTCGTTGCCTAAGGAACGATCCTACTACGAATTTCTACGTCAATGTAATAACATCCCAAACAAGGGTTTTTATTACATCATACCGAAGGCGCACGCCGGTTTTTGTAGAATTTGTCTCGCGGAATATTTTCCGGAGGAGCCAAATTTGCATTCGGGCTATATCTGTTGGGAGGATCTTCTGTCGATTATTCGTGATGAGATTGTAAGGACTGTATCAGACCAAGTATTGAAGGAAATGGAGGGACTAAAGAAGTTACAAGAATGACAAAAGAAACCGATGGACTGATTGTGAAAAAAGAGTTGTCCTTCATCTTACCGTAATTCCGGAGTCCGAAATCCGCGATTCAATTTTCTTCCTTGTCTCCCCATCACCTCATCACCTGATTTATTTATTTTATTATCTCCCCATCTCCGTATCACCCTATATAGTTTGACAGTCAGTTTGGCAATTTGTGACAAGGTTGGCAATTTGGGCGAAAAAAAGGAACAGCAAAACGTCGAAAAGTGACCTTTTGTCAAAATGAATCACTCTCCAATGCGCTTGTGAAATGCCAGTGAGGTCAAATCACAAGTCTTTTTCGTATTGCAATCTGTTATACATTCGATATCAATTCGATATCAATTCGCTATCGAATGTCATACGCAAAAATCGCCTATCCTTATCCTGACTCTCAGCAACTATGGGATCTCACCTCTCCCATTGGGCCTTTTATGTTCTACTTACATAGGGCCTTTTAGGTCCGCTGTCCCTCACTAAAACCCATTCAACTCCGGGACCTCCGGGCCTTAGTGGCCTTATGACCCCCGCTCTACGCAGCGCCTTGAAATACCATCTGGCGCTATTTCTTTTAGCCCCAGCGAGAATAATGAGATCTTGAAGAACGAAGGATTGCTTCTTTCGGATAACAAACCACATCCGATCTTGGATGGTGTCCTCTTTGAGTTTCGGCGCTATCCTGGCGGCCAGAGCTTTTTTATTAAGAACTTTGTAGATCACTGAGAAACGCGGAGAATATCCCGGAACGTGTTCTTTCCTTATTTTTTTTACGTTTTTAATCAGCCCTTCTTGCGAAAAAACCACGAGCACGTCCGTCGTGTACTTGCGCAAGATTCCCGTCAGCTTTGAGATCTGATCGAGCGAAAAAAAGCCATTGGGGTATTGGTCTAATATCGCTTTTCCGATGATCCTTAATTTGTTCATGAGAAATCTTTGGCTCCAATCGTCTTGAGTTGGTGAATTCGCGCCGCTCCTTCGGCGGCATGAATTAGCCTCATGATCGGCCGGATTCTTCCATCGCTCACTTTTGTGATTTTCTCTATTGCATCGTCTCCAAATCGATATTCGGAAAGCTGGCTAATCATATCCTTGACATCGTCCTCTCTATATTTTTCGAATCTAACGATCTCAACGATCCGATCGTTAAGGCGAGGGATTCGCGCAATCTTTTTATTGATTTGCTCCTCCCCTATCAGGACCATAGGGCAATGGCAGAGATCGTGGATCTTCCTTAATGTCTCAAGGGCATCGATTCCCTTAGTTCCATTTTCTGAAAAAAAGTGATCAACTTCATCCAGAATCAATGTTCGAGGCTCTTCAAGGAGAACTTTTTTGATTTGCTCGATTAGTTTCTCGGTCCTCCAGGCAGGCTCAACGCCGAGCTCCTTCGCGAGCTCTCTTAGCAACCAATGCTGACTCATCCCAGGCCAGATTGTAAGCATTGTGGCGCCATCAGAGACTCCGAAATACAGACCAGCCACGGTCTTGCCAAGACCAACTTCTCCGGCGACGAGCGCTATTCTTTCAACCCCATGAAGTTTGTGGTTAATCCTATGAACGGCTGATTGAAATTTTTTGGTATTTTTCGTGGAAACGAACTTATCCCTCATTGCCCGCTCTTCCCTTCCGTTTCACTTATCTCGGCCTGTAATTCTGTCCCTATCTCCGATCTATTCCTTACTTTTTTATCAAGCTCTTCATAATCAATGTAGAGGTTATCCCTGTAGAAAACATTTGTCTTTCTGTGGTTTCGAATAAAATCCCGATCTTCCTGATCAAATGAGCCTTGGACCATCAACCAGGAATACCTTTCGTCATCATCCTTGAATCGCGGTTTCTCCGTTTTTTCACTCTGTTCGTGGTTCATCGTGCATTGTTCGTCCGTTACTCTTATCATCGGAAAGTCCTTTGATCCACCATAAATATCTCTACACAGTTTGGTTGCTTCATAATCTCTGATATGTCCCCAGTCTCTATCATTCAGGATACCCGGAAATTGCTTCTCAATATCCCTATACCAATCATAATATTCCCACATGCTCTGAAAGAACCCATCTTTAGTTGGGCGACTCAATCCGGATTCCGGATCAACAAAGATAATCGGCCGGCTGCCCCCCCTCATCATGTGAGCGTCCTTGCTTGAGCTATAGATACGCCTCCATTGCTCACTCGCCTCGTACTCCTTGATCCATTCCCAATCGGCGTCATTCAGAATGCCCGGCATTTTCTTCTCGATATCCCAATACCAGTCATATCTTTGCAATTCAACCTCAAAGATACTGCCATCACCCGGACGGCTAAGGCCGGATCTTGGATCAATAATAACCTCTTTCTTGTCTGGCGGTTGGTCTTCTTCTTTGATGGAGATCTCGGGCTCATCAATAAATGGAGAAATCATCTTGGGCCGGGGTTTCTCGGCCTCGATCTTTTCTATCGTCTCGATCACGTCCGGGATCTCCTGGACGATCTCTTTCCAGGGAAGGGATTCCGCCTTGCGACCAAGCATTTTGTAGAGTTTGACTGTCTGTTTTTTGAGATTTCGCTTCTGGGCAATCATTCTTTTTACGTCTTCCATGTCTTTCGGAGTGCCAGATTCCGAGGCCATCGGATGAGTCTTCGGACGAGGTTCAAGCGTACAAAGGAATTCGTTGTCGTGGAAGCAATAGATTTTTGAGAGATCGGAGAGGGAATATTTGACGACGACGTGGTCTCGTAAGCCGTAGAGTGCCTCATTAAACCAATAGCAGCCAAAAAGATCGATCCCGTTGCGGGTGATGCGCTTAATTTCTCTTGGCATCATCAAATAAACGAGCTCGGCCGGATCCACGCCAGGCCCCTTGCCCGTTTCAAAAATCTCTCTCGGCATTTGTCCTCCGAGACCCTTTGATGGTTGGTCCACATAAAATTCCCGCCATTCAAACATACGATCATTAATTTCAGAGATTCTTGGAATTTTGGGATTATGGAGGGACCGGGCAAGTTTCTCGTTTCTCTTTGTCCAGGCAGGTTTGTCCTCTACTGAAGAGCCGATGAAAGATTCCATCGTGCGTTCAAATTGATCACCAAAGGTTTCATGGAAACGCTCTACCGGCTTTGATTTTGCATTATAAGGAGAGGCGAAATGAACATTTATGTTGAGCCGGGCAAACATGCCCAGGACTTCTGTCTCGGTGAGATTGATATCGGATGTGAAAACTTTAGCTTTAAAGGCCTTACCATTATCGATCAACAGCCACTTTGGGTTTTTGCCAAGCGTGAGGATCGCATTCCGTAGGGCCGAGGCGATGCATTGAGTCGATTCCTCAATCATGATTTCCCATCCGAGAGGGTAAGATGATCGCCAGTCCCAGAAAAAAACTACCGCCGCCCTGCAAGGCTTGCCAGTGAAGGGATTGATTGCTTCGAGATTCATCCGGTGACCATCAGCCACCAGGCCCTCGCCCACCTCGAGAAGATTTCGATCCCGTTCGATGTATGGGAGGACATTGTCATCAAGCGCCTTTTCTCCTTCCCGATGGAGGACCCAAAGGTCGTAGTGCTCTCTTTTGAATTCATCGGTGAAGCGGCGGAGGGTCCGATCACTGGACGGAGACTCGATGCCTTGTCTCTTGAGATAGTTCTTTGTGAGCGTGATGGCATAGGCGATTTTGAGGCGGTTTGGATGCAGTGAGAGCGTGAGAAGAAGATTTTTTTCATGCTCTGTGATTTTTGAAACACCCTTCTTGCCGTATTCAGGAACGAGGCCTTCAAGGCCATCTTTGTTGAAAGCTTCGCGGAATCTGTAGGCAGTTCGCCAAGAGATTGGACCAAGTTTCTTATGGACGGCCGGGAGAAGATAGCCGGAGTTATAGCCGAAAAGAAATTGTTTGATTGTCTCTAATACAGGGGCCTCCTTTTTCGATATCTCTTCCTCGAGGGCCTTTACAAAAATAATGCGGTAATGGGCGATTTCATCGCGGGGCGAGAGCATAACCGCCTTTTCAATCGCGGCCTGGGTAACGGATGGAAGCAAGGAAGGAGACGGAGGGGCCAGGGCCACGGGAGGATTTTCTAAGACAGGACGGCCATCTTTAAAGTCAGTTACCACGTCGCATCCTGGCTCCCCTGGATGGACTTTGTAGTGGTCTTTTTCGACGGCCGCTTTGTTTGGCTTAGGTAACATTCAACTCTACTCCGTTTTGTCAATGATTAGATCTTTCCTTTTTCCCATACATCTGATCAACGATAGATTCAACCTCATCCTGGAGATCGCGAAGGATAAAATAAAATCCCGTATACCCTTCATTCGAGAACCAAGGTCGTTCGCCCATCTTTTCCTTTTGAGAGAAGAAATCACCAATAAAAGCAATTTTACGGGCACAGCGGTCAACCATGTCCGCAAATTCAAACAAATCTTTTCCCTTGAGGATTTCGATTTTTTCTTCGGTCATTTCGACATCTCCTTTCTGGCCATAGGCCGGTATAACGATCTTTTGGGGGCAGTTGTCTCTTTTTGATCGACCGACATTCAACTCTACTCCGTTTCTTCGACGATTAAACCTTCCTTATATTTTTCGCTTATCTGATTAGAAACAAACCCCAGATCTCTTTGGAGGTCGACCAAAATATGATAAAGTCCTAATCGTCCATCCTCAGAATACAATGCCCGCTCATCTGTGGTGTGGCTGAAGAAGTCTTCAAGAAAAGCAATCTTTTCAACGGAATCATCGATCATGTCGAGCAGGTCATTTAAATCTTTTCTCTCGGGAATTTCGATTTTTTCTCCTGTCAGTATGTCGTTCCCCTTTATGGTTTTGCAGTCATTACAAATAAAGACGCGAATATCCTCCGCCTTAATGGGCTTCGAAGGAAATGTAACTTGGAGATCTTCAGGATTCTGAACTGCCTTTAGCCTCTTTGTGCTTTTCTCATAACAATCCGGACAAAATAAACTCTCTCCAATTCGGTATGCAATGATTTCTTCACTCATCTTGAAATCTCCCTTCTGGCCATAGGCCGGTTAAAGATTCCAGAATGATTCACCTCCTTTCCTTCTCGTCTGGTTAACTCTACCGCCATCCCTATGAGATGGTTTAAGGTTTGTGCCCTTCCCCTGGATGATCTGCTAAACAAGGTCAATTTTGATCTAAGCCCTTTTCCGCTAATTAGTCCCGCGTCCCACTGCTTCAAAAGATCTCCTAATTCGTCGACCCTTACCTCTTCCTCCAGAATAAACCAACTTAGCTCTTCCTTGAACTTCTGATCTTCAAACTCTTTGATACCGATACCCTTCGCCTCCTTTCGCTTAGTTATATTCTTTGCCGGCGAAGCAGAGGATCATGTCGGTCACTTTGTTTTCCTCCCCAGTCATTAAAAAGGCGACATGCGCAGCCTTTCCTTTTCGATCAACAATCAAGCAGTTAATTGGAAATCTCAATTTATTCGCCTCGCCTTCATGGACGGTAAACCGAGGTCCATCGACAATCGATGACTCAAGTCGCGCTGTTAAAAAAGTCCCGTTAACGCCGATCAGCACGAAGCTGAATGGAAATTCGAACTCATGTTTGAATACCAATGTCTCAATTGCTTTCTTGATGCCCTCGTCCGAGAACATTTTTGCTCCTTTTTTGAGTAGAAACTAAAAAGCCGTCCCAACCCCGGGGTGTCGGTGAGGAAAATGCTTTTGGCAGGTTTCCTCCCCCAAAGTCAAGACGGCGATTTTTGTGGTCTAAATAAACGAAAAGCATTTTCCTTCACCGACGCGCTCAGCATATAACTAAATCGAGGCCCTTGTCAAGAGTTTTTTTGGCGGTCGCCTCGATGATATCGCCTCCTTCAAAATGCGTCGAATCTCGAAATTTGTGCTCGCCATATCAAGAAGTCAGCGACTTCAAACAAAACGGATGAAACCGCCCATCATAACGGATGAACTCGCCTTGATTAAGCCCTCAAAATGCCGCCATAGCGGATGAAAATCTTGATTTCTTGATATATGGCTATCATACCCTTCGTTTTTCTTTTTCTCTCTGTAGAACGCATACTGGGCGCAAATTTAGCCTAATTCCTGGCTGGCCGAATTCTGCCCAAAAGTAACGATCCATTCCAAGGCGCTGGGCTTATAAATCCTCAAATATCTATTACCCAACCTTACAACCGGCATCCCTTTTTCTCTCCAGGTCTCAATCATCTCCCGGCTTACATCCATTTCTTTTGCAAATTCTTCGAGCGTGACGATATCGCTTCTATTTATTTTTTTCATTCTATGCCTCTTCTCCCGGATTCCCCCTGATCTGCGGATTTTTGGAATTCGGCGATTCTGTTTCGTCCTCTGGTTGTGACGTCTTAAGATGGCCATCTTTCCTATCAGAGAGCCAACGATCAGTCTTCTCTTTAGGAAACTGCCATTTCATGCCAACTCTTACGGCCGGGATCTTTCCTTTTTGCGCCCACTCCCGAAGGGTCCTCTCGGCCTTCCCTAGAATTTTGCTCAATTCCTGGGTGCTATACATCTGGTTGGAGGTCTCGCTTTCGATTGATCTTGATTTTTTCTTAGCCCTCCTTCTGGTACTCTTCTTTTTCGTTTTTCGTCTGGATCTGTCGCCTATGTCGTTTATATCCTTTATGTCATTTATGTCATTTGTATCATTTATGTCATTTGTATCATTTGGTACTTTTGTACCTGTGGCCTTAAGTTTCTCAACTTCTCGAAGGATACAGTCCTCACACGTCTTATTCCCCTCGATTACTTTGCAGAGCTTGAAAAGGCACCGGTCGGAGTATACTGGCGCTTCGACAATAGAGCACCAGACCTTCCTTATCATCGTCAGTTCTCTCTCTTTAGATTCCAAATTCCAGTCCCTTCAGAATTCGCTCTCTCATTCCCGAGTTAAGGTCCTCCAGGGAATCACCCTGACGCCATGTTACTGGATTACCCGGCTGGTCCGCCGCTCTTTTCAATTTGGGGACGATCTCTTTTCCCTTTCTGCGAAATTTTTCTAAAAATTCTATGTCTCCGTAATCAACACTCTCCATCGGTTCCTCGTGTTCCGTTCTCTTTTGACGATGCAAAGGCAAAAGATTATTGTAGGCTTGAAGAACCTCACCATAGGCCCTCCGAATCTCTTTGAGTGTCCACTCAGGTCTATCGTTCATCCCGAAAGCGCCCTTATGACAATGCGAGTTTGTGGCCACCATGAAAGGTTCTTTTCGCTGTGAAAAAGGACAACCTGGCTATGATTGTAAAAGACAATCCCGAGCAGACAATCCATAATAAAAGCATTCAAGGCGTCCAGATGCGGTTTGCCGGTATGGAAGATTTTGCGACGAAACATTTTCATTCTTCTCGGCATTTTTATTTTTTTGCGGATAGGTATCGAATAAAAAATGGCTATCTGGACCGGGCATTCAAGTGGGGGATCTTGCCAGCATTGTCGGATCCAGGATAAAATATCGTCTTTTGCGTGTCGCTTTGGTGGGCCAGGAATCTTTATTTCTTTGAGAGTCGGTATTGGTTTTATGGGAATAAGAGCGGCGCCTGATCCCGATTTCCATTTGAAAAGAGGCAGCAATGCCCTAAAACCACCTTCTCGGTATGCCTTGCCCCAATTATACAAAGTTGCACGCGAGACATGCTTTAACTTAAAGGCTGTCCCTTCGGGTATGAATACACCAGAATTAAGGAGCTGTAAGAACTCTAATGTAACGTGGGTCTTCGTCTTTGGCTTTTCGATTTTTTTCAGCTCGCAATGCCAGGCCTGAAGAATGGCGAGCCGGATATGAGCTATTTCCACACTTTTTTGATGAATTGTAGGAGGCCAGTACCTTCGGGGGCCAAAAGCCCACCGGCGCCTTTTCGAGGTCTTGCGGTTAGGCTTAAAATGTCGAAGAGAGTCTGACATGCGTTCCTTTCCCTGTCATCACAACGTCAGCACATTGTAACGACAATGCTTCCGGCCAAAATGCCGGGACTCCTTTATCTCTGTTTTAGGAGATTATTGAGTTCCGTGTTTAAGTTATATTTGAGAATTTTTACGATGTCATTCCCTATTTCACGAGGATCGTTTACTCCAGAAATGTTGACGGCGAGACTTATATTCGATGAGACATTTCTTAGAGTGCTTGGAGTGACCGTTTCACCGACATGGAGCTGATAGAGACCGGTAAAAGGCACGATCCCGCCGGTCTGCATGCTTCCGCCATAACCCTTGAGCATCTGATAATCCATTTTCATCTGAAGGATTTTCAACTGCTCGGTATATTCCGCTGTCAGATCTTTCACGGTCTGAACGATCGGGCCGCCTACATAAGGGTTTCCGCCTGTCGCTGAGGCCATCGCCGACATATCCGGGAGGATTCTTTCGACTTGGTTAAGCTTTGTTTCAAGCTTTTTATATTCAGCACTGAGTTCAGCAACATTGATCTCGGCCTCGATGCCTGATAGTGCTTTTCCGAGGCCGCCGAATTCGGCAATCATCTCTCGGATTTTCTCACTGAACGGTTTTCTGGTCGAACCCTCCATATAAACTGGGATGGTAAATCCATGTGCCTCGGCATCTCTTATTTGTCCGCTTATTCGATCAATGGCAGCTCCTATGCCGCCGATATCTATTTGCCCTCCCATCCCTCCGCCTTTTACGTAGTTCAGCCACTCAACACCACCACCCATATTTCCTGTTTGTTCTTTAGTGGTCATATATGAACCAGTAACGCCCGAAGTCTCTGCGGTTGTCACTGGTATGATAAGCCCTTCAGCCCTGAGTTTTTCTTTCATTGCGTTTACTTCTCTCTCCATCGGGCCGACATCAGCGTGAGTTGGAATTTTGAGTTTTTCGAGGTCCTTCAATGTCTTAAATAAGTCGTCATTCGCCTTATCAACTTTTTTCAGCCAACCCTCTTCGTCCTTTGAAATGCCCTTAATCGTTTCGGCATTTTTGTCCCATGCCTCTTCTTTCTCCTTGCTAATATCTTCGCCAGTCAGCTTCTTCATGGCATCGGAGGCCGCTTTGAGGGCATTGACATAATCGGCGACGGAGGACGTGCCGGCCTTCCAATTCGCCTTTATTATTTCGGCCGCCCTCATAGTATGTTCAGCTATTTCTTTTAGCTCTTTCTGGGAGCTAATTTTGAGCGATTCAAAAACAACCCGGGTCTCAGCTTCGGAGTAATATTTTTCGATGGCTGAAATTTCAAGGCCTTTTACCTTCGCATTTGCTATTGCCTGATCTTTTTCTATTTTCAGTGCCCCTATCCTATCGTTTATTAATTGGGAATACTTCCCTTGGTATTCCAGATCAAGCTGAAGTTGATCCTCTTTTAATTTTTTGTAATCAATCTCCTCCTGCTTAATCTCTTTACTCCAGGGCGCGTGACTTGCTAACAGCTCAGATTCCTGGACTCCGTGGCTAGGGAGGAGTTCAGGTGGCAATTCTGGCACTTTCTTCAAACCGAGACCTTTTTGAATAGCCGTGTTCAATGATTCTATCTTGGTTATCCCGGCATCAATCCAGCCAACAAATGTATTCATTGTCTTAAAAGCTGGCGACCAGACGGTCTCTAGAAAGGTTTCTCCTGCAATCGATTTAAATTCGGAGAAGGACGAACTGAGGGCCTGTATTTTTTCTGATGCGGTTGCAGCCTTATCTCCAAGGATTTCTACGCGTTCTTTATATAAACGAATAATTTCATTATAGATTGCCTGTCTCTTACCAGCCTCCGTAAGACGTTCCGCAATCGTTCCAATGGATTCAGCATATCGTCTGAAGACGAGCTCCTGATCCATTGGAAAGGCCTGCTTGAGGCCTCTCGTTTGTAATGTGATCACAGCTTCAATTACGCGGTTAAAAGCCTCTTCGACGGTCACCCCCATCAAACGAGAAGCGACCCTTGATGCCTCGGTGATTTTGATAATTTGATCTGGACTAAGTCCTTCGACAAGTGCCCTTTGGGCTTTGATCATGACATTGGTTCGGTCTACGAAAGTGTAGGACGCCTCCGTCATCTTGCTTATCAGCTCATCTCCGTAAACACCCAATGATCGAGTTACACGAGCAAAAGATTCCTCGGCCTGTTGCGCCATTGCTCCGATATTCGCAAAGTCAGTTGCCTTCTTGATCACGAGATACGTGGCGGTGACCCCTGCGCCGACCTTGAGCCAGGCAGTATTGAGGTGCTCTAGACCTGAGGCTGCTTTGGCGGAGGCTTGGCTAGTTGTCTCTCCAAGCTCACGGGTCTTGACCTTTGCCTGGTCGATGATTTTGACGGTGCCATCGTCTGAGAACTGGAGTGTGATTTTTACGGTGTTGGCGTTGTCGGGCATCTTAATTTCCTGATCCTTTCTTTCTGGATTCGTTCAAATAGCTAAAGCCTCCCGTCCGTGATCCAATTCGTTAAATATAGATGCGGGAGGGTTGATGGCCGCGTTCGACCCTCCCGCGTCCGGAGCCTTAGTCGCAGGATCTAAGTCCCCGTACAAGGCCCAAAAGTCGCTGGCTTTCGAGCCGTTAATGCTCTTCCAGAACTCATCGACTTTTCCCCTCTACGGTATTTTACGAAAAATGTCCGGGGGCCGCAAAGGCCAACGGCCCCCGGACCTCAAAAACTTTTCCCCGATCTTCGAACCCACAACGGGCCTACTGCTTCGGGTCGAGTAAGGCAGGTGGGAAGGAGATGCCATTTTAAACTCTATCAGTCGGCTACCACAGCCTTCCAAAGGCCCCGGTAATCGGCAATCTCAAACTCATACTCATGTCTCGATTTGTATTGAATCTTATCGGCGACGAACATCTGGCCGGCCGTGGGATCGTCAGCCAAAAAGAACTCTGGTTCTCGCTGATTGTTGAGGTAAGCCGCCTCGAGAAGCTCGACTTCTTCGCCATCGGCAATCAAACCCCAATCACTTGGATCCGTGAAAAGCGGGTTGCAGATGATCCTCTCGTGGTTCGCACCGAAGCGGCCCGCATGTGGATTCCCTCCGGCCGTGAGGGGCCAGGCCGAGTTGAGACCCTTGCCGATCTCGAGCAATGCCCTGGGGACCCAGAGATATTTCGGTTCAAGGGCCAGTCCTTCGCCGCTATCCTGTTCGGTCTGGGCATACATAGCCCGGAGTGCAGCTGTCAGGACGCCGACTCCGGTGGCATCATTCGTCAATATCGTCGCGCCGAGGTTGGCATGGTCTCCATGAAACAGGGCCGTTGAGTCGCCTTTGAAATCGGCATTATCTATGATCTTTGCCCATGCCCTGCGCGCATGCGTCCTTCTATGGGCGCGGCCCATTTTGGAGACGAGCTGCACTATGCCCTTGAGATCATCATTGAGGAGGACCCGCCGCGTCACAGTCAAAATCCAACCTTTCTGGTTGAGGGCGTAGGTTGCCTCGACGTCCGTAGGCATGGTGAGCTCCTGGTAGTCCAGAGTCTCCGGAGTGACATCCGGCACATCGCCCAAATAGCCAACCTGGATAATCTCGAGCGTCTTGAAGTTTTCCGCGTTGCGGTAATAACTGATCAACGCCTCCTCGCTGTAGTTGGGGATCTTGTATTCCTTGATCAACCTCCGGTACATGGAGTTTCCGAGCACAAACGAAAAACTGTTCGAGGAGTATGCTGCCGGAAGGCGCATCAATTGCATGAAGTCCTCTCCGAGCCCTATGCCCTCAGCGCTTGGAACTCCTCTCAGTTCTACGTCTCCAGTTACTGCCGTATAAGCTGCCCGAAGCGACCTAAATGGCGGGTCATGCTGGAATCTCTCGCCCGGATCTACTCCGAAGAGCTTGTCAAGAGCTGCCTGGAGCCTTTCTGCTTTCCCTACTCCCGTTTCAGTTCTCATAGTGTTGTCTCCTTTGCTTGGAAAAATTTCTTCAACGCCGTATCCCAACGCCTGAGCTAATTTTTCTTCCTCGTTTTTAGTTGCCTGGACCAATCCATTTTCAATCAGACTGATTCGAGGCTGAGAAATCCCAGAAACATTCGACACCTCATACTGTCGCAAATCCTTCAATAACCTAACCTCTCGCAACTTCTTCATCGTACATCCTCCTTGTAAACCAAAAATAAAAAACCCGGCTCATCCAAAACCCATTGAACGATCAATGGGATTCGAATAAGTCGGGTTTTCCTCGTACTTATTCCTGATTCGACTTTTAAAATTTTACCCGGGAGCAGTGGAGCCATGAGTTTTTCTCTTACTCCCCCGGCGTTAGGCGTTACTTTTTGATCCACGCTTATCCCTTAAATTTAGTGCTCTATGATGGCTTTCTTTAAGTGGAATAAGCGGGGTTTTTCCTCTACCTATCCCTCCCTTCGTTTCAAATTAAGTATCTTGAAATTTATGAAAGTAGTTTACACTAAATCAAAACAAAATGTCAATATAAATTATTATAGAGATTTGATTTGTCTCTGTCTTTAAGCCTAAGTCTGTGTCTGGAGCAAGACAAATTCTGGTCGCTGTTAGATTGTGGTGTTCCCTCGAGTAAATTTCTTGACCGCCGGCAAGCCACCATCAAGGCTTTCCGGAAGCTGATCATCCCTCTTGAGAGGATTCCCTGGGTGGACAATATTAATGGATTTATTTAAGTCGACGGGAGCGGGACCCCTCAACATGCCCGATGCCCGGGGCAGGACGGCTGCTTCGTCGGGGATTTGGCTTTTGGGCAGCAACTCGTCCGCCGATTCTTTTTGTTCGCTATGCGTTATGTGCTGGAATGGTCGTCTTATCGTTGGAAGTTTCAAGGAAAGTCTAGGGTGAGTCGGGACGGTTGTTCTGATCCGATTTTTATGGTCAGACGGCGGGCGTTTTAGAAAATTTCACAAGGTCTAACATTCTATCAAAAAATTGCCAAGTGTGTGTCACAAACCTCCGATTTCGCGCGATAATTTTTGCCAAGGTTGGCAATTCAACTTCTAATCACCAACCCCTCATAATCATATCATAATTCTATCAACCAAGCGCCTAAAATAGGCCTTTTCCCCTTGCCAACCCCCCTGTCAATTAATAATGTCCCACATGGGCCACCTGTCCGGGTTCACCCTTTCCGCAATTGGGCGTTCCCCACATCTGCCATTGGTCGCAATTGGCAATGGCGTCGCACGAGTTCCAGAACTGAGGGGTGATCCCCGTGTACGTCGGATTCTTTACCATTTCTCCAAGCTTTCCTTTCTTAATCTCCCATCCGATCTCCGTACCGAATTGGAAGTTAATCCTCTTATCATCGATTGACCAACTGCGGTTGGTGGTCAGGAAAAGACCCTCCTCCGTATCACTGACCATCTGCTCCAGTGTCCAGTCCCCAGGCTCCAGATTGATATTGGTCATCCGAATAAGAGGGATCCTGTTCCAGCCATCTGCCCTCATCGTCCCGTTACTCTCTTTCCCAAGATAATGGGCTGTATCCCTTGAAGTGAGAAGATTGACGAGAATCCCATTGGAAAGGATGGGAACCCTCTGAGCCTTCACCCCTTCGTCGTCGTAACCAAACGTCCCCAATCCACCTGGAAAAGTGGCATCGGCGACCACATTCACTACCTCCGATCCGTATTTGAAATGGCCCACCATCCCCGGGTTCAAAAAACTCGTTCCCGCATAACTGGCCTCTGTCCCAAGGACGCGGTCCAGTTCAATGGGGTGCCCAATCGACTCATGGATCTGAAGAGCCAGTTGAGAGCTATCCAGGATCAAGGTGGTCACCTTCGAAGGACAGGTCTTGGCCGAGAGAAGTTGCTCAGCCTCTTCAGCCACCCTTTGTGCGTGATCTGGAAGGGCCAAATGTTCGATCCACTCAAAACCCTTGGTAGCAAAGTTTCCCCGAAAGGAGTTGGGATAGGATCGGACCTGAACCTCCCCTCCTTCAATGGCCGTCGCTGAAATGCCAGCACCGCACTCCACAATCTCCTGCTCGATATATGCATCCTGGGTGGAGGCAAAAATCTTCTCTGTTTTATAGGATCCCATAAAGGATTCTGAGATCCTCACCTTCTTATTTCTCCTGATGATCTCGTCCGCTTTGAAAAGGAGCTCCAGTTTCGCCTCCGTGGAGACATCAAACGGATTGACCGAAACTGGGGTCTGATATCGATCCACGACGGGGATCACGGAAGAAAAAAATAAGTCTTTCACTTTAGCCTTTGAACTTGCCTTCGCGATCTTCAATGCTTTTCTGAAAACCGTCTCCATCTCGGTCTTTGTTACCTTAGAACTGGAGGCAAATCCCCAGGCTCCCCGGAAAAGGACTCTTATCCCAAAGCCGAAATCCGAATCATGGCTCAGGGCTTCCACCCTTCCGTTCTTCACCCCAATCTCCTCATTCTGCCGACGAACGATTCGGATATCCGCATAGTCCACCTTCTTCATCCTAGCCACATCAAGAATGTAATGAATGAGATCTTTCATACCCCTTTCTCCCAAATAATCCCCAAGGGGAGTGAACTAAATTTATAAGTGAACTAAAGTGACTAAAGTTATTTCTTGCCAATAGAGGTGAAGATTGCTAACAATTGAAGCTCCCCGCCCACAGGCGGGGCTTCCCGGCAAGGTAATTTCATTTTATATTGTGCCCCTTGACCCCGCCTCTCCCGCTAGGGCGGGACGGGGCACGTTCCGGTCACCACATTCATCATATTCGGGCTTCAATCTTTCGGAGGGTAACCACTGAAGTTCTCCAATCACTTCTAGCCAATACTGCGTTTCACTGGTTTCGCTCTCACAGATTTTTATCTTACTTTTGAAATCGGCCCTGCTTCTGGCTCTGTTCGCCTCGCGATAATTTGCTCCAACGGAAGTTCCTGATTTGGTAATCTGTCTTCTTATCTCCCTGCCTTCAGGTGTATTGGGCAAAGCAGTCGATAACTTTATGATCCGGACTGCAAAATCACGGGTCCTCTTTTCAAGCAACTTCGAGAATTCCTTGTTATCCATAACTTTAGCTCACTCTAGTCACTCTAAACTCTAGCTCACTTATAACGCTGACACCCCTGAGAAATTAAAACCATCCACCTTAATGGCTGGGGCTACGGTTCCGGTGACAAAGCGTCTTGAATAGACCGTCCCTTCTGAACATAATCTTCTTTCTCTTGAGATGTTGCTCACCCGGGAAAGAGCCCGGAGGACCGACTCCGTAAACCTCAAATTTTTTATCGGATTTCTTAATTCGCCCCCCTCGATCCAGAAGGTCCCATCCCGAGTCATCCCAGTTAAGACGGCCTTCATGGGTTCCACCACATTGGTGTAATGAAATCGAGTCACATAGATTCCCTTACGGACAGACTTCACCATCTCCTCCAGAGAAGAATCCCCCTCCTTCATCAAGAGGTTAATGGGGATCGGGCCCTCGGTATTGGGAGGAATCAGGGCATGGCCTGTGGAATTTTTTCCTTCCCGGCCAGCCGTAAAGGAGTCATAGGTCGCTCCTTTTGCCACTCCTTCATCAAAGAAGATGACCTTCTGTTTGGGAAGTCCTTCGAAGTCAAAAGGGACCTGTAATCCCTCTGGATCGAAACCATCGTCATAAATGGTGACCTTCTCACCCACCAACTTTTTACCCATTGCATCGCAGAAGAAACTCCTCCCCTCTTGCAGCGCCAACGCATGAAATCCCAGATAGCCCATAAAAGATAGAAGTTCACTGACGGCATAGGGTTCCAAGATGACCTCATACTCCCCGGGCTCGATCTGGATCGGCTCTCCTCCTGATGCCCTTCGGGTTGCCTCTTCTGCCAGGCTCTCGATACTCAATTGATCTGGATCTCTCGATACAAAGCTCGCATACCCGGAACTTTTCCCGTTCCCCATGATGAGATGAAAAAAGAGGTCCGAATAGAGTTGATAGGCTTCCACCCCGAGGGAATTGACCACCGCCAATTCCACTTTCCCGTGGGAAAAGGCACCAGAGGCTTTAAAGCATTTCCCCTTCGCAATGGAGAATAGATTCCTCACCGTCTTCACCTTCTTCTCAGGTGTGAGACGGTCAATCTTTTCTGAGAAGGTATCCACCTCCGGAATCGGTCTGGGTTCAGGCAAGGATTTAAATTCTTCATTGGGTTGCTGGACCCGCGCGAGGGAGATCGCCTTTTTAAGAGAGTTTCTTAATGAAGAAGCTTTCAGGATATTGGTGGTGACGACTGCAATGCGTTTATCTGAAACGACTCGAAGGATCGCCGTTCCGTTTCGCTCTGCTACATGCTGATGGACTGTCGATTGAGCAAAGCGAGTCAAGGAAGAATCTTCCGTCAGGAGGAGGACCTCTGTCTGATCCGCCG
>Ga0315282_10006172_pt1 | contig 20136 bp, 24 predicted proteins | sample YL17G07_20_MG_FD_203693 | JGI IMG/M metagenome (GOLD analysis project Ga0315282, IMG submission 203693) | Sediment microbial communities from Yellowstone Lake, YNP, Wyoming, USA - YL17G07_20 | ecosystem: Environmental > Aquatic > Freshwater > Lake > Sediment | place: USA: Wyoming | collected... | reverse complement strand
CGCAGAGACAATTGAAGCTCTAGAAGAAATAGGAGCTGAAATCTATGGCACTGATGTCAATGGCACGATTGTAGTTGTCACAGATGGGATAACCTATGCTGTTCAGACAGAGAAATAGCAACAGATGTCACTTCTCCGTGGGTCAAATGGAGCGCACGAAAAGCATCGATGACAGAATGACCAAGGAGGGTAAGAGCAAATGCCTTTTGGATTCTTTATAGGTGCATTATTCCGTCAAATCGTGCGTGGGAAAAAGAGAGCGAGGGAAGAAGAAATCATTGGTGCCCTAATGGCATTGGGGATACCCGAGGAAAGTTACAGGAACATCAAGGAGATGTTTTCGAAACGTGTTTGTCAGGGCAGCTGGGGGGCTAAAGAAAGGGGCAAAGAAATGATATTCATATCCGAGAACGATATCGTTGGGTTCTTAGATGACCTTCTGCGTGCAATTCTGGCTAAGGCTTATGAACACGAGGAGCTGACGGAAAGGATGCCGGAGAGTACCTTTCACAAGGCACAGGAAATGTTCTCTACATTCATGCGCAAAATAGGATGGAGTGAAATAAACGAATTCGCATTTCGTATATATCCACAGGAAGTGGGGCCTTTAGTAGGTGACATCCTGATGAAAGTTGCAAAGGCGCTTTACTTTAAGATGGCACCCACCTATAACGAGAAGACCTCGGTTCTAACATACAGATGCGTTGAATGTGGTACGGTCATTGCAGACGATTCGGAAGTGTGCCCTCGCGGATGCTTTGGAAGTAACTAAACAGTTGTCTGTAGGAAGAAGGCACCTTCCTGGGTTTCCCGTGCGGATTCGAACTGTTTGACTCGGTCTCCTTTTTACGCTAGTGGTTCTCCGTACGCAAGAAATAAGATACTGAAGTAATCTGAGATTGCACATTACGCTAGATTGTGTGGCCACTTGAGGAAGTGGACTTCATGAGCTAGAATATAGCCACTTGCTAGATTGTGTTTGGTTATACGGGCGAAAGGGGGGCGAACTGGTGACAGTCATAAGCAAATCAAAAGCGCGCGAAATGGGATTCGTATGTGACTGGTGCGGTAAAGTTGGGCCGGTAAACATGTGCTCTATCGGGAAAGGCGAGCCAGGTCACTCTCGTATTTGTAGCAACTGCCTACAGGCAAAAGGCTGGAAGCATACACATTGTCAGATGCTTGGATGTACCGGCTGGGTTCAGCGACGCTTACCCACCATAGCTTAGGGCGATAGGGGCTAGGAGATTTAGCCGTCCTGCTCAACACAAAATGAGTGATTGTTTAATCTTGGAGACTAGCGGCCTAATAATTGCAGAGCGAAACCGGCTGACAAGATGATAATACCGATCAGTCCTACAAAAGGAAACCCCCTTTGCTTAATTCCTTCCCATATCTCCAAATTGTTAATAGCAGGGTTGTCCTTTCCCATCATGGTAACGAAAGCATGGCCTATAGATATGTAATCGGTCTTGCGTGGGTCCAGCGCATTAGCATACGCATTATTCAGCTTGGCATTGATATATATGAGGAATCGTCCAACAAGCCAGACGACAAACATCACAATTGCTACAGCTGTTACCACAATGAGGAGTAATAACAATAGAACTTGCCTCGGTATGTTTTTTAGTACACTGAGGAACTTGCTTCGACCCTGAGATGCTCGCTCCTTCTTCCATGAACTTAATGCTGTGGCTAATCGTCCGAAGGAATGAAGAAGTAAAGCAAATAGATGCGATAAGTCACCAACAAGCTGAAAACCAATCAGAAGTGTTCCAACGTAGAGCATGATGCTTGACATCTTTTAACTTCCTAGCTACTAACTGCATCTAGCACCAGCGATGCTAAACTTATCCCCTGCCATGTTATACCTTTTCCCACGCGTCAATAAAGAACCTGATCCATCATACCACCTGATAGGGTTAAACAAAACCGAGTTTTGTTCACTGGATCCCAAAACGCAGTTACACAAAGCAAGTGTTATATCAGCAGCATTACCTTTGGTGAACTCACACAGACCTGTCAAATCGTGGTTTATAGTTTCGGTTGAAATTACAAGGTGGCTAATATTACATATGCTCAAGCAGGTGGCCGAAAGGATTCAAATTTTCGTCAACCTCTCTGAGAGTGAGTTCTTCAGAAGATCCGAACTCCTCCGAATACTCACTATGTACTGCCTCCACCTGCCAAAGCTGACCAAGCGGTAAACCAGGAGTCTCAATCTTGACCAAAACTATATCAGAAACATTAACCATGAATAGCTGTTCGCTTGGTTGGTATAACAAAGAGAGTCCGTTGCTCACAAGATTATTACTCATTTGTCCAATTTCGATGATGTTATTTTGATCCAATAGTTGTAGCTTGTTGCTTAATATCGCCTGATAAACAAGTTGGTCAAGAACAGAAAGCGATGCTTTAATGCAAGTTAGAGCAGTAATATGGCGAACAATCGTTCGCTGCAGTGAGTCTTTGCTTTGGCTAAACATAATGTTAATAATGTCATTTGGAGCATTATAAGCTCCAGCCTTAATGAGAGTATTGTAGAATATTGATACAGCGTCAACATATTTGTCTTCTGTCATTTTGATTGCGGATGATTTTACGCTCTGAATAGCAGTTTTGATCGCAGGATGTTCATGAAAACTGCTTGCCATCTTGGCCAAGACTTCTTCAGATAAAATATCTCCAACTGGTGTTTCGGGAAGCTCATACTTAAATTTACGATAAGGGTCGATGGCTTCAATACATTGTGGTAGTTCAGTAGCCAGCGGAGCAATACATCTAATATTCAGTTGAACAATGTTTTTATGGGCTTTTGATAAAAGAATCCGATCTTCATCCTCAAGAGGTATGACATGGAGCGGCTGCATCTTTTCTTCAAGATCAGTTTTTCTCTGGTCAATAACCAAGAAGCTTAGTATCTGCGCATGCTGCCCTCGCGCGAGATATCCAAACTCTGAAGCTTGTAACTTCTTGATAACAGATTTTAATCGACCTCTAGACGGGGAAGTCCATACGTTTTTACACATTGCATAAGCATCAGCTCGGATACTCATGACACATCTCTCATAGATATACCCGTAACGCGAATGGACTTTTTAGCTGTCTGTTTTGTGGCTGGAGCGGTAGAAAGATCCAATATCCCTTTTGTTTTATTTACAAATTGGATGCGGGATTTTTGTATCTCATTTAAGACTAAGTTTGGAAAATAACGCTGGCACACCGCGATGAACTTTTCAACAAGTAGCAGTTCCCCTGTCTCATCACTTCTCACAAAAGGATTCCACAATTCGGGATGATATCTCGATAGAAAACCCAGCGAAAACATACCCATAAACATGTTGATTACTTGACTGGGTGTTAACTTCTGGCCCTTTTTAGAGTGAGCCATCTGTAAATGTTTCTGATTAAAGAGCGAATATGTACCGATTTCAGGTGACCCAATTTTTCGATGTAATATGACATATTGATTAGTGTGTTCAGGAATAAGATATGACTGATGTAAATTCTCTATGTTTGCCAGGGCATCTTCTAGAGTTTTAAACCTTCTTAGTTCTTCAGTTGCGATACGTTCAAGTGAACCACGGTCCCTTTTCACTATTTCAACTGGGACGGTATACGGGACAGCTTCTTGATAGCAATTTTCAAAATCCTGTTTAAGGTCAGGAATGGACCCTAATATTTCCTCCATTGTCCATGGCTCACCATTTACAAACAAACAGCCCGGTGAGAATATGCCAGCGAATTGCTGAAGAGCTCCATTTCTTCTTGGTATTATTTGAACATCTGCGATTCGCTTAATGTTCGATGCATTCAGCGCCATTCCGTGTTCTTTGATAGGAAGTTGGTCGCCTCGGACCAGCGCAGATGCGCCGGCGAGCAAAGTAGCTGCACCATAATACCGAAGAAGTGGTGAAATGTCTATTGGGGACTTCTCCGCTGCGTCGAAATATGCTTCGCTTTGTCTAAAACAACCTGCAATGTATTCAACAAGTTTTTCAGAATCCGCGAATCCATGCTGTTGTAAGTATCTTACAATATTTGTTGGATAAGCATACTGAGTTAGTAACTTCCATTGGTCTTTTGCCGCATTCTCACTATTAATATAAACTACGTCGCTCATGTTCCCCTGAGAATGGGAAATCTCCACAACTTCACGTACCTAAGTATTCTCCGCGAATATTCTATCATGAATATTAACGGTAAGTGTATTGGGCGCACCCCAATACGTCCGTCGTAGATTCCATTTCCAGTGAATTCGGTCTACTGCACAATTGTCAGTTTTGTTTACCGGTCGGTTCATACCCTGTCGAAAAATAAATTGGCCACCTGCACAAAATGGCTTCTTGTGACTACGCAGTTGGTGAATCGCTGTTTCGGCTGAAGTAATCAGTGGAGCTCAACAGGTCATAATGGCGCTGGCTGCTTCCTGGATAATCTTGCAATGCGCTTCTCTATCGAAGGGTGTAGCTGTGATTCATGTGCCCATTTGTCGGGAGGTGCAAACCTTTCCAGTGACGATATCACGACCTTATTGCTCGTCCTTGCCGCCGCCGCAGCATCGCTGGCATATTCATTTCTCCGCCCTATAAATGCAAAAATCGTTAAGAACATAGCAATAGACGGTAGCATAGGCACTATATCAGGTCCTTCAGCATAGGGTCCCTCGACTACTATTAGTGCTACTAACATCGCCAGTGCGAACGATATTGTGAATTGCTTTGCAAAGTGGTGTCCCCTCAGGTGAGCAAGTTCGTGAGCGGCTAGCGCAAGCCGCTCTTCATTTCTTAGGGTATCCAATAAGTCTGCTCCAAAGACTATCTGCCTCGTGATGGGAGAACAGGCTGCGTTAGCAAAGCCTTTCATTATAGCAAACGGTCGCTTGTTGTCCAGCTTTACCTTCATCTCTTTAGCCAACTGTGTAAACTCTGGGATTTCAACCCAGGAAACGCTCTTTCTCGGCACAACGTATGTTCTGACCAATCTGAGTATATTCCGAACGAGGAAATCACTCCACAGCAACGTCAGTATGCCGGCCGATATGTACAGCACCACTATTGATACCTGTTTAAGGAAAGGGGTGCCGACATAGGAGTACAGGCATCCTGAGAGAACTGTTGCTGAGCAAACTATCACTGTGAATATGTAGACCTTCCCACGCAGCCATGCTCTAAATCGGCGTCCCAATTCAGCAATCGACATCTTTCGACACCTCGTGTTTTTGCTGAGAACCATTCTAGTCAATATGTGTTCCCCATACAAGCAAGCTCGCCGGCTTGCTAATGTCTATTTGTTAGCCCCAAATAGCCTCTTTGTCATTGATAAATCTTGCTTAGCCATCATATCCATCAAGCAACATTCTGGACGATTGTTGGTTAGCAACCAAGATAGAGTCAGTACGCTCGTGCTAGTCGCCTATATTCCTGTCCTCTTTCGGAGGAAGTTCTTAGACGCCTTTGAGAAAGTCAGTCAGTGCTGCCTCAATTTCTGTCATGCTATTCTTATAGTCATCCAGCCTATCTAACACCCAATTTCGAAATGCCTGCCTATTAGCAGCAGCGCTCGATAGCGCCTGACTTACTCCCACAGTTAACTCTTCAAGGCGTTCGATAAACCTATTGGAATCCTGAATGCTTCTGTAAAGGTTGCTGAGCTTTTCTACTAGGTCGTCTGGAAACACCAAGAGGTAGCCACCCGAAGAAAGCGCGTGCCAGGAAGCATCATGATACTTGACGGGTATAGCGTCGTTGCGCTCGTCCCGGATTGCTTTATTTTGTGCCACGACCCTCAAGTTGAAGGTTATCTCACTGAGTATTGTTCTTCCCACTCGCTGGCTCTCTCGGGTGCTGAAACGCTTTTCCTTTCGATGATCCCAGTAAACGAGGAAGGTAAAGCCCATCAAGGCTACTGCAACAGCCTCAAGTTCCCATTTGTGGAAGCCTGAGGCTATTGCCAAGCTGGCTAGAACAACAAGCACAACTATCGTGATTATTAATGGCCTGTCTGGCATTCCTGGTGCCTCCTGAAAACATTTATTTATATCACAATTTGCCCAATTGTTTGACTCCTATTCCCACTACAAGCTCATATCTAGTACTGTTCAGACCTCAAGAGACGACAGAAAAGAAGGCACCGACCAAATCATAGGAGTAGAATCCGCTTTACTCTTGCTATATCTCTTAATCTCTTACAGGAAATTCCTTTTTCTCACGGCTCTTTACTTTCGAATACATTCACAGCAACTGGCTTCTCCTCCGGAGGTATGTTCACTGTGACCCAAGCATGCGGTGGACGGCTTTCATCACTTATTCGCACGATATCACCTAGAACAACGTTTGCTTGGTATCCTTGAGATATTAACATGCTTGCTACAAAACAGCTACCGCCCCAACAATCAGCCTTCTTGGCTTGGAATATGTGATCAATTAATGTGCTTGGAGTAAAGTCATCTGGACAATCAAGCACGTAAGACTGGCCGTGCCTCATTAGTCTAAAGGGAGGATTATCATCATATGAGTATTCATCTCGCCAATAATTGCAGATCTGTACAGCGGTCTTTCCCTTGGCTAATTCATTAATGATGGGATGATTGGGTTGAATGAGGTCCGTTATGCGAAATCTTCTGTTACCCTGCTGGTCAAAAAAGCAGCCATCTTTGTCTATTCTAAGGCGCATTCCTCTCCTCCACTACGAATCCTGGCCCACCCTGAGAGTTGTCTATCCATCTATTTAGCGACAATCAGGCCAGCGGTAACAGTTGTTACCATCAAGGATATGTTTTATAGTCTTACTCCTTGGGGTAAAAATCCCATATAAGTCCTTCTGTATGATCTCGCTCCTCTCGGTCTGGCTATTTAACACCTATAGTATAGCTTTGCATGCCTCCTACCGCAATGTATTGCTTACTTACGTGGTATCTGCACAAGCCGCTATATTGTACAACCGGCCATTAGCAGAATGTTGGGCGTCTTTGGTGAACGTTCAACGTTGACTAGTTCGATAGTGATTAGGAACTGAAGAACTGGTTACCACGGAGGAACGATTCTCTTATGTCTTCTAAGTCGCCCTGGGGTAAACTAGGAGCCCATATGTCGCCCGTACCATTTAGGAAGTTATCGATCGCATCCCGCTCCTGTTTGGGTCGAGGGATGGCTTGTCTTGTAAAGCGAGCAATGCAATCCAATGTCCAACAGGTACCGCCACGATTGCAGCTGGCATAACCTGTGCATATGATAGCGCCATGCGGGCTTTGTCCCGGGTGTAGCGATTCGGGATAGCGCAGGGCCCGCGTATACTGAGTCCAAGTCAGATGAGACCATGGTAAGTGAGCCCAATTCTGCGGGTTATCAGGCAAAGGTTGTAGTAAGAAGTTCCCAGTCAAAGCCTCGTCGTTGAAAAAGTCATCAAGTCCCATACACTCTCTGTATATCTTCGCCAAATCATGAGCGATGGGGTATTTACCAGTTCTATGAATAAGGTAGGCTTTTAGGTAAAGCTCGATTGCATGTGCTCCGAGTAGTGCAAATTCAAATGGGAAACCTTTCCAGAAAAGGAATCTTGTTGCGACGTATATGCGGTCAGCATCTTGAACCCACTTCCAAGCGTGCGCCTTTGCTACTACCCACTTTTTGATACGCGGCATATCTCAGTCTCCCAGAATAATCGCGGAATGCAGTGTGCTCGAGACTATTTATTTGTTTCTGTTACTACTATAGCAGGTACGATTGAATAAAACATCAGTTAGCCCTATTGTGCGCCTTCCATTGTTTCGTGCAATCCCGCCCCATTGAACAAAATGAGTGACTGTTTGATCTCGTAAGAACTGCCAACGGAATGATCTATAAGACATAAGGTAATTCACTCCCCCCTCCACAGCTGAAGTTCAAAGGGCATGTCTGCCTTAGACAAAGTCGACGCTCACATATATACCCTCAGGGACATTGGTAAGAGTAAGCCCACACCTGTGGAAGATTCCTCTTATCTCATTCGCTATGGCTTGAAGGTTCTCTGTCTCATCGGCAGGAGGTTCATCAAACAATCTCTGCCATTCTTCGTGTATCAATTCGATATGACCGCCTAGAAACAATCTATAAGCCTGTGTTTGTGATATGTCAGCTAGGGTTTGGAGCCACTCTTCCTGCTGGTCATACATGGCAGCACAGTGCGCAAAGACAGTCAGCAACTCGTCTAAGAATTGGCAAATACGGGGCCATAACTCATCAATTGTAATGCGCCACTCTTTGAAATCTAGAACATTTTGCGCAACGAACTCAGGCATTTTACCCATAAGTTCAAGCAGCGTGACTCGGAAATCGAAACCTTCAGCCAAATAAAGCTTTACTAGTGGCACAGGTTGATGCTCTTTATCGGCAATAAACTCTGTGCAAAGCTCGTCTACCATGCGGTCAACTTTGTATTCATTCGCGGCGTTCAAGGCCAGTGACAGACAAATACCCTCTGCAATCTTCTCATTGGGGTAATACTTTCCAGTACCTAATCTTTGGAAGCGTCTTGCGTCTATGACCACATGAACCAGCTCGTGGAGAAATTTCTCAAACCTAAATGCTTTGGCTTGCTCGTCCCAACTGTGGAATACCTCGCCGTCAAATACTAGGCTAAATGATATATTATCGTTTTCGACATGTTCGATGATCTTTGCTATAGCCCGGACCGTGCGACGTTGAGCTTTGTATTTGACCTCAGACGTTTTCCATTGTGGCGATAGTGCGTTTATGGTTGCATCGAAGTCTTGGGCAATAATAACCCTTCTCACCGCTACGTCCCCCAATGATTTCCTGGTTGCTGTGCTCAGTATTTTGAGAAACCAGCGTATTTCGTCAACAGCAGCCTGTTGTCTTTCGGGATCCACACCTTCTACATTGATCTCAGTGGCATGCACTTGGTTATTGCCGATCATCCTAGCCCTGTAATCGTTTACAAGTTTATCATGACTAGCTACGTGATTCACCCTTGTTTTGAAAAGTCGGAGCACATCGACATTTGACTAGTGTTTAACAAAACCGAGGATTGTTAACTCAAACTCATCGGGATGTTTCTTCGAAGAAGTCTACACCCAATGGCTCGGGTTCATTGGCGGGGGTTTTGGATAGGGATATCGCTTGCAGAACTTAGTACCATTCGGCGGCATGATGTTTCTCACCTTTACTGCGAAAGGATAATCTTCATGACGCGGGCTACGCAATTTAAAAGGAGTGTGCGAGTCTAAGTCAGCGACTGCAAATATTTCCCCGCACGCTTGGTTACGTACTTTGACACTGAAACGTATTTGGTCTCCTGGCTTGAGTCCATGCTTGGTTAGGAAACTCACGCTAGGGCAATCGACCATATGCCGAGAAAGGTAGTAGCGAAGCCGATTTTTGTTGCTATGGTGCCAGCAGAAGACTTTAGACTTGGTTTCCATTGCCTCACCTTTACTTCATTATGTGGTTCAGCGATTCCTTTACCAGTAGCTTGCTTAATGATTTCTTTGTCACCGGTTACCCATCGATCTATTTGCCACCCGAAAGAACTGGTTTGCGTGTAGGTAATTATAGTACTTTCTTGTAGCTGAGCGCAACAAGTTTACGCCTACGAACCAGATCAGCCAACAAAAGTCAGTTTTGTTTACCGGTCGGTTCATGCCCTGTCAGAAAATAAATTGGCCACTGCACAAACTGATGTTTTGTCAAATGGGGACACTCCCTGAGCCGGCATTTTAGGCGAGTTAGGATAGTTGGAATACATTATTCTGAACCAGTAGCCTCATATAGCTCCTGTATTAAAGCTGTCAGCGCCTTCTTTGCCTTGAGCTTCAGCTTTTTATCACCTTTGATTGCTGGTATCGCATCTGTAATCACAGATTCTTTGCCAGTCACAAGGTAGTCAATAGTCACACCTAGCTCCTCAGCTAACTTGGTAAGAGTAGATAAAGAAGGAGCTCCTTTGCCTTGCTCAATAAGCGAAATATGTTGCGGCGTTACCCCAATAACTTCGGCCAGTTCTTGCTGGGTCATTTCCAATATTTGCCTTCCTTTTCTGATTCTTTTTCCTATGCTCATCGCTTTAAGTCTTTGTCAGAAAGAATAGTAACCAATTGAAGACTTGAGCAAATTATCAAGTAATACTTGACACTTATGTTGCTTTGTGGTAAAAATTATTAGGTTTTTAAGAAATCCTGATTGAAAATAAAAAATCGTAGTATACATGCGTTGGAAGGAAAATGTCAAAAATGCGGAGTTAGTTATTATGGGTAGAGCATCAATATTGTGGAGTATGTAGATCAAAATTAGTCATTACTAGGAATGAGGAAAGAAAGGAGGTGATGCTTATGGAAAATTGGCAGTGGGGAAAGCCCCGATGGCAATGGGAAAGACTAAATAATGGTTTTTCATAAAGGAGAAGAGAGAAAAATTGAGAAAATTAGTTAGTGTTTTACTAACACTGGCAGTGGTGGTGGGGTTGAGTCTGGCGGCGGCAACGCCAGTGGCGGCATATGGCTCGAGTCTGACACTGGAGAATAAGGACGCTAACTGGGCAGTAATAGGAGGTGATAATATACAAGGAACCTTACTATACAACTCAGCTGGCCTAACATTCGACTTCAGCTTTAGTGCTACTGGATTAACGTCTTCCGCCAATTACAGCCTGATTTACTATGCCGACAAACCAGATAGGTTCGTTAACTGGGGCGGTAATAATCCTGGTGCCTTGATTGCTAACTTCACAACTGATGGGAGTGGTAACATTGCACCAACTTCTGGCTCAGTAGAGCTGAATATGGACTTACCTTGTTACCCCGATGCCAACATCGCTGAAATCAGCTACTGTGGTGCCCCTGATTACTACACCAATTGCCACGGTGCAAAGATTTGGCTGGTGCCAACAACGTACTTACCAGCTAACTGGCCTAATGACGGGAGTTGGATGGACTGGAATTCGGACATTGTATCAAAGATCCTGTTCGAGACTAATCTGATTACCTACGATGACACCGGCAGTTCGGTGAGCTTGACTGCTAATGTTCCTGACATTGTAGCCATCTCAGTGAACCCAACCAGTATTAACTTTGGTATTTTGCTGCCGGGCAGCACTTCTCAGCAGTTCAACATCACTGTGACGAACGTTGGTACACGCACAGTCAATGTAGATGCAGATGTTAGTGGGAGTAGTTCAGCTTTGTTCTACTACAACCTCCAAATGACAAACAACGGCGGCTGGACCTACAGGTCGTGGGGTAATCTGATAACTGGATTAGCTATGGGTGGAGTTGATGAAGTACAAACTCAACTAGTAGTGCCATCAGACTACACTCCTTCAGGCACCAAAACAGGCTTGCTAGTCTTCACAGCTACTGCGGTGTAACCAGTAAAATGAGGGGGGTGAGCAATCATCCCCCTCTCCACCAGAAAAGGTGAAGAATTGAAAAAGTTAATCGGCTTGTTAGTGATAATACCATTGTTATTGGCTACACCTGTATTGGCTGCCAGCCTGGGAATAAGTCCCAGCCATACAGAGCTTGAAGTTCCAGCCAATGGCTCTGCCACTGCCGATTTCCAGGTCTATTACTTCACCGGTGACCTGCAAATAAGCTTGGTAGATATACCATTGAGAGTAGAGCCAACCACAATTCATATTGAATCCTCGGATGAGCCTACAAATATACAATTAACTTTCTATGGAAACGAGACGCTTGGCTCTCACACATATGACGGCTATGTAAGGTTTCTCGGAATGACCGGCGGAACAGTAGCCGTGGCAGTGAAGGTGAAAACCACTGTAAATCACATAGTCGCAGGTCAGCCATTACCGCCGCAGACCGGAGGTGGTGAGAGCTTCACCATGCCGCTATGGGGCTGGATAGTCATCAGCATTGTCGTGCTTGCAGTGGTGATTTTTGCTGTGAGCAGGGTGCTTCATATTGAGGTCCGCAGAAGGTAGCTTTGCATTTGACGTTAAACAAGATGAGAGTTGTGCTGGCGATTGCGTGTATCGCGATTGGTCTTTTCGTGGCGGGGTGTATCCCGCAGCCTCCTGCATTGGAGATCGTTAGCCCTGAGAATGACGCTACAGTTTCTGGCACTGTAGCTATTCAAGCTGAGGCAAGAAGCAGTGCAGCCGTAGAGAATGTTAAATATCAGATAGATAGGGGTGACTGGGTGAACATGACGCTGGTATCGGGCAACGGGCAGCATGGGCTATGGGAAGGAAACTGGAATACCACCGTTGCACAGGAAGGCTTTCATACCATAACGGTCATGGCTACCAATGCTATTGGTCTGACGGATATGGACTCCGTCACAGTGGTAGTGGACAATGTGCCACCTATTCCAGGCAGTGCCGAGGTGAATCTAAGAGCTGAAGTTGTGTCGCACAGCCACCGCTGAGCTAACAATGCAGACTTGAACTGGCAAGGTGTGAGCAAATATGGAGGCAATCTTATTAATTCATCCTGACCCGGTAATGAGACACGAGTTGACTCTGATATTACAGCACTCGGACTTCCATGTGGTGGGTGTTTCGGGAGGGCAGGAAGCTCTGGCTAGTATATCCAGCGTTTGTCCTGACCTTATAGTTTTGGCTGAAAACAGCCACAGGTTGAATGGCGATGAGCTCTGTGTTCGCATTCGAGAAATATGCTGGACTCCTATCGTCATCTTGGGGCAGGAACAGGATAGAGCAGCCGGAGTTGACCTGCTTGAAATGGGCGCCGATGCTTATTTAACTTCTCCCCTAGACACGAGGCTATTACTTGCCAGGATTCATTCATTGCTGCGTCGCACTAAGGGGGATTTCGGGCAATCAATACGGGAGGTGTAGTTGAAATGAAAGGGTGAGCACTTGAGCTATGAAGTATTGTATAGAACCTGTGATAACTGTCATAAACGGAAAATCGTCTATCCCAAGCCAGCCTCTGCCTATATTGATAAGCCGGGATGTGCCGGAAATGGCAGAGTTTGGGTCTACCTTTGTGCAGAGTATCTACAGAGATTGAAAGAGGGGAGAGAAGATGTGGATGATATAGAGGAGGGTTAACTATGTTTAAGAAACTTGCTATAGGATTCGGAGCAGCCATCGCTATCGCAGCAATCGTTATCTGTGCCATACCGCTACAGCCAGTTTCCTATACAGTCACGGTTCCCTACCAAGATATTGAGACCTATTATGAAAGTGAACCATACCAAGTTGAAGAACCGTATACCTATACTACGGCAGAGAGTCTTACCCTATTTAGTGGAGAGACTTATGCGATATCTGCTGGTTATTATCAGCCAATTGCTAAGCATATAGATGTGGTCGACAAATCTCAGAATATTATAAGCGGTCGTGTTACAGCTAGGGCAGGTGGTGAGTTTCTTTTCTACGTGTTCGACCAGAAGAACTACAATGCTTATAAGGCAGGAGGAAGTTGGCAAGCGTATGTTGATCCTGGTCGTGTCACGGACTACTCGTTTTCCTTCATTCCCGACCACTCAGACTACTATTACTTCATCATCAGTAATACCTTTTCCTTTTTTACTAACAAACTAGTAGAAATTAGTGCTACTTGGAACTGGCAAGAGACTAAGCAAGGATATGAAACGGTTACGAAGTATAGAGACGTTGAAAAACAAAGAGTCGTAACGAAGTATCGCCAAGAAACACACTATAAACAGGTTTCGCTTTTAGATTACTGGTTAAATTACGCACCATATTAATTAGTAAGTATTTTGAAAGCAAGGGTCCGGGAGGACCTCCAGGATACCGATGCTGCTCTAAAAGAAGATAAACTACGGTATACTGATGCTAAAGAAATCTTAAAGGGTGTTATTCATAATAACACCCAAAAAGAAATTGCAAAACCAAAGCTTGAGGCAATTCGAAAGAAAGGAGGTGCAGAAATGAAAAAGGTCTTTGGAGTGATACTTGTCTTGTTACTAGCAATAAGCTTTCTGGCGGCGTGTGTGTATCATTTGCCTGCTGAGTTTAAGCTTTCTGGCATGACCATTTCGCCAGCAGCACCGGTTGTTAATAGCACTGTCACCATCTCTGCCACTATCGCCAATGCGGGTGGACAATCGGGTAATTGTATTGTTAACCTAACCATCGATGACTATACTGATAGCAAGTCTGTCGGCCCATTAGCTGAAGGTGAAAGAGCTAGTGTGAGCTTCACTTACATTGCAACAACTGAAGGCTCCTACACCGTGACTATCACAACACCTGATGCTATCGCAACAAAGACCTTTACCGTGAAGAGTGGGGAAGAGAACGTAACGCCGGTCCCAGTCTGGTACGTTGGTGATAGCTGGGTGTATGACTGCTCTTATGAAAATCCCGAAGGGACCTTGAAACAGGGAGATGTTGAGTTAAATGTCACTGTTACAGGTGAAGAGTCAGTTGATGGAGAAGCTAGTTACCATCTCAATGGGACTTTCACTCCCAAAGCGGCTCGTGATTCTACTACCGCCGGAATGGTGCTGGTGCTCCATATAGGTCAGGCTGATATATTTAACAGCAAAGCCAATATACAGTTCCTAAAACAGTGTTCAGCCATCAAAGAGCTTCCTGGGCTACCAGCCTGCATTATGTGGGCTTATACCCCAGCTCTAAGCTGGCCCCTTGAAGGCACCTGGGACTTTACAAAACACACTGTAGCTGGCGGCGGTATGGTTGATGAGACTGTTAACAGGCAGGGTAAGGTGCTTGAGATAGTGGACGTTACGGTGCCTGCAGGAACATTCAGTTGCTATCATATAGTGGAATATGACCCCACGAGTCCCGATACCTACACCTATGAGCACTGGTTCAACGCAACTGTAGTGAAATCGGATGTGAAGATGATAGACCGCGATACCTGGGATGGTGCGGAGACTAGAGTGCTTACATCCTGCTCTGTCAATGACATAGCTAGTAGTGTGAATCATACTGATTCAGCTACAATTACCATAACTATGATAACCCCACCTTTGCCTGATGAGTAGCTCGGCTAGGTTGATTTTGAGAGAGCGCTACCTTAACTGTTTGTATCGTTTGCCTCGCAATTGCACAATATGGACGATTGTTGCTTGAACAAGGTTTGTTCAAGTTTCTCCGAGGCCCGGTTTATCGAGGGCTCCTCGTTAATGTCAACTACACCGTTTTAAGGCTTTCAACCCCGGAATAAATTTCTGATCGGGAAAGCTCCTCTGGAGACAACTTCAATCTGTCTCCCCTTTGGGTCATGACAGCAGAAATAAATTCCTCCTTCACTGTCTCTAAATCAGCCACAGCCTTCCTCCTCGAGCCGCCAGTGCTCTTGAATGGTCCAGTAGGTACAATATCTTCCTGTAGCTCCTCCGGTGTTGGTAGGCTACACCAAGCTCCTACACTGCCTATCTGGGAACTTGGATGGGCACAGATAAAGTTCGATGCCACTGCAATATAATAGCCTCCACTGGCTCCCTCTGCCCCTATGGAAGCGACCACAGGTTTTCGCTTCCTCAATTGGAGCACGTCCAAATATATCTGCTCGATAAGACTTGCCTCCTCTCTAGGAGTATCTATCTGTAAAATGACCCCCTTGATATCTTGACTCTCCTTGGCGTACCTCAACATGCTTGGCTCCTTCCCTGGCAAACAATTCCAGGGGCTGGTATCGCAACTCCTCTAGCGATAGTCCCAAATCCGCCATAGTCAATTCTTGCTTGTCGTGGTATTCTTTTTCCATCAGTATATCCTCCTTTTCTGAGAGCTTTCAAGAGCCCTCTGCGTCTTTTCCGATATAGAGTAGGATATACCGATCCAATTTTCCACCACTTGTGGGACGCCACCGAGTTGACCGCAGTGAAGATTGTCTCTGAGTTAAGACCTGATATCTATGTGAAAGGCGGAGATTACCTAGAGAACGATCCACCCGAAGCTGCTTTGGTACGACAATATGGCGGGGAAGTCGTTATTGTGCCATTTGTTGAAGGCTATTCGACAAGCGCCATAATACAGAAGATCTAAAGCGGTTATCCCTAATGTTTATGTTGCCGAGTTCGTCCTTAGCGTAACCAATCGCACTCAAATTCAGAATCTACTTACCTTTTTGCGAATAAAGCAACACAGCCCACTAGACCAGCATCGGCTCCAAGTCGAGAAAGGGTGATATTGAGTCCTTCTGGCAATTGCGCCCTATATTTCACAAGAAATTCCTCGGTTCTTAGGCGTAATCTCTCTAGGAAGTCCGTTTCACCTAATGCTACTCCTCCACCAATAATGAAAACGTCAGGGTCTATTGTATTTTGAATCCATGCTATAGTTGAGGCCGCCCCTTCTATTGCTTCATCTAGGACATGCTTAGCGTCTGCATTCCCTTTAGAAGCCAGCTCAAAGACATTATCCGTAGCAACAAACCGTCCTAAAAGCTCACTAGCTCTATCTGATATCCCCTTACCACTGAACACATCGTTTACAGTCTTTTTCCTATCGAACATTGGCAAGTGTGCAATCTGCCCAGCTAGATTATGAGAACCTCGCCATATGCTTCCATCCTTGACAATACTAAAGCCAATTCCGGTACTTATTACCATAAATACGGATGTATTCACCCCTTTACCAGCACCAAACAAATGTTCACCCAACGCTGCCACATGGACATCATTATCCACTGCGACCGGTATTCTGAATTCCTCCTCAAACCGGTCTCTGATTTTTATGTCACGCCAACCCGGAATAGAACCGCTCGAGACAATTATGCCCTTTTCAGGCTCCACAACTCCTGAGGAACCGATGCCGATACCTTCTGGTTTCACGTTGCTACTATTCAATATCTGCATTACTAGTTCTCTACATTGGACTAGAATAGCTTCTCCTCCTTTTTCTATGTCCGTCGGAACTTGGTTCTTAAGGAGAACCTTCCCATGCCTTGTAACTAGGCCAGCGGCTATTTTGGTTTTTCCTATATCTAAGCCAATATACGTATAATTCCTAGAATAAGTGCGAGCTTCTTTGTTCATTTTTCGGTCCTACCCTAAAGATAATTCTAGATTAGTCAAACTTCCGACAAGATATGCACAATTCTGTCATGAAGCAAGGCATTAGTCGCCAGAAGACTTCTAGAATGATTATCAAACTCTCTTCCACTAAGGTCGGTAACTCTGCCCCCTGCCTCTCTAACAACCAAAGCACCAGCAGCTGCACTGAACCCCCTCGATTTTACGCAGAAAGTCCCATCTAACCTCCCCGACGCAGTGTAAGCTAGTTCGAGAGCTTGACTGACATATAGCCGTAGCCCTCTACATGACATTGCTAATTTGTTTATATGTCCGATTACCTCATTAACTAACTCCTTAGTATAATGAGAAGTAAGCATGAACGCTAAGACGCTTTCCCCAAGATCAGGGGTATCCGAAACTTCAATCTTTTTCCCATTAGCGAAACTACCACGCCCTCTTATTGAGGTGTAGAGTTCATCCGTGACTGGGTCGAAAATAACGCCGAGAATCGTTTTACCTTCGTCTTGAAGGGCTACAGAAATAGAAAAAAGAGGCAGTCCTGAAACATAATTTATTGTTCCATCAAGTGGATCTACAATCCATCTGAACCTTCGCGTAGCCTCTGAAGGAACCTCAAGCTCTTCTGATAAAAAAAGATGATCCGGAAAGTACTTTTTTAGATGCTGTATTATTTCTTTCTGTGCAGAAATGTCCGCCTCCGAGACTATATCAAATCCAGTCTTACGCCAGACTTTTAGATGTGATCCTTGAAAGCCTTTGAGAATTTCACCTGCTTTCTTAACAGACTCGATCGCTACGTTAAGAGCATAATCACAATCAAATTCCTTGTTCATAATCAGACCCATTGTAGCGTAGCACAGTTCACTACCTCCTTCAAGCACTATATGTTTTAAACTGCCCACATGGCATATACCCTTTACCTTCACTTAGGTACTTCAGGAACCTGTCGTAGCATGTTGCTACGTAATTTACCAATTCTTCAATCCTTTCAATGTCTCGAATATGCTTTTCTCTCAACTCAGGAGCCACCTTTTGTGACCTCAACTTCGCAAAGAAACGTTTCAGGCACAGAATAGACAACTTATCAATTATCTCGCCGAGCGTCTGCGAATTAATATAGAAGTTTGACCAATCCTCAACTGGAGTTATTCCCAAATTTGAAACAAAGTACGCATCAATTCCCTCGATCATAGCAGATCTGGTCAGATTAGAGGTGTCTATCTCTCTCTTTAGCCGTCCTATTTCGCCTTCGTCACATTGCATACTGTGAGCTGCATCTTCCTTATGCCATTGATAGAAGTTACAATAATGGAGGTGGATTATTTTACTAGTAAGAGTTTCGGGCAGAACAATATCACTCCTATCTGGGAAATTTGAGGTCCATTCTTCGGTTTTATTAGTAAGAAGCTCTGTAAGGGCAGCCCCATTGATAAACATGCAGTCACCCGTATCTTTTATCTAGGTTTGTGCAGAGATCTCCACCCCTTTTCCCATTCTCCCAGGTCTGTTTCAGAAGGTATTAACTCTATCCCAGATGTCTCCTCCGCTTTCATGAAGATATAAATAGGTGAAAGAGCGACAACTGTAGCAACTACCGTAAGCGCTATATGGAGAATGTCCCAAGTTTTTGAGTAGACGAGTACAAACAACAAAATACAAAACAAGCCGGGCATTACAAATTGAGCCACGCGCATCACATCTAGGATTAATGGCAGCTCAGGGGTCTTCCGCTTAAACCATACAAGAACTTTACTTCCAAAACTGGCGGCTTTAACAGATTCAAACTGCCTTTTGCGTTCAGCAACTCGGTACTTTTTGAAAACTTCCCATTGTAATAACTTGAAAGTGCCTAGTTCATTTACCAGATCTTCTCGTAGGTATTGATGTATGTATGTCGCTATCCGCAGAATCCGAACTGTACGATCAGCGTATGCAAAAGCTAGAGAAGCAAAAACAAACGGGAAGACAAGAAGAACCTCAGGATATGAGGATATAATGTGAGGCGAAAATAGAGTAGCAAAGACCCCAGCAAAGACCAGCATGGCAAAATAAATCTCTTCCTTTTGATGATCATGATAAACGTTGATTTCTTGTCTAAGCTGGTTAAATTCCGCAAGGCGAATTTGAATTATCAATGGGTTCTCCAAGACCTCACCTCCGTTTCCAATGTGACGACTACAGTAAGTAGTATAGCTCTGTCTCCCAATTTTGAAAAGAGCGTCTGAGTTAGTATAATAGAAACTAGGTCTTACCAAGAAATCATAAGTGCCACGCTATCGGAATAGGAAATCAAGTAAGATCACAAAGAGGATGCCCAAGGAGTTCCAAACGCCAGACAGAACTGAGGGAGATGATGAGGCAGATTTACCCCGGAGATTAAAATGAAAATAATAGCCCACAGGACAGCCAGCGGAGCCTATCCACCGAACTCGATTGAGTCACTCCTGTTCTTGGTGGAACATGGAATTCTTGCTGTTGAATTTGATGTCTGTAAGAGTGCTAGTGGGAGACTTGTTGTAGCACACCCCGGCTTAATAGCGAAAGGGAAACTCGAATCGGCTTGCTTGTTGATGGATTTTCTTCAAACGTGTAGTTCTCTAGGCGTTGACGCGTTTATAGACGTTAAGTTTACAGACCGAAGGTTTAACCACTCATTTCTCAGCTCCGTGATGCAGGCTATTTTCAGGGCTGGAATGGAGAAACGGTCCGTACTAGTGTCTGGCTCTAAGAAAATTCTATCGCAATTCAGAGGAATTATTCGCATCGGTCACATCACGCCTGAAGCTAGACCTGAGTTTTTCTGCCTTTACGATACATTGCTTGTTCCGATGGCAAAGGTTCAAGATAACATTATGGCTTTGGATCAGTGGAAAGCAAAGCTGGTTGTCACTGAAGTGGATATTTCAAACATACCAATAGTGCGAATGTTTAACCCTTATGCTTTGATGACTGATAATGCCATTGAAATACAGGCATTGTTCAAGACTGATTAAGGAATTAAGATAGTAGCGGCCCAAATATGGAGCCTATAAGGCTGGCAAAGTGAACATTACGCTCCTATGAAAGAGTAATGCAAGTCCTATTATTTTTCAGCTTATTGCTTATTATTATATGCTTCTCTCGGTTAAGAGTTTCCTCAATCTCCTATTCGTACCACCATTTTGGGTGCACACTGTAA
>Ga0315282_10006170_pt1 | contig 20143 bp, 24 predicted proteins | sample YL17G07_20_MG_FD_203693 | JGI IMG/M metagenome (GOLD analysis project Ga0315282, IMG submission 203693) | Sediment microbial communities from Yellowstone Lake, YNP, Wyoming, USA - YL17G07_20 | ecosystem: Environmental > Aquatic > Freshwater > Lake > Sediment | place: USA: Wyoming | collected... | reverse complement strand
CGAAATCTGTCGAGGAATTTGTCCCGACTTCACCATCCTCGCACGTGTATGAATTATCGAAATGGCAGAGAAGCGTCGTGTTGGAATCGTTTTCGAGTTCCATCACCCCATTCGTGTTGTAACTTGCGAAACTGCCGCTGATGTTGGTGAAAAGGGATATGTTGTACACGCCCGCGTTGGACGATGCATTGCAGAGAAAAGTCATGTTGTCAGAAAGGGACACGTTTCCGTTGGCTGGCGAAACAAGCGTGACGTTTATTTCGGCAGAGGCCGAATACGAAAAACAAAAAAACGATAAAAAAGCCCATAGAGCTAAAATCGCCTTTCTTCTCTCCTGCATAAATAAACCAACCCGTTAATAATTGGAAATTGTCTTAATTAAAAAATGTTTAAACCGCTGAAGTTCCTGCGGGTTGCAGTTTGCTGTATTCATGCTTAAAAACAAGGAAAACAACTTGCTTATATGGGCCCGTAGCTCAGCTGGATAGAGCGTCAGATTGCGGATCTGGAGGCCGCGGGTTCGAATCCCGCCGGGCTCGTGTAAGCCTTTTACCCAAAAGGCTTAAGGCAATCCAGCTCTGTTGCCTATGCCGTTCTTCCTCATCCAAAACAATATAAATCGTTTCTGTACCATTTAATTACGCATGGGGCTGTGAGGTAGTCCGGCATCCTGGCGGGCTCCAGTTGATTTCAAAATTCCAAAAATTGGAGCGTTGAGGGTATTTTGAACGGGAAATACCCGGATGATAAAGAGATACCCGCAAACCTGGGTTCGAAATAAGCTTCTTTCAAGAAGAAGCTTGAGCAAGAAGTGGCATCGCTCGCAAGCTCGCTCACTTCCTGACGAAAATCCCAGCGGCCCCATGTAAGCCTTTTTCAAGAAGAAGCGCGAACATTCTTAAAGCGCGATTTTTATTAAATGCAAGACAAAGAATAATCATGAGGGCGCAGACGGCTTTTGAATTCATGGTCATAATAATTTTCGTCCTGGCATTCATCATTCCCATCTGGATTTATCTATATCAGATGCAGGTCGAGACGAATGACCAGTTCGTGCTCTCTTACGCAAAGAATACGGTTACCCAGATAGCTAAGAAAGCCGATCTCGTCTATTCCCAGAGGATGGGGGCAAGAGTGAAAATAGAGGTTTACATTCCAAGAGGCGTACAGTACGTTAATATCACAGGCAGCGAGATAAACATGCATGTCCTCTCGTCGTCAGGACCCATAGACGTTTTTGCGACGTCCATCGCACAGATGCAGGGGAGCCTTCCTGCTGAAGAAGGGCTTTACCAGATACTTATAAAATCAGAAGGGGATTACGTCAACGTTACGCTTGCTTGAAAATATTTAAAACGATAAGTGATTGCTATGAAAAAAACAGGAATCATCATTGCTGTCATACTGCTGCTTTCATTCGTCACTGGAATCTATCTGTATGGACAGATGCCCGACATGATGGCTTCGCACTGGAACATCAGCGGAGAAGTGGACGGATATATGGCGAAATTCTGGGGATTGTTCCTTGTGCCTCTGATTTCCGCAGGATTGCTCCTGCTTTTCATTGCCATACCAAAAATAGACCCGCTGAAGACGAACATTGGGAAGTTCAGGAATTACTATGATAGGTTTGTGCTTCTTGTAATGAGCTTCATGTATTACGTTTACCTGCTCACGATTTTGTGGAGCATGGGAATGAAGTTCAATATGATACAATTTCTTTCGCCAGCTTTAGCGGCGTTGTTCTATTACTGCGGGATACTTTTATCCAAAGCCAAACAGAACTGGTTCATAGGGATACGAACACCATGGACCCTTAGCAGCGAGAAGGTATGGAATAAAACCCACAGGATAGGCGGCAAACTTTTCAAAGCCGCTGGTATGATTGCGCTTTTGGGCGTCATAATGCCTGACTATGCCATCTACCTTGTTCTTTTGCCAGTAATTTTATTCGCAGTTTACACGATTCTTTATTCATACCTGGAATACAACAAGGGGAAATGATATGAAAGCGCAGGTTGCGATGGAATTCATGATAATATTCGGATTGTTTCTGGTCGGACTGACGGTGACTGCTATATCTGCATGGAACAGCGTAGCAAGCGCAGAAAGGACATCCATGGATTTCGAGGCGAAAAGAATTACAAACATGGCAACTGGGAGAATAAACACCGCATATCTTGAGGGAAACGGCTTCTCGATAAACATGACAATACCGGAAAGGATAGGCACGAACGATTACTTGATGTTTTTGGAAGGAAGCACGCTCATGCTGCAGGTTAACGGCATTTTATATTCAGGCAGGCTCCTGACCCCGAACATAACAGGAAGCATTTCAAAAGGGGAAAACATGGTCAAAAACGTTAATGGGGGCATAGTGATATCATGAAAGAGCGAAATCGCGGGACAGGATGCGAAAAAAACGAAAACAGGCATCTTAACAAAAGAGGCCAGGTATGGTCGATGGACCTCATAATATCCATTGTCATCTTCCTCACGGTGCTTCTGCCGCTTTTCTTTGTATGGAGCTACATCAACTCCCAGAATCAGCAGCAGATGCTCTTTGACGACACAGAAAATCTCGCCTTCTCTGTCTCGGATTCGCTTATAAGAACCAAGGGCATGCCCGACGATTGGAACTCGTCCAACGTTAATTCGATAGGCCTTGCTTCTCAGGAAAACGTTCTCAATTCGACCAAGGTTGGCTATTTCCTGGCAATGGGAAACAGCGATTACAACAAAACGAGAGCGATACTCACCGGACGGTACGATTTCTTCTTTAATCTCACCGACATTAACGGGACCTCGTATGGAACCATAGGCGACAAGCCTGAAAACAGGATGGTCGTTCCGGTAGAGAGATATTGCGTCTATAACGAAAGAATTGTAAAGCTGGAAGTTGACATCGTATTCTAGATTTCCATTTCCAGCATGCTGTATTTTATCTTTATCCTGTAGCCGGATTCCTTTATTTTCCTGATTATTTCCAGATCCGACAGGCCCTTTTTTGAAATGAACTCCTCTATGCCAAGCTCCATCGCCGCAACGGGATTGACTATTTTTACAAGTATTTCCTTGCCATTTACCTCTATCTCAGCGGCAGGATGCTTTCCCATGTATATCATGAAATGCGCTCTTCCCGCTATGGTCTTGAATATCTCGGCAAAAACGTCCATAAAGACAGCTCACTTTTTCTTTTCGAAAGGCACTATCACAAATTCGACATTACCGCTAACCCTGATCTTCGAATTGCCTATCTTGAATTCGACGCCGTCAAGGTTTATCTTTGTCCGCGTTTCCTTGCCTTCCAGGATTTCAAGTATCTTTTCAATGAACTGCCCCTTGTCCTTGACCATTTCCTCAAAAACCCCCATTAAATCACCTCGGTTCGTTGCTGATACAATCAATACAAGTTATATCTCCTTATCTTATCTTTATATTCCCAATTTATATCCGCCTGCCCAAATGTAAATTAACATGCAGAAGCAGGTAATCGTTGTCAGGAAGGACCTGAAGATGGGCAGGGGGAAGCTTGCAGCGCAGGTCGCACACGCATCCATAGAAGCTTATAAAAAGGCGGACCCGGATGATGTAGCAGAATGGGAATCGGAAGGCATGAAGAAGGTCGTGGTATGCGTTAACGGCATAAAAGAGTTCATGGACCTTAAGGAAAAGGTAAAGGAATCGAAACTGCCTTATTCCATGATTCGCGACGCAGGCAAAACCCAACTTTCTCCGGGAACTGTCACTACCATAGGAATAGGGCCGGCTGAAGAGAGCAAAATAGACAGATTCACGAAGCACCTGAAACTGCTGTGATTGAAATTGCGAAGGCGAAATCCTGAAAAAACTCGATTATTTTTCTATTTATAAATTAATCCAAGAATATTATTACGTGATTTTATGACTGACGACCAGAAACTTCAGGAAAAATACGTCATGTACCAGCTTCTGGCCCAGAGGCTGGAAACCCTGAAACAGGAGATGGTCCTGGCAGAGCAGCAGGTACTTGAAATCAGATCAACTCTTTCGTCAGTCGAGGATATGAAAAAAATGAATGACAAAAACGAAATCCTTCTTCCATTGGGCAGCGGATGTTACGGATCGGGAAAGATAACCGACAGCAGGAGCGTGCTTGTAAACATCGGCTCAGGCATATTCCTGAACAAAAGCACAGAAAAAGCCGGAGAATTCCTTGAAGAGAGAGCGGAAGAGATAAGGAAAGCGGGCAAACAAATAGAAGAGCAGGCAGAAAACATAGCCGCACAGATGAACCATCTTGCAGAGGAAATGCAAGAACTCGCAGAAAAACACGAGACCAGAAAATCTTAATTTATATGGTATTGATAATCAACACGGGCAAAAGGAAATGGTGCAAGTGAATCATCCGAAACCTATCGCGTAATACGAGACGACCGATGAGTAATCGCCTGTCGTATCGCCTGAATTCGTGCGGTTTATGACCTTCGCTTTCTTAATCCCGAGTTGTTTTGAGATTTGCATGGCTAAGGCGATAGGCGCGTAACCGCAGACAGACGCGTCCATTTCTTCGAGTATGCGAAACAGCCCTTCTGCATCGAATTCCATTATCCTTTCCACTGCCTTCGAATCCTTGATGTCGGCGGTTTTTGCCGGCAGATAATGCGAGAAATCGGAAGACGCGACAATGCAAACGGGTTTGTTTTTTATCACATTTGCAATGTGATTTCCAAGCGAGATGCATTTCTGCAAGAATTCTTCAGAGTAATCCGTATTGGCTATGCTTATGGGAACGAATTTGAAATTGCCGAACCTGTACTGCAGGAAAGGAAGCTGCACCTCTATCGAATGCTCGCGCGCATGCGCCAGGTCGTCTTCCTCAAGAATTTCGCATTTCTTCAGTTCTTTTGCCAGTTCCGAATCTACAGGCACGGAGCCGAGCGGCGTTTCCCATCTTCCGGAGCCCATTACCGAAAACTCAGGGCCTATCAGATTGTGGTTAGGACCCATTATAACAAACGACTTGGCAGGTTCAAGCGAACCGATCGCGAAGGCTGCGGTCCTTCCGGAATATTCGTAACCGGCATGAGGCGAAATCACGCATTTGAAACCGTCGGATTTGGTGTTATCGAAAAGTTTTGAAAGCATCCTCTCAAGATAATTTTTATCGAAAGGGTAGAACATCCCGGCGACGACTGGTTTCCTGATCATAATCTTAACTTGTTTCCCGTCCTAAAAAATCCATCCAATTCTATATATAGGACATCTTCAGCGTTTTCTTCACATGTTTTTGCGGCTCGCGGAAATAGAAATCGAAATCGCAGGTGAGCCTGCTCCTTACTTTGTAATTCTTGTTGAATATGCTTATTCTGAACTCTGCGGTTTTTCCGGTGTCAAGTTCACTTACGTCTATGCTGCTTCTTAGTTCTTTGGAATAAAAATAAGTATAAATAAGGTATTCATTGCTTTCGAGCTTGTTTTCGTATCCGAATTCCGGAACGCCTTCGACGACCTCGATCCTGTCAGCCGTTATGCTGTCTATCTTTTTGCCCGTTGCGGAATCCGTGCAGTTGTAGGTTGTCCTTATGTTACGGAGCTTAATTTTGTCTGCGGTTATGTTCAAATAAAAGTCAGGCTGCTTGTCCGTCTCGTTGCTGCCTGTGTGAATGAAAACGAATGTGTCATTCTCCATATAATCAGGTCCGGAATATGAATGCAGGAAATCGGTCATTTTTATTACAACGCAATCCGCAGGGCATTCGTTAGCGACATCTTCATTGGGCTCGCATATGCCGTTGCCGCAGCATGGTTTTATGACGCCATGCTTGCATTCGAAATTGGTCTGGACAGAGCAGTAATCGTTCGTGCATGCATTCGAATCATCGCACGATGCAGGACATGCCATTTCGTTTACATCGCAAACGCCGTTATTGTTGTTGTCAAAACAGCAGGTTCCGTTTACAAGTTTTTCCGGGCTTGTGCACTGGATTGTCGCAGGCTGTTCGCCAATTGACACGCATCCTGAAAAAAAGACCAGTGAAACTGCCAGAACAGCGAACAATAATACTTTCATTATTAAATTATTCTCCAGCGCTAATAAAAAATTTCTCACATGCTCTCCAGGGCTTCTATACCAAGCAGGCTAAGGGCATTCTTGAGAACGATAGAAAATGCGCTGACCATCGCTAGCCTGGCATCTCTCATTCTTTCCTCGGCCTTTATGACAGGGAAAAGATTATAAAATTCGTTAAACTTTGTTGAAATTTCGTAGCAGAAGTTCGCAATGTAATGGGGCCTCATGTCCTCCGCTGATTTGATGACCATATCCGGGAATTCGGATATCATCCTTATAATGTCCTTTTCATGCGGTTCCTTGATAAGCGATATGTCGAATTTCTGGGGGACGTCGCCGGCTTTTCTCAGTATGGACCTCGCCCTCGCATATGTGTAAAGGAGGTAAGGTGCGGCATTGCCTTCAAAATCCAGCGCGCTCTTCCAGTCAAATATTATCGTCTTGTTCGGCGATGTTTTTATCATATCATATTTTAGAGAAGCGAGGGCTATTGTACTCGAAATTTTTTCAAGCTTCTCTTTTGCGATTTTTTCGTTCCTCTTTTTTGTCTCTTCTTCTGCGTGCCTCAAAAGCTCGTTGAGAACGTCCTCGTAAAGTATGACTTTCCCTTCTCTTGATGCCATTTTGCCGGTGGGGAGATTGACAAGCTCGTAGCAAAGATGATGGCTTTTTCCGGCCAAAGGGGATTTCATTAATTCGAATGTTTTGAACAGTTGCTGAAAATAAAGTTTCTGTTCAGAACCAACGACATGTACTGATTTATCTATTTTGTATTCCTTCGTTTTCAGCTCTGCCAGACCGAGGTCTTTGGCCGAATAAAGAGGTGTTCCGTCCGACTTGAGCAACAAATAAATTCCAAGGCCGTATTTTTCAAGATCGACCAGTATGGCGCCATCGCTTTCTTTCGCAACCCCTTTTTCCAGAAGCTTCCTGGCGATTTCCGTGCCTGGCTTTTCGGTCTCGCTCTCGAAATATAATCTGTCAAATTTTATGCCGAAGTTCTTGTAAATGGTGTCAAAATAATCAAGGCTCCACTTCCTAGTTTCCTTCCATATTTTCGTGAGTTCATGGTCGCCCGCGTATATCTTCCTGTTTACTTCATTAACCTCTTCCTCCAGTTCTTGATTTTCTTTTATTTTTTTGCTGGCCTCTGCATAAATCTTGCCAAGCCATCTCCCCCTTTCCTCATTTTTGGGCCCTTTGCCATTGTATAATTTCAGAAAACCCCATACACATTTCGCAACGTGAGGGCCTATGTCTCCCTGATAATTCACCCTGATAACCTTGTGGCCGGAGAAGGCGAGAATTCTCGAAAGCGATTCGCCGAGGCATGCGGTCCTTATGTGTCCGATATGAACCGCTTTGTGCGTGTTGAAGTGGCAGTATTCGACCATAACGTTCTCCTTCGCTATTCCTTTTCCATGATTTTCCTTCTCATCGAGAACCTGTTCGATGGTTTTCTGGCCTACAATATCCCAGTTCGCGAAGAAGTTGAGATATCCGCCTTTAACCTCGATTTTCGCAATAAGGCCGGAAGGCTTTATTTTGCCAGCGAGCTCCTTGGCTATCGCATCAGGCGCTTTCCTGAACTTTTTGGATAGCGTGAAGCATGGGAAAGCGAGGTCTCCAAAGCCTTGCGGCGGCTTTTCCAGCGTAATGTCTTCTTTTTTCAGGCCGGTCGGCTTTTCCAGCAGGGCAACAACCTGTTTTCTGAATTCATGCAAAAGATTCATATTCTTAATTTCTGTTTACTATTTTAAATTATGATCGAGTACGAAAGGGCGCCTGACATAGACAAGAAGGCGGGGGAAATAGTTGATAAACTGGGAATGAAACACGTTGATTTGTCCAGGGTGTGGTTCATGCGGTCTTCAGGCTCGGAAAGCAGATATACTCTCGCCAGGATACACGTCCTCCCGCGCATCATGCAGAAAGCGCTCGGAATTCCTGCCCAGTATGTAATAGAGGTAATAACGGAAAAATTCGACCGGCTTTCCGAAGAGGACAAAACAAAAACTATAATACACGAACTTATGCACATTCCTGAATCTTTCGGAGGCGGGTTCCGCCACCACAGGCCTTACGTGAACAAAAGGACTGTAGAAACCATGTACAGAAAATACAACAATACGGTTTAGAAGGAGTGATAGATTATATTCGCAGAATTTCCAGCATCTTTTTGTGCAATTCTTCGTTTGCCGCCAGTATGCCGTTCCTTTTCATCTCGATTTTTCCCCCGTCTGTTTTCGTGACCCTCGCTCCAGCCTCTTTCGCTATGAGCGAGGCGGCAGCGAAATCCCAGGGGCTAAGAACGTATTCCCAGTATCCGTCAGCCCTGCCGCATGCGACATAACACATGTCCATCGCCGCAGACCCGTCCCTCCGGATGCCGTGCACGTCCCTGGACAAGAACTCGCCCATCTTTTCGAGCGTCTTTCTCATCAGCTCGCTCCTGTCATAATAGAAACCCGTGATAAGCAGGGAGCCTTTGAGTTCCCTGATACTGGAAACCTTGATTTTCTTTCCGTTAAGATACGACCCGTCATCAGCTATAGCATGGAACATCTCTTTCCTCACGGGGTCATAAACCACTCCGAGCATCTGTTTGTTTCCCCTTGTCAGCGCGATTGAAACGCAGAAAAACGGGTAACCATGCATGAAGTTCGTCGTTCCGTCCAGCGGGTCTATTATCCAGACATTTTTATTGCCTTCTGATTCCGTTCCCTCTTCTGCCATAATGCCATGTTCAGGGAATTCAGTCTTAATCATGGAAGTTATGAGTTTTTCGGAGTTATTGTCAACATTCGTTACAAAATCAACTTTAGATTTAGATTTGTAATTAACTATTCTCCTTTCCATGAATTGCCTGACAATGAGTTCTCCTGCCTTAACTGCTGCATCCTTTGCAAGAGAAAGTTCTTTACCTGATTTCATCGTCTATCCACTTTGTGAATTCTTTGGAGCCGCCGATGACCGGGATTGCTATTATCTCGGGGTTTTCGTACTGGTGCATTTCCTTTACCTTTCTTATGAGTTTCCTCAAAACGCTTTTCTTCGTTTTCACAATCATGAGGCATTCGTTCGCTTCGTGAATTTTTCCGGTCCACCAGAATTTGGAAAAAAGGCCAGGAACGATATTGACGCAGGCTGCAAGTCTTTCAACGAGAAGCGCATGGGCTATTCTTTTTCCTTCATCTGCATCAGGGCACGTTATGAGAACTATTATGTACATAACCAAACCTATTCTATCACTGTGCCGATGAATTTTTTACCATCTATTGCCTTCTTCATGTTTTCAAGGTTCCTGCCATTGAGAAATATTGTCTTTATTTTCGCATGGTCGAGAAGCTTCGCTGCAATCTGGTCCATCACGATCATTGGTCCTGCCTTATGTTTCTTTATTTTCATTGTGTTGTAGATTTCCTTTGGACTTATCTTATCGAGCATTTTTGCATTCCTGTATTTTTTGGGATTTTTGTCGTAGACGCCTTTGACGTCAGTGCCTATTATAAGCATGTCGGCACGGAAAAACTGGGCGGCAGCGACGGCGACGGCGTTGGTTGTCTGGCCAGGAACAGTCCCTCCAAGCACCACTATTCTGCCCGAGGAAATGCCGTGCTCGAGTTCTTCCCTGTTCTCCACTACTCTCGGATATGCATGCTTGCCAAGGGCTGCTATGACGACCAGGGCATTCATTCTGGCGCCAAGTATGCCCATGCGATCCAGGAGCGTTTCAGCAGGTTTTAATGTCCTGGTTGTTCTTATGTAGTCCTTCGTCATCTTGCCGCCGCCGGTAACCACAATTATCTCGTTTTTCTTTTTGAAATTTATCATAAACCTGGAAAGCCTTTTCACGTAACCAGTATCAGGCACGCCATTCGGGCATATAATCGAGCCGCCTATTTTGAAAACTATGCGCATGAAAGCACCCCTTTATAATAATTAGTTCTGACTTATTAATTTTTCCGGGAGAAATTTTTACATAAAGAACGGAATTGGGGCGTTAAGTTTTCCTAAGGCCTCGCATCTTCCTGCCCGACGAAGTCAGCGCCCTGAAAGCGCGGCCCCTGTGCTGTTTCTCTGCTATCCATTTTCTTTCTTTGTCACTCGCTATCGATGGGCTGCTCGGGTCTGCCATTATGACTTCGAACCAGTCATAATTCCCGTCTTCTCCAACGTAATAAGAATTAATGACCTCGAGGTTTGGGAATTTTCTTGCAGTCCTCTCCTCTCCGAGGATCTGGTTGGATTTGCCTGCAGGGAAAAACCTCCCTCGTTTCTTCGGGACTCGTCCTCCTGCGAATTTCGGCCTCTTCCTCTTGCCCTTGAGAACCTTGACCCTTGCAATCACGAATCCCTGCTTCGCTTTGTAACCGAGCGTTCTCGCCCTGTCTGGCCTGGTCGGCCTTTCTATTCGAGAAACTGTGTTTTCCTTTCTCCACTCCACGAGCCTCCTGCTCCAGGCTTCTCCCAGGTTTTTTCTGGGTTTCTTCCAGGCCTCGCGCATGCTTTTTATCATAGTATCACTTTAAGTTTGATTAGATATTTAAGCATGAAAGATATAAAAACTTATAAAATCAATTAACTTCAGAGGTGTAAAATATGCACGCTGCGGTCAAAATATTAATAGGTCTCGTACTGGTCCTTGTGGGTCTTGGTTTATTCGTCGATTCAGTGTATCCATGGATGCCAGTAATGGGTTCTAGAGGACCAATTGGAATTGACTGGCTCGGTAACTTCATAGTGGTTCTGACTGGCGTAATACCAATATTCTTTATACTGGTAGGTCTTTTCATAGTGTGGCTTGAGGCAGACGAACTGAAGACGTCCAAGGAATTCGAGGAGCCTGAAGAGAAGGAAGAAAAGAAGCCCAAAAAGAAATAAGCCATCAGTTTATATGAAAAATGGCCTTTGAAACAGTTTTTGATTTTTTATAAATTTCATCTTATTTTTTATGATGCATTTGGTTTTCATCTTTTGTCATCAGATGCCAGGGATTCTTCGAGTATGAAATTTTTGATGTTCTTCCTGTATCTCATTCCGCGAACATCCCTGAAACTTATCTTATGTTTCAAAAGCGTTTTACCGACAGTATCGGGTAGAATTCTGAAAACAAAACTTTTCTCTTCGCGTGTTTCTATTCTATCGATTTCATATCCTGTTACTGGACGAACTTTCAGCTCAGGCGGGAAAGATATTTCGAGTTTCACGTTTTCTATTGGATTTTTGGAATTGTTGGTTATGGATATAACAAAATATGATTGCTTTCCTATCTCGAGCCTGCCTTTTATATAATGATTTATTTTCACATTCGGCACTAAACAAATGCGTGGCGGCTCTATTTCCATTTCCCTATTCACTCCCTTGGAATCTCTCCATGAAATTTTTCTGAAAAGCGGAACTGCGTTTTCATGTGCTGCCATTTTGTAACTGAAATTCCTGGTTTCACCTGGCTTCAACGAGAAAGATTCCATTTCATTCGATTTTTCGCCCAAGATTTTTATTTCGCTTATTTCATTCTTTGAACTGTTGGTCACCTTTAAAACGACATCCGCTTTTTCGCCCTCCTTTACCGCTGGTTTGCTGCACTCCTGCTCAACGACAAGCTTCGTTATGCTTTTGGAAAGGTTTTTTATCTTCTGGTCTATGTCCTCGCTGTATTCAATGTTTATAGATTTTTGGTAATTTTTGATGGCAATGTCGTAATTGCCCGTCTTCTCGTAGGCTTCACCCATTATGTTGTAGCACCACTGGACAGCATACATGAAATTCGACCTTGAAAAATATTCTATCGCCTTGGTTGCGAAATTTATGGCATTGCTGAAATCCGAAAAAGTCATTGAGTATATTGCAGCGCATTTATAAGCCCATCCGACGTTGAAGTCGTTTCCGAGCTTGAGCCTGCAATTCGCTTCGTCCATGCAGAAATCGACTGCCCTTTTATCTCTTATGGACTCCGCCAGCCTTGATGCCTTCTGGTATGCAGAAGCAGCATTGGAGTAATCGCCTTTCTTTGCGTATTTTTCTGCCTTTTTCGACTCCCTTTCCACTTCTTTCTCTACGGATTTCTTTTCCTTTTCGGTAAGAGAAGATTTATTTTCCATAATAATATTTTGGAAATTAAATTCAAATAACTTTATTCACGTCAAGCCTCTGATTTTTCTCTCCATTCATCGTATCTTTTGATCATCTTTTCGCTGACAGTTTTTTTGACTTTAGAAAAAGCATGCACGAAATCATCCTTTCCCAAGTTTCTGTAGCTCATGGCGTATTTTTCTATCTGAGCAGGGGTCAGTTCGTCGAGCTTTGGGTTCTGCTCCCTTATCATGAACATTATCGTTTCGCGGCATATGTTGGCCATGTCCCTCCCGGAATAACCTTCGGACATCTCGGCCAGCGAATTGAGCGTTATGCCGTGGAGATCGAGCCCCTTGAGATGAATTTCAAATATATGTTTTCTTGCCTCATGGTCAGGCAGCGGCACGTAAATCCTGCGCTGGAATCTGGATATCATCGCGTCGTCCAGGTCCCATGGTCTGTTTGTCGCGGCTATTAGTATGACTTTTTCATCATGCTTCGTAGAGAAGCCTTCTATCTCAACAAGCAGCTGCGATATGACCCGTCTTGTTGCCTCATGCACACCAGCGTCTCTGGTTATCATTATGGCGTCGAACTCGTCCATGAAGATTATGGACGGCTGGTTTTTCCGGGCTTTTTCAAAAAGTGCGCTCACTATCTTTTCTGATTCACCGTAGAATTTGGAAAGAAGAGTTGAAGTCCTTGCCTCGAAAAACAGCGCGTTGAGCGTGTTGCTCGCGGCCTTTGCGATGAGCGTTTTGCCCGTCCCGGGCGGTCCGTAAAGAAGCAGCGTACGGGGCGCTTCAACGAAATCAGGCTTCCCCTTCACCATCGGCAGCACTATCGCCTCCCTTATCTCGCGCTTGACTTCTGCAAGACCGCCGATGTCCTCCCATTTGACGGTAGGTCTCTCATAGACTACCATGTTGTCGATAGATTCCTTCGATTTCGCCTCTTTACGCGCTGCGTCCATGACATCGCTCATGTTTTCGTACTGGGTGGCTGAACTGAAGAAAGATTCCGCATACTCCCTTGGGGCGACGTAGGCAAGCCTCCTGTATATGGAAGCCGCTGTTTTATAATGAACGGTCGCTTGCTTCGTCTTGCCTTCGGACTCGAGCTTTTTGGCAATATCTATCTCGCGCTGAAGCTGCTGTTTCAAAAGCGATTCCCTTAGTTCGCCCATCATATCACCAAAAGAAAAAATCACTCGGTTTCCTTTTCTTCTTTTCTAGGCTTCTCTTCGGTTATTTCCTTCGCTTTCTCCCCTGCCATTCTGAGGGCGGTTTCCTCGTCAACCCTTTCGAGGTCGTTTATGGCATCTATGAGCTCCCGAGATTCCTTGTCAACAAATACTTCTTCTCTGCCGAAAACCCTTTCAAGCTTTTCCTTGACCTTGTCCAAACGTCCTTCTTCCAATGCTTCCTTTACATCATCGTCCATGAGAACGGCATTGAGCTTTTCGACATCCGTGTTCATTATCTCTTGTGTTATCTCGGATATCCTCTCTGTTTTCTCGCGTTGTCTCATGGCCTGGACAAGAAGAATCAGCTGGAACTCGCGCAGGAAGCGGGAAGCTTCCATCTGTTTCGTACGGGATTCAAGGCCCAGGGACTTTATCTTCTGGACGTTCAGCATCTTGAGTGCGGTCGGCTGGCCTTTTGATTCAAGCATGAGTTTCTGTATCTTTTCCGCTATGCCCCTGAGGTCGTCGGATATTCTCTCGATTTCCTTCTCTATCCTGACCCTTTCTCTCAGAAGGTCCCTTTCATTTATGGAGAAAATGTCCTTGCCGAATTTTGATTTGATGAATTTCTTAAAATCCATCGCCTTCACCTTGATATTTATTTTGACTAGATTTAAATATAAAGTTATGAAAAGAGGCATGTTGTTTTCGCTGGACGCGATCGCGGCCGTAACGCTTCTTATGATGGTTCTTGTTTTCCTTGCAGGAATGTCATTCGTCTACTCGTCTCCTGAACTCCGCTACCAGAGGTATTACTACGCGGGAAAGGACGTATCCAACGTTCTCGAACAGACAAAAATCCAGTCTCTTTCAGGCATGGTAAATTTCAGCGCCTACGGGCTCGATCAGAAAGATATGAACAGGACCATTCTCGATGTGATAGGGTCTTTCTGGGCAGAAGGCAACCGGAGCATGGCAGAAAACGTGACAAGAGATGTGCTTGGAAACATGCTAAAAGAAACCGGGCTCAGCTATGAAATATCATTCAACAATGATTCCATATATTCCAGCCAGCCGGAATATTCGGATTTCGTTGCCAGGCTTTCGACAGTGGTTTCAGGTTATGAAAAGACCAAACCCGTAAACGGATACATGGCGAAAGTTTACGTTACCAAGGTCAGCAAAACCAGCTTGGACTTCGTTTACTTCGGAGGTTACGAGGGTGATGGTAACATAACTAAGGTCATCACGCTTCCCGTCGATGCAAACGTTACGAATGTGTATATGGAAATGAATGCGGGAAACAATTTCACTCTTTACATTAATGGTAATTTTTCCGGTCAGTATATCAAAACAACCGCTAACTTCTCGGCCAACAACTGGACTGTTTGTTCGGCCACGAATCCGGAATATTGCTCTTATTTCACAAACGGGGACAACACGATTCAGATAAACTTCACCACCAACCAAAGCAGTTACATCGGAGGAGGTTATGTGAAGATAACCTACAAAACATCCGAACTCACTGGAAGCGAATATGTTTATGAGGGGAATGCTACCGGAGAATATCAGTTTCCAGGGATACGGGGCATAATCAACCTTTATTCGTCTTTCTACGTTCCCGGGACGCTGGAAAACATCAGCGCCACGCTTCATTATAACAACAACCTGAGCTTTAACAACCAGGGCATTCCTGTTTACTTTGTCATAGGTTCGAAAGAGTTATTCAGAAACAACGCGACTGGCGAGCAAACAATAGAAATCCCTGAAAAGAACATATCCGATGCCTTCGGCGGAAAAACAAACCTTGTGGGAAATCTGAGCAACTCCACAATACCGATAAGATTCGGGACCGATACCTTCGCGTTCATCAGCGGCGAGGGAACGAGCGACTCAGTCCTTATAACCGATTTATCCGGGAGCATGGGAACCTCATGCGACGTGAATACCATCTCATGCCCGCGCCCTGATTGCAACAGTGGTACAACTGGGTGTCAAAACTGGAGGATAGATGTTGCAAAAGACGTCGACAAGGAATTCGTTGCCACAATTCTAAATTATACTGGAAGCAGGGTTGGCCTGGTCAGCTATAACACTACTGTTGACAAAATCCATGAACTCAGCAATAACAGTGTTTCCCTCAACTCACAAATAAATGGTTATCAATCAGTATCCAGTGCCACCACATGCATATCCTGTGGCATACTTATCTCGACTGATATGCTAATCAGTTCCAGGGTTATAAACGAAACCATAAAACCAAATTCTAATTGGCTTTATAACACCAGCTTCCCTTCGAGCGATCCGCCTGCAACAAATGGAAGTGGATGGACGTGGCAAAATTATACTGATACCGGCTGGAGTTCAGGTCAGGCTATACTTGGATTCGAAACTTCTCCATATGCGCCGAATATTAACACGGATATAGGCAACAACGGCGGCAACTATTACTTCAGAAAACATTTCAATTTCACAAAGGATATGATAGGTTCCGCCGACCTTTTCGTTCTTTCTGATGACGGCGCGGAAGTTTATCTTAACGGTCATCTGATATACAATGACACTGCAAATCATAACGCAACATACTGGAACAATTACAACATTTCTTTTGACGACGATTTCGAGAGCTATTATGCAAGCGGTGCGAACAGACTGCAAACGAATGAAATAAATCGCTCACCAGGTTACTGGCTGGTGAACGGAAGCGGTAGCAGGGAGATCTATCTTATGGCTAATGTTTCAGGTTATCCAGCGCATAGCGGAACAGACGTGCTGGTATTCAGGCACATGAGCACTTATGGTTACGCTGAAGCCCATCTCAACCTTTCAGGCAAATCGAACCTCACACTTTCATATTGGTGGAGATTCGGCGACGATTCTCCGGATTCCGGTGAGTACTCAGACGTCCGCATCTGGGACGGAAGCTGGCACGCTGTAAAAAGGTACAATGTAAGCCACTGGTATGGAGAATATCACCAGGAACTGATAAATCTCAACAGTTACAACATGATAAACAATTTCACTATAAGGTTCGGTTCCAGATCAAGCAGCGACACCGAAAGGTTCTATGTAGATGATGTGAAAATCACAGGGGACAAAACAACCATCAACACATCTTATTTTCTTGACGGAGATAATGTTATAGCGGTCAAGCTTAGAAACAGTGACAGCGTAAACGCGAAATTTGATATCGCCCTAAACATAACGATGAAAAGATACGAGGCCATGCTCGTGATGAGCGACGGTATCGCCAACAGACCTACGGGAATCGATGCAAGTCAGGATGCAATCGATAAGTCATGCGAAGCGAGAAATCATGGTATACAGACATATTCTGTGGCATTTGGTTCCGGAGCGGACATGGACACGCTTAGAAGAATCGCATGCTGGAACTGTTCTTCGAATGATTGGATTCCGAACTGCAACAGATATTACAACAGTTCGAATGCAGACGAACTTGAGAATATCTACAGAAATATAGCAAAAGAAATAGCGAACGCCAGTTATGCGGCTCAGATATTCAATTTTACGGGTAACATCTCCCTGAACAACATCCTTTATCCTGATTCAGTCATTTTATACAATTATACTCCGGTAATCAGAACCCCAGAATATGGCGAAATAACGCTTGATTTCGAATCCCCGAGGCTGAGGGATTCGACAGGCGAAAATATGACGACTGACAATGAGACCGGAACAAAGGAAGGGTGGTTCCTTATTCCCGGCGACACGGAAGTCTCGACTGAGATTCTCGATTCGAAAATAACATCTTATTCATCATACTACTGGACGGATAGGTTATGGGTTAATTCATCAAACACGCCGAACAGGAACTGGACAATGGTTTTCTGGTTAGGAAATTATTCAAGCGATTACGAGAAGCTCGGCGATCCGTATATTATCCAGATTCCGCCAAATCTTTTGAAAGTTAAAGGCAACAATTCATTCAGAATAGGTACCGGAACCCATCCATTGCCGCTTTATGAAGGCAAGGGCGCTTCTCCGGATGACAGGATTATTTACACGCTCGGTATAAGAGGCATAGGCCTCACTCAATATAGTGATGTTTTCCCTAAAGCGAAGGGCTCGACCGTCACAATTTATTACGACTCAAACGGGGACAATGCGGCAGAAAGCTCCAAAGTCGTGCAGATCGGACCTGATCCTGGCGATGCTTTCGACCCGGAAAACGACTCCATAGACAATGCTTTCATGAAACTCATGGACACCATGAATTTCATAAATGACCTGAATCCCGGTGTTGCGGACATGAACCACACAACAACCGGACCCAGCGGAACCGGCGATGGTTCGGCCAGCAATCCTATCGATCTGGAAATAACCGAGGATGTTAATTTCAATTCAGACTTCATATCGCAGATACCTTCAATGTGGGGTCCTGCCATAATGGAAATAAAGATATGGGGATGATGCTATGAAAAAAGTGATTGTTTTCTTGATGTTCCTGATGTTCGTGCCTGTGATTCCGGAAGCCATGGCTGAGGAAAAATACGTATGCCTCGTATATTTCACTAGTCATGGATGCGGTGATGACTGCGGGTTAACGGATACATTCATGGACGGGCTTCTTAGCGAATATAACAACAGCCTCATTTCCATAGCATATTACGTTGATGCGAGCCAAGAAAATCAGAACGTATTCCAGGCATACAGAAACGCTTACATTCTGCCGCAAAACGTTCCCATGGTACTCTTCGGAAAGGGCGATTATCTGCAGGGAATAAATGATATACACGCAAATACGGAAGCGAAAATATTCAACTTCCTCCAGATGAACGGCACCAACTGTCCTCTTGAAATCGGCTACGTTCCTCCAAGCCGGCTTAATCCCGGGAGCCTTCCCGGGAATCCGCAGATAATGAGCCCGGGCAAAAAAACAGGCGAAGTAACAGGAAATGAAGATGGTGGTTTAAAACCAGCGCCTCCCACAGACAACAGAAGTCTGGCTGAAAGGGGAAATCAAGAACCATTCGTTCCATTTGTGGAGCACATGAATGAAGAGAGTTTTCACTCCCTGATCATCGTTTTGGTTGCTGTTGTGCTGGTTTTATCAATAGGCTTCATTCTGTGGTGGAAATCGCAGATGAAGATGCAATGATTTGACAATGTTTATAAAACGCAGATACAAATTCCGCAATTATGAATTTGAGCAAAAAAACAATCTACGTTTACCTGCTGGTATTGGAAACTGCGGCCCTCTTCTGGTTTTCACTCACGCCGCCGATTGTTATGATAAAGACGGGCTTATTCAGAACAGGCGATATTGAACATTTCATCGCCTACTCTGTTTATGGTTTCCTGTGGCTAAAGTCGCTGTATATTTGGAAAGGCAAGAAATTCGAGGGTAAAAAACGGCTAATTTTGTTTTCGGTTCTAATGGGATCTGCCATAGGAGGGTTGCTCGAGGTCATGCAGTATTTCGTGCCTTACAGAACAGCTGACATGCTTGACTGGGCTGTGGACGCGATAGGCTCTTTGGCAGGCGCGCTTCCGGCTTCGAAATTTAAAGACGGTTCTCAAAATTAGATTGAGTTGGTGATTTAATGAAAGCTCCCATATGCGGCGTTTGTCTAAAGTCTGACATACTCTGCATGGCCTGCAAGAAAAAACTGGATGAAGGAAAAATAACGGAAAGCGATGTGAGGATTTCACGGCTGGTAAGCAGAATTGGAAGCGGACCGATAAACGAGGTTACCATAAAAAGGGTGATAGAAGGGGAGAATACGATAGTCATCATATGCGCAAAAGGCGATGCCGCAAGGCTCGTGGAAAAGGAAGGCATCATGATAAAGAAACTTTCAAAAAATGCAGGCAAAATGATAAGGGTTATCGAGGAAACAGGCAACATTAAAGAATTCATCCAGAATCTTATATATCCTGTTCCACTCTCAGGACTAAACATAATGTACAGGCCCGAAGGGGAAATGCTTAAAGTGCTGATACCTTCTGGCAGGAACATACCGTTAAACGAATCTTCATTCTCTGAAATAATAAAAATGGTTTTCGGAGAACATGTGGTGGTGAGCAGACAATAGCGAGTTCTGGTGAAAAGATGTCAAAAAAGAGGATAGTAGTTCATGACAGGGAGCTTTGCAGGTTTGAAAAATGCGGATACAGATGCGTCAAAACGTGTCCCATAAACAGGTCAGGTGAGGAATGCATTACAAAGGAAGAAAGTGGTTATCCTGTTTTCAACGAGGAAATGTGCATAGGATGCAGCCTCTGCGTAAAAGCCTGCGATAAAGCGGGGTTCAAAGCGATATCCGTTGTCAACCTGCCCAACGAACTCGAGGAAAATCCCATACACAGGTACGGCAAAAACCAGTTCGCTCTTTATCGCCTTCCCATTCCCAAAAAGAGCATGGTTATCGGACTCATAGGACCTAACGGCGTGGGCAAGACGACCGTCCTGAACATATTGTCGGGAAGCATAAAACCGAATGCTGGATTTTTCAAAGGCGAAATTCCCTGGGACACGATAATAGAAAAGTTCAAAGGAACCGAACTTCAGGATTATCTCACAAGGCTTTCGAAAAAAGGGCTGTCCGTAGGATACAAGCCCCAGCATGTCGACCTCATACCCAAAATGTACAAAGGAAAGGTAATTGAGCTTCTGAAAAAACATAAAGGCTACGAGAAGATTGTTTCCAAGCTTGATATGGGCGAAATGCTGGACAAGGAAGTGAAAACGCTTTCCGGCGGAGAACTCCAGATGCTTGCCGTCGCGACTGTGATTTCAAAAGATTGTGATTTCTACTTCTTTGACGAGCCTTCAAGCTATCTCGATGTGAAGCAGCGGCTCATGG
>Ga0315282_10006169_pt1 | contig 20143 bp, 22 predicted proteins | sample YL17G07_20_MG_FD_203693 | JGI IMG/M metagenome (GOLD analysis project Ga0315282, IMG submission 203693) | Sediment microbial communities from Yellowstone Lake, YNP, Wyoming, USA - YL17G07_20 | ecosystem: Environmental > Aquatic > Freshwater > Lake > Sediment | place: USA: Wyoming | collected... | reverse complement strand
GCGCCAGACTCATAATCTGGAGAACACGGGTGCCAGTCGCCCAGTCCAGAGGTCGCGGGCTCGAATCCCGCCCCCGGCACCAAGAACTTTCTCTTTTCAGAAAGAGAACGTTCATTAAGAGAAAACGGCGTGTTTGGGGTTTGGTTTGGGCTTTGTTGTTGGTTTAGAGCTTGCAGGAGGCTGATTAGGGCTTGGATTAGGTTGGGGTTTTGTGTAGGGGTTGGTGTTTGGTCTCCAGATTTGGGACGGTCCCAGGACGGTCCTGTGTATGGTTGTTCTCCAGACTGGGACGGTCCTAATAGGAGTGTGGTTAGGTAGTCGTTTATGCGCATGTTGGCGTTTTCTGCTTTGGAGCGTAGCAAGTTGGCGACTTCTGTTTTTAGGCATAAGCCTGTCATTCCTTGTTTGGGCAAGTTTTCACCTCCTTCCGGTTTTTATTTTGGTGGGTGGGATTTTTAAGATGCCGTAAAGAATTTTTTGTAAGGGCAGGAGAGGTTTTGTTTTGGAGGTATAGGTTTCTGAGGGTGATTACTTTGGCTGTGTGGAAGTATCCTGCTTCTCTGAGTTCTTTGTGTGTTGCTGTTATGCCTTTATAGTCTGTGCCCATGGTTCTGGCTTGTTCTTCTTGGTAGAGTTGCTGGGCTTTCTCCCAGATTAGGGGTCTTACTGTGGGCCAGAATTTACCGTGGTTTCTGGTTTGTGATTTGGACAATTTCTTCATACCTCATGGTTTCTATTTTGTTTTCGATTTCTTTGTCTGGGATTGGAAGGTCTATGATGTGGTCGGCGATTTTTCGAGCTTCGTCTGGGTCTTTGGCGTTGACGATGAGGATTATTTCGATTAGATATTTGGGCATTTTTCTCACTTCTAAAGAAGCTTATACAGTCCTTCTAAAAGTTGGTTAGAATCGTCTCTGCGTGAAAACGTGAGGCTGGTGGACAGCGGATTTCACGAAAAGGCATAGACGCTAAGGCGTTTTCAAGTGAATTATTCAAGCTGTGGAGTTTGTGTTTCATTCCTTAATGTGAATACGAGGATGATTAGTGTCATAGATATTTTTCAATGAACTCGTTAAAAGGCATGTTTCTTTCGGTTATGATGTGGTCAAAAGATGCGATGATATTTTCTTTAGTTATTTTTAGCTGTAGAAATTTCCTTCCTGTAAGTCTGTATGGTAGTGGGGACAGATGGCTTACGTTGAAGAATCTTGTTGCTTCTTGGGTCTCGGTTTTGCCGCCTTCCTTGTGCACATGTCCAAAGATGTGTATATCTGGTTTGTAGTATTTGACGAAGTCTCTGAGGATTCTTGAGCCAAGATGCCGGGGGCTCGTCGTTATCTTCTTTTTTGTAAGTTCTTCAGCTTCTGGTTTTGTTTCACCTTTTAGTTCCTCTAAAATGTCTTCTAAAACTACCATTTCTCTCAATGTTATGGGTTTTGAGCGATCGGCTATTCCGTATGGTGGAAAGTGTGTAACCAAGACTATATAATCTGGATGCCCTTGCGCGGCTTTCTCTATGTTTATCTTTAATTCAGTTTTCAGTCCTTCAGCTATTATTGGAATGCTCTCGTCCCAAAGGTAGGGTAAAGGTTCATCGGCTCTAACGCTATGCGCAGGGGCTCCACCTAATCCCAAAAACCCGACCTTCACATCTTGAAACTCCAAAATGCAATTCTTTCTGTCGAGGTTGATAGCGTTAGGAAGGTTTACTTCAAGTTCTTTATCGTCCGAGTCGCCTGGTATGTAGAGTAAATATCTGCTAACCTTTGAAAGCAGTGAAAAGGCATGATGGATATCTTGAACATAATGCCTTGATGCTGACTTTATACCGATATCCCCAGCGACTATAGTCACTCTGTTTTCTCTTTCTCTTTCACCCCACATTGAAACAAGGTGTGAAAGCACATCTATGTCAGCGTAGATATCAGAGATAGCGATTAAGTCCAGGGCTTTCAACTCCTGCGGATGCGAAGGCTCTTCTTAATTGCTCGGCGACTTGATTCATAATAGCCTCTTCATAACCTCTATAAGCTAAAAATATCACATCGCCTCCTCTAATTCGGCCGACGACTTGAAACAACTTTTCAGTGCTTAATGGTGGAGTGTAGACAATAATCACGTCAGCCTGCGGTATGTCTGTTCCTTTGCCGAAAACTGGGGTTGTTACAAGAACTTTACCGACTCTTTTGAAACTGCTGAGTTTTTCGAATTGTGCGTCTGCTTCATCCAGACCCGTTATAAGTGTTATATCTCTCGGTTTGAGGGATAAATTTCTTGTTAGAAAATCTGTTATGAGTTCTGCTGTGGCTAAATATTGAGAGAAAACATAAACCTTTTCGTTTTTGTCAAGGTGGTTCTTAACAACCTCAACCAGTTTATTTAGTTTTTTATCCTCGTAGCTAAGCCATTCTTCTACGTCACGTTGAGCTGAAAGTATGCTGCGTGAAAGTTCGGTTCTGTTGGAATACAGGAACCATTTTTCAATATGTTGGATGAGAATATACTTGACTATTGATACTTGAATTTGCTGAAGTGTGTCTTCATCAAGATGGTAAATCTTTTTCAATCGGTCCAGAGTTTCTGGGTTTAGCAATGTTTCCAGGTTTTCTCGGTAGCCTTCAATTCCATATTTGTTAAGTATTCTATGAACGCTCGTCTTGATTTTTTTATAATTGTCTTGCAGTGTTTCCACGAAGACATTGATGGGCGGGTCGTCTATAATTTCTGGGTCTCGGACTGTGCATATGAATTGGGTCTCTTGAACCATTTTACGAATTAGTTTTGAGTTCTTTCCAAACTTCTTAATGAGCCCAATGATTTTCTTTTCCATTACGTGATAAGGTAGTAAGAAAAGCTTAGGGTTTTGCCATTTTTCCAGTCCCTTGAGGTATTTTGACATTCTGAAACCTTCGATAAAATCTCTCGAGACAACAAGATCTGCGGCTTCGTCGATAATGACCATGTCAAAGTCTTCTTCAGTAAAATATTCTTTTTTGAAAACATTCTTAAACGACTGCATTGTCATTGCGGTGCCAGCAGCACCAAAGTGTTTCAAAGAACCCCGTATTTTCTCAATGCCTTCTTTGGAAAGCTTGGCATATTCGATTAGACCTAATCCATAGAACATTTCATTTGCTTTTTCCATCCATTGTTTGACTAACTGTCTCCCAGGTATTAGAACTAAAACTCGTTTTACCTTGCCATCGTTAATCAGTTTTGTCAAGGCTGCTAAAGCAATTATGGTTTTCCCAGTACCCTGAGGGAGCGAGATAAAGACATTTTGCCTTTTAAGCGCCTCAAATTCATGCAATGTCTCTTCAACTATGGGCTTTTGATAGTCTTTAAGACCATGTTCTTCTCTAAAGCCGCAAACATCCATTGACTACAGTCTCCTGAGAAAATCGAGAATCTTGCCTTGATAGATTGTTGGAGTCTTTAAGGAGTCGAAAACTAACTTTACCTCTTCTTCATTCAGGTCATATAACTTGAAAATCAAAGCGTTTATTTCGCTTTCAAGGTCCTCTATCTTATGGTCTATTCTCACGATATCCGCTTCTACGTTTTCTATCCCTTCTCCTTCAAGCCATTTCTCGAAATCATCCATCGTCTTCCTAATTATGTTAGGCGTTAACTTGTTAGGGCTTATATTTACTTCCTTGATAATTGGGATCACTGTTTTAGCCAAGAGGTCAGAAAGGTCTCTTATTTTCACTCTGGATGTTATGGCTTGCAGTAAAGAACTATAAACGTGAAGCATCAACTCTCTACTGCTAAATTCCATTTCGTAAACAAGCTCTTCTCTATTTTGCTCGAGCAGACCGTAAACTCTTAGGTTCGGTTTTTCCGTATCGCCAACTATTTTGAATTTCTCGAACTCTCTCTGTAAGATGTCATTTTCGCTATCAGGATAAAAAGCTACTTTAGAAACCCATGCTTTATCAAAGTCCCCCCTTCTTATTGATTCTCTATCATTAATCAGGATTTGGTATAGAGAGTTCTCTTGAGTTTTTAGACGAGTAGCCCATGTACACCACAAGTCAATAAATTTACCTCTTGCTTGTTTTAGTTTAATGATTTGTGTTGTACTCGCTTTGACCCGTTCAAATAGCAACCTTTTATCCTTAGAACTCTTACCTAATGACGCTACTATGGGTAGCTGATGGAGATATGGAATGTCATACCGAATATATCCACCAGCCATATGAAGAGTTTCGTAAGCCTTCTTAAAGTAAAAATCGAGCAAGTCAGAATTTAACAATGCTAATAAAATTATAGGATCAAAGTCCTCTTTGAAGTATGACGTGAAAGCTACTTTGCCAAGGGCATAATGGCCCTCTGCATCGTACCCGCTTTTTATCAATAGAGATTGTCTGGCAACGACAATCTTAGGGCTTTTGAATAGCTCCAGTTGCTTCTGCGGGTAAATCGATTTTTGAATGTACTCGCCTTGCCAATCAATTATATATCTGACCACATCACCTGATTGCGCAAGAGGAACATATTTTTCTCTATCAATTTTTGGCAGCTTACCATATTTGTCGTTTGTGATTTTCTTTTTTCCATAACCCGATTGAGATGTGCCCCACTTTAGATCAATGACTTCATGCAGTTTTTTGTTTTTATCCATTTGTTTGATTAATTTTAAGATTTCGTTTCGACAGTCAATCAGTATGACTTTGTCTTCTCTCTGAGCAAAGTCAATTTGACCTGCGTCATTGAATTTAATTTTTCTGGCAAGAATTTCGCCCTCGGTAGTTCTGTATGAAATTCTGATATTGCTATCTAACTCAGGTTCTCTATTATCAACAAAGAGAAGTATCGGATATGTTGCAGCTTCTTCAAAGACTCTAACGTTCGAAAGGTCCACAATTTCACGTATAGTATACTTTGTTAACAGAAAATTTCTTAAAGGTAAGGCCATGTATGCAGACATAACTTGTATAGGAATGATGTAAGAGAAACAACCATTCGATTTTAGTAATTTCACTCCTTTTTCCACAAAAATGACATATAGATTATACTTCTCCTTGTTCCCCATGCAACTTTGATAAAGAGCTTTAAAGAATCTATGAAGTTCCAATGGTTTAACTAATCTGTAATCTACATACGGTGGATTACCGATTACTGCGTCAAAACCGCGCTCAACCGCTGACATAGATTCACAAGCCTCGTCGAAGAAAACATACCAGAACTCTAATGGCCAATAGAACGGTTTTGTTTTATCCGCTATTTCTATCGGAAGCTGCTTTGTCCTCAAGTAGGCCCTAAATTCCTCATCAAATGTCTTTCTAATTTCAGACTTTATCTGCTCTATGTCTTCAACTAACTTTGGGTCGACCGGATTTTCCAGATACTTTCGTCTTAAATCAAACAGTTTAGTTATATCCGGTCGATGGTTTTGTGACAGATGCTCTATCGCCAATTCATCTGGTAATCCAACAAGAGAGTCGCCGTTGCATAGATTCATTTCAAGATTAGGCAGAATATAATTCGTATCTGGAGGAAGTCTATCATACCTAAACTCTTTTGGTGAAAGCTTAATGGCTTCTAACCATATATTCACTTTAGCGACTTCGAGCGCTCTTTTGTCCAAATCAACGCCATGAATATGTCTTACAAGGATTCTGGCGATCAGCTCCCTATCACTGCTTGGTCCTATTGCCTCTTTTATTTCTGATAATAGCTCCGTTTTTAGTCTGTTTTCTTGAGGTAGGTCAAGTGAACCCTTATAATTTGAATACTTCTTAATACGGTCTTCAATTATCCGGTTAAGTTCTCTATACTTACTCACAACTATCCTAATGGCTTTAATGAGGAAAGACCCAGACCCGCATGCCGGGTCAAGGACTCGTATTGAGGTAAACCTTGAGACTAAATCTTTTAGGCCCTCGAAAGTCTCATTCTCAAGTCTTTCTTTTATTTTCGCTAACAGTTCGTCGAAGGACTTACCAACAGTATTCTCTGCAATGTACTGTGTGATATATTTGGGTGTATAGTAAACTCCCTCTTCTTTTCTAACCTCACCCAAGAATGTTTCGTAAGCCTTTCCAAGAATATCCTCATCGATATACCTAAAGTTGTACTGCATTATTCCTTTCAAAGCGCCAAAGGGAAGTTGCAGATAAGTTAGTCCAAGGATCAACTGGAGATTTCTGTAAAGCGTTCCGATATTTTCAGCATCTTTCTTAACGTGGTGCAAAATTTTCTCCCTAAAAAGCTCAGTATCATAGTATTGGTAGAACCAGTTGTCAACCTCATCAAGAAACTTTTCCAAGACCATTAGTTTGCCCTTTCTCTGCCACATCTGCTCCTGATAATTCCAACGTTTCCTAATCCAATTAAACTCTATAACTCCATAATCATCTAAGGTCTGTACGAAAATAAACTTGTTAATTAGCCCTATTATTAGTTCCAGTTTTCTCTTTTCATCGACAATAAACTCGATCTCTGAAAGTTTACCAACCCATGCTTTCAGGCTTTGCAGGAACCGCTTATCAAGCTCGTATCTGATTGATTCGAACTCTTTCCTTTCCAGATAATCCCTAAGATTACCTATGACCTCATACTCCTTGATGAAGTCGAAAAAGCCAATTGCGCAGAAATGTTTCACTTCTTTGGGATGAAGCTCCTTACTGTAGAAGAACCATTCTTTCAGATTTGTCAAAATGACGAATTGAGCTTCGCCTTCACGAATATACTTGAGAATTTGTTCTGCGTAATTTTCAGGTACAATCTTCGTTTGCCTAAGTTTCTCAAGTATCGGCTTGCCGGCCTTATCAAGTTTTACAACAGCTTCAAAAAGTGGCTTGAGTTCTAAGGCTATGCCTCGACCCATTTCATCTTTAAGCAGGTAGTCGATGAAGCCATCCGACCGTACTTCAGGAATTCCTTCGCCAAAAAGATACTTCAGAAGGACGGATTTTCCAGCAATGAAAGATTCTCTAAGTGCAGTCTCGGGTTTCGAGCCGTACCTGAGGTTGTGTATATACGATTTTACCTCTTCGCTCTTGAGAGTCTGGAGCACTTGGTCTATTTCATCCTGCAAAATTTCGTTCTTGTCGAAGAGGTAGTGTAAATCCTCTAAAATCAGGTTTAAAGAAACTTTTTCAGCTTCAGCTAAAGCTTTTCCACTCATCGCCAAGCCTACTCATTTACGTCTGGTTCCAGAGATCACAAACTTCGATTTTGGGCTATCATAAATGTTGAACTTCGTCTTACAATGCTGACACTCATAGCGCTCTACGTCATAAAACCGAAATTTCCATGTTTTAAGAGGTTTACTTGAAAGCTCGCAACCACACGCAGGGCACTTAACACTTTTACTCATCCTTAACACCACTTAATAGTGGAATTTGTATTCCTAATATTTTTATCCTCTCTTCCTTTGTCTTTTTTCGTGTTCTTCTTTTTCCTCAAGCCACGCATCATATTTTTCCAACACTTCGTCAACCTGCCTATGAATAAAGTCTGAGGCACTGTGGTACGGTATACTCATATCTTTGACAGCAGCTTCTAACCTCTCATATTTTTCTATCGGAATTTCCACGTATTCAGAATCTTCGTTCACAAACTTGAGTCTCCATCTTGCTCCTTCGTGAACTGAACTGCGCATTAGAATCAGACGACTCCTGCGATGGTTTCCTTCTTTCTTTGTTTTCTCCTGAGCCAAGCGTTGACGAATTTTTCGATTTCTTGTTTGTTGTATGGGTCTTTCCATGCTGTTTCGAGGGCTTGGCACTCGTCTGTTGCGCCTATAAGCCCGAAGTATGCGAGTAATTCCTGGTACAGTTGTTGCTTTTCACTTTCGTTTAGCCAAACTTGCATTTCCGTGAGCATTGCTGTTAAGACTTGTCTGCTCATGTCCGTCGCCTTAAGTTGTCCCAGTATTCTTCTATTTCTTTCATGCGTTCTTCCACTTCTTTTCTTGTTTGTTTATCCCATTCGTGTTCTCTGCATCTGTATTGTTCCAAGATGCTTTCAACAGCGTTATCTATGGCTTCGCTTATGAGTGCGTTTGCGCTGGCTGGCATGCCCGGCGCCTCCGTAATGGCATCCATTATGGCGTCCATTTTTTCAAGAGTCTCCTTTGATACTTCAAAGTATTCGTATTCTTCGTTGAACCAGTCAAGCCTAAAGCGTATGGCGTCTCTTATGAATTCCTCTTTGGTTGTGAAACCGCGCTTTTTGTTTTTCTCTATGAACTTTTCAACTTCAGCCAAAAGCTCAGACGGTATTATTACCGACTGGGTTAGCAGGGCTTCTATGGCGTCTTGATAAGTCTGCAATTTCATGGTTTGAGCTGTCAATTCCCCAAGCATGCCTGTTAGCTTCTGGTGGACATCGTCTGATATTTTGAGTGTTTTCATGGACATCACGTTTAAAGTATTACGAGTATGATTAGTGGGATTAGGTTTATAAATTCTTCGTAGTATACCAAGTATCCGCTGAATACTGAGGAGTAGAAGCAAATGAAAGTAAAAATTGGATTCAGCATAGAACCAGAACTACTCCATGAAATCGACATACTCCGCGGCTTAGCAAAGCGCAGCCCATTCATGGAACACCTCATCAAACTCGGACTGAAAACCTACAAGAAACAAAACCCAGCCGCCCCGCACGCCCCAACATCGGATAAGGAGGAAGGTTAAACATGGAAGTTGAAGAGCTGGCTTTACCCAAGGAACAAGCAGAAGCCGAATTCAATGCGCTAAGGCAGGCTCTAAGGCAAAGCACTACTCTCAGAAAGGAACAGATTCGCCGGGACATGCTCGCTGTTTACGGACACCTACGCCACGGCAAAAACATCATAGACATATACGAAAGCTTCCAAAAAGCAGGTCTAAACAAGGACGGAGACCCAAAACTTGCGATTTGCCGAGCTGACGCTAAACAATGCTACTGCTACAAATTCAAAGACGGAAGCGCACTATTCGCCGACCAAAGATGGGTTACCGTTCCAAGAAAAACATTTGGTGACATCAAACTCCCAGCAGGAACCTTCAAGTGGATTCCACAAAAAACCGAAATCCCGTTAGACAATTGGCAAAACGACATCAAAGGCAACAAAAACATCCAAACACTCGTTCCCATCATTCCAGCCAAAATCCTCGTCAACGAAGTCAAGGTCCTACTCCGAAACTATCACATACTCTGGGAAGTCGAAGAATGGAAACCCGTCCCACCCAAAGACCCGATCCTGCTGAAGCAGCTGACTCCCAACTTGTTCGGCGTTCTCGCCACTTGGGACCTCACACCGCTTGAAAGAGCAATAATTCGAGGGCGAATACAATGATAAAATATTCCTGCGACATGTGCAACAAGCAAGTGAACGACCAACAGAATCTGATTAAATTTGAAGCTATTAGAAAACTGAAGGATAACCCAAAAGCCACATGGGAAATAGTTCGAGAGTTTGGCGAAGTCTGCGAAGAATGCTATGAAAAGCTAAAAATTGAGTTGGCCGTCCATTTTCCGCAAATTTTCTTAGAGAGGGAAACGCAAGATGAAAGAAATAATCTATGATTTTAAAGAATTCAAAGCCAGAGTGAATGCAACTAAACCAGTCCATCACTGCGCTATGCGAAAATCAATAGACCAACATGGAATTTTCTATCGGATTATCTTCCGCATCTATGGCGTGGACAAAAGCAACGGGCATGTCTTGATTTTTGAGGCTCAAAAGCGAACAACAGTTGCCGAGTTGGAGCAACATCCAAAAGACTACCAAAACTTTGTGGAAAAGTTTGCCAAGCCTTTGGGTTCTACTGAAGGAATGTGGATACCGTGAGTTTCAGACTTTCAGGCGAGGTAAAGGATAAGGTGCTTTTCCGAAGTGTCATGGATGCCGGCATAAAAAATGGTGGCAAAGTATTCTATCGAGAAGATAAACAAGGAAACATCATTGATGTAGTTTATTTCAGCGGTGCAAAGAGAGTTTCTTACATCGGAGAAATCGACCAAGAATTCGCCAACATACTCCGCGCTGAAGGTTTCAGAGTCAAAGACGTTAGTTTCGACGAGGAACAAGGCATACTAAAGATTGTCCAGGAATAACTTTTGAACCTAAAGGCTGTTGTGAGATTTTTGAGGAAAAACCAGATTTTTCATACGGGAGAAGCTAAAGTAGATCGCACTTTCAACAGCGACAAAGGACAAGGCAGGTTTCAAGGCTTCCCAAAACAGTTAGTCGAAGCCTTATACCGAAAGGAAGATCCATGTGACGGAGAAGTCACAGCCTGCATTTTCGAGTTTAGCACAGACGACCATTTCTTTCCAGACAAGAATTGGCTGATATGGTTTCCCAAAAGACACGAGCTGGAAGCAATTTCAGAATCCATAGCAAAGACAGACGAAACAACAGAAGACATCCTAAAACGAGGATGGAAAGGACACCCAATCTCAAAATTGCACAATCTGATGGGATGATGGAGTGAGCATGCCTTTCAGATTTGTTTGCAGCGAATGCGGCGCAATCTTATACGAGGACCCAAGCCCAAACCTCAACGACGGACTAAACAAACGCCTAACATACCTTGAAAATGTCATCATCAGAATCGGCGGCAAGTGCTCTCAGTGTGGTCATAAACTAATGAAGTTTCCAGTTCACGTTGAAGTTTACCCTCTGAAAAGGCTTGTCAAATATCGTGAAGCTGCGTTTGGAGCGGATAAGCCCTAATGGTGAGCAAGGCATTCGTGAAATGCGTTGAGCTTGTCGAGGAAATGCTTAGAGAAGGCTATCGACTGCAGATTCCATCTACGCATGTTGAGAAGCTGATTAAGGTTCATGTTGGAGCTGACAAGCGGACGATACAGAAGTACATGAAGATGCTGACAGAAGACTTAGGCTTTCTGGAGACTACGGCAAAGAATCCTTTGGGAATAGTCATTTACAGAATAGACATCGCAACCATCGAGCAGTATGTCAGTGAACACTTGAAAGAGAAGCTGAGACAGCTGACGCTCTTGGATGTGCGCATAAAAGAAGAGGGGGTGAAGGCTGAGAAAGTTTAGTGTGTGCGTGTGCAGAGAGACCGAAGAGAGACTAAACACGCTTAGCGCAAGGAGAAACAAAGATGAATAACATAGAGATACGTTAGCGGAGAGGCTATTATTTCATCTAAAAGAAGAAAGCTTGATTCTATAAAGAAACAGAGAGACTATTAGTGTAGGCGAAAAGCACGCACACACACGCACACACAAACGACAAAGAATAGGTCTTTTACATTTTCTTATGTCTACGCTTGCGATAATACGCAACACAAGCCGTTGGCACAGCTACTGTAGCTATGACAGCCATAACCCACCACAGATTAGACCACCATGGGAGAGCTAATTCAGAACCTTCCAGATCGCTGTCTGCCTGTATTGTTCTTTCGTAGACTCCGTCACCATCTTGGTCAATCAGCAATGTCGCCCCATTCTTGCCCTCTGCCAATAGCACCCAATTTAACGTGTACTTATGTTGCGTATTCTTTCCTATTGGAATCAGTTTGGCATTGAATTCAGTGACTGAGCCATCTGGATTCATCATCATTATTGTCATATTGTAGTTTTCTGTACCAACGCCTTTTACAATATATGCATAATCGCTGATTGGGTTTACTATGCAGTATACATCCAGCTGTGATCCTTCGCTAAATATCATCCCGCCAGGTATTTCGCTAACCAAGTTTTCACCTTTGTATCCTAAGATTTGGTTGCTACTGTCAACAATTGAGACTTGCACAGGGTCAAATAAGCCGAGTATGGCTTGATTCACCAAAGTGCCTACCACTATCTTTGCGAGTATATCACTGACAAGTTTATTCACAACCACAATCGCAACTATTTTCACGTTAGTCTTTACAAGATACCATTCAAACGAAACCTTATTCCATTGAATTTCAGGGTCATCAAAGACAACACGTGTCCAAGGCGCCTGTATATAGAATGAAACCGAGGTTATTTCAAGGTTAAGAGTCCACGGTTTACCTGAAGCCAAAAGAATCGGTGTGTTCAAGGCTGCATCAATTGAATCTAAATAGAACTGTGGTCCCTCCATGCCCAAAAACACAAAAAAGTCGATGAGGTCATAGTTGACGCCTTTTACTAATACGTCATCCTCTCCGAATCCTTCTACTGGCTCGTTTTTATCATAAATCTCCCAAGGATACAACGATGCAATTATCGAAGACATGCTGTGTTTTCCAAGGCTACCGACCAACTCAGGAGATAACACAGCACAATTGTCAGGTTTCCTAACATCGAACAAACCATCATTGTTAATGTCGTCTGGATAACCATCGTGGTTAGCATCTCCCTCGAGCAAAATCATCCCATGCCCTCCCTTTTCCACCGCTATATACAACGTGCCAGGGTCGGATGCGAACTCGTAATTGTTTGTCCAACGATGCTGGTTAAGAGCTATCCTCCTTAGTTCACCTGAAGTCTTGTCCACCCACAAAAACATATATTCAAAATCATGTTCATGCTCCAAGGAAAACCACAATAGCGATTTGGAATCATAAGCGTAGTAAAGCCAACATTCTATGACGTAGCAATCGCCCTCTTCAACTACATGAATGTATGAGGGCGCATCCTTCAAGCCGTCACCGTTTCTATCTTCAAGATAATAAATCCAATTTTGGGGATTGTACGTGAGGTAATTATTAGCAATGTTCTCATCTCCATCGAAGTAGAGTCCGGGAACTGGAAAGAAGTTTTCACCTTCACTGAATACAAGCTTAATCTTCTGATCCAATTCAGGCAAGAAAGGAATTTGAACCTCAATAACCTCAGAGAACCAGCGTTCTGCAAGTTCCTGTGTCATACTTGAATCACTCCATACTTTTACAAAGATGCCGTGATATCCAATGTATGCATCTGTTGGGATTACGTAAGGATCAAAGGAAAATCCAGCAGTGGCCTTTGCGTTGATAGAAACAGACATTTTCCATCCTGGCAAATCCTTCCATGTGTTCTCTCCCTCTCCTATGATGCTTGCTCCTACGTAAAACCTTGATGGTTCCCCTCCAGTGTTCTTAATGTAAACAGTGACTGTGAGCGAACCTCCACGAAATACTTGAGCACTTGACACAACGAGAGTCTCAATTTCCGCGCTTAAAATTGGAGTAACCGTCAGTCCAGCTATGTTTGATTCGACAGAGAAGCTCACGCTGTCGGTCACCCTAAGGCTGATACGATGATACCCAGACGAGAATGGAGAGTATACAAATGTCGCATTAGTAGCACCAATCGCGGAGCTTCCATTTACAAACCATTGGTATACATAGGGGGGTGTTCCGCCTGATACAACGGAGCTGAAGGTATATGATTGACCAAATTTAATGGTAGCAGATGTTGGGGATATTGAAGCAGAAGGTTGTACGTTCACTGTGATGGAGGCAATGTTGGATTTTGCGGTTGAGCCGACATTATCGGTCACATTAACATAGACCGAGTACAGACCTGTTGCGGTCGGTGAAAAGGTCCAAGTTGAATCTGTTGCTCCAGAAACGGCAACATTGTCAAGATACCACTGATAAGCATACGGTTTAGTACCTCCACTAACGCCGGACGTAAATGTGAGCGATTGACCTACATCCATAGTCGCAGTGATAGGGGCTATAGAAGTAGCGAGTTCTGGGCTTACAGTGACTGGCACTATGTTAGACTGCTTCACAACAGCGAGACCATCTGTGATTTTGAGGTAAACCAAATATTGACCAAACGATGTAGGACTAAACGTCCAATTCTTATAGGTCGCACCAGTGACAGCTGTCTCATTGAGATACCACTGATAAAGATAAGGAGCAACACCTCCTGAAACAGACGAATCAAATGTCACCGATTGACCTATGTTCATTGCAACAGAGGCTGGGCTTACCGAAACTGAAAGCGGAGGATTTACTGTGACATTAACCACATTGGATTTCGCTGTCATGCCAATCGCATCGGTAGCATTCAAGTATATTTCAAAAGTCCCAGCTGCTGCAGGTGTAAATGTCCAATCCTTCGATGTACCACCGGAGACTGCAACCCCGTTTAGATACCATTGATACGAATAAGGTGGCGCTCCTCCTGAAGCAGAAGACGTAAACATTTGCGATTGCCCAACCTCCATTAAAGCCGAATCTGGGGTAATAGATAAAACAAGTTGTGTGTAGACAGTTATGTCACGATGAGCTATGTTGTTGAGTTCATCTCTTTCTATAATCAAACTTGTAGCATCGGTCACTATGTATATGCTGTGAAGCCCAGCAGTGGCAGTCCATGAAGTGCTCGCAACAATTGCGAGGCTGGCGTTTATTTTTTCGACAGAGATATCATCTCCTATCTGAATCCCACCATTGGAAGGGTCGCCATCATAAAACCTTACAATGAAATTCTGAGCTGCTGAACCGCCTATATTGTGGATGATTGCGTTAACAGAAATAGTTGTACCATTTACTATATACCCGGAAGGGAGCTTCATGTCCACAGGTTTAACTGCTACATCTGGCTGCGCAAAGTGAAAGATTGAATTAATTGCTTCCAGCGAAGTCAACACAAAAATATCATTACTGGACTTGTAACCCGCAACGGCCTGTATGAGTAGTGAAAATCCACTCCAATCCTCTGCGATATACTCAGGATGAAGGACAAGAGTCAGATTATTCTTTTCGGCTACGTAGTTGTCTAAAACGCCCTTTATCACACTATAGCTGGTGTCATGGTCAGAGCATCTCCATGGGAGCTCATACAATGTTTTTGGTCCTCTGGGAATTGCATAAGGAGTGTTGTCTCCTCCACTCCAAATGTTGGAGTCGTAAATGTAATCTTTTGCCAGCAACTGGTCAAAGATGGTTTCACTGGTATCAAAATATGGAACTCGTGCACCGTAAAACTTCATGTTTGCAGCGTTTTCAGTGTCATCCAGCTCTTTTGCTATCTTGCTGGCTGGCATCGACCCCATGCCCTGAGAGTGAGAATAGAAGTGTGAGCTTATTTCGTTGCGAACTCTAAGTTGTTCAATTTGCTGTGTGAATTGAGCACCACTCTCAGCATTGTCAAAGCAAGCTCCTTGAACGAAAAATGTGCCATGTAGGTCATACTGTTCTAACAATGTCCCGATATCATGTATTGTACCGATCAAATCTGGACTAACATAACCTGAAGTCATGTTCTCCGCATCGCTTTCCACATCAAACTGAAGCACTACGAATGACTTGTCTGGGGGCGGTCCAGAACGTTTGATCGTGATCGTATAGGTTGTCCAGAACCAACTGTCTGTAATCAGCGTATTGCCATTCAGAAGTTGAGTCCATATCCAATAAGCTAAGCGCATAGTACCAGGAGCTGTACTTGAAGGAATTACATAGTCCAAAGTGAAGACTGTAGTCCCTCCACTACCTGAGACTGAGGACAAACTTGTTGTCTGGTCGAAGTCGTATGGTTGAATCTGATCCCTGTCCCATAATCCTCGGACCTTGCAGGAGAGAGTCCAATAGCCGTTGTTTTTCACTGTGAACTTTGCACGAACAGCCTCACCTGCGTTGAACGTTGTCCGTTGCGTTCCGTTGACATCGCCTATCCAAACTGAAAGACAGAATGGCATGAACCGAGTGAACGTATAGGTGTTTGAGCCCGAATTTACAGTGACTGAAGTATCTCCCCAATATTCAGGTCCACCAGTCCCATTATAGTAAGTTTCAAAGTTGTAGGTACCCGTAGATATACTGGTCCATGTTGCCTTTCCAGAGCTGTCAGTTGTTTTCTCGTCAAGATAGCTCCAGACCGAGTCGTATCTCTTTACAACTCCCTTTCCATCAGTGACATAGTTCCCGTTAACATTCTTTACGTAAAAGTCCAAGCTTGCCGTTGCGAGTGGTGAATATCCCAGTCCACTCTTAACAAGTTCTGAATATACAGGAAGACAAATCAAAGCAATCAATAAGAAGGTAGATACTCCACGCTTTGTTTTCTTAAGACTGTACATATTCTCTACCTCGAGGCCTACTCCAATTTAAGTTAAGATCCTTTTCTATTTAAAACTTCATAGAACTATACTCCATATGATGAACCATATGTGAAATCGAAAAAATACCATGTTAACTATGTACTTTCTCTGTCACCAAGCTCAGCTTTTCAGCATATTGCAAAAACGCCATGCGTAAGACTTCACTCTCTGATTGACCGAGCTTCTCCGCTATTTGCCTTAGTATTTCTCTCTGCTGTTTGCTTAAAACCACTCTTACAATGTCTCTTTTTGGCACTCTTTGACCAGCCTATTGTACAATTTAACTTATGTTTTGAATGATATAATCTTAATGGGCAGAGAGCGCTAAAGGTTGGTGTCAGCCTCTGCCTTGGGAAGAAACTGACCAGTACATTCGTTCTGGGCATCGTAATCCTGAAGATTTTGAAACAGATAGCCTCCGCACTGTTACGCTTTCTGAAGAGGAAGGAATCAAAGCCATAATCGGCAAGCCTAAGGGCAAGGATACAACCGAAGTTCAAAGTTATTTGTTTGACCGTTCCAAAACGTGGAATTTGGACAAGGCTAAGGAATGGTTTGAACAGCATCGGGAAGGCTTAAAACCCGTTAGAGAACATGTTCAGGCTATTTTGCCCTTCAACGTTTTAGAAAAAATTGTTGACAAGCCTCTGCGGATTCGCGGCATAGCCATAACCGCTGGCATGAGCAGAAACTTCAATGTCTACACGCCAGAAGAGCTACAGAGCTTCGCCAACAAACTTGTCTCTGCTCCCATCTACGTCGAGCATGTTGCCGTCCCTAACGCCATCGGAAAAGTCGTCAAAACAGATTGGGATGGACAAAACCTCTGGTACGAAGCAGAAGTCTACGACGATGAAGTTGCAGAAAAAATCCGCAAAGGCTTAATCCAGCATGTGAGCGTTGGAGCCGACTACGAAACCATAGACATTTTGGACGGTAAGGTTCCGCATGGACTGTACAACGCGGAGTTAAGCCTCGTGGCTGTGCCAGGCATACCAGAGACGAACATTAAGGTTTTGGAAAAGTTGGTTCCTCCGAATGAAGAAGAATTGAGAAAGCTTGTCGAAGCACAAGTTAAGGCAGTCCTTGAAGCAGAGCAAAAAAGGCTGAAAGAAGCAGAATGGGACACAGAGACCATTAATGACCTTCCAGATTCAAGCTTCGCTGTTATCTCTAAGGGCGGACAGAAGGACGAGCAAGGCAAAACCGTTCCCAGAACACTACGCTATCTCCCACACCACAAAGCTGATGGTTCACTTGACATTCCGCACTTGAGAAATGCCTTGGCAAGACTCTTACAAACTGATCTAACTCCCGAGGAGCATGCTGAAGCCAAACACCACTTATGCGCTCACGCTAAAGAATCAAACATTGAAAGCGAAATCTGCAAAGAAACAGAATCCTGCTCCATAGCTGAAACTTTGCTCAAGAAGCCAACCGAACCGACTATCCCAATAAGCGAAGCAGTAAGAATTCTTGAATCGCTTTTGCCAAGCCCCGCTGTTGAACGCAGCACAATGGGAATGCAAAGAGAATGCCAGGAGATACGTCAAGCAATCTTCAAACTAAAGGAGAGAATGAAAAATGCCTGAAGATAGAACTTTTTACGAGTTGAGCAAAAAGGAGACTTTGGATAATTCTCAGCTTGCAGAGTGGCTTCGCCAACTTGAAGATAGAATCCGCAAACTTGAATCACAGTCACAAAAAGTGATCGGGAGTAAATCGGGACGAACCGATTGAAACCAAAACCAAAAATGGAGTAATGTGAAATGGCTGATGTTTCAGGAAAGACTTGGATGGCAATAGGCGAAACAGACGACCCAAACGCCATAATCGAAACCTTCGAAGCCGCAGCAGCCATAACCAAAGGCGACCCAGTCTATCTCTCAGCTGACGACAAGGTTTCGCCCAGCCCGGGCGGAGACGACGCCATAGGCATAGCCACAAAAACCGTGGCTTCAGGACAGCCCTGCCCAGTTCTAATCCGAGGAAGAGTTAAAGTCAAAGCTGGCGGAGCCATAACCCGCGGCAAAGCAGTTTGCAGTTCTGCCAACGGCAAGGTCATTCAGCTTGTGGATCAAGCAGTGAATGAAGGTGGAACAGCAACATACACCATATTCTACAACCGCAAACTCGGAACAGCCCTTGAAACCACCACAGCCGACAATGACTTGCTCTTCATCCATGTGTGCAAGGGATAAGCCATGAAACCCAAACTTTTTGAAAGCCTAATGCAAAAAGACAACGAATTCAAACTGCTCGTTGAAAAAGTCAAAGAACGAGCCGTGACACATCCATTTCTGAAGCGGTACATGGAAGTCGGCGTCAAAGAAGGCTTGTTCAGCGACATGACAGGCGCCTTAGGACGCATGCACGACACCCTCGTAGAAGCAGCCTACCCAGAACTAATCGGTAGAAACATCATCAACGTAAAACCAACAACCGAACCCTTAGAACGCTTCCCACTCGACGAGAAAGCAGTGGCTTACAACTACGCTGAAGGCGCAATCACAAGGCTCAGCGGCAAAAAAACCAGCACCGTTGACATCCAAACAAACACGCTTGCAGAATCAAGCGAAGAATGGACCAGAGAATTCGCAGAAGACGCCACATGGAACGTCATGGACAACATGATCGAAAAAGTAGGCAGAGCCTTAGGCGAAAACGAAACAACAAAAATCCTCTCGCTCTACGGAGCCATAGCAGACGCAGACCTGGCAGGAGGCGCCCCAATAGCTGGAGGCGGCGCAGCCCTAAGCTGGAACGGCTTGCTAAAACTTCATAACGCTGTTAGAGGCGAAAACTGGAGACCAACTGTCCTCGCAGTGCACGAAACACAACTGCACCAACTACTGAACGATGACAAATTCATTCATGCTCAATACTTGCCTTCAGGACAGACAGACTTGGAGCAAGGCATAGTTACAAGTGTCTTAGGTATGCGAGTCCAAGCAAGCACTCTGGTGCCTAACGGAACCGCTTATGCCATTGACACTCGTGTGGCTGCAGTCATGCTCTTGCGAAGAGACGTAACCGTTGAAGACTGGCAAGACCCAAAAACTGGCGAATACGGCGTCAGAGCCACAACACGCTTCGGCTTAGGCGTCCTGCGAAGCAAGGCTGTTGCAAAGATGACCAACATAAGCACCTCATTGTAACCGTAGCCATCCAAGGTTAACGCAGAATGGAAAGATACGAAGACAAATGCCCAAAGTGCGGAAGAATCTACCATTCGCAACGGAAAAACGACTTGATAGTCTGCGACTGCTGGCACATCTGCCCAATATGCGGAGCCACAATGCAACCTTACACGCCTGACCTAACGCCCAATACGTATGGCAAAGATGGAAAACGCGACCTGCAGATTCTAATGGTCTGCAATAATCATTCTCCCCCCTCCTATAGCACACAAAAACCCGTAGAGGTTTCCTTAACATGAGAAGGCTGTCTGAACGATTGCAACTTGCGAGAATCGTCTTAGCAGAGCTTAGGAGACAGCCTTTATGCCGAACTGAGCTTGAGAAGAGAACGGTTAAACGATGTGGCACACACGGCACATTTGAAAGCATATTCGATTTCCTCATCCAAAACGGCTACATAAGAAAAAGCGGGAAGGAACACCGCGCTCCATACGAAATCACTGAAGAAGGCGTCAAATTTCTTGGCGGTCTAAAAAGTGAGTAACATCGTCAAAAAGCTTGTCGAGGCTTTCACCCGCCCCACACAATCAGGCACCGCTTACCCATCCACTCAAACCGTTACTGAAACTTCACCAGACATACCGCTTGCAGACATCATGAAGCTCTACGAAAGAGACCCAACCTGCAAAGCGTCAGTTGACCTGCTTGCCTCTGCCACTGTTGGCATGGGCTTCTACACAACAGCCAACGAAAAATACCCTCAAATGGAAAAAGCCAAACAAGCAGTTGACAAATTTAATGAAGACATCAACCTTGATGCTCTGCTCAATGACATGGCACGCGTTCTCATCGCTTGCGGAAACGATTTCTGGCTTAAAATCACACCTGAAAAACTTGCCAGCTTACATAGGCTTCCGATAGATGCCGTCGAGAAAGTTAAGCAAGCCTACATAGGCGAAGGCTTGAAAATACCATACAAGACCGAAGGATACAAGCTCAGACACAACTACGCCGAAGCCGACAAGGA
>Ga0315282_10006168_pt1 | contig 20143 bp, 19 predicted proteins | sample YL17G07_20_MG_FD_203693 | JGI IMG/M metagenome (GOLD analysis project Ga0315282, IMG submission 203693) | Sediment microbial communities from Yellowstone Lake, YNP, Wyoming, USA - YL17G07_20 | ecosystem: Environmental > Aquatic > Freshwater > Lake > Sediment | place: USA: Wyoming | collected... | reverse complement strand
TATATGCGATCTTGGTGCAGTTTTATTCAGGCTTACCTTCACCTCCATCGTGTTGTTATTTGCACAGCACAAAGGAGGCCGAGGGTAGGCCTAAAATCCTATCCTACAACTGCACGCCACGAAGATTCTCAGACGCAAAGGAGATTTCATAGTCCACCTCGTAGTCGAAAAATCCGTAGAGATAAAGACTCGCCTCTCCTCAGTATTGGCCGTTGATCTTGGCGAGAGGCTGATGGCGACAACCGTGTTGTCTAAAGCGCTCAAGCCAAAGTTTTACGGTAGGGAAGTCAGAGGCATAAGGAGGCACTACGCTTGGTTGCGGAAGAGGCTGCAGGAACGGAAGTGCTTCTCAACCATAAAGAAGGTAGGTCGCGCAGAGAGACGCAAAGTGAATGAAGTCCTTCATAAAGTTTCGCGGCAGATCGTCAATGAAGCCATCGCCAACGATTCTGTAATCGTCTTGGGTAGCCTGAAAGGCATAAGGCAACTCGGCAAAGGTCGTAGGATGAACCGTATCATCTCCAACATGCCCTACTTCAAACTAACGAAATACATAGAATACAAAGCCCTGTGGGAAGGCATACCTGTGCTGAAGATCAACGAGAGGGGAACATCACGTACTTGCTCAAGATGTGGCTCTCAGGGCCGGCGTCCGTATCAAGGTCTCTTCATTTGTCCCTCATGTGGCTACCAAGCAAATGCCGACTTCAATGGTGCACTGAACATCCTGAAGAGGTCTATGGAGTACATCTCCACAGACGGGGCATCCTTGACAGTACCCGAACCCGGTAGGGTGAGTGCCTGAGATGGCACGACGAACCGGGAATCTTGCGGCTTTAGCCGTAGAGAATGTCAACAAAAATCTTAAATTGCTGTGTCTATATCGGGTGGTTGATTGTGGTGACCGTTTTGGGTAAAGTGCGCATCGGCAAGGTAAAGAGCGTATCCGCTGAACTGGTGAGCAAGTATGCTACCGTATTCACCACCGACTTCGTTGCAAATAAGAAGCTCGTCTATCAATATTCCGATATCCGGAGTAAGCGTCTAAATAACAGGGTAGCGGGTTACGTTACACGACTCCTCGTATCCCAGAAGAAGAGGGAGGAGGCATTGGCGGCCGAGGAGGCCGAGATGACCTCGCAGGAGGCGGCTGAGAAGACTGTTGCTACTGAGGTAACAGCTGCCGATGTAACCAAGGAGGCTCCTAAGGAGGAGCCCGCCTCTCAAGAAGAGCATGAGGAGGATGCGGCTGAAGCCGAGCCTGCTGTTGATGAGGAAACGGAATCAGAGGATGCCGACTCAGAGGATGCTCCCAAGAAACAGTGAGCACCTCTTTCATCTTCCAGTCTTTTTTTCATTTCTGTGCATTTTATTTCCAATCCGGCAGTACCCCATCGGGGATCGATGGCCGGTTCGACGAATGAAATAATAATTTTTTATATTGCATTCATCAAAGGGAGTATTGGGATGAAGTGGTTGACCTGCACTGAGGAAACGATGAAGAACAAGCACCTCCACTGACCAAGATCTGTGAGGAACGGGTAATGTCATCATCCCCCAACTCCCCGAGGATAGAGGTTTTACCCATGGAGTTGATCCATCCTCACGAGGAGTACGACCCTCAAATCCTTCTTGGTATTACCAATTCGATACGCGTAGAGGGGGTGATTCATGACCCACTGCTGGTGGAGGCAGATAACTTCATGATACTGGACGGAACCCATAGGTACTGGGCGCTCATGCGCTTGGGATGCCCCTCCGTCCCTGTGGCGCTCTACGATTATCAGTCTGACGGTGTCAAGATCGGTTGTTGGTACCGTTGCGTGGACAAGGAGCCTGACTTTGATATATCCCCCTTTATGCGGGCAAGGGTGGCACCAAAAAAAGAAGGCCTGGCTGCGGTGGGGACCAGGACCGCACAGTTCTCCATCGTCTTCAGAGACCGCTCCTACATCTTCGACTCAAAATTCAACATATTTGACGCCTATCGATTTCTCTCGTTCTTTGAATGTGGGCTGAGTGGAAGAGGGCACAAGTTGAGCTATGACACGGAGAGCGACGCCCTGGAGAAGCTGGATTCCGGAGAGATAGGTGCCATTTTGGCTCCACCTCCCATAACTAAGGAGGAGGCGATCCGCGCCGCGACAACAGGGAGGTTCTTCCCCAAGAAGTCTACACGGCATATAATTCCTTCCCGCCCCATGGGCCTCGATATCCCTCTTGAGTGGCTCAGAGAGGGTGCCTCCAGCGCAGACTCCCGGCTTAGAGAGCTACTCGCGGGCGGCGGCTTCAAGAAGCTCTCCGGCGGTGCCATTATTGATGGCAGAAGGTACGAAGAGGAAGTTTATATCTTTGAACTAAGAAGCTTTGGTGGGGGATTCCAACGACTGCGATCGCCATAAAGGTCAGGTACCTTGCAGTGCTCAAAGGCCTCGCCGAGGAGCCGGAGAAGACCGTCAGCATACGTGGGGAATCCCTTGGTGATCTTCTAAAGCATCTACGGAGAGTGGAGGGCAACTCGCTAAAGGGCCGATTCTTTATGGAAGGAGGTATCAGGCCCGATATCTTGGTCTTCATCAACAACGTGGACGCCTCCCTCTTGGGCGGAACGGATGCTAAGCTGAAGGACGGGGACGAAGTAACGTTTCTCCCGTCAGTTCACGGCGGATAGGAGTTCGAGACTATGAAGATATTAGCAGTCACTTGGGATGACATTCAATCCTCCCTGCTCACCCTCGCCAACAAGGTCTCTGAGAGCGACTTTTACCCCGAGATGATAGTGGGCATCGCGCGCGGTGGTTGGGTGGTGGCTCGAATCCTCTCGGACCTGCTGGACGTGAAGGATCTAGCTTCGGTCAAGATAGAGTTCTACAAGGGCATGAACGACAAGGAGAGTGCCCCCAAGATAACACAGCCCCTCTCCGAGTCTCCAAAGGACAAGCTCGTCCTCATCGCAGATGACGTTGCTGACACGGGCGAGAGTCTCCTCCTTGCCAGGCGCCACATAGAGGATCAGGGCGCACGGGTAACAAAGGCAGCCACGATCCACCTTAAACCTTGGTCAAAGGTGGTGCCCGACTACTACGTCAACATGACGGACAACTGGGTGATGTACCCGTGGGAGGTAAGGGAGACGCTTGAGCACCTCATAAAGATCTGGAGCGAGGAGACAAAGGATCCCCACGAGCTAAGGGAAAGGCTTGCATCCACAGGCATCTCCTTAGTGCTCATCGACAGGTATCTGACCTCTAAGAACTCGCAGGGGTCACCTTAATGCAGATACTCGACCTAGGAGATGCCTCCAGATTTCGCTACCTCCTGGTGATGGGGATAAGACCAAACCAGTCGTGCCCCGTCCAGGAGGTCCTCAAATCAGTCTCATCCGATCCTGAAGTAAGCGTCCAGATATTTGGGGCTGAGTCCGTGGCAGGGTACGAGCACCTTCTCACGGCTGCCTTTCTCTCTGTTAAAGCATGGAACGCAAAGAGAAGCCTTGCCCACTCCCCAGCCACAGAGGTTCTGCTCTACGCATCCGGAAGGCGACAGATCAAGGAAGCCATAGGTAGCGCCGGGGTCACAGAGGATTCTCGGGGTTGGGTCGTAATAGTCCTCTCCAGCTCTCGGGCAAGACTGAATACTGTAGGTAAAACGTTCATGCGGTACGGGTCGGAGGATGAGCGCTTGGTGGAACTCACAGAGGATAAGTTCCCCGTCCTTATCCATAAGCACGGCATAACCAAGAATGAACTAGCCATGGCTGCGCAGCTCTCCCCCTCAAAACGGGACGCACTGAAGTCGCTGATACTGGAGAGGGTGGCTCTATCAGACCTCTACCGCTAGCCCTCCATTGCCCTCTCCTGCAGTTTTGTTACTGATACTATGTCGTCCCCTGCGATCAGCGAGATCCCGGCAACATCGTCGATGATCTCTATCTGTACGACCTTATCCGGGCTCTCTAAGTCCACCTTCCTCTCGATGGTTGATGCTGCCTCTCTGATTATCTCACTAGTCCTGAGATCCGACCCCCTCTTGTTTACCACTATCTTGAAGCTGGCACCATCCGGTATCATGGGCGCAAGACCTCCCACACCCTCCTTTATGCTCGCGATGTCCGCCGCAACGTTCTTCTGTACGGGAACCAGCTTCTGTGCGAACCTCAGATCCCACGGATCCTCCTCGATCCGCGGCCTTATACTCCTCAGAAGGTCGACAGGATCTCCTTTCACGGTACCGACAAGCAACCCGGGGAACCTCGTCCTCTTGAGCTTCGTCTCTGGACCGCCAACCTCGTCTACCAGCATTAAGACCTCCTTAACGCAGTTTCTCTCATTGCCCCTCTGCGTGGTCACTATCAGGTTAAAGCCTTGCACCCGCCTCACCTTCCATGCCTTTCTAACAGCTTAGCCCTAATAACATCAGCGCTGATAGTCCCCTCCCTGAGGACCCTTACATTGGGTGCGATCACCTTTGCCGGTCTATCTTCCTCTGAGGGGCCAACCTCAACAACGGTCGAGGCGATCCCTGATGTTGCCTCTCCTCCGTCGACCACTATGTCCGCGCCCTTCTCTACCCTGCTATCTAGCTCTTCCACGCTCCTTGCTGGTGGGTTGCCTGAGATATTCGCGCTAGTTCCTATCAGTAGCCCCCCGCACGCCTCAATGATCCTTAGGGCCAGTTCGTGGTTGGGCATCCTGACCCCGAGCTTCCCCCTGCCAAGAGTGAGTTCGCTCGGTACCTCGGCCCTCTTCTTGAGCACGATCGTCAGAGCCCCAGGCCAGAAAGCCCTCATGAGCGAGAGGGCCGTGGCGTCAACCTCCACCACCGTCCTCGCCTTATCCTCCCCGGATACAAGGACTGGCATCTGCCTCTCCCCCCTCCTCTTTATCTCAAGCACCCTCCTCACCGTTGCCACATTGAACGGGTCGCCGCCTATACCATAAACCGTGTCCGTGGGATAGACTATGACTCCGCCTGCCCTCACCACCTCTGCGATCTCTCGTATCCGCTCACTATCCTTAGGACTTATCCTCATCCAGTTCACCGGTATCCATTATACGATACAATCGGTAGACTTAAATATCCCAACGCTCCCCAAATCCGATTGCGTCTCTGGGGGTCTTTATAATGCTCTATCATGGACAAGCGGAAGATTTTGAGGAAGACTGGACAGAGGAAGAGGAGGAAGAGTGGCCTGAGGAAGAGGAGGAAGAGTGGCCTGAGGAAAAAGAGGAGGAATTCGAGGAAGAAGAGGAATGGTGAGCCCAATCCTCTTTATTTGTTGGGGGGCATTGTTTGGAATTCTGTCCTAAATGTGGTAAACTCCTGATACCCTCGAAGAAGGCTGATAAGATTCATCTCATCTGCAGATCATGTGGTTTTGATAAGCCCGCCAGCGAATCAAAGGGCTATAAGATCGTGCAGCCGGTTGATGAAAATAAGCGGAGGAAGACGCTGGTCGTCGAGGAGCCCCTGGTGAAGGGGAAGAAGAGAAAGGAAGAGGAACGCGAGCTCATGGCAGATTACTACGAGGTCTTTCTGGAGAACTTCCAAGAGGAAGGCGGAGAGGAAGAGGGTCCCTCCGAAGAGAATGAATTTGAGTAGGACATCTGCCGCCGGGTGATCGAGTTGGTGCGAGTAGTAGTACTGGATACGGACTTCTGTAAACCTGGCGACTGTAGCAAGGAGTGCATACGTTTCTGTCCCATCGTGAGAACGGGCGCCGAGGCCATAAAATATGACGCATCAATGGATCGTCCGTTGGTGGCGGAGAACCTCTGCACGGGGTGTGGCATATGCGTCAAGAAGTGCCCCTACGGCGCCCTCAAGGTCGTAAACCTGCCGGACGAGCTCGAGGAGCTCTGCGTACACCGGTATGGGCCCAACACATTCAAGCTCTACCGCCTCCCCGTCCCGAGGGAGGGCATGGTGGTCGGCCTGCTCGGACCGAACGGGGCTGGGAAGTCCACCTCCCTCAAGATACTCGGCGGGGAGATCAAACCTAACCTTGGGCTCTACGACGCTCCGCCCGACTGGAAGTCCCTACTGCGCTTCTTCAGGGGCTCTGAGCTCCACGAATACTTCAAGAAGCTCTCGGAGAAGAGGCTCCGGGTGGTCACCAAGCCCCAGTACATAGACGAGGCGCCGAAGAGGATCACGGGAACTGTGGGCGAGATCCTCTCCAAGATCGACGAGAGGGGGGCCCTCGACGAGGTCACCTCCATGCTATCGCTGGAGACGATCTGGCAGAAGGACATCCACTCTCTAAGCGGTGGAGAGCTGCAGAGGATGGCCATTGCAGCCGTTGCCCTAAGGGATGCCGACGTCTACATCTTTGACGAGCCCTCCAGCTACCTCGACGTCTACCAGAGGATGAGGATGGCCGCTCTGGTGCAGCAGCTGGCGAAGGCATCCAAGTACGTCTTGGTGGCCGAGCACGATCTGGCCGTCCTCGACTATATATCCAATCAGGTATGCCTCTTCTACGGCAAAGCCGGCGTCTATGGCATCGTCTCCAAGCCTCACGGGGTTCGCGTTGGGATAAACATATACATAAACGGGTACATCCCCGACGAGAACGTCCGCTTCAGGCCCTGCCCCATCAGGTTCCACCTCTCCCCGGCGCCCAGCGAGTGGAGGTCAGAGGACGTGCTCTTGAGGTGGGCCGACTTCAAGAAGGTGCTGGGCGACTTCACGCTCGACGCAAAGTCCGGAGACATCCACAGGGGGGAGGTCGTGGGAATAGTCGGAGCCAATGGCACAGGTAAGACAACCTTCGTCAAGGTCGTAACGGGCATCATCGAACCCACGGTGGGCTCCGTAAATGAGAACGGGATCAAGGTCAGCTACAAGCCCCAGTATGTGGTTCCAAACACTGACAAGACCCTTCGGGAGATCCTTGACTCCATAAACCCCGCCCTGCTGAACGATCCCTGGCTCAACGAGGAGATCTATGATCCCCTCGACATAGCCCCCCTGCTCGACCGAGAGGCTAGCTCCCTTAGCGGCGGAGAGCTGCAGAGGATAGCGGTCGCTGTCTGCCTCTCCAAGGACGTAAAGCTCTACCTCCTCGACGAGCCGACCGCACACCTCGATGTCGAGCACAGGCTTGCCGTCTCAAGATCGATCCGAAGGGTTGCAGAGAAGCGGGGCTCAGCCGCCTTTGTCGTGGAGCACGACATCGTCGCCAACGACCTTCTCGCAGACAGCGTCATGGTCTTTTCCGGGGAACCTGGAAGGTCGGGCGTGGCTAATCCACCAGTCGGCCTCAGAAAGGGGATGAACCAGTTCCTCAAGGGCGTGGGCATAACCTTCAGAAGGGACCCCGACACCGGCAGGCCGAGGGTAAACAAGAGGGACTCCTGGCTCGACAGGTACCAGAAGGAGATAAACGAGTACTACTACACCGAGGCCACCACGGAAGAGGACTAGTCTGGCAGAGTAGATATTTTTATAAGCGTTACATGGTTATCTCGTCTTTGAGATGGGGAAAATGCTGCGACTAGCACTGATGATGACCATACTGACGGCCATCTTCGTAGTCCTTGGATACGTGATCGGCTTCCTCTTCGGCGCACCAGAGCTGATCGCACTGGGTGCACTAATCCTCGCCGCGTTGCTCAATTTGGTCTCTTACCTCTACAGCGACAAGATCGTGCTATCCATGTCCCACGCGAAGGTGGTAAGCGAGACCGAACAGCCTGCACTGCACAGGATCGTCTCCACCATCGCCGCGAGCGCTGGTCTTCCAAAGCCCAAGGTGGCTATGATCAAGACTCCTGTTCCCAACGCCTTCGCCACTGGTAGGGGACCGAGCAGATCAGTCGTAGCGGTAACGACCGGACTGATGGGCATCGTCAACGAGAACGAGCTCGAGGCGGTACTCAGCCACGAGGTCTCACACGTAAAGCATAATGACGTCCTGATAGCGTCGGTGGCTGCCACCATAGCCGGGGCGATAAGCTACTTGGCCCTTATGGGGAGGTACAGCGTCTTTATGGGCGGTTCGAGCAACAGGGACAGGAACGCCGGTGTACTGGCGCTGATACTGAGCTTTCTGGCTCCACTTGCTGCATTTTTGGTCCAGACCGCGATCTCGAGGGGAAGGGAGTACGAGGCCGACAGGGAGGGTGCAATGCTGAGCAGAAAGCCCCTCTCCTTGGCGAGCGCCCTTGAGAAGATCGAGCGCTCAGTGCGGGGTGGCACGCAGCTCAACGTCAACCCGTCGACGAGCCCGCTTTGGATAGTCAACCCCTTCAGGGGAGATGCTGTCCTCGAGATGTTCTCCACACACCCTTCAACGTGGAAGCGGATAGAGCGGTTGAAGGCCATAGCGGTGAGCATCGGTAGCATGCGGTGAACTGGAGGACTGCTATTGTCCGAGACCGAGCAGATTAAGAAAAAGCCTTACGTCTACCCGCACAGGCACTGCCTCTACTGTGGAAGGATGATAGAGGTCAAGGGCAGGACGTACTGCCTCAAGTGCAAGCCGGAGTATCAGAAGGAGACCTCAAAGGTGGAGCGTTCAAAGAAGTTCCAGAAACTGCTCTTCTACTACATGATCTTCTTGGGCGTGCTCATCGTGGTGTTATTCCTATACTCCTCCGTTAGTCTTTAGAACCCATTACGAGATAATATTAGTGAGGGGCCCGTGGCCTAGTCTGGATCAGGGCGTCGGCCTCCGGTGATCTCGGAGAAAGTCGATGGTCGAGGGTTCGAATCCCTCCGGGCCCGCCATAAAAGTCTACATTCTCGCCGGGGCCTCTATCCCAATGAGCCAGAGTGCATTGGCGAGGACCGTCTTTGTCGCCTCAACAAGCCCGAGCCTCGCCCTCCTCGCGCCCTCCTCCTTCGTCTTGAGTACTGGCACGTTGTCGTAGAAGAGGTTGAACTTGGACGCTATCTCGTTGGCGTACTCCGCTATCATCTCAGGTCTCAGGGTTCTTACCGCCTCCTCCACGGTCTCCGGGAAGGAGCCGAGCCGCATTATCAAATCGCGCTCGTACTTCGAGTTGAGCGAGCCGTAGTCGGGTGCACCTCCCTCCCTCCAACCGCTCTCCGCCTTCAGGAGGATGTTGCTCGCCCTCGCATGAGAGTACTGGATGAAGGGCGCACTGTTCTGCTCAAAGTTCAGCACCCTCTCCCACGTGAACGTTATCGGCTTGTTGGACGCCACTGCTATCAGGGCGTACCTCACGGATCCCACGCCCACCAGCTCAGAGATCCCCTTCCTCTCCCCCTCGCTGAGGTGGGGCGACTTCATAGAGACCTCCCTGTAAGCCCTCTCCACGGCCTCGTCCAGGACGTCGTCGAACGTCACGTACCTCCCCCTCCTACCGGACATCTTGTATCCCGGCAGGTGGACCAGCTCGTAGCTGAAGTGCGTAAGCCTCTCCGCCATCTCACCCTTGCCGAGGGCGTAAAGAGCCAGCTTAAGTTGCAGCTGGGGGAGCTTCTGCTCGATGGATATGACGTTGATCACCCGGTCCGCCCTCTCGAACTTCCAAAGGGTGTAGGCGATATCTCTTGTGGTGTAGAGCGTCGTCCCGTCGGACCTCTTCAGCGTCAGCGGCGGTACCTCTGTCTTTATGCCGTACCTCTCCTTAAGGTTGAACCTCTTGGCCGTGAGCTCGGCGTCAAGGATGACCGTGCCCTCCTCCACCTTTACGAATTCCGTCCTCGAGAGCCTCTCAACGACCTTATCTGCCTCTCCACTCCACGAGGCCAACTCGCTCTCCCAGTCCCAACTGTCGAACTCGATGCCAACCCTCCCCAGCGTCTCCTTGAACCCCGCCAGCGCGAGTTCGGAGAGCCCCCTGATAAGCCTGACAGCCCCATTATCCTTGTCCTCGTACCTCTTGAGCAGTCCAGCAACCTCCGCCTCCGGGTCCTCCGTGGACATGATGGATTCCGATATGGTGTCGAACATCTTCTCGTTCTTCGCCCTCAGGTCCGAGGCCGCCCCCACCCAGTCGTCCAACTCCTTGATCTTCTGCCTTGCGTCCTCGTCCCTTCCCTCGGATTTGAGCCTCTCTATCCCCGCCCGCAGCGCCTTTATGTTCATGGCACAGCTCGTGGTCGCGTAGATGAACCCTATTAGATGGTCGCTCTTGCCCTCCCCTGCCACCACGCTGATCTTGTTGAACCCATAACTAGCCTGAGCCACCTGGAGCCCCACGTCATCAATGTAGAAGTGCCTACTCACCTCGTTCCCCGCCGCCTTCAGTATCCTCGATAGGCAGTCTCCGATCACGGCGTTCCTCGCACCCCCTATATGGATGGGGTGTATGGGATTGACGCTCGTGTGCTCCACGATCACCCTCTCTCCTCTGCGCTGTGAGATCCCGTAATCCTTGCCCTTACTGACTATAGTGCCCAACGTCAACTCTGTGAAGCGCGCATCATTAATGAAGAAGTTTACGTAACCCCCTCCTGCCGCCTCTACCCTTTCCACCAATGCCTTCGTCCTCTTTACGTTATCAACAATACCCTTGGCCACGGTCTTCGGATCCGATCCCGTCCTCTTTGCGATGTTGAACGTAGAGAAGCTGAGGTCCCCCAGAGAAGGATCATGAGGAATTACGAGCCTGATCTCTTCAGCATCCGCCGTCAAGCCCATCCTCTTCAATGCACTCTTTGTTATGGCGACGCACTCCTCTCTGAAAGCCCCGAAGGGGTTACCGTCCAAATTGAAGCCTCCAGAACTCTCTCATAACAATTCCTCTTAAAAACTTAAGTATGCACAGAAACGCCGAGATTTTCTGAAAACCTGAGTATCTCAGCACGTGGGACGCCACATCATTTTCAACTCGAAACCCAAGAAGAGGAAAAACAGACAGTCTTTTGAGATACCCACAGATGAAAACGTGTTTGCTGCCGACAAAGAAGGTTTGATGGCGGGCCCGCTGGGATTTGAACCCAGGACTTCAGGCTCCGCAGGCTTACGCCCTCGCAAAACCGTCACGTCTGCGAGATCTGCGTCCTAATCCGGACTAGACGACGGGCCCCCTCGTCTATTCTCATAAAGGTTAATTTAAAGCTTATAAATATAATATTAGACTGCGAGGGACTAAAGTGGGTCGTGTAAAGAAGGGGGAAGCCTGTTCGGTCAAAGGCTGCGATAAAGCCGCCGTAAGATCACTCTCTCCGTCATATGCCCATCTCATGAAGGATGCCGGGATGGAAGTGAACGACTCAGGCCGGCTCTATCTATGCGAGGAGCACTACAAGAAGCTGAAGAAGGCCCGATCAGGGGAGGAGCAACTGGAGAGGTGGCGCTTCTCAGGCTGAGAGTGCCACTATAGACCCCCCTCGTAATATTGGAATATCCTGAGGTATTGTGATGTCAGGCCTTGATAGGTACATCTACGGCAAGAAGGGAGGTTCAGGGAGTAGCTCTGAGGCTCCTGAAAGCGGTAGGAAAGAACCTATCAGGACAAAAGAGACGGAGAAGGGAGCACCCAAAGACGAGCCGCTCCCTCCATACGAAGATGAAGTTGATGCGGAAGAGGTAACAGAAGAGCTGGAAGCAGAACAGTACGCGGAGGGGCCGGAGCAGGAGGAAGTTATCGAGAGGACCATCTTCGAGGCCGAGTCCCCCAAGAACACCGGTCCCCTCTCTCTTCTGTCAGTCACGTACAGCGGTTCTAAGGGTAAAGCACTGCTGAAACTCTACGATCCCGAGAAGGGAAAGATCGTCTTCTGGTACGACAATACTGGGCACGTCCCCTACTGCCTCACGGACCTACCTCTTCGGGAAGTTCTATCGGACAAGCGCCTCGCCTCCCATCCCGGCTTCGACAGAAAATCTACGGTCGAGGTGGAGAAGTACGACCTCCTCCATGACAAGAAGATAAAGATGACAAAGGTCGCCGCCAAGGATCCACTCTCCATAGGCGGCAGAGGAAGCAACATCAGGGATCTTCTGGGCAATTCCTGGGAGGCCAACATCCGGTACCATGACTGCTACATCTATGACCGGGGCCTGATCCCTGGCTACTACTACCGCATAAAGGACGGCAACTTGGTGAAAGAGGAGAACGCGGTGCCCGTAGAATCAATAAAAGAGAAGTTCCAGAAGTCCCCGCCGGAGCTCCTGAATGCCCTCACGGAGTGGTTTCCCCTCTTCGTCAGCCCCGTGCCCGACTACCGCCGCGTGGCAATAGACATAGAGGTCGCAACAGAGGCCCTGGACAGGATCCCGGACCCGAGCGCGGCCAAGAACCAGGTGATCTGCGTTTCGCTCGTGGGGTCGGACGGCCTGAAGAAGGTCCTCATCCTCAGGAGGGTCGGGGTGGAGGATGGCGCAAGGCCGCCCGAACTCCCGGATGATGTTCAGCTGGAGTACTTCGAGGACGAGCTGGTCCTCATCAAGGAGATCTTCAGGTACCTCGTGGACTACCCGATAGTCCTCACCTTCAACGGCGACAACTTCGACCTGCACTACCTCTGGCGGCGCGCCCAAGTCCTCGGCATGAGGAAGGAGGAGATCCCGATTATAATGGGCAGGGAGATCGCCCTCCTGCCCACAGGGGTGCACATAGACCTCTACAAGTTCTTCCACAACCACGCGATACAGATCTACGCCTTCGGCAACTCCTACAGGGAGATCGCCCTCGACGCGGTGGCAGGCGCCTTCCTCAACATCCGGAAGATCCCGATCGAGAAGACAGTTTCCGAGCTCGGCTACCTAGACTTGGCCTCATACTGCTTCAGGGACTCCTTCATCACGCTACGGCTGACCACTGAGAACTCTAACATGGTGATGAACCTCATCATCATGATAATGAGGATCTCCCGTATGTCCATGGAGGATGTAACGCGCCAGGGAATATCCCGCTGGATTAGGAGCCTCTTCTTCTTCGAGCACAGGGCTAGAAACTGCCTGATACCCCGCGAGAGCGACATCGGGGCCATGAAGGGGGAGTCCTCGACCACCGCCATAATCAAAGGGAAGAAGTATATGGGTGCGATGGTCATAAAGCCGGAGTCTAACGTCTACTTCGATGTCGTCGTCCTGGACTTTGCGAGCCTGTATCCGAGCATAATTGCAAAATGGAACCTCAGCTACGAGACCGTCAGGTGTGCCCACGAATCCTGCCGATCCAATAAAGTCCCAGATACGAATCACTGGGTCTGCACCAAACGGCTAGGGTTGATGGCCTTAATCATTGGCTTGTTGAAGGACGTCAGGGTAAAATGGTTCAAGCCCAAGTCCAAGGACTCCGCACTATCTGAGGAGGAGAGGGACTGGTACAAGGTCGTGCAGCAGGCCCTGAAGGTCTTTTTGAATGCTTGTTTCACAGGCGACACCGATATACTCACAACCAATGGTGTAAGGAATGTAAAGGATATCAACATTGGTGACAAAGTAATCAACGTAAATCCGGCCACCCTCGAACCAGAAGTGGACGAGGTTGTGGAAACACAGGTATTCGACTATAATGGTGATCTATTACATTTCAAGAACGGCAGATCTACTGATCTGATCGTCACTCCAGAACACAGATTCATTGTTGCAGACCATGAAAACGGGGGAGTCAGGTTTGTTACAGCAGAAGCGATATACAACGCGATAGACTTCGTCATCCCGAGGCTTAAGACATCGTCTGCCTCTTCATCAAAATATGTTTCTTTCCTGGGAATTGGAAAGGAAAAAGGGTGGGGTGTAGCAGTAAGATTTGCCAAACCGCACATAGGGCATGTCGACAGCCAATACGCAAAGCTGTGGGATTTGTTGCACACCTTAAAAGGCTATTACCACAAAGGCTCAAAAACGTTCTTCATACCTGAAATAAATGACCTTTCTGAAGAAACCATTGATAGAATAGTGGAGTTGGGCGGGTTGCCCTATCTGGCAAAATTCAGGCGCGGCCATATTGTTGGCAAACAGAATCGCATCCCTGCAAGGGTAAATCTCGAACATTTCGCTGCGCTGTGTGGCTGGATAATCTCGGAGGGAAGCCTCGGGCGTAATAAAGAAAGGGTGTATCCCAGTGGCATTAAACGTGGGACGAACCTGCATATAGACATCTCCCAGTCTGCAGGAAAGTGCAACGTAAATGGGGCACTCTATAGAGACGACATTGAGAATGTGCTAAAAAAAATTGGTGTTAAATATAGCATTGGGAAAAAAGGGTTCAGGATTTCAAACGAACTGTTGTATGCATGGGTAAGTGATAACTGTTACACAGACGGCAAATGCAAGGAATGCGGTTTCGGGCACTGCTCGCATAGAAAAAGAATTCCGGAGATATTAATGCAAGCAGACAATGCAGTACTTGGATCATTTCTAAACAGTCTTTACTGTGGGGATGGTACAACAGATCAGACATTATACTCTACGGCTAGTGAGACGCTCACAAGCCAGTTGCCGGCGATTCTCGCGAGGCTTGGGTTTTCATCAAAGCGCTTCTATGATGAAGGTGCTAAGCTATTTAGAATAACCTGGAGAAACACAAATCAACATACAGACCATTGGAAAAAAACTAAGATACCATACAATGGACAAGTTTACTGCATAACAACAAAAAAGAACCACACCGTCTTTGCCGGCCGCAATGGCAGATTAATCCCCTGTGGGCAGTCTTACGGTGTTTTCGGGGCCGAAATCTTTCCTCTCTACTGCCTCTCTATGGCCGACAGCACCACCGCGATAGGCAGGCACATAATAACCGAGACCATCAAAAAGGCCACCGAATCCGACGTCAAGGTGATATACGCCGACACCGACAGTCTGTTTTTGTACCAACCCGCCAAGGAGCAGATAGGGCAGCTCCTCGGCTGGGCGGAGTCAAGCTTCGGCATCGACCTCGAGGTGGACAAGAGGTACACGTTCGTGACCTTCTCCGGGAGGAAGAAGAACTACCTCGGCGTCATGGACAACGGCGTGGTGGACATAAAAGGGCTGATGGGTAAGAAGCGGAACACCCCAGTCTTCATCAAGTCCGCATTCGGGGAGATGACCCAGGTCCTGAAGGAGGTAAAGACCCCTGAGGACTTCGTGAAGGCCAAGGCGAGGATAAAGGAGATCGTCCAGAACTGCTGCACTGGGCTGAAGAACAGGCGCTTCTCTCTGGACGAGCTGACCTTCAAGGTGATGCTCTCGAGACCGCTCACCGGCTACCATAAGACGACGCCCCAGCACGTGAAGGCGGCAAAGCAGCTGGAGGAGAAGGGCAAGGAGGTCAAGCCCGGCGACATAATCTCCTTCGTAAAGGTTCAGGGCGGTCTGGGCGTTAAGCCCGTCCAGCTGGCAAGGATAGATGAGATCGACGTGGACAAATACGTGGGGCACATAGAGTCCACCTTCGGGCAGGTACTCGAAGCCCTCGGCATAGAATTCGACGAGATCGTAGGGATCAAGAGGCTGGAATTCTTCTCCCAGTAGTCTAGCTGGCCATTCCTGCCTTATCGTACCTGAGAAGTCCGAAGAACCTTATCTGCTGGAGGGCCTCCCTATACTCTATCCTCAACTCCTGCTTCATCCTGAGCATATCTGCCCTCGTATTATTATACTTCTTACAGCCCTCCATCTTCTATCCCCGAGATGACTAAGAGTTAAACCTTAAAAACTTATCGAACGCACCCAAAACAAGAAGGAAGTTACGACGACTCCCAAAAAAGTCGCCTCGGCATATCCATTTATAAAGAGGGCGCCCAGAAAACCCCCAACTTTAGTTGGGGGATGAATGGGCTTTAAATATCCTTCTTGAGTGTAGTATTTGTGGTGGCTGGTGTGCTCGCTGCCTTCAGGTACCGCCTTTACCCAAGACCGCAGCAGGAGAGGCTGCTGAAGAGCCACCTGTCTGCCTTGTGCCGGCTGTACAATGAGCTGAGGGATCTGAGGATTAACGCATGGAGGGAGAAACACGCCAGCCTCTCGGATGACGAATTAAGGCAGGCCGCCCTTGACATGCGCAAAAGGAACGAGGGCCTTCAAGAGATACACAGCCAGGTGGTCCAGAGCGTGGCCACCAGGGTTTACACGGCATTCAAAAACTACTTTGAGGGAAGGGCGAGGTTCCCCAAGCACAAGAAAGAGAGGAGGTACAGGTCGCTAACATATCCCCAGTCTGGGTTCAGTGCATTCGGTAGAGTCGTTGAGAGGGGCAATAAAACGGAGCTGAAGGGTAGGCTCTACCTATCAAAGGTAGGGCACGTCAGGATATTCATGCACAGGCCATTAGAGGGAAGGATAAAGAACCTGACGGTGAAGTACGATGCCGGCGAGTGGTACGCGGTATTCATATGCGAGCTGCCCGATAGACCGAAGAAGCCCGTTGAGAGCATCCCTGAGGACCGCATTAGAGGGGGCGACCTCGGTCTGATAAACTTCCTGACGCTCTCCGACGGTCGCTCCGCAGATTACCCAGAGTACCTCAGAGGGAGCGAGGAGAGGATAAAGAGGCTTCAGAGGGTACTTTCAAGGGCAAGAATTAACTCGAGGAACTTCAGGAAACTCGCGCTCAGGCTTGCCAGGCTCCACCGCCGTGTATTCAACCAGAGGGAGAACTACCAGAACCAGGTCATGGCAGGACTATACAGGGACAGCGATGTCATAGTGCTGGAAAAATTGTGCGTCTCAAACATGCTCAAGAACCACTGCCTGGCAAAGAGCATTCAGGACGCCGCCTTCGGTAAGTTCATAGACAAGGCGATGTTCAAAGCAGACTTTCTGGGCAGGTGGTTCGTCCCAGTGGATCCATGGGGGACTACGCAACTCTGCCACAACTGCCTTGAATGGGTCCCGAAGGACCTGAGCGAGAGGCAGCACAGATGCCCGAACTGCGGCGTCGACCTCCCTAGGGACGAGAACTCCGCCTTACTAATAAAGAAGCTCGGCCTGATATGGTTGGGCTATGCCCCCGGACGGGGGGTGAACACGCCCGCAGAGCAGGGGCTTCTACCGTCCTTAAGGGGATGGCAAGCCTGGGCAATGAAGTGGGAAGCTCCCGGCTTTAGCGGGGAGAGGACGTCACATAGCGTTTCTCTAACAAGTTATCGCATCAATAAGCGGTGGAGCCTATGCGCCTCCTAATGATCCATGCTGACTATATGGAGTATACTGCCTTAGAACCCGCGGTCAAGGAGCCCGAAAAGATCGACGACGTAGGGAAGACCCACAGGGTCGAGGAGTGCCTCGTCACCTTCTGCTCCGTGGAGAGGGACGACGAGTCCTCCCCTCCTGAGATCGCGGAATATGCCGCAAAGGTAATCATCGATCAGGCCAACATGGTTAAGGCCGATAGGGTGTTGCTATACCCCTACTCACACCTCTCCGCGGACCTCGCATCGCCCGCCGGCGCCCTCAAGACGCTGATCCTCTTGGAGAAGGCTCTCAAGGGATCGCTTGAAGTAGTCAGGGCGCCCTTCGGCTGGTACAAATCTTTCAACGTGAAGTGTAAGGGCCACCCGCTGGGCGAACTCTCCAGGGTCGTTACGCTGGAGATGGCTAAGGAGGAGCTTAAAGCCGAGGCAGAAGCCAAGGTCGAGAAGGCAGCCGCGCCGAGCAAATTCCTCGTCCTCACCCCCGAAGGCAAGGAGATTCCAATAGATCTCTCCAATCCGAAGACCTTCTCCAACCTGAAGATAGACCCGCCCCTCCTCCAGCTCATCAAGAACGAGGCCGGCATCAAGGGCGAGAGGGAGGCCCCCGGTCACATCAAGCTGATGAAGAAATTGGAGCTGGTGGACTACGAGCCCGCCTCTGACGTCGGGCACTTCAGGTTCTACCCCAAGGGAACCATAATAAAGGACAGCCTCGAGGAGTTCGCCTACGAGATAGCGGTGAAGGACCTGCACGCCTTCAAGATAGAGACGCCTTATCTCTACAAGATGGACGAGCCGGACATAGCCGAACAGGCCTCCAAGTTCCGCGAGAAGGATTACAGGCTGAAGGTGGACAACAAAGAGTTCACGCTGAGGTTCGCGGGCGACTTTGGTCTCTTCAGGATGATGAAGGGCGTAACCATGAGCTACAGGCAGCTCCCAGTAAGGGTGTACGAGCTCTCCCCCTCCTTCAGGCTTGAGCAGAGCGGCGAATGCGTCGGTCTCAAGCGACTCAGGAGCTTCACAATGCCCGACCTCCACTGCTTCTGCATAAACCTGGAGCAGGGAATGTCCGAGTACATGGAGCTCTTCAAGAACTACACCAAGCTCACTGACTCTATGGAGATAGACTACGCGGTAGCCTTCAGGGTGGTTGAGGACTTTTACGAGAAGAACAAGGAATGGTTCGTCTCGCTGTTGAAGATCGTAAACAAGCCCACCCTCATAGAGGCGATGCCAGAGATGAAGCACTACTGGGTCCTGAAGCACGAGTACCAGGCCATAGACGCCGCCGGGGGGAACAACCAGCTGGTAACGGTCCAACTGGACATCGAGGACGCCGCCCGATACGGGATCTTCTACACCGACGAGAACGGTCAGAAGAAGGGTTGCATAATCCTCCACAGCTCGCTCGGATCGATAGAGAGGTGGATGGGATCCATACTCGAGCAGGCGGCCAAGGATCAGATGAAGGGGAAGACCCCGAAGCTGCCCGTCTGGCTGAGCCCGATACAGGTAAGGCTTTTGTCCGTCAAGAGCACTTACCTCAACCTTGCGCTGGACATTGCCTCCAAGGTAGCCGCCCAAGGCCTGAGGGTCGACGTCGACGACAGGGAGGAGTCCGTCTCCAAGAAGATAAGGGATGCCGAGGTGGAGTGGATACCGTACATCGTCGTGGTGGGCGAGAGGGAGGCCTCTTCAGGAAAGCTTCCAGTCAGGGTACGCGGTGGGGAGCCGGTCAACACCACGGTCGACGGACTCTGCTCCATAGTGAAGAAGAGTCTAGGCGGAAGACCTTGCGTTCCCTCTTACCTGCCGCTGCTGCTGTCAATGAAGCCGCGCTTCGGATGATGCCCGATTATAACCGATGAGTATTTAATGGGGCATTACCGAGAAATCGTAAGGTGTCACATATGAAGGTCGAAGGGATAATCGTGGTCACAGCCGACTGGGAGAAGGGTAGCCAGTACGCCCTCAAGGTCTGCGAGGCCGTTTCTAAGAGCACCAACATCCCAGTTGAGATCAAGAAGGAGGATTACGACCTTCTGATAAACTTCGGAGAGAAGGACGAATTCGGCGGGGTAGACATACCACAGATCTTTCTGAAGCTCGAGGGAGGAGCCGTAAAGCACGTGATGACCAGAATTCCAGACAACGATAAAGGCATGCCCGATATCGAGCAGGGGATAAAGCAGCTCACAGAGGCAATATCAAAACAATGAGGTGCAGGTCTTGTCTTCCACAGAGGTATTCATAATAAGAGCGAAAGAAGGCGCACTAGTCTCAAAGACGAAACAGGCAGGTGACTTAAAGGAGGTCGTGAAGAAGCAGGTCGTGGAAGCCCTCTCCCTCTGGCCTGTTGAAAAGGCCGACTTCACGGTGATAAGGGACCCTCAGTACCCTGTCTCCGTAAAGCTGCCGATATCGAAGGTGCAGTACGACCTCTACTCAAAGTACGATATGTCGAGGACGACCAATGGGAGCGTGATGTTCCATGTTCCAGTCTACATTATCTCCTTCGACAACGAATACCGGGACGACAACTACGTGGATAAGGAGGTCTTCATAGTCGCCCCGGCCATAGACCAGAAGGCGGAAGAGGCCATCGTCGAGCTCGCTGTGGAGTCCACCAAGCCTGCGCCGCCTGAGGAAGAAGAGGACGAGAACGTCGAGGAAATAGAGTAAATTAACCCGTGTTTTTACTCTTACATCATTTCAATGTAGCACTAAAGGGCTCACAACTGTAGCGGCGTCTTCACAATATCCGCGCTTTGTCCCCCGATCATTGCCCATTTAAAGATCGCTTATCAGTAAATTATCATTTTCGGCACATTACGAAACAAAAAAGGGGGGCTCGACTAGCCCGGCTCATCATCTTTGCATCCGGACCCGAATTCTCAGTCATCGCCCTGTATCTGCTGGGTCTTCGATTGAAATAAATTTAGCGATCGTGCCGCCCCGTTACAAAAATCTTGGTGCTGTGCAGTTGCAGGTTAGAGTTGTGCTGTTCGCGTTCTATTGAATGATTTCATTGTGGATATATGCTTTTTTGAAGTTGTCGTAGAGAGGTTCGTTGGTGTATCTTATGAGGACTATT
>Ga0315282_10006167_pt1 | contig 20148 bp, 17 predicted proteins | sample YL17G07_20_MG_FD_203693 | JGI IMG/M metagenome (GOLD analysis project Ga0315282, IMG submission 203693) | Sediment microbial communities from Yellowstone Lake, YNP, Wyoming, USA - YL17G07_20 | ecosystem: Environmental > Aquatic > Freshwater > Lake > Sediment | place: USA: Wyoming | collected... | reverse complement strand
AGCGCGTATCGTGAGCTCAAGGCCCTGCAAGCCCGCCTCATCCAGTCGGAGAAAATGTCCTCCCTCGGCCGCATGGCGGCCAGTGTTGCCCACGAGATCAACAACCCCCTGGGGGGCATCATCGTCTACAGTCACCTTCTCCTGGAGAACACCGCGGAGGATTTTCCGGGCCGCGCGAACCTGGAGAAGATCGTGCGGGAAGCGACACGGTGCCGGGACATCGTCCGCGGCCTGCTCGATTTCGCGCGGCCGGAACCGGGGGCCCGGCGGCCCGCCGACCTGAATGCGATCATCCACGCCGCCCACGACCTCGTGAAGGGTCAGGCCGTTTTCCAGGACATCGGGGTTCGTCTTGAGCTCAGCCCGATGCCCCTCGAGGTTGACTGTGATGCGAGTCAACTTGAGCAGGCCTTTACGAACATCCTGGTCAACGCGGCCGAGGCGACCAGCGGGCAGGGCACCGTCACGATCCAGAGCTGGTACGACACCGAGCAGGATATGGCGGCCGCGAGCTTCGCGGACACCGGCTGTGGCATAGCGCCCGGGGACCTGGAGCGCATCTTCGAGCCGTTCTTCACCAGCAAACGGGAAGGGCACGGCACCGGCCTGGGGCTGGCCATCGTCTACCGGATCGTCGAAAGGCACTCCGGGACGGTCAAGGTGGAGAGCGCGGCGGGCAGGGGTACCACGTTCACGGTACGGTTGCCCGCCAAAGCGACCGCCAGGAGCACGACGTGAGCGAGCGAGCCAGCATCCTGATCGTGGACGACGACGAGACGATGCGCGATGCCTGCCGCCAGGTCCTGGGCTCGGAGGACTTCATCCTGAAGGAAGCATCGGCCGGAGAGGAAGCCCTGGAGATCGTGCGTCGGGAGTTCTTCGATCTCACCATCCTCGACCTGAGGATGCCAGGGATCGACGGGATGGAGCTCCTGCGCCGCATCGAGGCCGAGAGCCCAGGTACAGCGGTCGTCGTCATGACGGGCTACCCCACCGTCGAGTCGGCGGTCGAGGCGATGAAGCTCGGCGCGACGGATTTCCTGCCCAAGCCCTTCACCCCGGACGTGCTCCGTCTGACGGTCCGCCGGACGGTCCGTGGAGCGCGGATGGCCAGGGAGAATCTCCTGCTCAAGAGCCAGCTCGAAGATCGTCATGCCGGCGGCTATGAGTTCGTCGGCGAGAGCGAGGCCATGCGGCGGATCTTCGAGCTCGTGCGGCGGGCCGGTCCTACGGACAGCACCGTGCTCATCATCGGCGAGTCGGGCACCGGCAAGGAACTCGTGGCGCGGGCGATCCGCGACCACAGTCCGCGGCGGGAGAAACCCTTTGTCACGGTGGACTGCGGTTCTTTGGTCGGGACGCTCTTTGAGAGCGAGCTCTTCGGCCACGTCAAGGGCTCCTTCACCGGCGCGACCAGCACCAAGCACGGCCGCTTCGAACTGGCCGATGGCGGCACGATATTCTTCGACGAGATCGCGAACGTGAATCCCGACATCCAGACCAAGCTGCTCCGGGTCATCCAGGAGCGCGAGTTCACCCACGTCGGCGCCACACAGGTCATCCCCGTAGACGTCCGCATCATCGCCGCCACCAGCCGGGATCTGCAGCAGGAGGTCCAGGAAGGCCGCTTCCGTGATGACCTCTTCTACAGACTGTGCGTGGTGCCGATCATCCTTCCTCCCCTGCGCCAGCGACGAGAGGACATCCCGCTCCTCGCCCGCTACTTCCTCGAGCGGAAGCAGGGAGGCCCGCGCCCCAGGAAAGTTCGCGGCTTCACCGAGGAGGCCATCCACGCGCTCGTAAAGCACGACTGGCCGGGTAACGTCAGGGAGCTGGAGAACGCCGTCGAGCGGGCAGTGGTGCTGGCGCGGGGTGACATGCTGACGCCGGCCGACCTTCAATACTACGGCCCTATCCTCAAGCCCGAGGCCAGCGGGGATGCTTGCCTGTCTCTCGCCGAGGTGGAGAGAGGGCACATCATCAGGGTGCTGACGCATCATCGGGACAACCGGACCGCTGCCGCCAAAGCGCTCGGCATAGACCGCAAGACGCTGTGGCGTAAGATGCGGACGTACGGGCTCATCAGCCAGTAGCTCAGCCGGGGCGGATTGCCTCGACCACTGTGGCAGAATGCCCCGTACACCGATGCGCTGGCTGGAGTTGAGATTCAGTCCGACCAGAGAGTCTCCGAATTTCCCCACCAAACTTCTCCCCTTTCGTACACCCTCTCATGCCTCGGAGACTTCTCTCAAGTACTGCTGGCGGACAACCTTAAAGCGTGGACATACCGGCAAGTGCGGGCGGTGCCTCTCGTCGAATCCCTCTTTGGCGCCTGGATTCCCTCTGCAGGCTGAGAATCGGCACGCCTTGTGCCCAAGGCAATGGCGGCGGGGGACTCAGATGCTGAATGCACAAGTCTTGGTGGTTTGCAGGGACATGGCACGCAGGGAGGAGTTCGTGCGCACGCTCTCGCGGGCCGGATGGGAGAACGTTCTGTCGGCATCGAGCATGGCCGAGGCGGCGGGTCTCCTGGGCAAGGCCCCGCGCGTCTGCGCGGTTGTGGATGTGGAGTTGGCAGATATCCCTGGGCTGAAAGCCGTGCCCATTCTTCAGCAGATCTGCCCTTACGCGAAGATCATCTTCACAGCGCCCGAGAACACACGCGAGCTCGAGCAGCAGGTGCAGGCACTGAACGTCTTCTACTACTACATCAGCACCGCCGACCGGGCGGAGCTCGTTCTCGCCGTGGAGGAAGCCGCAGGTCCGCCGCGCGCCCACGTGGCGGGGCTCCGGCCCAAGGTCCTGGTCGTGGACGACGACCATGACTGTCAGGAAACCGTTCGCTCCATCCTCGAGAAGGCTGGGTACGAAGTGTGCTCAGCGTACTCGGAACCACAGGGGCTGGAAGTGGCACGTCGGGTGAGACCGGACATCATTCTCCTGGACATCATCATGGAGAGCACCACGGACGGCTTCGAGTTCTGTCACAGGGCGAGACGTGATCCTTACATCAAGCACATTCCCATCCTCGGGGTCTCGGCCATCGAGGAACGCATCGGACTCAGGTCCGCGCCGGATGGGGAGCGGAATCTGTTCCCCGTGGACGGCTACCTGCGCAAGCCCGTAGTGGCGGATGAACTGCTTTCCGAGTTGAACAAGTTCCTGCCGGAGCGACGGAATGGACAGGACGGAGGAAACACAGACAGCGGACAGGCGGGAGCCACCCCCGTACGTGCTTGTGGTGGATGACGAGGAGTGGATGCGGGACGCCTGCACGCAGATCCTCCAGGGAGAGGGGTTGCGCGTGGTGACGGCCAGTGAGGCGCAGAAGGGTCTCGAGCTTGCCAGTCGGCACTCGCCTGCCCTCGTGCTGATTGACCTGCGGATGCCCGGGATGGACGGAATGGCGTACCTGGCCTCCGTGAAGGCTCTCGATCCCGATGTGGTGGGCGTCGTCATCACGGGGTACGCCACCCTGGAAGTGGCCGTCGAAGCGATGAAGACGGGGGCGTTTGACTTCCTCCCCAAGCCCTTCAAGCCGGCGGAGCTGCGCGCGGTGGTCCGCCGGGGACTCGACCACCGCTCGGCGGCCCTTCGTACCTCGGCGCTCCTGCACGGCGAGACCCTCTCGGCGGACCTTCACCTTGCGGCGCTCGCGCACCAGTTCAAGGCACCGCTCGCCGTCTTGCGCCAGTGCGTGGAGGTCGTCCTGCAAGGCTATGCGGGCACCATCGACCCGCGGGCACGGGGGATGATCGAGATCGCCGCCCACCGGGCCGACCACATGATGCAGTTCGTGGACGATTGGCTCGTGCTGTGCTGTCTGGAAAAAGGCGAGGGGCTGCGCAACGTTGCCAGCGTGAATCTCCAGGCGCTCGTCCAGGAGGAGGTGGACAGAGTGAAGGAACGTCCCGAGTCCGCACAGCTTTCCCTCGAGTGCATCGCCCCGAATGATCCGGGCACGATTGAGGCGGACGCCAGCGCCCTGAGCGAGCTCTTCGCCAACCTGCTGGACAACGCCGTTCGGTACACTCCCGCGGGCGGCTCCATCCGTGTGCAGGTGAGCGGAACGGCGGATGAGACCCTCGTGACGGTGCGCGACACGGGTCCGGGCATCCCCCCGGAGGAGGAAAAGCGCATTTTCGAGCTGTTCTTCAGGGGAAGGGGCCAGAAACGCATACCGGGCACCGGGCTCGGACTGCCGATTGCACAGCGCATCGCCGAGGCGCATGGCGGCAGGATCGAGGTCGAGACAACGCTCGGGGAGGGCTCCGCATTCCACGTCTTCCTTCCCCGGGGAGGCCGAAGGAAGCCGTCGGCACCGCCAGGCCGCGAGAAGGAATCGAAGGGGCCGCAGGCCCCGCAGAGGTCGTAGACCAAACGGTAGGGTCCGAGGATGCAGAGAGAGCCGGCACAGAGCAACGGAAACACCGGGGCGGTGCTGGTCGTCGGGGGCGGGATTGCGGGGATGCAGGCGGCCCTGGACCTCGCCGAATCTGGATACAAGGTCTACCTCGTGGAGAAGGGACCAGCGATCGGCGGAGCCATGGCCCGACTCGACAAGACGTTCCCGACCAACGACTGCGCGATGTGTACACTCGCCCCGCGCCTCGTGGACTGTGGTCGACACCCCAACGTCGAGAAACTCACCTACGCGGAAGTTCTGGGTATGGAGGGGGAGCCGGGACACTTCCGCGTCCGGGTGAAGAAGAAGGCGCGCTCGGTGGACCCCGGTAAGTGCACTGGCTGCGGCGAGTGTTCGGCCGGATGCCTGGTGCGCAACCGCGCCTACTTCGAGCAGGCTGAGCCTGAACCCGTGGACCTCGCCCCGGACCAGCTGGCCGAGGTGGACCGCATACTCGCGTCTCAGGGAAACGTGCCCAGCTCGATCGTCCCCGTGCTTCAGGACATCAACGCGAAGCTGAAGTGGCTGCCACCAGGCGCGGTGAGGCGCGTGTCCGAGACCGTGGGACTGCCGCTGGCCCGCGTCCTGCGCATCGCCACCTTCTACAACATGTTCAGCTTCAAGCCGCGGGGAAAGCACCTCATCCGGGTCTGCCTGGGAACCGCCTGCCACGTCAAGGGCGCCGGAAGGATACTCGACAGACTCGCCAGTGAGCTCGAGGTCGAGGTCGGGGGGACGACCCCTGACCGGCGCTTCACGTTGGAGGCGGTGCGCTGCCTCGGCTGCTGTGGACTGGCGCCGGTGGTGACGGTCAACGACGACGTCTTCGGGAAGATGACCCCGGCCGGTTTCGTCAAGGTGCTGGACAAGTATCCGGCGTGAACGGGAAAGGGCGAGCAATGGCCAAGCTGCGGCCCGAGGACTTGGACAGGATCGCCGAGAGGATGAAACGGGTCATGGCCCTGCGCGAGGGTACGGGCCGCGTGAGGATCACCGTCCACATGGGCACCTGCGGCATAGCAGCCGGCGCGCGCACGATCGTGACCACGCTGCTGCATTGCCTGGATGAATCCACGGTGCAGGACGTCATCATCAGCACCTCCGGCTGTGGCGGCCTGTGCAGCCGCGAGCCCATGATGACCGTGGAACTCGCCGGAGAGGCGCCCGTGCAATACGTTGACTTGACTGCGGACAAGGTCAAACGGATATTCGCCGAGCACGTGGTCGGCGGCAAGGTCGTCCGCGACTACGCCCTGGCCGTCGGCAGCGAGCAGACCGTATGAAGACCTACCGGATGCACCTCATGCTCTGCGCGGGGACCGGCTGCGTCTCCAACGGCTCCTTCCGGATCAAAGCCGCCCTGGAACGCGAACTCGCCCGACGGAACCTTGAGGAGGAGGTGGCGGTCGTCACGACGGGCTGCAACGGCTTCTGCGCTCAGGGCCCGGTGATGACGGTGCAGCCGGAGGGCATTTTCTACCAGCTGCTTACCGAGGAGGACATCCCCGGCCTGGTCGAGGAACACTTCCTCAAGGGCCGTCCGGTCACGCGGCTCATGTTCACCCCGCCGAAGGAGCAGGCGCCTGTGCCGAAGATGAGCGACATCGGCTTCTTCAGGAAACAGCGGCTCGTCAGCCTCCGCAACCGCGGTCTCATCGACCCGGAGAAGATCGAAGACTACATCGGCCGCGGCGGCTACCGGGCGTTGGCCAAGGCCCTGACGGTGATGACGAGCGAGGACATCATCGAGGAGATCAAGAAATCGGGGCTCCGCGGGCGGGGAGGAGCAGGTTTTCCCACGGGGCTGAAGTGGGAGCTGACCGCCAGGCAATCGGGCGATGGGAAGTTCATTGTCTGTAACGGTGATGAGGGTGACCCCGGGGCTTTCATGGACCGGAGCATCGTCGAGTCCGACCCTCATGCGGTCCTGGAAGGCATGCTCATCGGCGCACGGGCCATCGGCGCGTCGCACGGGTTCGTCTACATCAGGCAGGAATACCCCCTTGCCCTGGAGAGGCTGAACCTCGCGCTCAGCCAGGCCCGGGACTACGGCCTGTTGGGGACAGATATCCTCGGGACCGGGTTCCACTTCGACGTCTCCGTGCACCGCGGGGCCGGGGCCTTCGTCTGCGGCGAGGAGACTTCGCTCATCGGGTCGTTGGAGGGGCGTCCGCCCGAGCCCCGCATCCGGCCCCCGTTCCCGGCCGAGTCCGGCGTCTGGGGGAAGCCCACCTGCATCAACAACGTCGAAACCTGGGCCACCGTGCCTGAGATCATCAACCGCGGAGCCGAGTGGTTCTCCCAGATCGGCACCGAGACCAGCAAGGGCACGAAGGTCTTTTCCCTGGTGGGAAAAGTGAAGAACACCGGACTGGTCGAGGTGCCCATGGGCATCACCCTGCGCGAGATGGTGTACGACATCGGCGGTGGGATCCAGGGCGACAAGGCGTTCAAGGCCGTCCAGACCGGCGGCCCCTCGGGCGGCTGCATCCCGGCCCCCCTGCTCGATCTCCCGATCGACTACGAGCGACTCACCGAGGCTGGCTCCATCATGGGTTCCGGGGGCATGATCGTGATGGATGAGGAGACCTGCATGGTCGACGTCGCCAGGTACTTCCTGGAGTTCCTGCGGGACGAGTCCTGCGGGAAATGCACCGCCTGCCGCGAGGGAGTGGACGTCATGTACCAGCTCGTCTCGGACATCTGCGCGGGGAAGGGCGAGGAAGGACATATCCCGCTGCTGGAGGAGCTGGGCCAGGCGGTGAAAGACGGCTCGATGTGTGCTCTGGGCGGCACGGCGCCCAACCCCGTCCTGAGCACCCTGCGCTACTTCCGGGACGAATACGAGGCCCACATCAAGGACCGGCGTTGCCCGGCCGGCGTCTGTAAGGCGCTCATCACGTACCGCATCGACCCGGAAAAGTGCAAGGCCTGCCTCCTGTGCGTCAAGAGCTGTCCTCAGGAGGCCATCACCGGTGAACGGAGGAAGCCCCAGACCATAGAGCAGGAGAAGTGCATCAAGTGCGGCGCCTGCCGGGACGTGTGCAAGTTCGAGGCGGTGACGGTCCAATGAAGCCTGGTCATCTTCACCACGGACGGATGCCGGTCTGGGTTGGCCCGCAGGCCATCGAGGTCACGGCGCGGGACAGAGGCTCCCCGGCGCCTCTGGCGTTGAGCGGGAGCAGGTCGGGCGCCTGCACTGCCTGTGCGTGTCGAGACTAAGGACGTAAAGGAACCATGTGCCCGACTGCACATCTATAGCTGCGAGCGGCCCTGCGGGGGAGCGAAGGACGAAGGATCGTGACGTGATGGAAGACCTTTCCTTGCACATTCTGGACATCGTGGAGAACTCGCTGCGCGCCGGGGCGAAGCGGGTCGAGATCATCCTGACCGAGGACACGGTCGAGGACGTGCTGACGCTCAAGATCACCGACGACGGAGAAGGCATGACCCCCGAGGCCTGCGCGCGAGCGGCCGATCCCTTTTTCACCACCAAACCTGGTCACAGGACAGGGCTGGGGCTGGCCCTGCTGGCCCAGGCGGCCAGGGAGGCCGGAGGCGAGCTCCGTGTTTCCTCGCTGTCGGGCGTGGGAACGACGGTCAGGGCGACCTTCCGCTGGAGCCACCCTGACCGCAGGCCCCTCGGCGACATATCCGCGACCCTCGAGGCGCTGGTGGCGGCGAACCCGGCAGTTGACTTCGTCTGCGAGCAAAGAAGGGGTGCCGACGTCGTCCGGTTCGACACCAGGGAGGTCAGGCGCAGATGGTCAACATGACGGTCGACGGTCAGAAGGTGACCGCAGAACCGGGCAAGAGCGTGCTGGAAGTCTGCCAGGCGATGGGGATCAAAATCCCCACGCTCTGTCACCACCGGGCCCTGCCGGCGTATGGTGCCTGCCGGCTCTGTCTGGTCGAGGTCGAGGAGCGCGGGCGGGCCCGGATGCAGGCCTCCTGCCTCTACCCCGCTCGGGAACGTCTCGTCGTCCTGACCAACACGGAGGCGGTCGCCAGGACGCGACGGGTCATGGCGGAGCTGCTCCTGGCCCGCTGTCCGAACTCGGAGAAAGTGAAGGCTGTGGCGGCGGAACTGGGGGTCACCGAGACGCGCTTCCCGAAGAAGGCCGAGGAGTGCATCCTCTGTGGGCTGTGTACCCGCGTGTGCGCGGAACTCATGAAGACGGGGGCCGTGGACTTCGCGGGGCGCGGCAACCGGCGGAAGGTCGCTCCGGCCTACGACAGACATTCCCCCATATGCATGGCCTGCGGGGCTTGCAGTGTCGTCTGCCCGACCGGGGCCGTCGACCTCGGCAAGGTCTCCGGGCACACGCTGCGACCGATCCTCTCTGAATTCGACGCCGCACTCACCGGACGCCCCTCTATCTACATCGCCTACCAGCAGGCGATCCCCAAGGTGCCGGTCATCGACCGCGACACCTGCGTGCACTTCCGTAAGGACAAGGAACTGGATGCCTGCAGGGCCTGCGAGAAGTTCTGCGAGGCCAAGGCCATTGATTACAGCCAGCAGGACGAACTGGCTGATCTGGACGTGGGGGCGGTGGTGATCGCCCCGGGCTTTGAGCTCTGCGACCACACGCTCCGCGCCGAGTATGGCTTCGGCCTGTATCCGAACGTCATCAGCAGCCTTCAGTTCGAGCGGGTGCTTTCCGCGAGCGGTCCGTACCAGGGGCATGTCCAGCGTCCATCCGACGCGAAGGAGCCCAAGCGCATCGCCTCCATCCAGTGCGTGGGCTCCCGCGAGGACGACACCCCCTACTGCTCCTCCGTCTGCTGCATGTACGCGGTCAAGCACGCCCTCATGGCCAAGGAGCACCTGCCGGGGGTCGAATGCACCATCTTCTTCATGGACCTGCGGGCCTTCGGCAAAGGCTTCGATGCCTACTACCAGCGGGCACAGGACGAAGGGGTGCGGTTTGTCCGCGCGCGCCCCGCCACCGTCGACGAGGTCGGGGAGGAACGGAACCTCCGCATCAAGTACCTCAACGAGAAGGGCGAGTTCAAGGAGGAGGAGTTCGACCTGGTGGTGCTCTCGTGCGGCATGCGCCCGGCGGCCGGGGCTGCCGAGACGGCGCGGCGGCTGGGGGTCGAGCAGGAGGAGAACGGCTACTGTCTGACGCGCCTCCTGGCTCCGATGGATACAAGCCGTTCCGGCGTCTTCGTCTGCGGGTCCTTTGCCGAGCCCAAGGACATTCCCGAGACCGTCATGCAGGCCAGCGGGGCCGCGGCGCGGGCCATGGCCCTGCTTGCCGACGCCCGCGGCACCCTGATCGAGCCGAAGCAGTATCCGCCCGAGAGGGACGTCTCCGGGGAGGAGCCGCGGGTCGGCGTCTTCATCTGTCATTGCGGCCGCAACATCGGCGGAGTGGTCAACGTCCCGGGGGTCGTGGAGTACGCCCGGACTCTGCCCAACGTCGCTTATGCGGAGGACAACCTCTACACGTGCTCCACGGACAGCCAGCAGAAGATCTGTGCGGCCGTCGAGAAACATCAGCTCAACCGCGTCGTCGTCGCCTCGTGCACACCGCGCACGCACGAGCCGCTCTTCCGGGACACCCTACGCGAGGCGGGCCTCAACCCCTACCTCTTCGAGATGGCCAACATCCGTGACCAGTGCTCCTGGGTGCACATGCACGAGCCCGGCAAGGCCACGGCGAAGGCCAAGGCCTTGGTCCGGATGAGTGTGGCCAAGGCCCGTCTCATTGAGCCGCTCGCCGAACGGACGCTGCCGTTGAACCACGACGCCCTCGTCGTGGGCGGGGGGGTGGCCGGGATGACGGCCGCGCTCGCCTTGGCCGATCAGGGCTTCCGCGTGTACCTGGTCGAGCGTGAGAGCGAGCTCGGTGGCCACGGCCGCCACGTGCGCCACCTCCCCGAGGGCGATGACCCGCAGGCGTTTCTCACGGAAATGATCGACCGGGTCCTGGCGCACCCGCGCATCACCACGCACCTCGCCGCCACGGTGGCCAAGGTCGACGGGTTCGTGGGCAACTTCAAGACACAGATTGGGGAGAACGGAAAGGCCGTAGAAGTGGAACACGGGGTGGTCATCGTGGCCACGGGGGCGGAGACCTACACGCCGACCGAGTACCTGTACGGCCAAGACGATCGGGTTGTGACGCAGGTCGAGTTCGAGCAGCTGCTGGCCGCCGCCGACGTGCCGGCGGAGAACGTCGTCATGATCCAGTGCGTCGGGTCACGCGACGACGACCACCCGTATTGCAGCCGGCTCTGCTGCGCGCACGCGATCCGCAACGCGCTCCGGTTCAAGGAACTCCGCCCCCGGGCCAACGTCTTCGTGCTCTATCGCGACGTGCGCACCTATGGGTTCCGCGAGAAGTACTACCGTCTCGCGCGCGAACGAGGCGTACGGTTTGTCCGCTACGAGCCCGAGCGTAAGCCGGCCGTTTCCGTCCGGGAGGGCAAGCTGCGCGTCGAGGTGTGGGAGCCGATCCTGGAAAGGACTGTCGCGATCGATTGTGACCGGCTCGTCCTCTCCACGGCCATTGTGCCGCGCCCAGATGGTCAGGAGCTCGCGCAGATGCTGAAGGTCCCGCTGAACCAGGACCGCTTTTTCCTCGAGGCGCACCTCAAGCTCCGTCCGGTGGACTTCGCCACTGACGGGGTGTTTCTCTGCGGACTTGCCCATGCGCCCAAGACACTCGACGAGACGATCGCCCAGGCCACGGCCGCTGCGTCCCGCGCGGCAACCATCCTGGCCAAGGACGAACTGCCCCTGGAGTCCGCCATCTCCGAGGTCATCGACGCCAACTGCGACGGCTGTGCGTACTGCATCGACCCGTGCCCGTATCACGCCCTCACGCTTATCGAGTACATGGCGAGCGGCGCCATCAAGAAGACGGTGGAGACCAACGAAGCGCTCTGCAAGGGCTGTGGCGTCTGTCAGGCCACGTGCCCCAAGCGCGGGATCTTTGTCAGGCACTACAAGCTGGACCAGATCGAGGCCGTCGTGGAAGCCGCGCTGGAACCGTAGCGAGTCAGCTGGACGAAACGAAGCATGAGCGAGCAGGAATTCGAGCCGATCATCGTCGCCTTCTGCTGCAACTGGTGCTCGTACGCCGGGGCGGACCTGGCGGGCACCTCGCGCCTCCAGTACCCGCCGAACGTCCGCATCGTGCGGGTGATGTGTTCCGGGATGGTGCACCCGAACCTGGTGATGAACGCCCTGACCAAGGGGGCAGACGGGGTCATCATCTGCGGCTGTCATCCCGGCGACTGTCACTACTTGGAGGGCAACCTGAAGGCCCAGAAGCGGGCGGAAGCGATCACGCTGATGCTGGAAGACTTCGGCCTGGAGCCGGAGCGCTTCCGCCTGGAATGGGTTTCCGCCTCGGAGGGCGGACGGTTCGCGCAGGTGATGACCGAAATGGTGGAGAGCGTCAGGGCCATCGGTCCGAGCCCGTACCGCTCGGCGTAGGAGCAAGACATGGCGCCCCAGAGCGTCCGGTTCTTTGACGGGCACAAGTTCATGTGGGACGGTGAAGTTTATGCCTCCCGCGATGCGGCCGAGAGCCGACGCACGGAGTATGCGGACCGGGGGTTCGAGACACAACTGACGGAGGAGGAAAATGGGTTCCTCGTCTACACGAGGCGGGTGGTGACAGAAGTGGTGGTCCAGGAGGGGCCACCGCCGACTTGACCAGACAGAGTGATTGACTCAGGAAGGAGACCATCATGCCTGTCAAGGTTGCAGAGGAGTGGCTGAATATCTGTGGCGGGTGCGAGGTCACGATCCTCGACATCGGGGAGCCGCTGCTTGACCTGCTGCCCGCGCTCCAGTTCGTGCACATGCCCGTGCTCATGGACCACAAGTATTTCGGTCAGACGGGCGAGGGCACGGAAATGGAGATCCCCCAGGCCGAGGTGGGCATCATCAGCGGCGGCATCCGCAACGAGAAGGAGAAGCACGTCGCCGAGGCCATGCGCCAGTCCACAAAGACGCTCGTGGCCCTGGGCTCGTGTGCCTGCTTCGGGGGCATCCCGGCCATGGCCAACATGTTCAAGCTCGAGGAGCTGTACGAGAAGGTTTACCGTGGCAGTAAGACGACGGACCCCGCCGCCACCCCGAGTGAGAACCTGCCGCCTTTGCTCGATTCCATCAAGGCGGTGGACGAGGTGGTGAAGGTGGACGCGTACATCCCCGGCTGCCCCACCACGCCGGGCCTGATCGCGGAGGCGCTCACCGCGCTGCTCGCCGGGAAGCCGTTCGTGCTGCCGGAGAGGAGTGTGTGTGACGAGTGCCCGGTCAAGCGCGAGAAGAAGGCTTCCGGCGGCACCATCGACCGTCCGCTGCAGGCCCTCAATTTCAAGCAGGGTGAGCCCTGGGAGAACACCCGCTGCTACATGGAGCAGGGCGTGCTCTGTCTCGGGCCGGTGACGCGCGCAGGCTGTGCCACGGGCAGTGATGCCGAGGGCGGCGTGAAAGTACCCCGGTGTGTGAAGGGCTACATGCCCTGCCGCGGCTGCTTCGGACCCATCCGCAAGGGCGCCAACCCCCTCGTGGACATGATGGGTGCGCTCACGTCGATCGGACTCGACGCGAAACAGGTCATCGATCGGCGCGCGCTCCTGAACCGATACATCGGCGCCCAGAACCGGCTCCGTCCCCTTCCCCAGACGCCAGGACCAAGGAGGTAACGAGGTATGGGCAAGACGATCACCATCGCACCAGTGACCCGTATTGAAGGCCACGCCAAGGTCACCATCCAGCTCGATGACGCCGGCAATGTGGCCGATACACAGGTGAACGTGGTGGAACTGCGCGGCTTCGAGAAGTTCTGCATCGGTCGGCCGGTCGAGGAGTTGCCCCGCATTGTCACCAGCATCTGCGGGGTGTGCCCGTGGTCGCACCACCTGGCTTCGGCGAAGGCCAACGACGCGGTCTTCGGCGTCACGCCGCCCAGCGCCGGACGCAAGCTGCGGGAGCTCTGCAACGCCATCGCCTTCACGGAGGAGCACATCCTGCATTTCTTCTTCCTGGCCGGCGCTGACTTCGTGATGGGGCCGAACGCCGACTACGCGGTCCGTAACGTCCTGGGCATCGCCCAGGCCAACCCGGAGATCGCCAAGCAGGTCATCCGCAACCGCCACCTCGGCGCCCAGATGCTGAACATCGTCTCCGGAAAGTCCATCCATCCGGTGACCGCCGTGCCGGGCGGATTCAGCAAGCCGCTCACCGAGGAGGAGCGCCAGCGCGTGCTCCCCATGGCCAAGGAGGTCCTCGAGTTCGCCAAGTTCAGCATCGACTTCGCCAAGAAGAACCTCTTCCCGAAGTACATGGAGGCCATCAAGACGCTCGGCGTCATCGAGACCGGCTTCCTGGGCACGGTCACCGACGACGGCACACTGAACCTCTATGACGGCAAGCTCCGTCTGATGAAGAAGGACGGGACCTACACCGACTTCGCCTACGGCCAGTACACCGAGTACCTGGGTGAGAAGGTGCTGCCCTGGTCGTACCTGAAGTTCCCCTACGCGAAGGTGTGGGACGAGGGGTTCGACATGAACCCGGCGGCCCCCAAGGGCATCTACCGGACGAACACCCTGGCGCGGCTCAACGTCTGCGACAGGATGGCCACGCCCTTGGCCCAGGCGGAGTTCGAGGAGTTCCGCTCGGCGTTCGGGCGACCGGCCCAGCAGACCCTGCTCTACCACTATGCCCGGCTGATCGAACTCCTCTATAACGCCGAGCTCGCCGTCCAGCTCCTCAACGACCCGGAGATCACCAGCACGGACATCCGCGTCCCCGTGACGCCGCGGGCTGCGCGCGGGGTGGGATGTGTCGAGGCCCCGCGAGGCACTCTGATCCACGACTACGAGACCGACGATCAGGGCATGGTCACAAACGTGAACCTCATCGTGGGGACGACACACAACAACGCACCCATCAACATGTCCGTCAAGAAGGCCGCGACGGCCCTGATCAAGGACGGCAAGTACGACCAGGGCGTCCTCAACCAGGTGGAGATGGCGATCCGTGCGTACGACCCCTGTCTCTCTTGTGCGACGCACGCCCTCGATGGGTCGCTGGCGGTGAAGGTGCAGATCTTCAGCCATGCGGGCGAGTTGCTGGAGACTCTGGCGAATTGCTGAATGGGAACGCCGTGAACAGCGAAGCGGACGACGTGAGCGAGCAGCGCCTGCCGAGGCATTGCACCTGCGACGTGCTCGTGCTCGGCTGTGGCAACGAGCTCTTCGGCGACGACGGCTTCGGTCCAGCCGTGGCGCGCAGGCTCCGCGAGACGCCCGGCCTGCCCCAGGGAGCGTGTGTGCTTGATGTGGGCACCGCCGCGCGGCAGGTGTTGTTCGACGTGCTGCTGGGGCCAGTCCGTCCGCGGCGGGTCGTCGTCGTGGACGCGGTGGACATGGGCCGCGAGCCCGGCGAGGTGTGGTGCATGGAAGCGAACAAACTGCCCGATATCAAGCTGGACGATTTCTCGATGCACCAGGTGCCCACGTCGAACATGCTGCGGGAGCTCAGCGAGCTCGCGGGGGTCGAGGTGACGTGCGTGGTGGGTCAGGTGAGTGGGTTCCCGTGCGAAGTGCGGCCGGGGCTGTCCGGTGCCATGCACGGCGCCGTGGACCGGGCCGCGGAGACGGTAAGGACAATGAACCGATGGCCGACCAGGAGCAGGTGATCTCCGTCAGTGATCTGGACCTCGGCTTTGCCGAGGAGGTGGCGTCGCAGCCGGGCGGGGAGCACATCCGCCGGTGCTTTGCCTGTGGCACCTGTGCCGCCGGATGCCCCGTCACCGAGGTGGACCCGGACTACAACCCCCGCAAGATCATCCGTCAGATCCTCTTCGGGATGCGCGAGGAGGTGCTCTCGTCGCCGCGCATCTGGTACTGCCTCGTCTGCTACCGGTGCTACGCCCGGTGTCCGCAGAAGGTCAACTTCACCGACGTCATGCGCGCACTTCGCTACCTCGCCATCAAGGGGCGGCACACACCCGCGGACAACCTGGAACGCCTGGAAGAGATCGACCGGGTGGCCCAGGTGCTCCGGCACGACCTGATCAGGTACAGCTTCGAGAAGCGTCCGGAGCTGCTCGAGGCCTTCCGCAAGAAAGTGGAGGAACAACTGGGGGTCATGAGCCCATGAGCTCGGATATCAAGGATTTCAAGGACCTGGTCGCCGAGGTGCAGGCCAAGGGCATCTGCGGCAAGTGCGGCGGGTGCATCGCGTTCTGTTCCGCGGGCGAGTTCAACGCCCTGCGCGCCAGCGACGACGGCTCGCCTGTCCTGGTGGACGAGTCGAAGTGTCTGCACTGCGGCATCTGCTATCTCATCTGTCCGCAGGTGAAGGCTCTCGACCAGGAGCTCCGGGAGAAGACCGGCTGGAAAGCCCCGATCGGACCCTACCGCAAACTCCTCTCGGCCAGGGCCCAATCCCGCAAGGTCCGTAGTCTGGCCACCGACGGCGGGGTCGTGACCGCGCTGCTCACCCACGCCTTGAGGAAGCACCTGATCCAGGCGGCGATCGTCTCGCAGAGGCTTGGGCCGTTTTCCCGCACGCCGATGGTCGCCACCACGGCCGAGGACCTGGTGCAGGCGTGCGGCTCACACTTTGAGGAATCGCGGACCGTCCAGGCCGTGGGCGAGCGATACACCACGTTCTCGCCGAGCGTGCGGGAGGTCAAGTCGCTGGGTAAGGCTGACATCCACCGGGTCGCCATCGTGGGCACCCCCTGCCAAATCTTCACCATCAGGAAGATGCAACTCCTCAAGGTCATGCCGGCGGACACCATCGTGCTGACGGTGGGCCTCTTCTGCATGGAGAACTTCTCCTTCGACACCACCACACGCCGGGCGCTGGAGAAAAAACTGACGGTCACACTGGGGGACATCCGCAAGCTGAGCATCAAGGACGACATCATCGTCACCACGGCGGACAACCGGACGGTTCACATTCCGTTCGACATGATGGACGACTTCGCGCGGCCGGCGTGCTTCGCCTGCACCGATTTCGCCAATGAGTACGCGGACATCTCCTGCGGCGGCGTGGGCTCACCCGCTGGATACACCACGGCCATTCTGCGCACCACGGTGGGAGAGGCGCTGTACAACTCCGCGAAGCAGGAAGGCGCGGTCGAGGAACTTGCTTTCAGGAACCGGGACCGGGGCCGCAATGCGCTCACGGAAATGATGGCCAAGATCGTTGCTTTCACCCAGCGCAAGCAGGCCCGGGTAGCGTTGAGAACGGGGGCGTGAAGGTGCACAGGCGAGCGCTCGTCATCGGCGGCGGAATCGCCGGCATCCAGGCATCACTCGACCTCGCCGAGGCCGGGACGGAGGTCTTCCTGGTCGAGCGCGAACCCAGCATCGGCGGACGCATGGCCCAGCTCGACAAGACGTTCCCGACGAACGACTGCGCCATGTGCATCCTTTCTCCGAAGCTCGTGGAGGTGAGCAAACATCCCAACATCCACCTGCTCACCCATGCTGAGCTCCTTGCCCTGGAAGGCGAAGCTCCCCGCTTCACAGCGCGTGTTCGAAAGCATCCCCGGTATGTGGACGAGAGCAAGTGCACCGGCTGTGGGATCTGCACGACGAAGTGCCCCGTCCGCCTCCCCGATCCATACAACAAGGGGCTGAGCAAGACACAGTGCATCCGCATCCCCTTCCCCCAGGCGGTGCCCGCTATCCCGGTCCTCGACGCGGCCAACTGCCTCTTTCTCACGCGCGGCAGGTGCGGGGTCTGCAAGAAGCTCTGCCAGGCCGACGCCATCGACTACGAGCAGAAGCCGGCCGACCTGGAAATCGAGGTCGCCACGGCCATCCTTGCCTTCGGCTCCGGCGAATTCGACGCGACGCTGAAGGACGAATACGGGTACCACACCTTCCCGAACGTGGTGACCAGTATCGAGCTCGAGCGTCTCCTGAGCGCGTCCGGTCCCACGCAGGGTCACGTCCAGCGTCCCTCGGATGGAAAAGAGCCCGAGCGGGTGGCCTTCCTCCAGTGCGTCGGGTCCCGCGATATGCAGACCGGCAACGACTACTGTTCAGCCGTCTGCTGCATGCAGGCCGCCAAGGACTCCGTCATCCTCACGGAGCATCTCCCCGGCGTCGAGAGCACGGTTTTCTGCATGGATGTGCGGGCCTACGGCAAAGGCTTCGATCGGTTTGTGGAGCGTGCCCAGTTGGAGCACGACGTCCGGTTCCTTCGCGCCCGCGTCTCCTCGGTGGAAGTGCTCCCGGACACCGAGAACCTTCGGCTGCGCTACAACGGCGACGACGGCAACATCCGCGAGGAGTCCTTTGACCTTGTGGTGCTCTCCGTGGGACTGTGCGCCACAGGACCGGTGCGGGAGGTCATCCGCCGGCTTGGGGTACGCGCGGATGGGCACGGGTTCGTCGCCGCCTCCGCTCTGCACCCGCTGGAGACTTCCCGTCGGGGGGTGTTCGTCTGCGGGACGGCCTCCGGACCCAAGGACATCCCGGAATCGGTCATCCAGGCGAGCGGCGCGAGCTCCGCAGCACTGGCGATGATGGGCGGCTTGGAGCCAAAGGAGGTCCGCTACGAGCTGCCGGAGCCCATCGATCTCCGTGGCGAGCCGACGCGCATCGGCGTCTTCGTCTGCCGCTGCGGCATCAACATCGCTTCCACGGTGGATGTGCCCCGTGTCGTCGCATACGCCTCCACGCTGCCGAAGGTCGTCCACGCCCAGGAATTTCTCTTCGCCTGCGCGAAGGATTCCCAAAAAGCCATCGCCGAGGCGATTGCGGGGAAGAAGCTCACCCGCGTCGTCGTTGCGGCCTGCACACCGCGCACCCACGAGCCGCTCTTCCAAGCCACGCTCGAGGCGAGCGGACTGAACCCGTACCTCTTCGAGTTCGCAAACATCCGTGAGCAGTGCTCCTGGGTCCACCAGGCGGCGCCCGTGAAGGCGACCGAGAAGGCCAAGGAGCTCGTCCGCATGGCCGTGGCCAAGGCGGCCCGGCTCGAACCGCTCGAGAAAGCCAAAATCCCTGTGAACCACTCTGCACTCGTTATCGGCGGCGGGGTCTCGGGGCTCACGGCCGCGCTCGACCTCGCGGCACAAGGCTACCCCGTCCACGTGGTCGAGCGGGATTCCCACCTCGGCGGCCATGTGCGCAGGATCCACCGGACGCTCAGCGGCGAGAGCACCACCGCCTTCCTCGATGACCTCATCAGGGAAGTCGAAGCCAACGATCGGATCACCGTCCACCTCAACGAGACCGTACGGGAAATCTCCGGCTACGTGGGAAACTTCAAGACTCAACTCGCCAGCGGGGACGACGAGATCGAGCACGGGGTGGTGATCGTGGCTGCGGGCGCGCGGGAACACGTGCCGAAGGAGTACCTCTACGGCGAGGACAGCCGCGTGATGACCCAGACCGAATTCGAGGATTTTCTGGGCAGCGCCGACGCCGCCAAGGTCAAGGGGGTGAAATCCGTCGTCATGATCCAGTGCGTGGGCTCGCGCGACCAGCAGCACCCGTACTGCAGCCGGATCTGCTGCGGTACGGCCGTCCGAAACGCCCTCCGCCTGAAGGAGGTGAGCCCGCGAACACGCGTCTACGTGCTCTGCCGCGACGTGCGGGTCTACGGCCTGAACGAGCAGTGGTATCGCAAGGCGCGGGAGCAAGGAACCATGTTCCTCCGCTACGACGATGAGACTAAGCCGAACGTCTCGAGCGGGAACGGTCGGCTGACAGTGAAGACGAAGGAAAGCATCCTGGGCCGCACGGTGGCGCTGGACGCAGACCTCTTGGTGCTCAGCGCCGGCATCGAACCGAACGAAGGCAACCGGGAACTCTCGCAGCTCTTGAAGGTTCCGCTCGATGCGGACGGCTTCTTCCTCGAGGCCCACGTCAAGCTGCGTCCCGTGGACTTTGCCACCGAGGGCGTGTTCGTGTGCGGCCTGGCACACTATCCGAAGGACATCGGGGAGAGCATCGCCCAGGCCCGGGCGGCGGCCTCGCGAGCGGCCACCGTCCTCAGCAAGTCCGAGATCGAGGTGGAAGGCAAAGTCGCGGTGGTGGACGCGTTGCGGTGCAGCGGTTGTGGCGACTGCACGAGCGTCTGCGCCTACAAGGCCATCGACCTCGACCCTGTCCTCCGGGTTGCTGTGGTCAACGAGGCGACGTGCAAGGGATGCGGGGCCTGCGCGGCCACCTGCCGCGCTGCCGCCATCGACCTCAAGGGCTTCCGCAACGACCAGATCCTCCAGGTCGTGGACGCGGTGTGAGGCAGACATGAGCCAGAGCCAGGCGGGAGAGCAGATGGCGGCCGAGAAGAGCTGGGAACCCAAGATCGTAGCGTTCCTCTGCAACTGGTGCTCGTATGCCGGGGCGGACCTCGCGGGCGTGAGCCGCATTCAGTACCCGGCCAACGTGCGCGTCATCCGGGTGCCGTGCTGCGGCCGGATCAACCCCATGTTCCTGCTCCGGGCGCTCCAGAATGGGGCCGACGGCGTGCTCGTCTCGGGCTGCCACCCGGGCGACTGTCACTACATCAGCGGGAACCTGGTCGCCCGTCGCCGGTTTGGGCTGCTGAAGGAGCTTCTCCAGTACGCCGGGATCGAGCCGGAGCGGGTGCAGTTCACGTGGGTGTCTGCGTCGGAAGGAGGTCGCTTCGCCAGCGTCGTGGCGAAAGTCGTGGAAGACGTTCGCAGGGCCGGTCCGAACGGGAAACTGGTGAAGACACTATGATGGGCAGCCAGGAGATTGAAACAGGTCTGCGC
>Ga0315282_10006166_pt1 | contig 20149 bp, 19 predicted proteins | sample YL17G07_20_MG_FD_203693 | JGI IMG/M metagenome (GOLD analysis project Ga0315282, IMG submission 203693) | Sediment microbial communities from Yellowstone Lake, YNP, Wyoming, USA - YL17G07_20 | ecosystem: Environmental > Aquatic > Freshwater > Lake > Sediment | place: USA: Wyoming | collected... | reverse complement strand
TGCTACGCCGCTGGGCCGACAACCTGGCCCTACGCGTGGCGCTGGTGATTGAGCACCGCAACACCGCGGTCATCGCCCGGGACGCGGGCTTTGTGGTCTTGCCCTCGCTCGAGGCGGCGCAGAAGGCCAACCTGTCGACTCTGGACCGCAAGCGGCGGCGTGGCGAAGGGCTGCCCCTGCGCCCGGGCCCGGGCCTCTCGTTCAGCAATCCGTTTCAACCGGCGGCCAAGCAGTCGGCGCACACAGCCCGCAGGAGCAACGTCCCGCGGCCTGTGGTAGCGGCGGTGGTCGGCGTCCTGCTGCTGGCGCTCCTGGCGCTCCTGCCCAGCGCCACAGTCACGCTCAAGCCGGTGACAGAGATGGTGGACGCGAGCATGGAAATGACGGCTGTGTCCGGGCTGCAGAGCGTGGACTATGGCCAGGCCAAGGTGCCCGCCCGCAGCGTGTCCATCGAGCTGGCCATGACAGACACCATCGCCACGACCGAAATGCGCGACGTGCCCGATGGACACGCCGAGGGCAGCGTCGTGTTTGCCAACAAGACCACCATCCCCGTGACCGTCACCAAGGGCACGGTGGTGCGCACCAGTTTTGGCGAGAACCTGCGCTTCTACACTATGTCCGACGTGTGGCTGCCCGGGGAACTGCACCGCACTGTGCGCACGGGCATCCTGGCGGCTGAGCCGGGCCCGGGCGGCAACGTCCCAGCGCTCACCATCAACACGGTCGAGGGCGAGCTGGCGGCCCAGGTGGACGTGCTCAACGACGAGCGCACCAGCGGCGGAACCGTGCGCCGCATGGCCACGGTGGGAGGAGACGACCAGGTCCGTCTGCGCGCCAAGCTCACCAAGCGCGTGCAAGACGAGGCATACAAGCAGTTGATCTCGGCCCTGCAGCCGAGCGAGTTCGTTCCGCCCGACTCGCTGGCGATCACAGTGGTCGAGGAGAATCTGGACCACAAGGTGGGCGATGCGGTCGACGTGCTCGGCCTGGAGATGAAGGTCAGGGTTACCGGCTTGGCGGTCGATAGCGCGGCCGGGGAGCAACTGCTCGTGCGCCTGCTCGAGCAGCGCATGAAGCCCGGTTTTGTCCTTGTGCCCAATAGTGTCCAGTTCGAGCGCGGCAGTGTGCTAGCGGCCACGCAGGACCAGGCGCGCTTCAGCATGAGTGCGCGGGCCGCCATTGCCCCGGCCATCAACGCCCGGATGGTGCAGCGCCTGATTGCTGGCAAGACCGTCCAGGAAGCGAAAGCCGCGTTGGCACGGCAGTTCAAGCTGAGCACCGAACCCAAGATCACGCTGGGCGGCAGCCTTCTGGGCCGTCTGCCGTGGTGGGGCGGGCGCATCCGCCTGCAGGTCTCCACGGGTTAGGCCATGCGCATCCTGGCGCTGGACGTGGGCGAGCGACGCACCGGGGTTGCCATGAGCGATCTGCTGGGCTGGCTGGCCACGCCGTTGACTGTGCTCAAGTGCGCCAGTCGCGAGGAAGAGCTGGCGGCCATCGTGGAGCTGGTGCAGGCGCACCAGGTGGAGCGAGTGATCGTGGGCTTTCCGCGCAGCCTGGATGGCAGCGTGGGGCCCCAGGCCCGGCGCGTGGAACGCTATGTGGAGAGGCTGCGCCCACGCCTGTCGGTGCCGGTCGAGCTGTGGGATGAGCAGTTCTCCACCGTGCAAGCCGAGCGGCTCATCCACGAGGGCGGCAAGCACATCGACCGCGAACGCATCGACGCGGCGGCGGCCGCCGTCATCTTGCAGAGCTATCTGGATGCAGCGGCGCCCATGACAGAGCCAGATAAGTAGCGAAACTCACCCCAAGGAGACACTATTGGAAGGCAGCGCACGCAACTGGATTCGCATCGTGCTTTTTCTGTTCGGAGTGGCGTTGATCCTCGGTATGGCAGGCGGCATCGTCTGGTTCTTTCTGGCGCATACGCGCACTGCCGCCCTGCAGCCAGGCGCGGGAGTCGATCTCAGCTCCCTGGAGAAGACGGCCCTGGGCATCTACCTCAACGTGCGCAAGGGCGAGATCGAGGCGCCCGCCAGCGCCGAGACGACCCCGGTCCAGTTCTCCGTCCAGGTCGGTGAGAACGCGGCTACCATCGCCGCGCGCCTTGAGCGCATGCGCCTCATCAAGGACTCCGAACTCTTCCGGCTACTCTTGCGCTACTGGGGTGCCGACTCCCATCTGGAGGCGGGCGACTATGAGCTGCGCCGCAACATGTCGATGTCTGAGATCGTGGCGCAGTTGCAGCACGGACGCCTGCGCGCCAAGACAGTGACCATCCGCGAAGGGCTGCGCGCCGAGGAAGTGGCCTACCTGCTGGCCGGCGAGGGCCTGGTAGATCAGGAGCAGTTCATCCGTCTGGTGCGCGATGACACCTTCCACTATGACTTCTTGCGTGACCGGCCCCAGGGAGCCAGTGCGCCCCAGACACTCGAGGGATTCCTTTTCCCAGACACTTATCAGTTCGCCGTGAACATCACCACCACAGGCGTGATCGACCTCATGCTGCGCAATTTCGACCAGCGCGTAACGATCGAGATGCGCCAGCGAGCTCTAGAGGAGGGGTTCAGCTTCTACCAGGCCTTGACTCTGGCGTCCATTGTCGAGCGTGAGGCGGTCAAGGCGGAAGAGCGGCCCATCATCGCCAGCGTCTACCTCAACCGCCTGCGCAAGGGCATGTACCTGGAGGCCGACCCCACGGTGCAATACGCCAAGGGTTACGATGCCGCCAGCGGGCGCTGGTGGCCGCAGCTGAAGCTCGAGGAGCTGCGTGCCGTCGACTCGCCCTACAACACCTTTGTCAATCCGGGCCTGCCCCCCGCCCCCATCTGCAACCCGGGCCTGGCGTCCATCGAGGCTGTGCTTAACCCCGCCCAGACGACGTACCTCTTCTTCTATGCCAAGAAGGACGGCTCGCACGCCTTTGCCGAGACCTTCGAGGAGCACCTGCAGAACCAGCAGAAGTACCGGTAGTGCATAGGGGCAAAGCTTGTCTTCGCCCCTATACCGGACTCGGCGCGCGGTCGCCAGAATCCTGGCGTCGGGCGTGCGTTGGTGCCGCCTGCCACGGCAGTGCTGGCAGCCGTCTGATAGCTCCTGACAGGCCGAGACGCCTACAATGGAGATCGGTTCGCAGCAGTGCTCCGGCGTGCGCACGGAACAGCTAGGAACCCCGCTTGGCACCTGCGCGCGGACCTGCCAGAATCGTCTAGGAGGTAGTATGCAATACCTGGAGCCAATCCGGGCCGCTCAGAGCGACGCCAAAGAGCTGGAGGAGCTATACCAAGAGGCCAGGCGCGACCACATGGAAGAAGAGTTCTCCCGCGACGTGCTGACGCTCCATCAGGAGACGCCGGACAACCTGCTCTACGCGGCCTGGCACTACCGGCTGCAACCAGCCTCTGTTGCGGCCAGCACGACGCCTCTGGCGACCGTCGAGACACCCACCAGGCTGGTCCTGGCCGCCAGAGGCACCAACTGGGTGCTCGCCATTCCGTTTGGCCTGATCGCAGGTGTCATCGTGTGGTGGCTGACAGGCCCCAGCTTCCTCACGGGCGCGCAGTCCATCGACCAGGGGCTGAACACTGCACTCGCTATTGCTCCCATCGAGGCTTTCTTCGCCGTGGCCTTCCTGATGCTCACCTCACGCAAGCACTGGATGCAGTCGCTGCTGGCCGTTGCAGGTATGGCAGCTCTCTATTGTTATGTCACTCGTTTCACCGGCATTCAGAAGGCCAACCCAGACGCCGTCGCAGGGCAGTACCCCATTCTGATGGTACTGCACATCCCATTGCTGGCCTGCATGGCGGTAGGGCTGAGCCTGCTGGGCTTTCGGCGTGACAACCCCAATCGCTTTGCGTTCCTGGTCAAGTCGCTCGAGGTGCTGATCACAGGCGGCATCTATGAGGCCGGCGCCCTGGTCTTCAGCGGAATCACCATGGGCCTCTTCGCGACCCTCAACGTGAATTTCTCCGAGGCGGTGATGCGGCTGCTCACGGCGGGCGTCGGCGGCGCGATCCCGGTGCTGGCTGTGGCCACGGTCTACGACCCGCACCTGAGTCCCTACGAGCAGAGGTTTGAGGAAGGCCTGGGCAAACTGATCAGCATCCTGATGCGTCTGTTGCTGCCGCTCACGCTGCTGGTCCTGTCGATCTACGTCGTCTTCATCCCGTTCAACTTCCAGGCGCCGTTCCGCAGCCGCGACCTGTTGATCGTCTACAACGCGATGCTGTTTGCCATCATGGGACTTCTGGTCGGGGCCACGCCCGTGCGGCGGCCCGATCCGTCCTCGGGCCACGCCAGGGCCCTGCGCTGGGGTATTCTCGTGCTGGTCATCTTGGCCACCGTGGTGAGCCTCTACGCCATGTCGGCCATCGTCTACCGCACGCTGCAGGGCGCGCTCACGCCCAACCGTCTGACCGTGATCGGCTGGAACACGATCAACATCGCGATCCTGATCTTCCTGGTGGTCAAGCTGTTCAAGAGCAGCCAGGAACGCTGGGTCGAGGCGGTGCACACAGCCATCGGCACGGGCGCCATGGCCTACATCGCCTGGACCACGTTCCTGATCCTGGCGCTGCCACTGCTATTCCGTTAGTGGCGCATGCAAAAACCTGGCTTCTGTGCCTGGAAGCCAGGTTCTTGCTTGGCGAGGAATCGAGTCTCCGGGAAACCGTCACAGCTCCCCACCCACGATGCGCTCGTAGATGGATTGCAGCTCCTCTTCAGAGAAAAAGTGGATCACCAGCCGGCCGCCACGCTTGCTGCGGAAGAGGTTGACCTTGGTGCCCAGCGATTGGCGGAAGCGATCCTCGAGCGCGCGGGTCTCGGACGTCGGCGGCTGAGGTTGTGCGCCCGGTTGCGGCTTCGCGGAGGTCAGCCGCCGCACCAGTTCCTCCGTCTGGCGCACCGAAAGACCCTGTTTCTCGATCAAGTGCAGCACGCGCAGTTGCAGTTGCTCTTCGTTCAAGCCCAGCAGTGCGCGGGCGTGCCCCTCGCTGATGCGGTTGGCCAGCAGGGCGGCCTTGATCTCCTCGGCCAGGCGCAGCAGGCGCAGCGAGTTGGTGACCGTCACGCGGCTGCGTCCCACGCGCTCGGCCACCTGCTCTTGCGTCAGCCCGAACTCGTCCATGAGCTGGTGATAGGCGTTGGCCTCTTCCAGGGGGTTGAGGTCGGCGCGCTGGATGTTCTCCACCAGCGCCAGCTCCAGCGTCTCCTGCGGCGTGGCCTCTTTGACCAGCACCGGCACCGTCTGCAGGCCGGCCAGCTTGGCCGCGCGCCAGCGCCTCTCGCCCGCCACGAGCTGATAGTGAGGACCGCCCTCCCCTGTGGCCACGTCGCGCGCCGTAACGATCAGGGGCTGCAGCAGGCCATGCTCCGAAATCGAGTCCGCCAGCTCGCGCAGGGTTTCCGCTTCGATCTCGTGCCTGGGTTGACGCGGATTGGTCGTGATATCGGTGATGTTGACCTGGACCAGGCCAGAAGGAGTTTCTGCACCGGGAATCAGGGCGCCTAGACCCCTACCCAGGCCTCGACGCTTGCTGCTCATACGGTCCCCCTCATGGCATCCACAGAACTCGCAGAGGTAAGAGACTGGCCGCTGCCCACAATCTCCTGCGCCAGCGCGTGATAAGCCAGGCCTCCGGGCGAGTTGGGCGAATAGTCCAGGATCGCTTCGCCGTAGCTGGGAGCCTCACTCAAGCGCACGCTGCGCGGGATGATGGTCTGGAAGATCTTGTTGGGGAAATGGCTGCGCACCTCGTCTACCACCTGCTGCGCCAGGCTGGTGCGGGCGTCGTACATGGTCATCAGCAGGCCCCGGATGCCGAGCCGAGGGTTGAGGTTCATGCGCACCAACTCAACCGTGTGCAGGAGCTGCGCCAGACCCTCCATGGGCAAGTATTCGCACTGAATCGGGATGATGACTTCGTCGGCGGCGGTCAGCGCGTTGATCGTGAGCAGGCCAAGGCTAGGAGGGCAATCGATCAGCGTATAGTCGTAGCGGTCGCGCAGCGCAACCAGTGCCTGCCGCAAGCGGTGCTCGCGGGCAATCAGGCTCACCAGCTCGATCTCTGCGCCGGCCAGCGCGGGGGTGGCGGGGATCAGATCCAGCCCCAGGCGCCTCGTGAGCACGAGGGCGCTCTCCAGCGGCGCGTCTCCGACGATGGCGTTGTAGATCGAGTGCTGCAGGCTGTGCTTGTCAACGCCCAGGCTGCTGGTAGCGTTGGCCTGCGGGTCAATGTCGATCACCAGCACGCGCTTCTCGGCATCCGCCAGGTACGCGCCAAGGCTGACCACCGTGGTGGTCTTGCCGACTCCGCCTTTCTGGTTGGCGACAGCATAGACGCGGCTCACGTCCCCGCCCTCTCATTCATAGAACCCGCCCCGGCGCAAACGCTGCTCTACTTGGCTGCGGGTGGGAATGGCCGTCGTACCCGGGCCTTCGATGGCAAAGGAAGCCGTGCAGTTGGCAAAGCGCGCCGCCCGGTAGGGATCACCCGTCTCGTGCAGACGCACCAGAAAGGCCGTGGCAAACACGTCGCCAGCGCCCGTGGGGTCCACTTCGCGCGCGCGGAAGGCCGGAAAATCGCACGCCGTGCCATCGCGGAACACGGTGGCCCCGTGCCGGCCGCGCGTCACCACCGCCAGACGCGCCAGCGCGGCGTACTGCCGCACGACGGCCTCGTCTCCGGCCACGTCGTCCTCGCTGAAAACGAGCACGTCCACTTCCGGCAGAATCTGCCCGGCCTCGGCCCAGGGTTTGGTGCTGACGCGGCCGTCGCCATCCCACTGCCGCATCCAGCCCTGGGGCGTCACACCGACCACCGCAGCGCTCAAGACGCCCCGTTCGGGCCGGACGCCCGCCGGGGCGGAGCAGCCCAGCCAATCCAGACCCAACTCGCCGACCAGGGGACCGAGCAGCACGATGGGCGTCCGCTTCCAGGCCACGGGCAGGTCCAAGGCTCGCAGCGGTTTGGCGACGCCGTGTACGTATTGATGACGCCGCGTGCCCTCGTAGATATTCTCAAAAGTGGTGGCCACGTCAGAAGGGACGATTCGTACTGCGATACCGGGAAGTAACCTGGACAGCTCCATGTCTGGCGGAGCACTGGTAAGGACAGCCGCAGATAGGCCCAAAGCCTGGGCCGTCAACGCTGCGTAGGTCACCGTGCCTCCCACCGTATAGCCGCCAGCGGGCAACACATCCTTGGTCACGTGGCCGACCGCCAGGAAATCAGGGGTAATAGCCATGCAACCTGCCTTTGTGCGAGCCTGACATCTGCCCGCCGAACACGGACCCTATTCCTTGGGATAGATAACCACTTTGCGCTTGTCGTCCTGCCCGCTGCTCTCGGTGCGGACATCGGGATCGTCGCGCAAGGCCAGGTGAACGATGCGCCGCTCGTAGGGCGGCATCGGCTCCAACGGTTGCGCCTGCGCTGTGGTGCGCACGCGATCGGCCATGCGCCGCGCCAGGTCGATCAGCGACTTTTCGCGGCGGGCCTTGTAGTGCTCGACGTCCACGCTCAGACCCGGCCAGTGCTGCGAGTTGCGACTTACGATCAGGCTCGTCAGGAATTGCAGGTCTCGCAGCGTTTCACCCCGCCGTCCGATCAGCAGTCCCAGGTCGTCGCCGGTGATGTTGAGCACTGTGGACGGAGCCCCGCCCTGGCCCTTCAGGGCCAAAGGTTCCTTTGACACACGGCCAGGAACGCCCATATAGTCCAGCAGCTTTTGCAGGACCCCTGCGCCCTGTTGGGCGACTGCGTCCTGGTCTGCCCCGGCGTGCGCGACGCGGGGCTGCTGCTCCTCTTTCCACTCTACCCGTTCGGGCTCTTCGGCCTCGCTTTCGGCGAGACGCTTCGCGGCCTCGCTTTCGGCGAGACGCTCCGCGGCCTCGCTTTCGGCGAGACGCTTCGCGGCCTCGCTTTCGGCGAGACGCTTCGCGGCCTCGCTCTCGGCGAGACGCTCCGCGGCCTCGCTCTCGGCGAGACGCTCCGCGGCCTCGGCTTCTGGCCTCGGCTCCGCCTGGTGCGGTCGTGCGCTCGCTTGCGCGACGCCTATGGGGGTCACGCGCACCAGCGCTTCTTCACTGAGCAGACCCAGCAGGCCACGGCTGCCCTGCTTGATGACTTCGACCTCGACCTCGTCCTGACTCAGGCCCAGCTTCTGCAGTGCCTGCTGCACAGCGTCATCCACTGAACGTCCACTGACCTCGATGCCTTTACTTCTTGCGTCCATATCCCTTGTCCTTTGAACCAGCCGCCGGCACCTTTCCGCCGATGCCGCGGAGCAGGGGGGCAAGCCCCCCCAGGCCCGAGACAAAGTACTGCTGCACCATGCCGACGATGTTGGTAGTAACAAAGTAGAGGCCCAGCCCGGAAGCCAGTTGCAGCGTGATGAAGCCAAACATCATGGGCATCATCAGCTCCATGCTCTGGTTCTGAGCTGCCTGCTCAGGGGTGGCGGCGCGACCCAGGTTGAGCCACAGAAACCTCACGTTGAGAGGCACCAAGTGCGTGAACTGCGGATAGATGTGACGCGCCAGGTTGAGCAGTTGCAGCGGGTTGTCCGGCGCGGCGTTCATAATGGACTGGTACAGGCCGATCCAGATGGGGAACTGGATCAGGGTCGGCACCAGACAACCGAGAGGGTTGACACCGGCCTCTTTGTAGAGCTTCATCTGCTCTTCGGCCAGTTTTTCCTTGTCACCCTTGTACTTTTTCTGCAGCTCGGCCAGCTTGGGCTGCATGTCCTGGCTGGCCTTGGTCGAACGCAATTGCTGGATGGTAAATGGCAACGTGACAACGCGCACCAGCACCGTGAAGACCACGATGCTGAGGGCGAAATTCCGTCCGAGCAGCCCATACAGGAACATCAGGCTGTTGAGCATCAGCCCTAGAAAACCATTCCAGATTTGACTCACCCGAGAGGCCCTCCTATTTCAACTTGGCCAGGGCCACGTTCCAGCGCTGCGCGCCCGTCTGGGCATCCAGCGCGTAGACCGTGTCCCCATAGGCACTGACGTAGACGAGGCCGTTGGCCACCACGGCAGATCCGAGGATGGGTTTGCCCGCCTCAAAAGGCGGCGCCTTGGCTTGTAGAGTGGCAGCATCCAGAACCCACAGTGTCCCCGACTCGGTAGCGACATACAGCAGTCCATCGGCGTACGTGGGCGTGGCGCGAATCATGCCTTTGGCATCAAAGGTGCCGCGCGGCGCGCCACTGGTGACGTCGAACGCGTACAGCTTCTTGTCGAGCGAAGCGACGTACAGCGTATCGCTCACCACCAACGGGCTGGCCCACACCCAGTGACCCGTGGTGAACTCGCGGCGCACGCTCTTGTCGTTGGCATCCAGCGCGTAGACCTTGTTGTCGAACGAGCCGACGTAGACTACGCCGCCGGCCACGACCGGGCCGCCCGCGATCGCGCCGCCTGTCTCGTGCTCCCACTGGGTCTGGCCCGTGGCCGCGTCGAGGCAGTAGAGCTTGTGATTGAGCGATCCGACGTAGACCTTGCCCTGGGAGACAGCGGGGCGTCCCCAGATGGGCTGGTTCGCGACAAACTCCCACTGCTGCGCGCCGTTGCTCGCGTCGAGGGCAAAGACCTTGTCGCCGGCGGCCGCATAGAGCTTGCCATCCACCACGGTGGCCTCGGCATAGATGCGCCCACCTGCCGCGAACGCCCAGCGCTGCAGCCCTGTATTGGCGTCAAGCGCGTAGACGTAGCTGTCAAGAGCGCCGATGTACAGTACGTCGTTGACGATGACCGGCGCGGGCGAGGTGCCAACGAGCGATTTTTTTTCCTCGGCCGCCGGGTACTGCCAGGTCTTGCTGCCCGTGGCGGCATCCAGCGCGTAGACGCGCCCAGTCTGCGAGCCTGTGAACAGCTTGCTGCCCACTACGTCGACGCTGGACCAGACAGGCGCAGCGGGCGTACCCATGCAGCCGCTCAGCGCGACCAGCAGTACGAGCGCCACGAGCGCCAAACCAATCCTTGCTTTGAAAGCGTTCAAAGAATGAGGTCCTCCTTCATGTTGTTGTCCACGTCAAGTGGCGCTCGCGCTTGGCCTAGGGAACTGGATCGTACCCTCCTGGATTGAGCGGATGGCAGCGACTCAGGCGCTTCACTCCCATCCAGCCCCCCTTCCACAAGCCATACTTGCCGATGGCCTGGTAAGTGTACTCGGAGCAAGAGGGCACGAAACGGCACGTGGGAGGCAGAGTCGGGGAGATCCTGCGCTGATAGAGTCGAATCAGGCCCAGGGCCAAGCGCTTCACTTGTCACCGTCCCGTGCCTGGGGCGGTTTTGGGATCAGCCCCGCTCGTCTCAGAAGGCCATCCATTGCCTGTTCGATGCGTCGCAAATCTACATCCACAATCGCCACCCGTGCGATGAGCACCACATCCCATCCCGGGGACACCACTGCGAGTCGTGCGCGTGCTGCTTCGCTCAGCAGACGCTTGACGCGGTTTCTCACCACTGCCTTGCCAACGCGCTTGCTGACCAGGAATCCAAAACGGCTATAGGGCAGGTCGTTGCCCAGCGCCAGCAAGATCAGAAGCGATTCGGCCCACGATCGCCCTGCGCGGCGTACGCGCTGAAAGTCCCCGCTGTTCGTCAGTCGATGGCGTCTCTCCATGTTCCCGGTGGTCTGGGTGCTACCTCACAGCCTGGACGGAAACGCGCTTGCGGCCCTTCATCCGACGGGCCCTCAGAACCAGACGACCGCCACGCGTGCTCATGCGTGAACGAAAGCCGTGCACCCTCTGACGGCGAAGTTTACGGGGTTGGTACGTTCTCTTGGGCATGACTCTTACCTTTCCTCCAGTATGCAAATACAGGACATTATACCGTGTCTGGGTGCTGGTTGTCAAATAAACCGAAACAAGTCTCCACCTCGCTTTGCCAAATTGACAGAAGTGGGTACAATGGTTCCATATTGCGCCATACGCACGGGAGATGAAGCATGGATTTGAATGTTTCCAAGTATCTGATCAAGGAAGAACTGCACAAGCAGTGGACGCAGCAGGCAGTGGAGCTGGCGCTGCGCGGCAGTTGGGATGAAGCCGCCCAGGCCAACTTGCGCATTCTCGAAAGCTATCCGCAGGACATCAAGGCCCGCAACCGGCTAGGCAAGGCCTATTTCGAGCTGGGCCGCCACGAGGAAGCGCTGCAAGCCTATGAGGAATGCCTCAAAGCGCAGCCCTCCAACAACATCGCCAGGCGCAGGCTCGCCGACCTCTACGCGTTGCTGCACCGCGAGCCAGCCACTCCTCTCGGGGAGACCATCCCGACGCTGGAATTGGCCGAGGGCGATGACGACGAGACCGACGAGGTCGACGCCTATCTGGAGGAGGACGAACCAGAGGCGGGAGCGGAAGAAGAAACCGCGGAAGGCGAATAGCCCTCGCCGGACCTGCCAAGTCGTCACATGAGCAGTGCCCAGCGCACCTCTCCATCAGAAATGTTGGCGGCAGCCGCTGGGTCAAACCGCGAGCAGAGCCACTGCCATGCGCAGGGACTCTGTTTGTTGTTAAGAACGGACGGGCACGCCACCGGGGCCGCTGCACAGCCTGCGCGGTCCACGGTGGCGAGCGACCGACGATCACCCGGTGGTGGAGCGTCACGCCGGGTGCTGTGCGAAGCTCAGGGCTGTCTCGGCAGGCGGCGTGCTTCAAGGTCGACGGGCTGCAGGCGCGGGTTCGGCGTGATGCCCGGAATGCGGCCGCGCTTGGCAATCGCTTTGCCCGCGATGACCTTCAGGTCCCCGGTATAGTCAATGGGCCGTGCGGCGCTAATGGCGCTGCCGACCCCGAACATGTCCACCGGCACCTGCAGCTCGTGGAACAAACGAATGCGTTCTGCGTCCACCCCGCCGCTGACCACGATCTTGACCCATGGGTAGCCGGCCTGGTCCAGGCGCGCGCGCAGCTCGCGCACGAGTTCAGGCGTCACGCGACCACGTTCCGTTGGCGTGTCAAGCCGCACGCCCCACAGCTTGCGGCCCATGGCCTCGGCCACGCGCAGGCTCTCCTCACATTCGTCGTGAAAAGTGTCCACCAACGCCACGCGCTTGACCTCTGCCGGCATGTTGCGGTCAAAAGCCAGCGTGGCCTGGACCGTGTCACCAAAGATGAGCACCATGGCATGCGGGATTGTGCCGCTGGCCTGCACACCCGCCAACTCGGCGCCCGCAGGCGTGGCGCACCCCGCGCAGCCGCCCACAATGGCTGCGTATTCCAGCCGGCCGGCCACATTGGGGTGCACGTGCCGTGCGCCAAAGCTGATCACCGGCACTCCGGCGGCGGCCTCGACGCAGGCGCGCGCTGCCGTGGCCCAGCCGGTGGTGTGCGCCAGCATGCCCAGCATGGCCGTTTCGTAGAGGCCAAAGGTCGAGTAGGGCGCCGTGATGCGCAGCACGACTTCTTTGGCGGTCATGAGTTGCCCCTCAGGCAAAGCCTGCACCTCACCAGTAGGGGGTAAGACCCGCGCTAGCAGGTCGAGCACTTCGTTGATGCCGCACAGCACACCGCTATCATTGGGAAAGATCTCCATCGTCACCACCGGGTCAAGGCCCTCGGCGCGCAAGACCGCCTGCGTGCGCGCAAAGTACACGTCGGCAGTATGCCCGGACAGAATCGCTTCGTCCGCGCTCCACGGACGCGTCATCGCATTCCTCCTTGGTGGGGCCTAGACGAGCTTGGCCCCAGTTACCTCTTGCATATATTTGAGCCCTATCTCGTGCCACTGCGGGTCAAAGCTGGCCACGCAGTCACGCGGCACCTCGACCGGATAGTCGCGCAGGCGCGCCTCGGCCGTGACAAACAGCACGCAGATGTGCGTGCAGACTCCTACGACAATGATCTTGTCAGGCCGCAGCTCCTTCAGACGCTCCTCGAGTTCGGTCTCAAAGAACCCGCTGTAGCGGCGCTTGTGCATGATCTCGGCGGGAAACTGCGCCAGCTCGGGGATGATTTCGCACTCAACCGTCCCACGCACGCAGTGCGGCGGGAACATCTGAAACTCGAGGTCGTCAGGGTCATGCGCGTCGGCCAGGTGGATGATGTGCGAGCCCTGCGCCAGCTCGCGTTTCAACAGCTCCTGCACGCAAGGGATGATCTTGCGCGCCTCTGGACCGCAGTACAGAGCGTGCCCTTCCTCCATGAAACCACGCAGCATGTCCGACACCAGCACTACGTTGCTCACGTCCATCCTCCTGGTTCACACCGGATTGTGGGGGCGGGAACCGTCATGGGAAAACCCGCACCTCGGTACCTAGGTTGGCGCCAAGCGCCGCGGCCGCGTTGCCATCTCGCACAGCAATCTCCAGATAGCCACTGCTGCCCACCAGGGTCAGCAACTCGCCGGCCGCAACCCGGGCATAGGCATTGCGCACACCACGCACCTCGCGGCCGGCCACGCGCACGCGCCAGTCCCGCCCCCCGACCAGCCAAGCGCCCGGCACGTTGGTCACGAGGTTGCCGTAGCGATCCACATGCAGCACCTCGCCGCGGATGCTGCCGTCCCTGAACTGTTGCGCCCGCGGCACGTCAAAGCGCATGGGATCGCTCAGGGGCACACCCAGCGCGCACAGCGGCACGCCGAGCGATAGGTGTGCCGCCACGGGTGCAAACACGTCGCGTCCGTGGAACGTGGCGCTGAGCGGCGCAAGCCAGTAGCGCGGCTCGGTCAAGTGCACCATCTCGAGCACGCGCTCGCGCGCCAGCACGTAACTCAGCAAGCCATTGTCAGGCGCGACAAACGTCCCGCATGCACTGCGCACGGCGATGGCGCGTCGCGCGCTGCCCACCCCCGGATCCACGACTGCGACGTGAATCGTGTCGGGCGCGAAATACGAATAGGCTGTGAACAGCGCAAAGGCTGCGCCCCGCACGTCCTGGGCTGTGATAGCGTGGCTCAGGTCCACGACTGTAGCCTGTGGGTTGATGCGTAGGATCACGCCATGCAGCACGCCCGCGTAGCCGTCCGCCGTGCCGAAATCCGTGAGCAGCGTGATCACACCCACCGTTCATCTCCCTGGGTATTCTAGCCTCAAGGGCGTGGATGGTCAAGCAGCCTCAGGATCGCACAGACCGTGCCGAAGGATACGATCCAGAAGCAGGCTGCCTCCACGCAGGTCATCCTGCGGGAGAGTGCCCGACCAGCACAATATCGCCTACCAGCGCGCGCCGCACGCTCCCGTCGTCCTGGCGCACCAGCAGCGCACCTTCCTCGTCCACGCCCTCGGCCCGGCCGTCGAGCGTGCCTTGCGTCGTGTTGAGGCGCACGCGCTGGCCCAGCGTGTCGAGCGCGGCCGCCCACTCCTGGAGTGGCCACACGCCCGTCTGCAGCTCGTGGTAGCGCGCCTCAATCTCTTCGAGCACGCGCTGCAGCAACGCCACTCGTGACACGCTGTGTCCCAGCTCTGCCAGCAGGCTGGTCGCGTGGAACTCGGGCGGGAGCTGCGCCGCGTCCACGTTCACGTTGAGGCCAATGCCCGCCACCACATAGTCCAGGTGCCCGGCCTGCGCGCTCAGCTCGGTCAGCATGCCGCCGGCCTTGCGACCGTGCAGCAGCAGGTCATTGGGCCACTTGAGTTGAGCAGGCAGGCCTGTCATGCCGCGCACGGCCTGGCGCAGGCCCAAGCCGCACACCATGGTCACGCCCTGTGCGCGACGCGCTTCCAGAGAGGGCCGGAAGAGCAGCGAAAACAGCAGGCACGTGCCGCGCGGCGCCACCCAGGGCCGGCCCAGCCGCCCGCGCCCGGCGGTTTGCTCGTCCGCGATCACCAGCGTGCCCTCGGGCGCGCCCTGCTGCGCAAAACTGGCGGCGACAGAGTTGGTGGAATCCGTCTGCTCGTAGAACAGGACGTTGCGGCCCAGCCAACTGGTGCGCAGACCGTTCAGAATCGCCTGTGCGCTCAGCTCGTCCACGCTTGCCTCCCAGGGCAAGCTTACCTTACAAGCGACCGCGAGTCAAGACGTAGGTATCGGTTGCAAACTGTGTTGGTGACATCGCAGGGCGGGAAGAGACGCCATTGGTAGTGGTGATTGCGTTTGCAAAGGCACAATCCTTGGTAGCGTTGGAGGCGGATATTGCCGACCAGCAGACTTTGCAGCCGAGTCAGACGTAGGGGTTCCAACACCAAGCCACGACGACACAAAGGCACAAACAGGAAAAAGAAGGACTTGGCGTTCGACCCAAGCTTGACAAGCCAGCAAGTCAGGTGGCTTGACGCGAGCGGCGAATGCAGGTACACTATGGCTGCTGGTGACGATAACTTCGATGAGGAAGTGGCGTGGGACGAGACGTTGATCTGATCGTGCATGGCGCGGGCCAGTTGTTGACGCTGGCTGGAGCTGGTGGCCCCCGCTCTGGCCATGCCATGGCTGAACTGGGTTTGGTCAGCGCCGGGGCTGTCGCCGTTGCGGATGGACGCATCGTCGCGACTGGCACCACTTCCGAAATCCGCCGGGCCTTGAGCGCCTCCCGTGAGATCGATGCGGGCGGGCGTGTCGTGTTGCCCGGCCTGGTCGATGCTCACACCCACCTCGTCTTTGCCGGCTCGCGCCAGGACGAGTTCGAGCGTCGCATCGGCGGCGCCACCTACCTCGAGATCATGGCCGCCGGGGGCGGCATCATGAGCAGCGTGCGCGCCACGCGCTCCGCTTCGCTGGAAGAACTCATTGACCAGGCGCTGCCCCGCCTGCAGCGCATGTTGGCCCACGGCACCACCACCGCTGAAGCCAAGACCGGCTATGGGCTCAACACGGCCGACGAGGTCAAGAGCCTGCAGGCCATCCGGCGCTTGAACGCTTCGCAACCCATCGAGCTGGTGCCCACGTTCCTGGGCGCACACGCCGTCCCGGAAGAGTACGCCGGGCGCGATGACGATTACGTCGAGTTGATCGTGAAGGAAATGCTGCCCGCCATCGCCAAGGCAGCCCCCCCGCCCGCCCCGGGCCGCCCAGGCCTGTTCTGCGACGTTTTCTGCGACGACGGGGCCTTTACTCTGGAGCAGACGCGCCGCATCCTGAGCGCGGCAGGAGCGCTGGCCATGCCGCTGAAGGTGCACGCGGATGAGTTCGCCCACTTGGGCGCAGCGCGCCTGGCCGCCGAGTTGGGCGCGATCTCCGCCGACCACCTGCTGCGCACCCCTCCGGAGGACGTGGCGGCCATGGCGAGCGCGGGCGTGATGGCCGTTCTGCTGCCCGGCACGCCCTTTGGCTTGGGACTGCACGAGTACGCCGACGCGCGCGCCATGATCGCAGCGGGTTTGCCCGTGGCCCTGGGCACCGACCTCAACCCCGGCACCTGCTACTGCGAGTCGCTGCCCATGATGATGGCTCTGGCCTGCCGCTACATGCGTATGACCCCGGCCGAGGCGCTGGCGGCCTGCACCGTCAACGCCGCCTGCGCCATCGGCTGCGGCGCCGACCTGGGACGCTTGCAGGCGGGCTATGCCGCGGACCTGCTGATCCTGGACACGGACGACTACCGTCAGCTCGCTTACCACTTTGGCAGCAGCCTGGTGCAGACCGTCATCAAACGCGGCCAGGTCGTTTTCGAATCGCCGCAAGCCTGGAAGCGTACATGAATCACACACAGACGCACCTGTGGACCGTTCGTTCCATTCGTCCCTTTCGTGAGAATCGCGTACCAGAACACTTCTGAGAAGGGAGAGTAGCATGGACCAAGCTCAAGTCGAGGAGTTGAAGCAGATGGCGCACCGCATCCGCTGCGACATCATCTGGATGCTGGCGCACGCCCAGTCCGGGCATCCAGGCGGATCCCTCTCCGCCACGGATTTCGGAGTGGCGCTCTATTTCTATGCGCTCAAGCACAATCCGAAGGACGCGTGCTGGCCGGACCGCGATCGCGTGATCTTCTCCAAGGGCCACGTGGGGCCGCTCATCTTTTCGCTGCTGGCCGAGTCGGGCTACATCCCCCGTGCGGAGCTCGCGACCTTCCGCAAGTTTGGCAGCCGCCTGCAGGGCCACCCCACCATGGAGTGCCCGGGCATCGAGGTGGGCACCGGCTCGCTGGGGCAGGGGCTCTCGGTGGCGGTGGGCATGGCGCTGGGCCTGCGCATGGATGGCAAACCGAACCGCGTCTACTGCGTGATGGGCGACGGCGAGAACCAGGAAGGCTCGACCTGGGAGGCGATCATGTCCGCAGGCCACTACAAGCTGGACAACCTGTGCGTGATCCTGGACAACAACGGGCTGCAGATCGACGGTTGGGTCGAGGACGTGATGGGCCTGCAGCCGCTGGCCGACAAGTGGCGCGCCTTTCGCTGGAACGTGATCGAGATCGATGGGCACGACATGGCGCAGTGCGTCAAGGCCTTTGACGATGCCAAGGCGTTCCGGGGCAAACCGACCCTGATCCTGGCTAAGACCGTCAAGGGCAAGGGCGTCTCGTTCATGGAGAACCAGGCCAGCTGGCACGGCAAAGCCCCCAAACCCGATGAAGCCCGCAAGGCGTTGCAGGAATTGGCCTGCCCCGCCGCATACCTGGACTTTTAAGGAGCAGATGATGGCAGAGATCAAATCCAAACCAACGCGTGATGGATATGGCGACGGTCTGGTCGAGATGGGCGCCAAGGACCCACGCATCGTGGTCCTGGGAGCCGACCTGACGGACTCAACACGCGCGGCGTGGTTCCAGCAGAAATACCCGGACCGCTTCTTTGACTTTGGCATTGCTGAGCAGAACATGCTCAACGCGGCGGCGGGCCTCAGCCTGGTGGGCAAGGTCCCCTGGGTGAGCACCTATGGCGTATTCGTGGCCGGGCGGGCCTGGGACCAGATCCGCACCACGGTCTGCTATAGCAAGCTCAATGTCAAGATTGGCGGGGCGCACGGCGGCATCTCGGTGGGGCCGGACGGCGCCACGCACCAGGCGCTGGAGGACGTGGCCACCATGCGCGTGCTGCCCAACATGATCGTGATCGTGCCCGCCGACTACTACGAGACCAAGAAGGCCGTGATGTGGGCCTGCCAATACGTCGGGCCGGTCTACGTGCGCTTTGGCCGCGAGCCGGTGCCGCTGATGACGCAGCCCGACGACCCGTTTGTGATGGGCAAGGCCAACCTGATCCACGACGGCAAGGACGTCACGGTCATCAACAACGGCCCCGTGCTCAAGGAGGCCTTGGACGCCGTCGAGATTCTCAAGGCCAAGGGCGTCTCGGCGCGATTGGTGAACATGCACACCGTCAAGCCCATCGACCGCGAGATGATCGCCAAGTGCGCGCGCGAGACGGGGGCCATCGTCACGGTGGAGGAGCATCAAGTGCAGGGCGGCTTTGGCAGCGCCGTGGCCGAGGCTGTGGTGCAGACGCACCCCGTCCCGATGCGCTTCATCGGCATCCAGGACCGCTTTGGCACCTCCGGCTCGCCGGAGGAACTGTTCGAGGCCTTCGGGCTCAAAGCCAAGGACATCGTGGCCGCGGTGCAGGATGTGCTGAGGGCCAAGTAAACATAGCTGCTGTCCGCACAGAGAGCCCGGCGCAGGAACGCGCCGGGCTCTCCTCACCACTGGTTGCACCAAGACAGATGATCCATACAGTATGGACGACCAAGTCAACACGGTCACGGTCCATCACGCCAAACACCAACGCGACGCCTAGCGCAGAGTTCACCGCTGCTGCGCAACTACGCCCCTGCGTGGCTCCCGTACCATCCAGTGCAGCACACCCCATGCCAGGAGGCTTGCGGCGCTGGCTGTCAAGAAGAGCGTCGCGTAGCCCGTGCGCGAGGCCAGCCAGCCACCCAGGATGGGCGCCACGGCTGCAAAGAGGCCGGGGACGGTGTTGGCCAGGCCGATGTAGGTGGGCCGTTCATCCGATCCCGTGAACTCCAGCGGCAGCATGATGCCCGAGACGATGTCCGCCGCGTTTAGCGCGCCGATGGCGGCAAAGACCAGGTACATCCACGCCGGGCCAGGGGCCCACACCGCCACGGCCATCCCCAACGCGCACAGCCACAGGCTGATCTCCAGCACCAGCTTGTGCCCAAAGCGGTCGGCCACAACTCCCGCCAGCAGGTTGGCCACCGTCTGCCCGGCTAGAAGCAGCGTGGTGTAGAACCCAGCCTGGCTGTCTGTCAGGCGCCAGCGCTGCACGGCGTAGACCGTCAGAAACCCGATGCCCATCTTGCCAAAGATGCCTGTTACGCGACTGAGCAGATAGAAGGCGAAGTTGTGGTCACGCTGCAGCACGCCGGGCAGGCGCTGCGCATACTCGCGCAGGCCAATCTGCGGCTTGCGCGAGTGCAGCGGCGGCTCACGCGTCTGCGCCACGAGCAGCCACGAGCACATTACAAACACAAAGGTCAGCAACATGCACAGGGCAAAGTTGGTCGGGAATGGAAGGCGGGCCAGTATGGCCGCTGCCACCACCGCACCCAGCATACCGGTGGCGTTGCCGGCAAAGTTGGCCAGGCCCAACATGCGTCCGCGGTAGTTGACGGGGATGACCTTGGCCACCATGTCTTGCCAGGCGATGGCGATCAGCCCGGCGCCCAGCGTGTGCCAGGCCATGGTCAGGAGGATCAGCCATAGCGCCAGGCCGGGTGAGCGCGACGCAAAGAGAAAGGCCGACATGGCCATGGCCAGGAACGCCAGGCGCTCGCTGAAGAAACCGACGTTGACGACCATCGGCTTCTTGAGCGGCAGGCGCTCGACGTAGTTGGCCGTCAGCAACTGCGGCAGGTACCAGCCTGCGCCGGAGATGGCCGCGATCAGGCCGATCGCCAGGCGGCTGTCCGTCAGGTGGCTGACGTAGAGCGGGATGATGGTGCTGGGCGCGGCAAAGCTGATGCCCAGCCAGAAGAAAGCGCCTTCCACCACGCTGATGGAAAAGTTCCAGCGAAAGTTGCGCTGCACGTGCTGGTGGAAGGCGGCCTCTTCGGCGGCGAGTTGTGTGTCGTCCAAAGCGAGACCTCGATCGTGAAAACCAGATGATGGCTTGGCCGCACGCTGATCCGCAGCCGCGTACGCGCCGCTGCTGGCTAGTTTACCCACTTTGCCCGCAGGCGCAAAACCAGGTGACCACTACGCAATTCGTCCCTTTCGCGATTTTGACCCACACCCGTAGGTGTGGTACTATATGTTTAGTGCATGCAGTTGCCTTTGCCA
>Ga0315282_10006165_pt1 | contig 20149 bp, 11 predicted proteins | sample YL17G07_20_MG_FD_203693 | JGI IMG/M metagenome (GOLD analysis project Ga0315282, IMG submission 203693) | Sediment microbial communities from Yellowstone Lake, YNP, Wyoming, USA - YL17G07_20 | ecosystem: Environmental > Aquatic > Freshwater > Lake > Sediment | place: USA: Wyoming | collected... | reverse complement strand
GGATGATGATGAGGTGGGGCGAGTCGCCGCTGGACGAAGTCAAGGAGCGCATTTTCGAGTGGGATCCAGGGCCACGGCGCCGCCACCCGCGATTGCTGTTCCGGCCTCAGGAATTGCCCGCGCTGCGCGAGCGCATTCAACGTTTTGCCCCCTGGCAGGCGTTCCTTGGGGCCTGTACGACGGCTGGGTCAGACCCGACGCCGTTGTTGGCCGCCACCGGGAAGCGAAGCTATGCCGAGGCGCAGCGCCAGCAAGTCTTGCGTGGGATGCGCGCATGGGTGGACCGATTCCTGGATTGGGGATATACCGACGACCGCAATAGCTGCATCGGCACCGCCCGCAGCATCCGCAGCCTTGCCCTCCAATATGACCTGGTGCTGTCAACCGATGTTCTGTCGGCGGAGGACAAGCGTTTCCTCGACTCGGCCTTCGCCTTCTTCGCCTACGTGCTTACCGATCCCGATTATTGGCCGCCCGAGGATCGCGGCTATGGCCGCGGGCCCATCAATTTCAACGCCGACGTTTACACCGCGGTCTGCGCCATCGCAGCCGTGCTCCCGGATCATCCCTGTGCGCCGCGCTGGCTGGACTACTGCGAGGACGAGCTGCGCAAGGACCTCCGCCGCGAGGTCGTTGCGGGCGGGGCGTGGGTGGAGGCACCGAACTATCAGGCATTCACCCAGCTCATGCTCCTGACCGCCAGCATGATTCTGCGCAACGCGGGCCGCACGAACCCGCTGTCCGATGCCCGGTTCCGCGCCAGTTTCGATTATCTCGATGACCTGCTGACGCCGCCGGACCCACGTTTCGATGGCTCGCGGCTCCTACCGACGGTGGGCGACACCGGCACGCTCCACAGCCAGGACCTGCGGATCATCTTCGCCTGGGCCGCGAACATCGGGAGAGAGTACCGCGCATTCAGCCGCCGCATGATGCGCGCGTGGAAGGCCTGCGGCTCGCCCGCGTTCGGCTGGCATGCGCACGTGGATTGGTTGAGCGTGTTTGCGCTCACCGATCCGTTCCTGCCGGCCGCGCGCCGACAGTCCCGGCCCAGCCGGGCGCTGCCCGGCTACGGCGCGGTGCTGCGCAGCGGCTACGGCACCTCGCAGGAGACCTACCTGCTGTTCAAGGCGGGGCGGGTCCGCGGCCACTACCACTGGGATGAAGGCAGCTTCCATCTGTATGCGCGGGGTGTGCCGATGGCGGTGGACTGGGGCTCCATGTACTTCCCGCGCGCGGATCAGCCGTGGTGGCATAACCGCGTGTCTCTGGATCATCGCGCCGAGGCGGCGATGCCCGGCCCGGAGGGCGGGCAGAATGCCGAACTCATCGGTTTCGCCGCGATCGGCAGCGCGGATTTGGCAGCAAGCCAAATGGTGATCCGAGCGCTCGGCCGCCAGCCCGAGATTCGCGAGAACCGGCCTCACACAGCAGCTGACTACGAGCCGGCGCAGGAGATCGCGCGGTCGGTTTGGCGGCGCCGCGTGATGCTGCTCAAGCAGCCTGACTACGTCGTGGTGCGCGATGATCTGGAGAGCACATACCGGAGTGATTGGTCGCTGCACGTGCTAGCCGAGGGCGTGGCTCAAGACGGCAATCGCATATCCCTGCGCGGGCAGCACGGGGTTGACCTCGACGTGCTCTTCGTGGCGCCGCGAGAACCGGCGGCGCACCTCGGCGAATGGGGCTTCGCCTACAGCGTCTTTGAATGCGACCGCGCTGCCTGGGAGACCTGGCGCGAGATGCTGGAAGACCCGGCGGTCGCGGGGTACTCGTGTCTCCCGGTACACCCGGCGGTTGCCGAAGGCGAGGAGCACGGACGCTTCGTGCGCAGCTGCGAGGGCGCGGGGAGACCCTACCTGGCGGTGCTCTTCCCGCGGCGACCCGATGAGGCGGAGCCGAGAGTTCGCGGTCTGGCCCGCCCCGATGGGTTCGAACTCTCAGTGGGCAAGCGCCGGGAATGGGTGTGGCTGGCGGCGCAGGAGCGCACATTCGAGGATGGCGAGCGCGCCTTCGTTGGAGGCGCGGGTGCGATCCGTCACGGCGGCGATGTTCGAGAACTGATCCTGCTCGATGGCACGTGCATTCGAGACGGGGACTTGGCGGTGGAGGGCCGAGGGCCGGTGAGCATTGTCGCGGCGCAGGGGCAGATCCAGGGCTGCATCCACGCCGCGGCGCGGACGCTGACAGTAGACGTTCCAGGATCACTTCCCCGGAGCGCTCGGCGCGTGCGGATGGATGGCGCGCTTCAGCGAGTCCGCTGGCGCGGGAATCGCGTGACCCTCAGCGTGCCCCGCGGCCGCCACCGATTCACCATCGGACCATGATCGCAGCCGGCAGAGCAAGCGCATTGGTCACATCCTCAGTGGCTGGAATCAAGGTGTGTGTCCCCAGGATTTCCCCCAACCGTCGCTATTCCGTGTGCCCTTCGGGCCAGGCTTCGAGTGGCGCACTTATGGGCCGGTTGGGGTTATAGTTCGGCTCGTGGACCGGGCCATAATCGGGCTAGGGCCTGTCCGCCTCGAGTTTGGCGAGCTGCTGGATGTCCTTTCGACACAGCCACAGCGGGATGATTCCAAGCAACCCAAACGAGCAGTCTATGAGCCGCCAACCGAGCGGTATCCCCCGAACCGCCCCCATGCCGAATGCGAACGGGACCACCAGAGCGCAGGCAATCATCCCGAACTCGATCACCCAGATGTTCTTCACCGGGTCGCGCAGCGGCCCGATGAACGCGATCGCGATGACGAAGTGCCCAAACGCCAGCCAGTCCGTGCCGTATCCGATGAACGGATACTTCGCATTGGTCGCGATCAGACCGTCGTGGACTATTGTCAGCCACCGCACCAGGCCCGGCGGCGCGTGCGCGCCGGCGCTGCCGGCCTGGACGATCCGGAACAGTAACTTGACTTCGGTCTCGAGCGGGATCGCGGTCGCTCCGGCGACCACCAGCCCCGAGATGAAGATCAAGAGCAGAATACGAATGCGACGCCGCAGCTCGCTCGAGGTCATCGTCAGTTCCGATCGCGCGGGAGCCGGTACAGCTCCATGGGGTTATCGAAGAACCATTTGCGCGCGACGGCCACGGTCTTAACCTCCGTCATCAGCCGCGCCTCCACCCGCCGCCCCAGCACCGTCGCAATGTCCTCGCGCGCTATCGTCAGGGCCTCGTCCGTCTTCGCCAGACGCTTGCTTGATCGCCGCTCAACGCGAGCATCTTGCTCATCGACACCATGCTGATCTATCCATCGAACCCCCGAACCGTCTTCGTCGGCAATACGATAGGCATGCGAAGACCGGGTTCATGTGGCGCGACGCCCCCTCGCAAATCGGTCACCTCCAGGCCGGTCGCTCCAAGTTTGCGTCGTTCCACTAAGCAATTGGTCCGTCTGTACTCGTAGCTTGTGTTCGCCGCGTTGAGGTCGGCTCCCTGCGCGTGGACCGCCGCGCCGACTCTGGATGCGACCCGCCTGCGCGATAGCAGGGGCGCCCATCGATAACGTTGAACCTGCGGCTTGATGGAGGTGGTGCATGCTACGGAGGCCGATGTGGCAGAGCGTCATTGGGGCGTTCATGCTGGCCGTCGCGATCGGGCCGGCCGGGGCGGCCGACATGGACCTTACGATACCGACGATGAACGGCCTGACGCTCTTGCGCGAGATTGCCGATCAGAAGCCGAAAAGCGCACCACTGCAACTAGGCGCCGGCTCTTTCCCCATCAGGACCTACGTCGCGCACAACGCGCACCCGCGGCTGTACCTGGTGGCGCCGGTCGAGGCGACCCTCCGCGCACGCCTGAAGCGGCCCGATCCGCGTCTTGCGGCGTACTGGTCGCGACTGCTGCAGGAGGCCAAGGGGTACGCGAACGAACAGCCTCCGGAGGCGCCGGCCGCCACCGAGGACCCGTTTCGTGGGTTCGGCGACCGGCTGCCGGTGTTGGCGTTCGCTTACCGTCTCAGCGGCGACCCGGCGCTGCTGAAGGGTACGGTCACCTGGCTTCGCGCCGTTATCGGCTACCCCTCGTGGCCGACCGATCTGGGGGTAGCGCATTGCCTATTCGGGGTGGTGGCGACGCTGGACTGGTTGGGCGACAAGCTTCCCGCGGGCCTGCGCGAGTCCGCCCGCGAGAGGGCGCGAACCGAGGCAGCCACGGTCTACGAGTTGCAGCGCGACGGCAAGGTCGAGTGGCATTTCACCGCCCTCCAGAATCACTACTGGATCAACAACACCGCGCTGCTGGCGGCCGGGCTGTACTTCTTCGGCGAATTCCCCGAGGCCGAAAGCTGGGTGGCGTATGCCGACCACAAGCTGCATGAGACCGACGAGTTGCTCCCGCCCGACGGCGCCGACCAGGAAGGCTTCACGTACTGGGAATACGGCGTCGGATGGTTGATCCGCGGGGGTGAACTGCGGCGGACGATGCTCGGGGAGCGGCGGGTCTACGACATTCCCTTCTGGCGCCGCACCGCGTGGTATCGCATTTACGCGGCGCTGCCCGGCTGGAATCAAGGGGTGCAGATCGGCGATTGCTCGTTCACGCGGCGCTACGGTCCAGGCTATCACATGGAGAAGCTGGCCGCATTAGCCGGCGACGGCGCGATCCTGGATGCCGGGGACCGCATCGAGCGTACCTATGGCGGAATCGCCAGTGCCATGCTGGCGTGGCAGTACGTCTTGTACTACGACCCCAGGATCTCGCCCGGCGATGTCACGCGCAAGCCGCCGAGCCACTTCTTCGACGACCTGGGCATCTACATGGGGCGCACCGACTGGAGCGACGAGGCGACTTACGTGGCGTTCAAGGCGGGGCCGCCGCTGGGGCAGCGGGCGACCGGGATCTTGCGGCGCGAGCACCGGGTCGACGTCGGATGCGCCCACGTCCATCCCGATAATGGCGCGGTCTGGCTCTATAGCGGAGGGCAGGGGCTCATCATCCCGCCCGGCTATGTCCATCTCAAGACCTCGAGTTTCGAGAACGTGCTGCTGGTTGACGGCAAGGGGCAGCTGGGCGAGTGCCTGATGGCTCTTTACGGCACGCCGTACCTCGACCAAGCCGCCGAACCGCGACTGCTGCGCACTGAGCTGACCGCTGCAAGCGACTATGTGCTGGGCGACCTGACGCCGGCATACCCGGCCGATCTCGGCTTGCGGCGGTGGCGGCGCGGCGTCTACTTCGTGCGCCCGGGGACCGTCGTGATCGTGGATGACCTGGCCACCCAAGCCCCGCGGCAACTCGAGCTGCAGTTCCACTGCGCCGCAGCAGGCGCCGTCGAGGTGGACCCTTCATCCGCGCGCTTCCGGGTGACGCGAGGCGGGGCGGGTCTTGCGGCGCAAGTGCTCTACCTGCCGCCTGAGGATGTGGCGCGTGTGAATGCTGGCGGCGGCACTCGGGCGCTGTCTTGTTCCGGGTTGGGGGTGTACCAGAAGGCCCTGCTCATACCGCCTCATATGCGCCACGGCGACCATAACGTCACCTTCGACCAGAAGGTGATCTACCTCGGCCCGCGCGGCGATGGCCCGTCGGCGGCTGAGATCGGTCGCTCCAATGGGGGCCTGGTGGTCACGGTGATGAGGCTCGGGAACGGCAACGTGGCCTTCCCGGCTGAGGTTGCGGCGAGCTACGAGCCGGGGCGTGTGCGTCTTGGGAATCTCCCTGCCGCGGCCCGTGAGATCGTGCTCGACTTGCCGAAGGAGTAGCGTGGGATACGCGAGACGGCGCTACGCCAGCATCTCCTTGACCTTCTCGCCGATGCGCCGCACCACCGCCTCGACGCCGCGCCGGCCGTATTCGGCGGTGGCGAATGTGCGCGGGTCGCGCCCGTTGACGCCGACGAGATCGGCGCGGTCCTCGCCCGCCGGCAAACGGCTCAAATCCACCAGGTCGGGCCGCAGTGCGAGCATCAGGGACGTCTCCCACGCCGCGGCGTGGTCGCCCGCGTCGGGGATTTCGTCGCGCACCAGCTCATAGCCCGTGCAGGCCCAGGCGCGGGACTTGCCGCCCTCGAGGCCGTAGATGTCAACCGCCGCGCGGGCGTGCCGCAGCAGCGGATAATGCCCGGCCATGAGTACGATCGCCCGAAAGCCGAGGCTCTCCATCTGGAAGAGGACATGCACGAGCAGCCGTATGTAGCGCTCGTGCTCCGCGAGCGTCGAGGCGTGCATGTAGCCAGGCGCGAAATTCCCCGGCGGCAGGCCCATCTTCTCGGCGATGCGCGGCGAGCTGGCTCCCCCCGTTTCCATCAAGTGGCTTTGGCGCGGCTCGCCAAAGAACAAGGCTGGCATCGCCAGCCCGCCGTGCGCCTCGGCGCACTTCATCGCGAGGGCATGGATCTTCACCGTGTCGAGGCCGACGCAGTTGTGCTCCCCGTGCCATTCCACTCCGCCAAGCGGCACGTACACCACCGGGCAGACGCTGCGCGCCTCGACGATCTCGTGCGGCAGCATTTCCTCGTAACGGACCTTACCAGCCATAGCCTGACTCCTTGTGCGCGCCGCGCGCGGCGGCGTCTACTCTGCGGCGATCCTCACCAGTATTTTGGTGAAGCTGCCCGGCGTGGCGCTCCATTCGGCGAACGCCTGCGGGGCCTGCTCGAAATCAGCGATGCGTGTGATCATCTGGCTGACGGGGCGCGCGCGCTCCTCGAGCATCGCGATGACGGAGCGGAACTCATCGAAAGCGTTACGAGAGCCCAAGATCTCGAGCTCCTTCTTAACGATCAGCGTAGTGTCGAGGTCAATGGCCTTGCTCGCATAGCCAATGAAGACGACGCGCCCGGCGCTCGCCGCGAGCTCGATCGCCATCGTCGTAGCCTCGGCTTGCCCCGCCGCCTCGATGACGACGGTCGGGCCGTCACCGGCGGTGATGGCGGCGACGCGCTGCGACACATCTTCGTTCACCGCGTCGATGACATGGCCCGCGCCCAGCCTGGATGCAGTGTCAAGCTTTCGTTGCTCCACATCGGCGCCGACGACCGTCGCGCCCTTGCTGGCAGACGCCGCGATCGCGCCCAGCCCCACCGCCCCGCACCCCAGGACCAGGACCGTGTCGGCGGCGGACACCCGGCCGATATTGGTGGCATGGTAACCAACGGCCAGGGGCTCGACAAGCGCGAGCTCCGCAAGCGAAAGGATGCCGCTGGGATAGACCTTCCGATGGTTGACCGCGATGCGCTCGGTGAGCGCGCCGTCGCGCTGCACGCCGAGTGTCTGGTTGAAGAGGCACGAATTCGTGCGTCCGATTCGACATGCTCTGCATGTGCCGCAGTGCGAGTAGGGCGAGAGGGTCACCCGGGCGCCGACTTGAATGTCGGCCGGCACGTCCTCTCCCGTTGCCGCAACCACGCCGCCGACTTCGTGGCCCAGGATGCGCGGACCGGCGACCAGGGACGAACGTCCGCGGTAAGCGTTGAGGTCGGTGCCGCATAGGCCCACATACTTGATCGCTATCAGCACCTCCTCAGGTCCGGCCTCCGGCCCGGGGATATCTACCAGGTCAAATGTGCCGGGGCTCAGCAGCGACAATGCTTTCATGAAGGCGCTCCGTAACTCCGCGGCGGAGTTATCAGCCGAGACATTATGCCGACAGCGCCGTCGCTTGGCAATATCGTCAACGGCGACAGTCGAGTTGGACGCGCACACGGCGAAGGGCTGCGTGCGGCCCGAACCGTCCCCGGCTAAGGCGAGATCATCACGCGGCCGAAGTGGAACACGGTCATATCGGTACGCTTCCTGGCGGCGCTGATGATGATGTGCGCAACAGCGTTGGTGCCATGACCCGCACGACGCCAGGATAACGGCTCAAAGCGCTTGCGCGGCACGATCTTACATGTTTCGTCACACGATACCCCTCATTCTTTACATGATTGTTGCCCAAATATCAAGAGTGGTAACATTCCGGTCAGATTCTAGGGCGGTGACCTCCACGGCTGGCGCTCGGCCGGACTGCGAATCCGTTGTATGTGCGGGTGCGCCTGGAGGTCCGCGCCGGCAGCTTAGCTACGCGCAAAGACGCTTGATAGGGGCCACAGCCGTGCGAATTGTTGGGCAACAGCAGAGGTACCGGAAGTACGCGGCCGCGAGAGAGCGCATCCGCGAGATGATAAAGGGACTGGATGCCGGCACTAGGCTTGCGTCGGAGAATGAGCTCGCAGCCATGCTGGAGGTGAGCCGGCCGACCGTGCGGAAGGCGCTTGACGAACTGGTCGAGGGGGGCGTCCTGAGGCGGCTGCCGCGGCGTGGCGTGTACACCGTTGACATGGGGTTGAAGCCCCTGAAGATCTGCTATCTGTATCGCGACGGACCGTGGATGATGGCGCCATTCGAGGCGGTTTTTCACCGCCAGATGCAGGCGGAGGTGTCGGCACGCGGGGGAGCGCTGATATCAGCCGCAGCGGACAGCGGAGACGCAATGCAGGCCGCGCTCAGCGAGGCAGACGGCGTGATCGTCAGATACCCGATCAACCCCGGCTTGCTGCCCATCTCCACGCCTGTAGTTGTACCGTTCTTCTCCAACTACCTGGTGCCCAATGCCACGTACGTCCTGGTGGACGACTACCTGGCCGGGGCCACCGCGTGCGGCTACCTGACCGGGCTAGGTCATCGTCGTCTGGCATACGTGGGCCACACGCATCAGGAGCACTTCCCGGAAGTCTGGCCCCAGCACCGCCACCAAGGGGTATGTGATGCCGTTGCGACGTTGGGGATCGCCGCGGCCCCATTCATCAATCGCAGCGGGGATGCGCTTGCGCCGGAGACGTTTGCGCCGCTGCTTGACCGAGGAGTGACTGCGTTCATCTGCTCCACGGACGAGACGGCGATGGCCGCGATATCATGCTTGCACCGGATTGGTGCGCCGGTTCCCGAGCAGGTCAGCGTCATCGGCTTCGACGACATTCCTGCCGCTGCGACCTTCGTTCCGCCGCTCACCACCATGCGCGATCCCGTCGAGCTCGTGGTGGCGACGGTGATCGAGGAACTGGCGCAGAGAATCCGGGACCCAGAGGGCAGCGTCGCGAGGAAGATCACACTGCCCATGGAGCTCGTGGAACGAGAATCGTGCGGCCCGGCTGCCGCGGAGGTCCTAGCCGCCGGTTGTGGAAGCGCGGCATCGCGGCAGGAGGGGATGGTGAGCGCGGGAGGATGATGCGGCCGATGGCCGAGGGTGGCCATCGCGCCGCCGACGGCACACCCGAAGAGTCGCAAGCGTGGGGCCGGAAAGGAGGTGCATGGCGAGAGGTCCGACGCCGAGCTTCTGCAACGCACACGGTTTTCGCATCGCTCAAAAGGAGGTAAGGAAAATGCGAGAGAGGCGTGGTTTCACGCTGATCGAGTTGTTGGTCGTGATTGCGATCATCGCGATCCTGGCAGCCATTCTCTTTCCCGTCTTCGCGCGTGCACGCGAGGCGGCACGGAAGGCGACCTGCCTGTCAAACCTGAAGCAGATCGGCCTGGCGGCGCTCATGTACGCCCAAGACTATGACGAGGTGCTGCCGGCATGCAATGCCGCCGCTGACTGCAGCGCGCACCCGATAGACCCCGCCAACCTCTGGGTCACCGAGTTCCGCCGGAGTGGGGGCGCAACCGTCGGGTCGGCGGACTACTGGCAGTTGGCGGACCTCTTGCTGCCGTACGTCAAGAGCCTGGACCTCTTCAACTGCCCCACCGCTGTTCGGCGCTACCCGGAGTACAAGATGCACCAGGTCGTGCTGACGTCGGGGCCGGCGATAGGCGTGGCGAAGTGCGGGCGCCTGGTCACCGATCCATATGATATCGAGAACGGCATGGGCTCCTATGCGTATTTCTGCGGCCACTTCGACACCTCCCTTGGCATTGGCAGCGCCTCGCTGACGAACGGAGATTACGGTGATGTGTGGGATGCCGCGGAGGCGATCTTCGGTTACGTCACGGCGAGCCAGTGGCAGAACCCCCAGGATTACTTCGCGTGCACCAATGCCGTAGGGCTGTTTGACAACCCCGTATGGAAGCCCATGGTGCGCTGCGCCGACTACAGCATCCATGAGGGATATTCCCACCGGTACGTGGTCGACCATACGCCTCCTCCTGAGTTGGGCGGCCTGATCCCGACGATCCCGGTTTCCGCGCCGGTGGCGTTTGCTGACGGCCATGTCAAGTACTTGCGGCTGGGGTTCTACGAAGCGATTGCGCTGATGGTGAGCCCGAACCAGATTCAGTAGCGCGTCGACGTCTGCTCGACAATCGATACGCGTCCCGATTGGCCGGGATGCTCGAGGACCAGCGGCCCGCCCGGACGGACACCGGGCGGGCCGCCCGTCTGTTGCCGGCCTCGAGAGCGGCCTGCGGCCGGCTGTCACGGCAGTGGAGGTGGCGCGCCGGGTGATCGAGAAACATCCGGGCGAGGCGACCATCGCCAGGACCGTGTCGGACATCGTTGACGCGACGCGTGAGGCGAGGACCGCGGTCAGCAAGAGCGTTGCAGACGATCATGAATGAGTGTGTCCACGTGGGTGCGGAGTGCGTCGTCTATTCGTTCTCCGCCGCGCATCGGCCCGCGGCCGAGATTGAGTCCGTCGCGACCATCGTCCTGGACACCAGGGAAGCCTACGACCACCGTTTGCGAACAGACGCGGATCTTCAGGGCGCCGCGCCTGAAGCGGCCGGGAACCTGCGCAATCCTGTGACCGGCCCCATATTCGTTCGAGGTGCATACCCCGGCGATGGCCTCGACGTCGCCATTGACAGCATCGAACTTGGGAGCAGCGGTCTGGTCGCGATCACCCCTGGGATCGGCGTGCTCGGCGACGCAGGGATTGTGCCTCACCTCGGGGTTTTCGATGTGCGCCCAGACGGACTGTGGTATCAAGGGCGACTGCGGTTCCCGCTGCGACCCAACGTAGGCACGATCGGTGTGGCGCCGCCGACCGGCTCCATCTCGACACTCGAGCTGGGGTCTCACGGCGGCAACCTGGACTGCAACGAGATCACGCACGGCACGACGCTGCACCTCCCGGTCCACGTTCCAGGGGCCCTGCTCGCGGCCGGCGACGTGCACGCAAGGATGGGTTTCGGCGAGGTTTGCCCCGGCGTCAACGTTGACGCGACCGTCGCCCTGACGGTTACGCGGGTTCCCGGGGCTGGGTGGCAGCGCCCATGGTTCGAGACGCCTTCTGAAGTCATGACACTGGGCGTCGCGCGCCGGCTCGAGGATGCCATTCGTGAGGCGACCGTGGCAATGGCGGATCTGTTACGGCGGCGCCTCGGTATATCGTTGACTCAAGCCGCGGTTCTCACCGGCGCTGGCTGTGATATTCGCTTGGGGCAGGCGTCCAAGTTCGGCGTCAATGTCTCTGCATATGCGGCTTTTCCCAAAGAGAGCCTGCTTGCACCGCCCGACCGACGACGTGGCTGAGTCGCCGTGAGTCCGGCGAGATGCGGGCGGGTGTGGTCGGCGGGGCTCTGAATCGGACGAGGTCGTGGCTGCGTTCAACGCGAGCGTATCGGAAGACGGGGCCCATCCTCGGACCCGCCCCCGCGGCGTAACCTGGCGGTCGCTGCTGGTCGCCGCGGTCTTGACCCCGGTCAACGCTTACTGGCTGATCCAGATGGAGGTCGTGCGGTATTCGGCGCATCCGACCACCATTTCGCTGCTCTTCAACGTCGTCTTCATCATCCTCGTCCTGACCGTCGCCAACCACGGCCTGCGGCGCTTCCTGCCGCGGGCAGCGCTCACGCAGGGGGAACTGCTCGTCGTCTACGCCATGCTCGCTCTGTCCTCAGTCATCGCGGGGCACGACGGCGTGCAGGTGCTCGCGGCGAGTATGGTCTGGCCAACCCGGTATGCCACCCCAGAGAATCGCTGGGACCGCCTTTTCGGCCAGCATTTGCGCCCGTGGCTGATGGTGATGGACCGGAGCGCGGTTAAGGGCTACTTCGAAGGCCACTCCACGCCGTATACTCGCGCGGTCCTGATGGCGTGGCTGACCCCGATCCTGTCGTGGACCGGCTTCATCGTCATCATGCTCTGGGTCATGTTGTGCATGAACTCCGTCCTGCGCCGGCAGTGGACTCAGCACGAGCGGCTCACGTATCCGCTGGCCCAGATACCCCTGGAGATCACGAATCCGCTCGGCAGTCTCTTTCGCAATCGGTTATTCTGGATCGGCTTCTCCCTCGCCGCGGGCGTGGATACGCTCAACAGTCTCTCCTTCCTCTTCCCGGCCCTGCCTCACATACGCATCGAGGAATTCGACCTGAGCCAGTTCGTCACCAGCCACCCCTGGAATGCCATCGGCTGGACGCCCATCTCCTTCTACCCGTTCGTCATCGGCATCGGGGTTCTGATCCCGCTCGACTTCGTGTTCTCGTGCTGGTTCTTCTACCTGTTCTGGAAGGGGCAACTCATCCTCGCGCGCGCGCTGGGCTGGGATCGCACCTCCGAATTGCCCTACATCAACAGCCAGTCCTTTGGCGCCTATATGGCATTCGCCGTCTTCTCGGTGTGGATCGGCCGCCGATATCTGAAGGATGTGCTCAACAAGGCGGTCGGGCGCTCGTCCGATCTCGACGATACGGAGGAGCCGCTGAGCTATCGCACCGCGATCGTGGGCGCCTTGGCCGGATTCGCGGCACTGGTCATCTTCAGTTACTACGCGGGGATGTCAGTCTGGGTCGGGGTCATGTTTTTCGCCATCTACTTTGCGCTGGCGGTCGCGGTGACCCGGATGCGCGCGGAGTTTGGCACGCCGGTGCACGACCTTCACTTTACTGGGCCGGACATCACCATGACCACGGTCGCGGGCCATCGCCTGTTCTCAGGATCGGACCTGACCGTGATGTCGCTCTACTTCTGGTTCAATCGCGCCTACCGCACCCACCCGATGCCGCACCAATTGGAGGGGATGTACATGACCGGGCGCGTGGGCGTGGCGCGGCGCGGTTTCTCGTGGGCGCTCATGCTCGCCGGCGCGTTGGGGACCCTGTGCGCCTTCTGGGCGCTGATTCACTTGAATTACTGGTACGGGGCCGAGGGCAAGACGCGGTCGTCGTTGACCTCCCGGGGTTGGATCCAACTGGCGTCGTGGATTGAGTCGCCGCAGAAGCCTAAGTGGGGGGCGACCATCGCGATCGGGGTCGGGTTCGCCTGCGCCTACCTGCTGGAGCTAGCACGAATTCGCTGGCCCGCCTGGCCCTTCCATCCCTTGGGATTCGCGGTCTCGAGCAGTTGGGAGATGAACCTGGTGTGGATGCCGCTGTTCTGCGCCTGGCTCATCAAGTCCGTCCTGCTGCGCTATGGCGGTCTCCGCTTGTTCCGCCAAGCCCTGCCGTTCTTCTTCGGCCTCATCCTGGGCCAGTTCGTGGTCGGCAGCATCCTCAATATCGTGAGCATCGCCCTGGGCCTCCCCAGCTACATGTTCTGGCAGTAGCGCGAATCACCAACTCGATAGCCCGCTCGTCTCTTTCGTCATGTGCGGAAATCCCGCCTCCGCCGCGCCAGCAACTCGTCCGGCCCGCCCCGAAAGAGATAGAGTCTGCCGGTCGCCTCGCGCCCATCGTCGCGCGCCCCTCCACAGCCCATCGGTAGGCGCCGCCGGCTATTCTTTCGTCACGGGGCCCATCTTGACCCAATCGTCCAAAGCTGACAGGGCCGGCGCGGGCGCCTTCGCATCGGTTGAAAGCAGAACTGCGATCCGCATGGCGCCGGTTGCGCCCGGCCGGCGGATCACGATCTTGGTCACCCCCTCGTTGCGCGCCTGGGGCGGGCCCGGGTCGGCGGAGGCGACCGAGAATCGAGCGTCATCGGGTGCAAGGATGCGCGCGATGAGCGACTTGCCTCCCCGAGTAAGGACTGCCTGCGCGCCGTCAAGCGACACCGCGGCCTTGGTGTGCAGCGCCCAAGTCAGGTCAATCGGCGCTGTGGCCTCGATCTCATCCTGGACGAGGACGTCCCGCCTGCGAAGCAGCGCGACGCCGCGCCAACACCGCTTGACGGCGGGGTAGGCGGCAGAAAGGTCGGCGACGGCAAAGGCGCGCTCGGGGGTCGAATCAAAGGCGATGATCGGCGCCTCACAGGGCAGCGCCTGGTTTTCGCCGCGGATGGTCAGCGTGTTGTGCCCCTCGGTGCGGGTGCGGTAATAGGTCCAGCGTTTGCCGCCGGGCTTGGCGTCGAAGTAACCGGGCAGGTCATAGTTGTCAGGGCCCAGGTCGCTGATCCACCGTTGGCCCGCCGCATCGAGGACGAAGCTGCCGAGATCGAGATGGCCATGGTTGACGGGACTGTGGCCGTTCTTGAAGCCAACAAAGACCGCGTTCGGATCATCCCAAGCGCTGCGGAAGAAGGCGACATTGACGCGCCGGAACCACTTGTCCAGAGGCAGGTCGCGCGGACTTGCGCCCTCCGGCGAGTACCACAACAGAGCCCAGGCATCGGGACCCATGGGGATCTGGCGCTCATACCAGGCATACAGCGGCTTGTGGTAACGGCGCGCAAGCCAGAACATCTGACCAGCCCGCCGTACGCCCTCGCTGCCGTCGGCGAAGTTGAAGTCAACGTAGGCCGGGCCAGCGCAGTAAACGCGGAAATCGCCGGTGCGATCCAATCCGGGGCTGTCGGAAAGCCCGAGGTCGGTGCCCAGGGCCGATTCCAGCGCCGCTATGAAGCAAACCGTGTACTCGGTGGCGTAACGCCAATAGCCGGGTCCCTCGTCCCACGCGCCGTCTGGTTGAAAGCCGTCCAGCGACGTGGGGATGGACTTGCGCGCGTAGTTGATGACGGATGCGGCCAGATCGGGCTCCTCGTCGGCGATGGCGAGGGCGCCGACGGCAAGGCCACTGTTGCAGACTTGGTTCCAGTTGTGGGTGTAGCGGACCCAGCCCGCCTGCATGTCGTACAGCTCGAGGCCGGGCATGAGACCCTTGTCAACAATTGCTTGCTTGATCAGCGCACGCTGCTGCGGAGTCAGCAGCGCGTAGAGCCAGTCGTAACCGATGGCGGCGGCGTTGGTCATCTCGGCGGTGTCGAGAAAGTGTATCGGGTTCCAATCAGGGAAGCTGCAGACCGCGGTCAGCTCAGCTATCGCGCGGTCGGCGCAGGCGCGATCGTTATCGAGCCTGTAGATCAGGCCGAGCGTGGCGATGCGCCGCAGGGCTTCGCGGCTGACCTCGAGCATGTTCGATCCTTCGTGGTGGAACGCCAGAGGCGGCCGACCGAGCAGTTCGTTCGCGCGGTCGCGCAGGTATGCATGCCACTCGCCGGCTTTCGGGTCGGAGACGACGAGGGCGCGCAGGCGTTGGGCATCGCTGTCGAGCGCGAACAGACGGGGATGGCCGGGGCGAAGGGTCTGCAGAGGCGTATCGCTCGCAGCGGCGGCCGACGGGATGACCAGCGTCAGGAGCATCATAATGAGCCAAAGGCTCCGGCACGTCATGAGGTCGACCTCGCCGCTGTGATCACATGTGGAGATTCGATGCCAGCTGACGAAATCCCTATCCCAGAGCCGCGCGCGGAGAATGTGGGAAGGGGACGCGCATCCGTCTGGGATAGCAGCATAGCGTTTCGATACCATTTCGATCCGCTCCGCCGTCGAGATGCGGTTTGCGTGGATTCATTAGGATTCCGCCCCACGCGGTCGAAGCGGTAGGGGGACGGAGGGTGGGCTGTGGCACCGCTTGTGGGCGTCAAGCGTCAATGAGACCGCTTCGGGATAGCCGAGGCGACGTGAGATCCGCCCGTCCGAACGCCGACCTGAGCGCCTGCGCGCACACGCCCTTTCGCATTCGACAGTGGTCGCGGGTCCGTCCGAGGCGGTCTCAATCATGCTCAACAATCACAGGGGGTTTCATCGAAGGTTAACAAGCGCACCAACCACCGCCGGCCGCATCAGGGGATTGGCAACCAGATACCGGGGCGCTTGGCGACGGGAAGCGTCCCCGTGTTGCCCGCTCCCCTGACCGCGCAGCGACTCGCCGTCGCTCGCGAGCAGTTCCTCGGCGGCCTGCTCAACTCATACTCCCGCAAAGCCGCAGGAGATGGCCGCCACTGTGACGCTGATGGTACCCGAGCCGGATTCCCACGCGTGGTCAGAACGTGCGCGACGCCATTTTTCGGGGGGACAGGTAGCCGCGCCAACTTTCCGATCCGACATGCACGTAGGCTCTCAATAACCGCGTATATGTCTTCACACACGGAACCGGGTTGCGTAAGCGGCGGGTCAATCAGGCGTCAGTCCGTGATCTTCGCGATGGCCTCGAGCCGTTGCTGCTCCGACCCCAGTCCACGGATCCTGGCGAATTCCTCCCTCAACCGGGGGGCACGGGTCAAGGGCTTGTCGATTTGGTCCAGATTCGCGCCTCGGTCGACCGCGATCGCCTGGTAACGCTCGACGCTGAGCTGCATGCGGATGCTCTGGAACAGGGCCTCGGCCATCTCAAAGACCCGCGCCCGCAAGTTGATCGCGACGGGGTCGGCCGACGCCTGATCCAGGGTCGCCTCGGCCTTGTCCAGCGCCGCCACGGCGCCCACCTGCGAAGCGGTCTTCAGGTCTTCCAGCGCGCGCCGTACAAGGTCGGTCTCGCGGATCAGCCGACGCTGAATGTAGGCGTCGTAATACGCGCGGTAGAGCCCCTGCTGAAAGCGCCAGTTGAGCCGGTCCTGAGGCGTGGCCTCCCGTTCCATTGCCTGGAGAATCCCCAGCGTCTTTTCCACCGCCTGATTCTGGAGCAGCGGGCCTTGCCAGTCTTCTTCGAGCCCAAACAGGCCCTGAGCAAACCTCTCCTCAAAGCGCGGACTGATGAAGTACCGGCTGTATTCTTTCAGGATCTCGGAGACGTGCACGGCGGGATCCCAGCCGAGGCAGCTCCAGACAACCTTGTTGACGTCGTCGTTGCAGCCTTCGCTGTAGGTGATGTATCCATAGGAGTACGGCTGGAGATCCTCGAAAATCGTCGCGTGGGCCATGGGGCGCGGATTGATGGGTTCCCTGCCTTCGGTGGCGCGATAGGCCGGATCCCAACCGATCACCGGGTACTGGCAGCTCATGGAGTGCGTGATATCCGGATAGCGGCGGATGGGGTAGCGGGCCGGCACCGCTTTCCTCAGCTCGGGCAGGCTCATTTCGACCTGCGGCCCGAAGACCACACCATCGAGCCACTTGGGCCGCTGCCTCTGAAGAATATCGATGAACATCTTCAGCCAGCCGTCACGGTTTCTTCCCGGGTAATCGAACCCCTGAGGCGAAACCCAAATCTGAGCCTTGGGATGATACCGGTTGAGGACCCGCTTGGTCTTCTCCATGAAGGCTAAGAGGATATCCGGGCGGGTGTTGCCGGGATCGCCGCCGGGGACAAACACGGCGTCCACGCGTGGTAGTTTCCTAAAGACTTCCTCGCGCTCCTTGAGGGCGGTCTGCACCGTTGCCGCGTCCGTGTAGTCCCTGTCAATCGCCGGATACCAGATCCACACGTCGAGGCCGTACTGATCGGCCAAGCGGGACATCAGGATCATCATTTCCATCTGCGGCTTGGGGAAAAGCGGGCTGTCGTCGGCGTCGTCGCTGCGGGGCGGGATCAGTTCGATCGCGTTCATACCGAACACGACCATATCCCGATAGTATTGCTCCCACATCGCGAGCGTCCAGGCGTCGTACGTATTCGTCTTGGGGCGGTAACCGAACTGGTGGCCGCGCAGCGGGATCTGCGGCGCCGTCGCCAGCTTGACGCCGCCATCGAGCGCGAGCTTGTCACGGTCCATCTCGAGCAGGCGCAACAGACGTCCGGCGCCGAACAAGGCGCCCCGGTTGTCGTAACCCGCCACGCAGATCGTCGCGCCTCGGCGCCGGCCGCGGTCAACCCACAAGGCGTAGCCGTCGGCTTTCTGCGGGACCTTCAGTCCCGAGGGCGGGTTGAGGCCTTTCTTGGCAAGGTCGCGCGCAGTGCCGATCGCGATCACGGGCAGTTCGCCGCCGGGAATCGCCGCAGTGATTTCCGGCGTGATCCGGGTCCGCTTCTCGACTTCGTCGACGACCATCGCTGCCGCCTTGGCGGCAACCGTGCCCGGCGAGACGGCGACCACAACCGCCCGCGAAAGATCGATCTCCGCGGCGCTCGACGCGGGCACCGCAAGCATCAGGATCAGAACCAGGGCCAGGCTGCAACCGGCGGCGTGACACATGGCACGGACTCCTTGTCCTCCTGCGCACTCCGGTGAAAGTGATCATGCATCCGAAAGAAAGTGATCACTCGTTCCGGTTGAAAACGATCACTTGGTTCGAGCCGGAGCGAAGCGACGCGGGATCGCTCATTATGCATCGGTTTTGGAGGTATCCTGCAAGGGCTTATTATGTTTGTGCATGGAATCTCCTTTCAGGGTGACGGTGTGCATGTCAAGGGCGGATGAGACCCCCTGTCGCGGTTGGTGGCTGTACGAATTGAGGACCGGAGAAACAGTCTTGGCGAAGTGAGAGGAGGCGCGGAGCCGGGATGCTGCAGAATGGGACTGTTGCGCCGCAGACATGAGGGCGACATCGCAGCGCAGGCGGATGAGCGGCTACCGCACCGCACGCGGATGAATGGTTATCGGCTCCCGAAACGAACGAGCGCCCATGACACTGTGAACGACGGAGTGCGCTCGTGCTTCGGGCGGCTGGCTTCGTCCCCAGCGCTGCCGGAGAGGTCCGATCGCTGCGTGACAAGGGCCGCGTAGTCCAAATCGGTCCCTGACTGCTCCTCACCCGCCGCCCGCCGCAGTCGCACCGGCACGCGCAGGCGCGTTCTCCGGGCCCCTCAACCGCCAGCGCTCCCACCGCTCAAGCGCGATCTGCGATCCAGCGCTTCGTATCAACAGGAAAGACTCGATGCTGCGCAGAACGTCAGACGAGTTTCTGGACAACACGGGGTTCTCAGGTGACAGCTGTTCATCCCCGGGGAGCGGGTCGCGATATCGGACCGAACGCGACGCTGATTTTCGAGGTCGAGCTTCTCGCCGTCAAGTGATGGCTGGGGGCCGGGGTGCTGCCCGGAATGGAATCGTTGATGGATCAGGGCGCCGTGCGAGATGGCGCTCGGGAATCGCTCACCGAGGCAGAGGAATCTGCGTGAACACCTTGCGATCTCTTAGCTTGCGCACCCAGGTCTGCGCGGTTATCGGCAACCCGATTGGGCACAGCCTGTCGCCGGCGATCCACAATGCCGCCTTTGATGCCCTGGGCCTGGACTTCATCTACGTGGCGTGCAAAGTCGAGGACGTGCAAGGCGCGCTCGCCGGCGTCCGGGCCCTGGACAATTTTCGTGGCCTGAGCGTGACCATCCCCCACAAGGTTGAGGCCATGAAGTACGTGGATGAGGTGGCGGAGGTGGACCGCTCCATCGGCGCCATCAATACCGTCATCCATGAGGGCGACAAGCTGATCGGACTGGGCACGGACGGGCCCGGCGCGTTGAAGGCGCTGGCGGATGCCGGCGTTGAGGTGGACGGCCGGAACGTCCTGATGCTGGGCGCGGGCGGCGCGGCGCGGGCGCTAGCCTTCACGCTGGCGCGTGGAACCCGGCTGCGCCAACTGGCGATTCTCGACGTCAACGAGACGATGCTTGGGCAGTTGACGGCCGATCTCACGAGCGGCACGAAGGCTGCCATCCGGACTGAGCCGCTGACCGGGGAATCGCTCAAGGCGGCGATGGGGAACGCAAATGTGATCGTCCACTGCACGCCGGTCGGCATGCATCCCAACGAAGACGCCTCTCTGATTCCCGCCGAGCTGCTCCGGCCCGAACAGACCGTCTTCGATATCGTCTATACCCCCCTGGAGACGAAGCTGCTGGCCGCGGCCCGGTCGCGCGGCTGCACGGTCGTCCCTGGGGTCGAGATGTTCATCAACCAGGCGGTGCTGCAATTCGAGCGTTTCACCGGCGTTGACGCGCCGGTCGAAGTGATGCGCCGAGTTGTCATGGAGCATTTGCAGGCGTGAACATTGTACTGATCGGCTATCGCGGCACCGGGAAAAGCGCGGTCGGGGCGCTCGTCGCGGAGCGCCTCCAGATGCGATATGTGGGGATGGATCAGAGCATCGTTGACCAGGCCGGCATGTCCATTCCCGAGATCGTGGAGAAGCATGGCTGGCCGGCCTTTCGCGACCTGGAGTCGGCGGCGGCGCGGGAATTGGCCGGCCTCGACCACACCGTC
>Ga0315282_10006164_pt1 | contig 20160 bp, 18 predicted proteins | sample YL17G07_20_MG_FD_203693 | JGI IMG/M metagenome (GOLD analysis project Ga0315282, IMG submission 203693) | Sediment microbial communities from Yellowstone Lake, YNP, Wyoming, USA - YL17G07_20 | ecosystem: Environmental > Aquatic > Freshwater > Lake > Sediment | place: USA: Wyoming | collected... | reverse complement strand
CAATTGGAAATTCAAAATCGGCAATTTACTTGTCCGCTTCTCCCATCACCGGGTCCAGGCTTCCGATGATTGCGACAACGTCTGAGACCATCCGACCCTTGAGGAAAATCGGGAGGGCCTGGAGGTTGACCATTGAGGGTACCCGGATCTTTAACCGCCAGGGATTTCCCGAGCCATCGCTGATAATGTAGAATCCTAACTCCCCCTTCGGTGACTCGATGGGACGATAGATCTCACCGATTGGAGGGTTGATTCCGAAATTGATCACCATGAAGTCTTGAATCAACTCCTCCATCTTCGTGTAGACACGCTGTTTCTGCGCGAGAACCTGTCTTGGCTCGTGGGCTTTGATCGGGCCGCTCGGAATCTTCTCAAGCACTTGACGTACAATCTTCGCACTCTCCCTCATCTCCTCGTTTCGGACGTAGTACCTCGCAAGACTGTCTCCTCCTTCAAACACCGGGATCCGAAAATCAAGCTGATCGTAAATGAGATATGGATCGGCACGTCGAATATCATACTCCACTCCGCACGCGCGCAGCGACGGGCCAGTTAACCCAATGTCGATGGCCTGCTCACGAGAAATGACACCAACACCATCTGTCCGCCCAATAAAAATCCGGTTTTTGTTGAGGAGATTCTCGCACTCTTCCAATTTCTCGGGAAACTGCTCAATGAAATCTTTGATCATCGCGGCGCATTCGTCCGTCATGTCCTGTGAAACGCCACCAATGCGAGTGTAGCTTGTCGTGAACCGCGCGCCCGTGAGAACATCAAAAATGTCGTACAGCTTCTCGCGTTCTCGGAACGTCCAGAGCAGAATCGTCAGCGCTCCGACATCCATCGCCATGCTTCCCAGCCAGACAAGGTGTGACGAGATTCTCGCAAGCTCACAACACACAACACGGATGTACTTCGCCCGCCCAGGAATCTCAAGGCCGACGAGCTTCTCTACCGCTTGAACATAGCCGACATTGTTCGATAGGGGCGCGAGATAATCCAGCCGGTCTGTGTGGGTGATGAACTCGTGGTAGGTGCAATTCTCCGCGAGCTTCTCATAACCACGATGGAGGTAACCGAGTTCAGGCACGGAATTGACAATTGTCTCGCCGTCCAGCCGGAGCAAAATCCTGAGAACGCCATGAGTCGCGGGATGCTGCGGACCCATATTCAACACCATGTCACTCTCCAGCGGGTCCTCCACCAGGACGCTTGTGTCCTGATCTTCGAGGGCCTTCAGGATTTTGCTTTTTTGGATTTCGTCAGGCTGCATTGGACCCGTGTCCCCAGCTACTGGGAGTGATTTAAGGATCAATCAGGTTGCGACTATTTCTTGGGAAGTGAGAGAGAGCCTGGAATGCCCATCAATGGGAAATCCTTGCGGAGAGGGAAGTGCTCAAACTCATCCGGCATATACAAACGGCGAAGGTCTGGATGCCCTTCAAAGATTATCCCAAACATATCATACGCTTCGCGTTCGTGCCAGTTTGCGGTCGACCACACAGTGCTCACCGTTGGGACTCTCAGATCCCCCTCGTCCACGACGACTTTCAACCGAAGACGATGTTTGTTGTTCAAAGAGAAAAGATGGTAGACAACTTGGAACCGATCGGTCGGAGTGTACATGTCAACGCCGCACAGGTCTTCAAGGAGATCGAACCCGAGCTCATCATCATGTTTCAGGAAATCACAGACACGAACAATATCGTCTTTCTTGAGAAGAACGGAAAGCTCGCCGCGGAACTCATTGGTAGAAAGGATAGAGTCTTTGAATTGCGCACGAAGTATCTCGAGGACTCGATCGTTCATGATGCCACTCATTCGATTGTCACCGGCTCCCTTTCGCCGACTTTAGTGCCTTGCTGGACTTTTTCTTGAAGCGCCATCAGACCCTTCAGCAGATTATCAGGCCGCGGCGGACACCCTGCGACATACACATCAACCGGGACGAACAGGTCGATCCCCTGCACGACTGGGTATGACCGATACATCCCTCCTGAGGAGGCGCAAGCACCCATGGCGATTACCCATTTCGGATCTGGCATTTGATCATAGATTTTCCTCACGACCTTGGCCATCTTGTATGTCACCGTTCCTGCGACAATCATCACGTCTGATTGCCGGGGAGAGAAGCGCATGACTTCTGAACCGAAGCGTGCAATGTCGTGACGGGGATCACCCGTCGACATCAGCTCGATTGCGCAGCAAGAGATCCCCATGGGCATGGGCCACAGGGAATTCTTGCGGCACCAATTGATCACGGCCTGCAGTTTTGTCGTCATGAATCCTTCGGATGACAGAGACCCTAATCCCATCGAAGCGCTCCTTTCCGCACAACATAAAAGTACCCGAGGAAAAGCACTGCTACAAAAATGAACATCTCGATGTAGGCGAAGATTCCTAGCTTCCTGAAGACCACAGCCCAGGAATAGAGAAAGACCACTTCGATGTCGAAAATGATGAAAAGCATTGCGACAAGGTAGAACTTCACAGAAAACCGCTCCCGCGCAGTCCTGACCGGCTCCATCCCGCTCTCATACGTCGACAGTTTTTCCTCGGTCGGATGTCTAGGGCCAAACCATTCAGACGCCTTCGACATCACCAAACCGAAAGCGACTGCAAAGACAAGCATCAGAATGATCGGGATATAGCTTTCAATCATGATTCGCTGACTGCGTCATGGCAGTAGACGGGGTGCACCGTGCAAAACAGTAGCAATCTATCAAAAAACGCTGGAAAAGTCAACCGACGAATCTCGACAAGGATTACGCCACGGATCGTCGTTCGAAGATTCGGGCCATCTGCCCGTAGAGCATCGGGAGGACCACAAGGACAATCGGTGTTGAGATAATGAGTCCACCAATCAGCACTATTGCCATCGGCTGCTGAATCTCAGCGCCAGCACCAATGCCTAACGCCAAGGGCAGAACTCCCAGCGAGGCGGCGAATGCAGTCATCAGTACCGGCCGCATACGGGTCTTTCCAGCAACAACGAGCGCTTCAGCTAGTGGCATCCCCTCCTTTCTCAAATCATTGATGTACTCTACAAGGATCACTCCCTTTTGCACGGTTAAGCCAAAGTGAGCAACGAAACCGATGAGCGACGACACATTAAACGTCGTAACCGTGACGAACATCGCCCACACCCCGCCCATCAGTGCAAGCGGTATGGTGAAGATGATCAATACTGCCTGCCATGCAGAATTGAATGCAGCGAGGAGCAGCATGAAGACAACAAGGAGCGAAATGATGATCATGGTAAGAATCTGCCGATTGAGCTCCTGCTGGCGCTCGTATTTTCCACCAAAGGACACGGTGGAACCCGGCGGCAAATTCATTTCACCAAGCTTGGAACGAATCCGAGAAACAACGCTTTGAATATCGCCGCCAGAAATATTGCACGTCAGTTGGATACGGCGCCGGAGATTCTCTCGTTTGATAAGCATGGGACCCGTGTCTTCCCAAATCTGTGCAACTTGAGAGAGTTTGACCTTTGCACCACTTGGAGTATCAATCAGTATTGAGCCAACTTTCGCCGGATCGTTTCGGAATCGCTCCTGAAGTCGAACGAAGACTTTGAATTCTTTCACATCGCGAAGTACGGTCGTCGCTGTCCTACCTTGCATCGCAGTTTCCACGACACTGCCGATCATTTCTGGACTCAATCCATAACGCCCCGCTTGATTGCGATCGATGAGAATGTTGAGAAGGGGGAGTCCTGACGTCTGTTCCATGAACAGATCGGTCACGCCCGGAATTTTCTCCATGATTTCTTTCATTTGATTTGCCTTCTGTGCCAGGATGTCGTAGTCCGGTCCAAAGATCTTCACTGCGAGTTGTCCGGTTGTGCCGGAAATGCTTTCTTCGATGCGGTCGTTCAGTGGCGTCTGAAAAGTAACCACAGCGCCCGGGAAACCGGCAGTCTTCTCTCGGATCCATTTTTCGATTTCTTGAATAGACTTTGTCCGCCTCCTTCGGTCCACGAGTTCGATGTAATTCTCAGAGAAGCCAATCATGCCTTCCGTCATCTCGCTCCCTTCCGGCCGTCCGACAGTCGCGATGATATCTCTCACATCGGGCGCATCTTTGGCGACGGAAAGAATCTGGTTCGTGACTTTTGAGGATTCATCGAGGCTCGTCCCTGGAGGCATCCAGATTTTGAGGAGTATAGCATTCTCGTCAAACGGCGGGAGCAATTCAGTCCCGATGAATGGGATAAGTCCAAGCGTCAGCGCCAGAATCGCTGTTACAAGGAGGACAGTCCGAAGCGGATTCCTCAGCGATCGATTCAGCACAGGCTCGTAGAGGTGGAGGAATTTCCTTGTCAGCCAGCTCTCCCGCTTACCCTCATTGCGATCCGCCGAAGGCGGAGAAGCAATCTGATTATTCTTGGCCGTGCCCGATTGCTTCGTCGTCCCGTTGTTGACGGGACTCCTCGCAATGACATTGCCTCTTCCAAGCAGAGTGTAACAAACCAGCGGAGTCAAAGTAAGTGAAAGACCGAACCCGACAAGCATCGAGACAATAATAGTGAACGCAAACGGCAAGAACAATTTCCCCTCAAAGCCGGTGAGAAACATCAACGGAGCAAACACTGCGATGATGATTGCGGTGGAGTAAGCAACGGGACGGCGAACTTCGACTGCGCCCCGCAGCGTGGCAAAAAATGAATCATCGGGATGCAGACGAATCCAGCGGAAAATATTCTCCGTGTCGACAATGGCAGCGTCGATCATAATTCCTAAGCCGACGGCAATTCCGCCCAGCGACATGACGTTGAGCGTCACGTGGAAGATTTCCATGAAGATGAAGGTAATCATCACCGAAATCGGCAACGTGACAGCGATGATAAATGTTGTACGAAGATTTGCAAGGAAGAGAATCACCACCACAAGCACTGCCAGACCACCGATAAGAAGCGCTTCCCGGAGATTCTGGATCGAGACGGTGATGAGTTCTTCCTGGTTGAAGAAAGGCCGGAGTTCGACAGACGATGGGAGAAATTGTCTGATCTCGTCAATGGCTTTCATAAGTCCATCGATGACGGGCTGAGTGTCTGTGCCGTATTGCTTCGTTGCAACAGACATGACGGCTTCCTTGCCATCCATGTAGACGATGCCCCGCCTGAACTGTGGGCCTTCTTTGAGAGCAGCAACATCTCTGAGGTAGATTGGCACTCCATTGCGTGTGGTGATTACAACTTGAGATAAATCCTTGATGGTGTAGAGCCTTCCGAGCCCCCGGACAGAGAACTCGATTGGTCCTTGAGGAATGACTCCGCCAGAGAAATTCAAGTTGTTGGCGTGGAGGGCTTCTGTGATTTCATTGAGACCAATGTTGTAGTAGCGGAGTTTGTCCAGGTCGACGAGGACTTGCAACTGGCGAACCTCTCCGCCAACATTGTTGATGCGCGAGACACCCGGAACGCCTTGCAACCGGAGCCGAACATCATAGTCAGCCAGCTCGCGCAAATCCATGAGAGAGAGACTGTCGCTCTTCAAGTAGTATTGGATCACTTCTCCCAGCCGAGACGCAGCGTTAGAAAGAAATGGTGGATTTGTCCCGGCGGGAAGCTTCGGGATCACATCGGCAAGGCTTTGCGCAATGAGCTGGCGGGCAAGGTAGTAGTCCGTTCCCCATTTGAACGTAATGGTGACAATTGATAGGCCGCTCGTTGATGAGGAACGTATATTCAAAACGTTGGGGAGACTCTGGAGATTGTTTTCTATCGGCCGGGTGATAAGATTCTCGACCTCCTGTGGAGCAAGACCCAGTTTCTCCGTCATCACAGAAACGATTGGAGAACTGAGGTCGGGTAAGAACTCCTTTGGCGATGTTCCCAGCGCAGCGATGCCAAGCAGCACCAGCACCAGGACTGAGAGGACGACGATGAGCCGATGTTTGAGTGAGAATTCAATTATGCCTTGCAGCATTATTCGTGTTCCTCCCCTTCCTCTCCACCTTTCGAGGTAAAGGTTTTGTTCTTGAGTTCGTATGCCCCTTTGCTAACAACGACATCACCTGCTTTGAGTCCACCTAATATTTCTGCCAGTCCGTTCCTCCGAATGCCAACTTCAACTGATCGCTTTTCAAATCGCTCACCTTCCTTGACGAAAACAGTATGATGGGCTTCTTCATGCAACAGCGCGGATTCGGGGACAACATATGCTTCTTTTTTTCTCATAAGAATTCGTGCCGTCGCAAAGGAATTCGCTTTCAGAATACCTTTCGGGTTGGAAATTTCTGCCCGTGCTTCAATTGTCCTTGTTCCAGGATCAACGGAGGGAAAAAGGATGAAGAGTCTGCCTCTGGCGATCATTCCGTCACTTTCGAACTCAACCGCCTGGCCGACTCTCACTCTGCTCTGTTCATCTGGATAGAGGCGGATCACACCATGCAATGTTGAGTAATCGATTATATCGATCATTTCTTTCGCGCTCTCAATCCATTCGCCCGCATTCACAGCACGCATTGTCACCACTCCACTCAAGGGAGAGCGCACCTCAAAGCGCTGTCCGAGACTCTGAGGATTTTCGATGACAGCTATGACGGCTCCCTTCTCAACGGCACTCCCGAGATTGACACTCAAACTCGTGATTCGCCCACTCATCGGAGCGTTAATTGATGCGACGTTATTCGGGCTTGGTACGATTTCCGCAGGCACCTCAAGTACATCCTCTATCATCTGACGCGCAACGACCGCCGTTTCTAGTCCAATGAGTCCCTGCGTTTCCTCTGCGAGGGTAAAATTGCTGGGATTCAGAGTATCACCCTGAGCTTTCCTCCTTTCTTCGCCCGAGATTTTCCCAACGCGCTTCTCCCAGCCCTCACGTTGGCGTTCAGTGCACGCGAGAAGCGCAAGACTTAGAACGATTGTACTGAGTATCTCCTTACTCATTGTTGACCTCCATAAATTGGAATGCCAGTGGACGTTTGCAAATCAATTTCAGCATGGCGGAGCGCCCGTAGACTGTTGAGATATTCCAGCCTTGCATCAAGATAGGTCCGTTGTGCATCGATTAAATCGAGGAAGCGAAATCCGCTAGTCTCAAACGCCTTCTTAGACATCTCTGCAGCTTCCTTTGCTTCACGAAGGAGCGTGTCCTCAAAGAGCTTGGCCGCTTGTGTTGCCGCTTGATATGCCTGAAATGCCGAAGTCACTTGCTTCGAAATATTGGTACGTATATTCTCAAGGCTATACTCAACACTTTTCTGTTGGAACTGCGCCTCTGATTTCGCGCCCTCCTTTGTATCCCAAATTGCTAACGGAATGCTTATGCTCAAGGTTGCTGCGCGTTCAAGGTCTTCGATACCTCCTGAGAGCCCCAGGTTGAAATTTGGTTTTGAAGAAAGTTCAGCCAACTGGACCGTATATTGCGCCTCCTTGAGTCTGTGCTGCTCCAAAAGCAAGGAAGGGTGACTCTGATAAGCAGTGGAAAGTAATGAGTCGAGACCCTGCGGAGCCTGAACAACCGAAAGCGTGAGGTCGCCTTTCAAAGCGAGAGGTTGGGTGAAAGCTATCTTAAGAAGAATTCTTAACTTGTTTTCAGTCGTCAGAAATTCTTGTTCGGCTGAGTTGAGTAAGCGTTTCGCATGAGCAATTTCCACCTGCCCCTTCACGACGTCGAGCTTACTTCCAAACCCCTGGTTGAATTTGTACGAGGCTGCCTCTAAAAATTTCTCATTGATGTTTACGTTTTCCTGGAGCAGTTCCACATTCCGCTGTGCCCAGAGAAGGTCGTAGAAAAGTCCAGTAACTTCTCGTTCGAGCTGGAGCATCCCGAACCTGAATTCGTTCCTTGCAACCTCCACTTCCTCTGCGGCTGCGTTGGTCCGAGCGCTGCGCTTTCCCGGGAACTCCAATTCCTGGCCAAGTTTGAAGAGCTGCGTTCGATTTCCAAGACTTCCACCAATGCTCGGGTTCAGAGCGACATCGGCTTGCTGGACAGCTCCCTCTCTTGATTTTACAAGGTTGTCAAGGCTCTGCAATTCTGGATTGACCTTCAGAGCAATCCGCATTATCTCTTCCAGCGTTAAGCTCTGAGCAAGCACGTCACTCACCAAAAAAGAAAGCCAAACGGCAACTGGAAAAATGAAGAAGGTGAGTCTTTTCATAGGGCACCTCTCGTAGTAAAAAAGACCTACTATTCGATCAGATGAGAACAGGGAAAAACTACCTAAGTGAAAGGAAAATAGAGTTGCTAAATCAAAAAAGACGAGGATTGGAGGAAGAGAGGTATAGAGTAAGATGAAATTGATTCGTTTACAAAATGGTTTCCGGGACTCGAGTGAGAGAAAACCTTCGTACCCAAGGGGACAGAAAGACCGAGAGAGAGAAAGTGGTGAAGCGGCGTTACAAGAGAATTCCGGGTTGATACGTCCTTCACAGCGGGTTCGCAACAAAGAAACGCGTGATTCTCAACCGCATAATTCTCGCAGCACTCTTCGACAAAGAGCTCGCCAGTTGAAATGACAAAAGCCGTGAGAAGAAAAAGGATAAGATATTTGGGAAATGAATTGATCATAATCGAATTTGCCCTCAATGAAGATAACCAACGAGATCGCAAGAATCAAGGGGAAAAGGGTAGCGCCAAGAACAAGAAAAGCACCTGGACCTCTTTCCCGATGCTTTTCCGCCTGGTTAGACGTATCTCATCCTACTCGTACCGAAGAGCATCTATGGGATTAAGAAGCGACGCCTTTCTTGCTGGATAGAATCCGAAGAACACACCGATGGCAACTGCAAAGAACGAGGAGAGTCCAATTGAGAAACCTGAAACGAGCACGGGCCAGCCTGCTGTAGAGGAAATGAGGTGGGAACTTCCAACGCCCAACCCGATGCCAAGAAGACCTCCAAAGAGACTCAGCACAGTTGCCTCGATAAGAAATTGGAACAGAATATCTTTGCTCCGCGCACCAATGGACATCCGAATTCCAATCTCTCGCGTCCGCTCCGTGACGGAGACAAGCATGATGTTCATAATGCCGATACCACCTACGATCAGAGAGACCGAAGCAATGGCTGCTAGAAGAACCGTCAAGGTCTTCGAAGTTGCCTCAGCGGTGCTTGCGATATCGGTTTGATTGCGGACTGTGAAGTCGTTGTCCTCCCAGGGCAATAGCTTGTGCCTTGACCGGAGGAGGTCTGTGATCTGATTTTGAGCATCGTAAATGGCAGCCTGACTCGTTGCCGAGACGTAGATGGTGTTTGCCCACGTAATTCCGAGGATCTTTTTCTGTACTGTCGAGAAGGGAGCAACTATGAAGTCGTCCTGGTCATGCCCCCCGGCATCTTGCCCCTTTGCTTTGAGAACTCCTATGACCTTAAATGGCTGCTTGCGAATGCGAATTGTTTGACCGATCGGGTCGATGTTTTCTCCAAACAGGTTCTTCACAATGGTTTGGCCAAGGATACAGACTTTCGTCGCGCCCCTGACGTCAGAATCTGTGAATACACTTCCCGATTCCAGAGGCCAATCCCTGATAATCAGGTAATCGGGCACGACACCTTGGATCTGGGTCCTCCAATTGAGACTCCCTGCAATAATCTGTTCAGAAGAACGGACGATTGGAGAGACGTACTGTACTGCAGGGCACTGGTCTCGTATGGCTACTGCATCATCCTCGGTTAGGCGAATCGAAGTTCCAGCCTCAAAGCGAACGCCACCCTGTGATGAGGCAAACGGAAAAACTATCAGCATGTTTGTACCTAGACTGGCTATCTGCGATTCCACGGTGTACCGAGCCCCCTGTCCAATTGCCAACATTGCTATAACTGCAGCAACGCCAATTATGATGCCGAGCATCGTCAAGAACGAACGTAATTTGTTTCTTCCCAGGGAACGCGATGCAACCTTCAGGACATTAAGAATGTTCATATTCCTCCTCCTCAGAGACCACAGGCATCGACTTCAATACTTCCACGGCGGAGACTGGGGTCGCGTTCGAATTATCCTCTCGTATCTTCCCGTCTTTGAACGAAACATTCCGTTTTGCGTATTGGGCGATGTCACGCTCATGCGTGACGAGGACTATTGTGATCCCACTCTCGTTCAACCGTTGAAAGATCTCCATAATTTCTACACTCGTGCGGCTGTCGAGGTTTCCGGTGGGTTCATCGGCGAGAATGATCGAGGGCTTCGTTACAAGGGCACGGGCAACCGCGACACGCTGCTGCTGACCTCCAGAGAGTTGGTTTGGGAGATGGTGGGCACGATCAGCGAGGCCGACTGCGTTCAACGCTTCCATTGCAAGAGCCTTGCGTTCCTTGTTGGAAAGATTTCGATAGAACAGAGGAAGCTCAACGTTCTCCAAGGCCGAAGTGCGCGCAAGAAGGTTGAACCCCTGGAAGACAAACCCGATCTTCTCATTCCGAATCCGCGCGAGCTGGTCTTTCGATAATTGAACGACCGGAACGCCTTCAAGAATGTATTCACCACCAGTCGGGACGTCCAGACAGCCAATGATGTTCATGAATGTGGATTTTCCTGACCCGGACGGGCCCATTACGGCCACAAAACCACCACGGGCTATGTCAAGCGTCACGCCCCGAAGGGCGGGCACCTCGACATCTCCCATATGGTAAACTTTCACGAGATGGCGGGTAGAGATAACCGACCCGTTGGTCGATGCAAGATTCATCATTCCCATCGTTAGAATCGTCGACCTCCTCCGCCCAGTGGGTTGGGGGCTTGAGGCGCTTTCGCCACTTCGTTGACAACTCCGACAACAACCTCATCCCCTTCCTTGAGTCTGCTGTCGACGATTTCAGATGAAGTCCCGTCATTGAGACCCAAGCGAACAGGAACTGGTTTTAGCTTCTTGTTTTCATCGAGTGTCCAGACAAGAGACCGATTGCCACCGAACCCACCTCGTCCGCCACCAGCGCCCCACCCCGCCGATCCCGGCCCTCCACCCCCCTGTCCTTGCTGAGCGGAGAAGCGCGCTCGCATCTCTGCTCTTCGCGTGGAGTCCTCCGAAGGAGTCCTTCCGGACATCCCTTTCCAGCGTGTCGAATCCATCCCTCTTCCACGAGTTGAATCACTGGCTCGCGCCTGACGAAGCGCCTCAAGTTCTTTTTGATCTGGCTGAAATCTGAGGGCGAGGTTCGGGAGCTTCAGGGCATTATCTCGTCGGTCCACCAGAACCGTAATTGTCGCAGTCATCCCAGGCATCAATTTGAGATCTGGATTAGGAGCTTCGATAATGACAGTATAGTTGACCACGTTCTGGATAACGTTCGGCTGCAGCCGGACCTGGCCTACCTTTCCTTGGAACTGCTGATCAGGGTATGCATCTACCGTGAACTTCACATTTTGGCCGACGTGAATCTTTCCGATGTCTGCTTCATCAATATTGGCCTGCACTTGCATTTTTGTCAAGTCATTTGCGATCATGAACAACACGGGTGCTGCCAAGCTGGCCGCTACAGTCTGACCAACATCAACATTGCGCGAAATTACAACACCCCCAATCGGTGCTCGGATGGTCGCGTACTTAAGATTAATCCTCGCGCGATCAAGTGCGGCTTTGGCGGACTTACGGGCTGCGACCGCAGATTCATAGTTTGTCCTCGCCGCATCATAGTCAGCCTGGGAGGCGAGGCTCTTCTTGAAGAGATCCTGGGTTCGGCTGAGGTCTCGTTGCGTCTGATTGACCTTCGCCACAGTGCCCTCTAGATTTGCCTCAGCGTCTTGAACCTGGGTCTGCAAGAACGTTGTGTCAATGATCGCTATCACTTGCCCTTGCTTGACAACCGAGTTGAAATCAGCAAAGAGTTTGGCAATCGTGCCGGACACTTGCGTTCCCACCTGGACAGTGGTGTCCGCACTGAGCGTCCCTGTCGCAGTCACGACAATAGAGATGTCTCCCCGTTCGAGTTTAACCGTTCGGTATAGGGTGTTGGTGCTCTTGCTGCTCGTGAACACGATCACCGCGGCAGCGATGAGAATGAGTGCGAGTATCCCAAAGATAATGTTCCTTTTCTTTTTCATTTATCCACTCCTGTGCTGTTTCTTCTCAAAAGTTGAAAAGTCCCAAGCCCCTTCAGCCCTGACGTTTGGGTTGTCAGCCTGAAGGATCACGAGCTTGAGAGTCTTTGTCGCGGGGCTCAGAATCGGTTCTCCCGTAAGTTGAGACATCGGGAAATACAGCTCAACATCTTTTGTGAGTAAGGACCGACCCTGATAGCGTGCCCCTGGGAATCCCTCACTCTCGTTCTGAGTCACCGTGAGACTTCTCTCCAAGTCACCGGCTCTCGCGTGTTCCACAATTCTCGCCGGGTCAAACTGATGCCTTTGTTCACCTTCGAGGAAGATAGTCCATCGACCTAGCTTCAGATACTCCTCTGAAAGAGCCGTCCGCAACTCAACCCAAACGTACAGGTTGTGACCGAAGTCGTGAGCTGCCTTGTAACGAGCCCGATAGTCAACAAGTTCCTCGTCACTCATCTTTGCGAGACGCCCAAATTCCTTGATACCGGCTTCTATGAGACCGGAATCCACAAACGTTGCACGAACGAACAGAGGGAAGGCCTCTTGTTCTCCCATTCCGCCTTCTTCTAAAGAAGAAAACAATGGAATCCTTGATCCGCCTCCTCCCTGACTGAGCGAGATTGTTCTCTCCTCCCAGAGTTTGTCAAATGTGCTCAAGCGGAGAGACTGGCGAGACCACTCTTCGCCCCGCTCACCTTGAGGAAATCCCATCGTTGGACCACAGCCTATGAATGTTCCTGCGATCTCCAACGAAGCGGCAAACGCGGCGAGCGAAGAGCGCAATGATCGACTATTTCGCAGACGCAAGCTTCACCTCGACCCAAATCTCAGAAGAACTTTCACTGGATTGCCCGCGTCGTGACGGCATGCCAAAGCCTCCGCGACCGCGGCCTCCCCGTCCCCCCATACCCTGCCCAACTCTCCCAGCGTAATCCCTCGGTTCCCTCTGAACCCCACCAAATCCTACTCCCACCCCGACTTTGCCTTTTGCTCCTAGTGAATTAAGTTCTGAAAAATACTCTTGAAAGTTGATTGGTATTCGAACCTCGAATGAAGTGATGCCCGATGACTCTCCAACTCCAGCCGCAAAACCAGTAGCACCTCTTGCAGGGTAGGTCCGAGATGTGATGCTCCTGTTGTCAATGACGAGCATGCCTTTCCGAACCTCATCCATTTCATTGGAAGCCCTCTTTCTTTGGTCGTCCGTCAAGCTCTCCCAGAAACCACCCCGGGGCTGGCGGAAATCTGCCGCGCGACCCGCAGGGAAACGGATTTCCAGATCTTTATTGCTACCCCCTCCTGGATCAACCCAAAGAGTAATCCCGACACGTCCGATTGTCTGGGCCACCGCGGAATCGCTGGTTCGCCCTGAAACGTACAAATACGTGGAGTCATTCTCGACACTCAGGCCGAAATGCTCATCGTCGAACACCACTGACGGGGCATCCTTCCAATCATCAAGCTTCCCGTCAATCGTCAACGGCGCGCGAACCCAAGTGCTTTGTACCTCCTCATCACCACAACCAGCCAACCAACAAAGGCTCGCGAACCCCAGGATCGACATGCACACCTTTAGTCTCATTGTCCTCTGCCCTGTTTGCGTCGGCATGTTCTTCCTATTGTACGCGACGCCCTCCGCGCCCTCTCCCAGGCCCGCGTTCCGCCCTTGCAATCTCTTGAAGGTTCGGAATCAGCACCGACGCGAACTTTGCCTTTTGTTCGTCGTTCAACTTCTTCTGAATCTCATCGACGAGAGCATCGATCTGCTTCTGTCGCTCATCTCGTTCGGCTCGAGCTTTCTGCATTGATTCTCTATTGAATTGGCTCGGGCCTGACATGAATTGCGCCCGCATATCGTCTCGGATTCTCTTATCCTCATTGACGATGTTTTGAATCTCGGCGATCTTCGCCTTCACCGAATCCTGCTGCGTTTCCGAAAGTCCCAAGTACTCGGTGACTTTCTTTGCATCAAGCAAGCTGATAGAATCAGCCCCTGCGGCCTGCTTTTCTTGTGATTGATTGGAATCAGCCTTTGTGATTTGCTTCTCCTGGGCTTGAAGACCTAGGAAAAAACATCCCAAACAGAGGATGAACACCTCAATCATGAAGAGGATTCGCTTTGTCATTGGCTCTCCTATATTTAGATTATTTCTCCCATTAGACGGCTGATTCAGACAAAAGGTTCACACTCCACTCTTTGCGTGGCTGGTTTCGACCGGCACGACTGACTTCGACATGGGATTTGACACCTGCGCGTAAAATCCTTCCATTTTCTCAGTGCGCTGTCTTAGGTCGAAGAGCTTCTCCACTCTTCTCCTAGCAGCCTCCCCGAAGATTCTGCGAAGCTGGTCATCTTGAATGAGTTGCATCAATGCATGAGCGAGAGCACGCGCATCCCTTGGTGGAACCTGAATACCGGTCTCCCCGTCGATGACGATATCGAGTACGCCGTCACAATTCGTCGAAACAACGGGAAGCTTCATAGCCATCGCTTCAATTAGGACATCCCCGAATGCTTCCGCATGCGATGGGAAGGCTAGAATATCCAGTGCAGCCATGACCTCGGGGATGTCAGCTCGAAATCCACTGAAGATCACTGTTCCCTCAGGCGTAAGAAGTCGTGCACTTTCATAGATTCTCTTTCCATATTCTTCCTCTCCATAGCTTGGCTCTCCAACCACCAGGAACTTGACCTCAGGCAGGCTCGAGCGAATCATCTTTGCAGCTTCGAGGAATTCTTCATGCCCCTTCCCGGGAGAGAACCGTCCAACCATACCGATGATGAAGTCACCTTCCCCAAGACCAAGCTCTCGACGTAGTGCCGTCGGATCAATTCGATCAGGGTCAAAACGATCGAGATCAACGCCATCAAAGAGTGTCACAACTCGGTTCGTGTCTATTGGGCAAGTGTCGAGGACGTTCTTTCGGATGACCTCGGAGATCGCCACTACGAGAGAAACATGGCGATACAACCATCGATGAAAAGGGTCTCGCTTACTGATGAACGAACCAACTCTTTTTGTCAACACAATTGGCGGAGATGCTGGAATAAAGACTGCTGCTGCCACCAAGAGCGGAAGGTCCTGAGAGATCTGAGCATGGATGATCTCGATGCCTCGACGAGTGAGGAATCTCCGAAGAACGTCGAGTGCAAACGGGTAACTCGACGCACGCAACTCCAGGGGCAGTGTCTCGATACACGCTCGGATTGCTTCCTCCTCGAGACGGCTCTTTGGGGTGCACAGGAGTGTAACGTCATGGCCACGGGCTTTCAACTGTGTACATTCGAGCAAGGCCTGCATCTCCAATCCGCCCCAGGAACGAGAACTGCAGGACTGCAGAATCTTGTACTTCGCCGTCGCGTTGAAAGCTCTTGCCCCGGGTACCCCATCTTGCGCGGTTTTTGCATCAACCATTGGATGTGCTCCGGAGCCAATTCGTTTAATGTCATCAGCGGTCATTCTGAACCAGCTTCATTCGACTTCAGCTGCTTGCTTCCCCGTTTCACTCTTTCCTCAAAGATTGTGTAGATCGTTGGAATAAAGAGAAGGGTAAGGAAGGTCGAGACAGTTAAGCCGCCGATGACAGCGATGGCCAGGGGGGCCTGCGAAGACTCTCCTCCAATCCCTACGGCGAGTGGTATGAGACCTAGCACAGTCGCCAGTGTTGTCATAAGGATCGGACGGAGTCGAGTTCGGCCCGCACGGACGACAGCTAAGTGCAATTCTTCGCCCGCTCGCCTGCGGTGATTCGTATAGTCTACAAGCAGAATTCCATTGCTGACAACAATTCCCACCATCACGATGACACCTTGGAACGACGTAACTGACAAAGTCGTGCCAGTCAAGAAGAGCATCCAGAGGACGCCGATGAAGCCAAGAGGCACGGTAAACATGATGACAAAGGGGTCGAGGAGCGATTGGAACTGCGATGCCATGACAACATAGACAAGGAGAATCGCGAGGGCGAAGGCAAGGAGCAGATCTGAAAATGTCTTTCCCTGCTGCTCGACGTTCCCAGTCAGCTTTATTTCGAACCCGGGCGGGATGCTGATCCCCGATAACTTAGTACGAATGTCATTCGCAACACTCCCAAGGTCGCGTCCAGTAACATTTGCAGTCACTTCCACCAAACGCTGCTGATACTTTCGGTCGATTTGGACGGGTGAGTTTGCCTTTTCAATCCTAGCCACGCTTCCAAGGAGGACTGGCTGCCCGCTTTGTGTCGTTAGGATCAGGTTCTGAAGATCCTCGATATGCGACCTGAAGTCTTCATTCAGACGCACGAGGATGTTGTATTGGTTGCCAGTCAAGGGATCGGTATAAAGCGAGGCATCGCTCCCGTTAATGCACGTGGCGATAGTGTTCGAGATCTGAGATGCAGTAATCCCGAGTATTCCAGCTTTGTCTCTGTCAATCTTCACTCGAAGCTCAGGAAGGTTATCCTCACGGGAGATCAAGGCATCGGTCGCCCCAGGTGTTTCGCGGACAATTGAGAGAATCTGCCTTGCTAACCGCATACCGCTATCAAGGTCGTACCCACGGACCTCGACGTCAAGTGGCGCGCTCGAGCCAAAATTCAAAAGGAAGTGAAGGAAACCACCCGGTGTGACGTACACCTGCGCACCTACAAGGGTCTGTAATTTAGGTCGAAGAGCATTGGCGACCTCAAAAACACTCCGTTTTCTCTTATCGGCCGGTACGAGAGCAACCTGAATGTTTGCAGAATGACTGCCAGAATTCCGACCAAACAAATTGCCGCCGCGCCCCGAGGGTACCCCAATATCAGTGATCATTGCTTCCATCTCTGGGACATTCGCCTTGATCACGTTCTCAATCTGGACACAGATTTTCTGGGTCTCTTCATCCCTCGTCCCCACAGGCGTACGAATTGTGATACCAAACTGTCCCTCATCTTGATCCGGAAAGAACTCAGTGCCGATGAATTTCGTGCCAAGTATGACCCACATACCAAGGGTAACAAGCGTTCCACCAGCGACGCCAAAGACTACCGTTCTGCGGTGCTTCAGCGCCCACTCAAGGGCTGTTTGGTACATGGTTTCAACGCTTTCAATCATTTTGCTTGTCGCAATTCCTAGTCGGTCAGATAGCTTGGCTGACTGAGGATCTCGCTCCCGTTCAGGTGGGAGGAACCTTAGACACATTAGCGGCGTGATCGTCCTAGAGACAAAGAAAGATCCAAAGAGAGAGACTGCAATGGTGATTGTAAGTGGTACGAACAAGAGTTTCGCGACCCCCGTGAGGAACACAACCGGAAGAAAAACAATCACAGTCGTGAGAGTCGAGACAAAGATTGGTGCTGCAACTTCTTTTGCAGCATCCAGCGTGGCTTCCAGCTTCGTCTGCCCCTCCCTCAAGCGGCTGTAGTGTCGAGAAATAACCTCGAGCTCAACGACGGAATCGTCCACCAGCCTTCCGACGGCAAGTGCCAAGCCACCGAAGGTCATAATGTTGAGAGTAACATCCCCAAACCTGAAGAAGATGAAGGTGATGAGGATAGCAAGGGGGATCGCTACAAAAATGATCGATGTTCCTCGAATGTTTCTCAGAAAGATAAGAATGACAACCATCGCGAGGATGGCGCCCAACACTGCCTCATGTTGCAGTCCAGAGATGGACTGACGAATATACAAGGCTTGATCAAAAGAAATCGCGAGGCGGACACCTGCTGGGACGTTGTTTAAGTGTGGGATAGCCCGGATGACCGCGTCAACCACGTCAACGGTGTTGGCATTCGCCAGCTTTTGCACCCTGAGAGTAACTCCGGCCCTCCCATCCACCCTGATGATTTCCGTCTGCTCCTGGTATGAATCCTCGACGGTGGCCACATCCTTCAGTCGAATTGGAACCCCATTGACGGTCTTGACGATTACGTCCGCCATTGGCTTGATCACATTAAACTGACTCTCTGTCTTTAGAGAGTAGTCAAATCTTCCTGTCTTCAGATCTCCAGACGGGAGAATGAGATTAGACTGGGCAACAGCGTCGGCGACAGTGAGAATCGGAAGTTGGAGTGCTTGCAGGCGGTTCCGATCCACAGTGACATGGACCTCCCGGATTTTGCCCCCCGTAACTTGCGCGAATGCTACTCCTGGCAGATGCTCGATTTGTGGCTCGATCTCGTTGTAGGCAATGTCATAGAGATCACGTTCATCCATATCCCCCGAAACAGCGATGGTGCAAACAGGCAGACTCGTGATGTCGAATCGAAGGACGATCGGTTGATTGATCCCTGTCGGTAGAATATTCAACACACGGTTGATGCGTTGGACAACATCCACCATTCCAACGTCCGTGTTTGCGCCCCAGTTGAAGTTGACGCGGACTTGACAAACCCCCTCCCGCGTCGTCGACTGGACGTAATTGACATCGTTCACGGAACTGACACTCCGTTCTATCGGCACTGTCACCGTTTGCTCCATATCGATTGGCCCTGCCCCGGAATAGAACGTGATCACTGAGACAACTGGGATGGTAATGTTAGGAAGGAGGTCAACGGGCAACTGTGTGAACGACACAATCCCAAGGATGAGAATGGTGATCGCAATAAGTGCTGTTGATACCGGATACCGAAGTGCCAGCCTAGTTAGCCACATAGTTCTGCCTGTCTCTTACTTTGATTGCTGCGTCTGTCCAACTACCCTCACTGCGATGCCATCGCGCAGTTGCTGCTGGCCGGAAACGACGACGTCTTCACTTCCACCCAGACCCTCCGTGATTTCAAGCCGATTGTTTATTTCCCACCCTGGCTTCACGTAGACCTTTTTCACCTTACTACTGTCGACAGCAAAAATGAATTGACCGCGATCATCGGTGAGGACTGTTTGGATAGGCAAGACGAGAACATTCTTATGCTCCTCGGCCGAGAGCGTCGCCGTCGCAAACATCCCGGGCTTCAGTTCATGGGATGCATTCTCGATGTCAATTTCCACGGGCATCGTACGCGTATTCAGGTCGACGGCTTGACTCAATCGAGAAACATCACCTCGGAACACTCGACCGGGGAGAGCATCCACAGTAACTTGAGCAGACTTCACCTTTTCTAGAGTCGGCACATCCTTCTCGGGAATTGAAGTAATGACCTTGACACGTTCAAGATCCATCAATGTGAACAGCGTTGAGTTATTAGAAGTAACAACGGCTCCCGGATCGAGGTTTCTTTTCGTGATGATTCCTGAAAATGGGGCGGTGATCCGAGCATAACTGAGCTTCGTGACTGCATTGTCATAATTCGCCTTCGCAACTGTCATAGCGGCTGACGCGTTATCAAGGTCTTGTTTCGCGAGAAGATTCTGCGCGGTGAGCTCTTTTGTCCTGTTGTAGTTGATGAGAGCGTTCTGGTACGTCGCAGAGGTTTGCAGGACTTGTTGAACTAACTCTGTCGAGTCTATCGTGGCGAGTAGTCTGCCTTGTTTTACGAAGTCGCCCATGTCCACGTAGACCCGCTCGAGTGCGCCTGTCACCTTGACAAAGATATACGCCTGCTGAAAGGGAAGGACATCGCCATTGTACGTGAGGGTGCGAACGAGGTTTTCTTGGGACGGCTTCACGGTCACTACAAGCGGGGCCATTCGCCGAGAAGGGTCGTCACCCGAGCTGCGCTGCGCGATGCGGAGCACCATGAATCCAACCAGGAGTATGCCAAGAAAAGCGATGATGATCGTTTTCCGATTCACTTTCATGAAATCCTTCTTTTCTCCTTTCCTCGGTTCACTTCTTTTCCTGGTGTCTGTAGCCGCTGTCGAATTCCTTCACCAGGGATTCAAACTTTGACAGTTGGTCCGGTGTGAGAAGGCCACGGATGGAATCGCTTGTCGCCCCTCTCATCTCCATGTACCTCGCCTCTATGTTCTTCCTGAAGTCGTTGAACACTTCCTGCCGACGTTGCAGAAGCTGCTCGAGCTGCGCCTGCTGCGCCGGAGTCAAGCCGAGGTCATTGATCACACGGTTCTTAAATCTTATGTAAGGGCTGGAAGGACTGAAAACCCTGAACGACCTCACTAACAATGCTTGATCAACAAGAATTCCAGCCACACCACCGATCAGGATGCTAACCAGAATGGTCAAGAAAGCCTTTCGTTGCGATGTCATCGTCCGTATGGCTCCTCTCTCCTTTGAGTTGAGACCGTCAGCAAAAGCACTTCATC
>Ga0315282_10006163_pt1 | contig 20165 bp, 18 predicted proteins | sample YL17G07_20_MG_FD_203693 | JGI IMG/M metagenome (GOLD analysis project Ga0315282, IMG submission 203693) | Sediment microbial communities from Yellowstone Lake, YNP, Wyoming, USA - YL17G07_20 | ecosystem: Environmental > Aquatic > Freshwater > Lake > Sediment | place: USA: Wyoming | collected... | reverse complement strand
TTTTGAAAATGTATTGAATCAAAGAAAGCCTTCGCTGGTTTTGCACGGCCATTCGCATCACGGAATGAAAATGGCGTGGGTTGATTCTGTTCCTGTTTTTAATGTGTCGCTTCCTGCCAACAGGGATATTGTAATAATCGACACTGAGAAAGACCTGAAGCCGGGGATTGCAAAGTTTGTTTAAGATTTTTATACAAGCTTCACCAAAAAATAATAATGCAATTTTCCTACAGTGAGCTGATTGAAAAGTTTAGTGAAGTTTTAGGCACGCCGAAGGAATTGATAAACGAGACATTCAACAAGCCTGACGCTACTGACATTGTTGTGAACAGATGTGTTTCTGTGAAAAACCTCGGAGACTGCTACATGCTGATAGTTTTCCAGATGGACGGACAGGTTGTTCGCTTCCTTTACGCTTATAAAATTTATCCGAAACTTCTTGACGGGGTTGACATTGGCAAGATGAAACCAATCCAGCTTTTGACTGAATTCATGAACAAATATGGAGTAAGCAAATCAATCCCAAGCTTCGGGGAGAGAAAAGTATTGGTAGAAAAAAATTCAAACGTATTCTTCCCTGGGATTTTGAACATGGAAGCTTATCTTGAAGCTGTAAAAAACATTTAAGTCTTTATTGTGTTTCTGGAAATTTTTACTGCTTATGTAGATTTCCTTGAATGATCCTGAAGTCAAGAAGAATCTGTTAGAATATGTGCATCTTGTCAACCTTTTGACGAAAGCCTTTTAAATTTAAAATACGCATAAATGTAAGGTGAAATAATGGTTTTACCGTACGGGGAAATAGGAAGTAGAATATTGGATTATGCCGTACAACTTTATACAAATGGTACTGTAACTGATACGGGATTTTCGTATACAGGCAAAGGTAACCCCGCTGCTTTGATATTAGCTACCACACTGGCTGTTAGTTTATGGATCCTTAGGAAGAGAAGAAAATAAATTTAATTATTCACTACTTTTCTATCGTTCCGTTTGGGAGATCCTTCTTGATATCCAGATCTCCTTGAAAAATATATCATGCTTCATACAATCTAATACTATGATATCAATGCTCGAAAAGATGGTTGATATAAGGGCTTCTTACTCTGTAATTCATTTGGTCAAAACGATAATGCTTTTTTCTGAAAAAAATATAGGCAGATACGGGCTAGTGAAAGAGTTGGGACTGAACGAGGCTTCTGTCAAAACCATATTGAAAAATTTGGAGAAGAATAAAATTGCAGAGCCTTTTGCGACTGGATACAAGCTGACGAAAAAAGGTTTGCTGCTGGCGAAAAAGCTCAAAAGAAAAATTCCATACATCTCGCAGATGCCTGAGAACGAGCTGATGGTTGGCAAATACAACACTATAGTTGTTGTCAGGAACGCGGCGAAAAAAATAAGATTCGGAATGGAGCAGAGGGATGCTGCGATCAAAGTCGGCGCTGAAGGCGCGACTACATTTGTTTATAAAAATAAACTGCTGCTGCCTGGCGTCAGCTTGAACGTCAAAGGATTGGAGAAAATGCTGAAGGAAAAGTTTGAAATGAAAAACGATGATGTTATAATTGTAGGAACTGCTTCTTCTAAACAAAAGTCAGAAGAGGGAGCTTTATCTGCTGCGGTAATCATACTTGGTTGACGTTCTTGGCAAAACAACCTTCCACATTATCAGAAATGTTATGAAAGACAGCGCTACGGTTAAAACGCTTACCTGCGGCAATGACAAAGAAGCAAAACCTGTTACTGCGCTTGGTTGGGCAACTTCCGTGGTGGTCGTCTCTTCTGCAGTGATTGTGGTTTCTGCGCTTGTCGTTGTGCCTGAGCCGCCGCCTGACGCAGCTGCAGTGGTTGTCGTGCTCGCAGACGTGGTTGTGTTGATGCTTGTTGTTGTCTGTTCTGTCGTGGTTGTTGTACTGTCGGCTGTTTCATTTTCAACCTCGAAAGAGCAGATGTGAATGACTGGTTCTCCATGCATGGGCTCTATTTGAGCGCTTACGTTGTAAGTCCCCGAATGATTCGTGTCATTGAAAATAATTTCATAGTGCGCAACATTTTTGCTGTAATTAATGGGAAATCCCGCCACTGTGCTGTTCGTATATGTGATGTTCATGGCTGCGGAAGAAATAGCGCCGAGAATGTTCAGCGATATGTTTTCGGTTTCTCCGGGCTGGATAACATCAGTGCCTGCAGTCAATTCGACATCGAGCGGCGCGCATATGTCCGAAGCGGTGTTTTCTATGCTAAGCGCCATCACTGCCCATGTCGTGTCAAGCGCATTTGAACTGCTTGGATCCGTCCTTGTATAATCTGAAAATCCACCGTCACTTTTTTGCAGCATCTTCAGATAGTTTACAGCCGCTCCTGCATAGTCTGATTCACCAGCCTTGTCGAAAGCGATGGCGGAGAGCGCTGCAGAATAGCTTCTGCCTTCGTTGCCGAAGCACGATCTTGCCGAACTTTTTAAAAACTCTATTGCTTTGGCGTTGCCTTGCCCTGCTTCATTTAGCGCGATTGAAGCGAGTGCAGTCAAGCTTATCGCATCCGGTGCAAGTGAATATAGCGTGTGGCTACTTGTTTTGAAAGTCAGGTTGAAGCTGCCGTCTTCATTTTGCAAACTTTTAAGGAAATTTATGGCGATATCTTTCCTTCCTGCAAAATTTTCATAATTCCAGAGGGCAAGCAATGACAAGGCCGTATCCACACTGTTTTCCACTGGCGTTTTTCTATCCTCCATGAAGCCAATAAAACCCCCGTAAGATTTGGTTCCATCGCTCATGTTTTGGTAGCCCATAAGTTTGTCGGAAACACTTGCAATATCTATGGCGTTTTCATTTTCCGTGGCATAGAAAGAATAAATTATAATTGCAGGTATGTCCGCCTCTTTTGCTTTCCACACAGACGATGAGAAATTTTCGATTTGTTGCTTCAGACAGTAGGTTGCATTGCTAGTAAAATTATATTCTCCTGTTTCATAAAGAGCAATCATGGCAGAGGCTGTAAAGTGCTCTTGTTGGATGCCACCCCATGAGCCATCTAAGTTTTGATTTTTCTTCAGCCAGTCAGTTGTCTTTTCCAATTCGGATTTTGCGAATGCTGGATTGGCTAAAAGCAAAAAAAATATAAAAAAGAAAGGGAAAATTCGCAGCGCACGCTTGTTTGCCACTTCAACCAACTAAAAAATTTATTATGTTTGTTATTGTTTCCCTTCCTATATAATCTTCCACCTTTACCTGCAGTTTGTTGCTCCCTATTTTGGCTGCAATATCTTTTGCAATCGCCCTGCAATCCTTGCAAAGAATTTTTTCCGCGCCGTTGATGATTGCCGTGATCCTTTTCATGACATGCCCGCCGACAGCGTCAACAGTCACTCGCCTGCTTTCAAGCGTGCTCCCCTCTGTAGGCGCAATTACCTCCACGGTAGGTGCTGCACATGTATGCATGCCATAATACTTCGAGCTCCTGTACGTCTTTGTCTCCGGGCACAGGCCCTTCAGCTGGGAGAATTTTATCAGCGGCGGTGCTTTTGTTGCGTCGCCTGTCCATATGCTTCCAACAACATCTCCCTCCTTAACGGCATAGTCCGAATAGCCAACAGTTGAGTATTTCCATTCTTTCCCCCCGGATTCAATAATCCAAAAACTCCAGGACAGACAGCATTCCATATAATTCTCACACTCGCAGGAAGGATTACTCCCAAGGCATCCTACGTCTTCAATGCGTGTCAAGAAATCACCAAAAGAATAGCTCTTCCACTCGGTTCTCATGCCTGTTGCTTTTACAGCATCTTCTGCAGTAGCTCCTTCTAGCACATTAACGCAAGTTACATTAGTATTTCCGTCTGGGAATGTCGTCACGACACCAACCCTTATCGCAAGCACTGCACTGGAAAAAGCAAATAACGCCAGTAATGCGGATAATATTAGTATTGTTTTATTTTTCATTTTTTATCATCCTCCAATGAATTTGTTTTCTGATGTGAATTCGAACAAAACTGAAGAATCTTTGTACAAACTGAATTTATCAGCAGCCAATTGTGCGAACTCGCCATCAACATAATAAAACCAGTGATACGTGGTGTTCTGACTAAAGCCGTTTATTCCAGTTATCAATTTCCCCATGCCCGCAAATTCTTTATAGTCAACACTAAACGAGCTGTTCAACACATCAAACACAGTGGTGCCGTTGCTAACTGTCAGCATCTTTGTCTCGGCGCTTGAGCCAAAATCCACTGTCACGTTGGCTGTTATCATCCCCGGCAGTTTTTCTGGAGTATAGGTAAGGTACAATCCTACTGCCACTGAAGCCATCGCCACTGCCAGAAACCCTAACACCAAGTATTTCCCTTTCAATTACCTTGCCTCCTTTCATTTTTTTTATCTGATCCTTGAACTCGTAGAAAGCTGTTGCAAATCCTAAACTGCTTGCCAAATGGATAAGAGAAAACGGTATGCTTGTCACTGCGTAAAGCATAAGCAAAGCGGGATTGAAAAGAGTCATGAACACTCCCGTACCGAGTGTTACAATTATTTCGTAAAATATCAAGCCAATTGCAGTCGCTGCAAAAATTGCCAGCAGCTCTTTCTTCAAAATTTTCTTCCCAAAAATCTTTTCGTCAAACCTGAAAAACTTTCCAAACAAGCCGCCTATCACACCAGCAACGCCAGCTCCTATACACTGGAATAAAGTCCACGGACCTTGGCCGCCCCATACAAAAAAGTTTGAAGCGAAAAAACCGCTTGCGCCGGAAAAGAATCCTGCTGCCGGGCCGATGAAGAAGCCAATCAAAACTGCTAGAGGTGTTAAAGGTTCGACACTGGGTATGAACTGCAATGCGACTCTTCCTGCTACGCCTGCAGCTGTCAAAGATGTAGTAAGCAGAGCAAGCCTCGCCAAAGAGTATCTAGTCTTCTGCGCACAAACCACGATGTTTTTTTGCGCCGACTTAGTTTTTGTTCCTGTCTTTTGCTTCAAACCCATAGAACTCTACCTGGATAATTTATCCAGGGCAGTATATATAGATTTCTGTAATGCCTTATTATAATAAAATAAAACAAATATCTTCTATATGACGAATTCCGAGAACAACAAAAAATATCCCAAGATATTTTTGATAATATTATTTTTTTACCTGTCTGGTATTATCATTACAACCATCCATGAAATAGGGCATCTGCTCTGGGGATATTTGGATGGATGCAAAAATGCCTCAATAGAAGTTTATTTCAATTTTCACGGGCTTATGACCTGCAGCGACCCAGATTTCAAATTCAGCAATGATGTTGGTTTTGCTTCCAACGGTTTTGTCACAACAACCGTTGTAGGAATAGTAGTTTTTATCCTATACAAAACTACAAAATGTGAAAAAAATTATTTGGTTCCGTTATTCCTGTTCTTGTTGAGCTTCTTTTCCCTGTCGACTTTGATTTACAACATCCCTGTAGATTCTCTGCTGTTCAAAGGTGACATTGTAGATATTTTGAACATCTATAAAATCAACAACGTACTCTTTTCAGCAACAACTTTTGCAATCCTCCTGCCTTTCTTCTACGTTTTCATAAAAGAATTTCCGGTCTTGCTGAAAAATATGAAAGTCATCAGGAAAGGTGAGGAAAGGAAGTCGGCAATAACATTCACAATGTTCATAGCAGCAATGATTATTTTGATGTTGTTGGGATTTTAAAAAATGATGCCTTGCCCCGTGCTTTTGATATCATAGCTGGCTTGTGCCATTACTCACCAAAGGCTTTTGAAGCAAGGCAATAATTATTTGGAAATTACAAACTATAAATCTTTTGCTTGTTCGTTATATTTCATGAAAACATTTTTTGCAAACATGTCGCACGGAAACGAACCTTATGTACTTGCCGCGAATGTGGGTATTTCCCTGGGAGATGTTATAATTCCACAGATTTATCACGAAAAACAACGCCAGATATTGAAAAGATGGTTTGGAAGTAATCCACGAATTTACCTTGACCGAAGAGGGGGAAACATACTAAGGCCATTGCTATTTGACGGAGATTATGCAAGTTATATCAACCGTGTGGTCAGATACAAAAAAGCATTGAAAAGAAAACTTGAAAGACATCTTAAAAATTTTGAAGCAGTATCTTTAACTGGTGAAAAAAAAAGTTTTGCAAATCCAGACGTAGAACTTAACATCGGATCGCCATTTCGCACTTCAGCAAGACAATCATTCTATATTTTTCCTGGTTTGCTTTCTGAATATGCTGAGAACTGCCCTGTAAAAGTTGAAAACATAGGGGCTTTTATAGATTTTGCAAGAGAAAATGAAGCCGGGCATGAAAAAATTTTCATACCAGAAATCAATTCGTTTTCTTATAGAAAAAGAAAACCGAAAAAAAATGAAATTTCTACTCCGCCTTTAAAAAGAAAAGGAAATCACAAAGAACGGATTAATCAGGCTATTCTAGTTACTCTGCCCGGAGCTGCAACTCCACACAGCGAACTAATTGGTTTGGCTGGAGATATCCAAAAATACGGTTTCGACACTTATCGCTTGGCAGAAGACACAAAACTGCATGGAAAGGTTGCAGAGACGCACGAAATAATATTCAACCCAAACCTAAAAGCGGTTTTGGCTAGGGCGGGGTGGGGGACACTTTGGTTATGCCAAGTTGCTGAAAAGCCGATAATCACGCCTTGTTGGAAGCAGACAGACGACCCAGAGATTTATCACAACAACTTGACAATAAAAGAACTGGGTTTGGGCGTGGTTTATAAAAATTTTGGCGGCAAAGTAATCGCTGAAGCGTTAAGCAAAGTAGGTAAAATAAAAGAATTAAACAAAGGGCTTTTCGATAAATTTGGAACTTTGGATGGCATAAGTTTTGTCCAGCAAAAAATCAAGGAAATGTTGTAATGGTTGTTGGGAAGAGAGTATATTTGGATGTTTCATTTTTATGCGGCTTGACATAAGTTCAATGCGAGAGGTAGGTGTTTATATTGCAGTATAATCCCTAAAGAGTTGACTACAAGGCAAAATCCCCATTAAGAATTTAGAGTTGCTAATTTTGTCTTTACCATTTCAAGTGTGATTTTTCTTTTTATCCATGAACTCTCTATAGAATGTAGAGTTTCTTCAAATTTTGTAGCTTCACAAGTATCAAATGTTTTGCAGCGATTTCTGAATTCTTCTAGAGAATAACTTGTTGGTTTTTCACCTCTTTCTATTGCCATTTCAGACGGGTATTCGGTTACGCCATCTTTTAGTATTCTAAGCGTTCTATGTCTAAAGGAGTACATCGGATTTACTATATCAACAGATTTTCCACTTTTTTCTACTATATCCACAATATTTAACAAATATGCTCCCATCAATCTTGATAAATATTTATTCGACTTTCTAATTTTACTAGCTAACTTTCTATGTTCAGTGAGTGATCTGCGAAGTAGATAAGACATTTTATCAGTATTATAAAGACAGCAATAAAAGGATTTAAATCCATTTCAATTATCCCGCAAGGTCAGCGCGTGAGGTGGAGTTCGAACACGCTAAGCATGCAATACATTGTCGAACGTGGCTATCAGCATCGGCCAAAACTATTCTTTTTAATACCTTTCAGTTACAAATTTAATACCATATAAACAGAATAGAGGAATGTGTTTTTTGTGACGCAAAAAGGAAAAAAAGCTGTTCAAGTCCATAAAAAGGAAACAAAGTCTCCTTCTGCTCCAGTCAAGCCTGCGCAACAAATAAATTTCGAGCAGTTCCAACCCAAGATCAAAGCCACATCATGGGATCCAAACGCAGAAGGAAAAATATTCGAGCAATGGCAGAAGGAAGGATTGTTTCGTTTTGACGTAAACGTGAAAAAGCCTGTTTTCAGTATTGATACACCTCCACCATATGTGAACACTCCAATCCACATAGGCCAGGCTTACACATACGTCTGGATGGACATTATTGCAAGATACAAAAAAATGAACAATTTTAACGTGCTGTTTCCGATGGGGTTGGATAAAAACGGTTTACCGATAGAAGTGCAGGCAGAAAAAGAGTTCAACATATCCATGCACTCCACTCCGCGAGACCAGTTTATCGCATTATGTAAAAAGATGCTTAAAAAAGCTGGTGATACAACATTAGAAAGTTTTAAGATGCTCGGTCTCAGCTGCAATTCCTGGAAGATGACGTACAAGCTTGGCAGTAGATATGATACTGACGATCCGGAATACAGGAAGCTGACGCAGTGGTTTTTCATCGAGATGTGGAAGAAGGGGCTGATTTATGAAGATTTGAAACCAACAAACTACTGCCCTGTTTGCAGGACTACAATATCTGATGCGGAAGTTGAATATGAAGAAGTCACTACCACATTAAACTATATAAAATTCTTTGTAAAAGACACTGGTGAGTTTGTGATTGTTGCTACTACTCGGCCAGAGTTGCTGTCAACGTGCAAAGTGTTACTGTACAACCCCAACGATGAAAGATACAAACATCTGGAAGGTAAGACTGCGATAGTACCGATATACAGGAATGAAGTGAGGATAATGGCGCATCCTTATGCCAAGCAGGATTTCGGATCAGGTCTAGTGATGATATGCAGCTTTGGCGATTACGGTGACGTAAGGTTGTTGAGAGAGTTAGACCTGAATCCTACTTATGCTATTGATGACCACGGAAGGATGAACAAAAATTCCAAAGCCTACCAAGGAATGAAAGTCAAGGAAGCTAGAACAAAAATAATAGAAGATTTGAAATTGCAGGGTGTGGTTGAAAGACAGGCTACAATAATAAGCAGGCAGCCGATTTGTTGGAGATCGAAAAATCCGGTAGAGTTCATCCCGATGAAAGAATTTTATTTGAAGCAAGTTCAGTACAGAGATGATCTGCTGAAGATGGCTAACGAAATGAAGTTCTTCGCGGCAGAAAGCAGACAGATACTTGTGGACTGGATAAATGCTTTGAACATAGACTGGGTTATATCTAGAAGGAGATTTTACGGGACTGAAGTTCCTTTATGGTACTGTAAAAAATGCAGGTACGTTGTCGTGCCACAGCAAGGAAAATACTACCAGCCCTGGAGGGAGCATGCGCCGCTGAGGACATGCCCGAAATGCGGGTCCGCAGAATTCGTCGGCGAGACTAGGACTTTTGACACGTGGTTCGATTCGAGCAATTCACCTTTCTACATACTAGGCTACCTGAGAAACAGGGAATTCTTCAAGCGCCGCATGCCCTGCTCACTGAGGCCGCAGGGAAAAGAGATTGTCAGGACGTGGCTGTACTTTACTCTGCTAAAGTCATTCCACCTTTTCAAAAAACCGCCTTTCGAAACATGCTGGATAAACATGCATGTTGTTGATGAGAAGGGAGTGAAGATGAGCAAGTCCCTCGGAAATGTGATAGATCCTCAAGAGATTATAAAACGGTTTGGAGCCGAGGCTTTTCGCATATGGAGCTGTTTGGAAGGCGACATTTCCAAAGGAGACATAAGATGCAGCTTCGAAAGAATTGCTGGAGCGTCAAAGTTTTTGACGAAATTGTGGAACATTGCACGTTTCATTTCATCCTTCCCGATGACTGACAAGAGGAATGCTTCACTGACTACTACAGATAAATGGATGCTTGCTGAACTGGCAAAGCTGGTTGAAGATGTGAAACTGCAATACGAAAACTACAGCTTCAACACAGCAGCGACGATGATACGGGATTTTGTTTGGAACATTTTTGCCGCGAACTATGTGGAGATGGTGAAAAAGAGGGCTTACGGCCTGGCAATGAAAAACGAGCAGCGCGGTGCGTGGTTCACTTTGCATATTTGCATGAAAACTATACTGCAGCTGCTAGCGCCGATGACGCCTTTCATCACAGAAAAATTATGGAAAGAGCTTTACAGCAGGCACAGTATACATTTACAACCTTACCCAAAGCCAGAGTGGAAGTCTCCTCTAGTGCAGTTGACTCCGAAATTAATAGAGTTCAACTCGATGGTGTGGAACGGTAAAAAGCAACTTTCTCTGTCACTAAAAGACACTGTCAAAGTTAGGATACCGCCAAGCCTGAAGCAGTTTGAAAAAGATCTGGTTTTGATGCATTCGATAGATATGAAATCTCAAAATGTGATAGAAGCTGTAAAGCCAGTGGAGAAGAAGGAAGAAAAACCAGCGGAAAAAAAACATAAGAAGCAAGCGAAAAAAACTGCCAAGAAAAAGAAATAGAGATATTTATATACCAACTCAAATAATATTGTGGTTCATATGAACCAGAAAAAAGAATGACAAAAGGGATCTTTATTTAGCGTTGATTCTAGCGAAAAGGAAGAGCAGTTGCTGAAGCTGAAGAGATTAGTCAAGCAGCTGGGCAAGATACGCGGCAGGCACACTGAACTGGTTACCGTCTACATACCGGCAGGCTACAGCATAACAGACGTTGCCACACAACTGTTCCAGGAGAAATCCACTGCTTCCAACATAAAGAGCAAGACTACACGGAAAAATGTTCTTACTGCTTTGGAAAAAATCATACAACACTTAAAATTATTCAAGCAAACTCCGCCTAATGGTTTGGTTGTTTTTTGCGGAAATGTTTCAGAAGTGGAAGGTAGGGAGGACATAAGGATGTGGTCGTTCGAGCCACCGATGAAGATGAACAAGAAAATTTACTGGTGTGACCAGACTTTTGTTTTGGACCCGCTGAAAGAGCTGATGGAGGAAAAGGAGATTTACGGACTGATTGTTTTGGATGCAAGCGAAGCCACTATTGGATTGCTTAAAGGCAAAGCAATAGAAAGATTGAAACGTATGGATTCGAATGTTCCTGCCAAATCTATAAAAGGTGGGATGTGTTTAAGTCCAAATACATTTGTCCAGCTTTACAATGGCAGAATAGCAAAAATTAACGAGATTACAAAAAATGACAATCCGATAGCTTCCGTAGATTTTCGCAATTGGAAGACAATTGAAAGCGTTCACAATCAAACTTTCACATCAACCATAGATAAAAAACTTAAAATAAAGACTGTATATCCAAGGTTGAGTATAGAAGCAAGTCCAAATCATAGGTTTTTCGTGCCTACTGATAATGGAATAGAAACAATCTATGCATCATCATTAAAGCCCGGCATGCATCTTTTAACTGTAAGGAGAATAAATCTACGAGCAAAGATGAAACCAATTAAATTTGAAATTCCTGTTTCATATCAAATAATAAAAAAAGGCTGGGAATTTATTAAAGTTAAAAGAAAAAAACTTAAAATCACACAAGAAGAATTAGCAAAAAAATTAAATATTCACAAAAAAACCTATTCGAAACTCGAGAAAGGTGATCATGAGTTACAAAAAGTAAAGATAGACACCATTTTGAAAACGTTAAAAATTGGACAAAGTCAATTTTACAAAAAGTATACACGGAGAAAAGTTCTGATTAATTTACCAAATTTTCTTGATAACCCACTTTGTGAATTTCTTGGATATACTTTAGGTGATGGTAGTGTTGAATATGGAAGAATCACTCTTAATGACAAAGATAAAAATCTTTTAGAACATTTCATGATATTTATTAAAAAACTGGGTTTATCTTATACTCTCAATAAAAGAAAGGAGAAGGGTTATTTTGAACTGAGAATTCACAACCAATTATTTATAAATATCATAAATGAATATTTTCCAGGAATTCTGGGTGTCAATAAAAGTATTCCGAAAAATATACATTCGCTATCAAACCCACTGTTGAGCAGTTTCATAAGGGGTTTATTTGACGCTGAAGGTTATGTGGAATCGAGGATTGGCGTAGGAATGACAAATGAAAACATTATACGCATTCTTCAATTCATGCTATTAAGGTTTGGAATTGTCACATCTTACAGTAAGGAAAAAAATTCTAATAAACATAAACTAGAAATATTGGATTTGGAGTCTATCAAAAATTTTAGTAACTTTATAGGATTTAATTCAAAACATAAGAAATTCAAATTGAACAAGCTATTAGTTGCCAAAAAACATTCGAGAAAATTTATTCATGCACCAATAACTGGTCGATTCATATTAAAATTGGCTAGAGAATCAATGATTGGGATTAGAGATTTTACAACTATTCATAACTTCTTTGTGAACAGAGAACAAAAAACTTTCAGCACTTTTAAAAAACGTATAATTAGTGAATTCTACGCAAAAATGAAAGAATTGAAACGTGAGAAAAACGATATCAAAAGACTGAGAAAAGTTGTAGGGATGTCGGTGAGAAAACTTGCCGCGTTGGCAAATTGTATGCCTTATAAAATATATCTTCTTGAAAAAAATGAAATACAAGATAAAAGGTTGCGTTCTAGAATAGTTGGAATTCTCAAGTTAGGGAGAAAAGGATTGATAAAAAAATGTGAGCAAAACATAAAATTGTTGACAAATATCTATAAAGGCGATATAATTTTGACCAAAGTCAAAAAAATAAATATAAAACCTGCTAATGAAAAATTCTACGACATTTCTATTCCAGGAGCTGAAAATTTCATAGCGAATTGTATGATTGTTCACAACAGTCAAAGAAGATATGACGGGATAAGGGAAGATGCAATAAACGAATTTTTGACAAAAGTTGGTGAAATCGCATCAGAGCTATTGCTTAGGCAACCAGGACTAAAAGGCTTGATTGTGGGTGGACCAGGAGGTCTTAAAGAAGATTTTGTAAAAAAAGATTATCTCAATTACCAACTTAGAAATAAGATTTTAGGCACCAGGGATGTTGGCTATACTGATGAACATGGTCTTGAAGAGCTTGTAAATCGATCGGAAGATCTAATGAAAGAAGCAACAATTGTAAAAGAGAAAGAAATAATGGAAAAATTCTTTTCAGAGTTGCAGAAAAATGGTCCTGTTGTTTATGGTTATGAAGATACGATGAAAGCTCTGGAGAGCGGAGCTGTGGAAACTTTGCTGCTGTCTGAGATGTTCGACATTGTCCACGCAAAGCTGAGATGCGAGTGTGGCAATGAGACAGAAAAGGATGTGACGCAGAAGATTGTCAGTTCGCAGGTGTGCAGAAAATGCGGCAAGGTTATGAATGTAGAGTCTACAGAAGAGCTTTCTGATGCAATCGCAGACAAAGCAAAAGTTTTTGGCACAAAAGTTGAGTATGTTTCCGTAGACACGCGCGAAGGCGCGCAGTTCAAAGAGCTGGGTGGTATAGGAGCTTTTTTGAGATACAAACTGTCATGATTAAAAATAAGATTATTGAAATAAAAGATATATTATGGACAAAAATAAATTTAGAGCGTTAGTCATCACGACTGGTATATTAATTGGAGGAGCTATTTGGCGATTTTTAATTGGAAGGACGGATGCTCCAACTCTAGTTTTGTCTGTTGCTGCAGTGTTACTTATAAATTTTATTTTCCTATATCTGCAATCTGCTATAAAAGTAAAAAGAAAAAAGTAATCATATGCTGCGCGGGTTCAAATCCCAACTCCCGCATGAAATACTTATGCAGTTTTTAGAGGCAATCCAAAAAATTTCACAGCATTCTCTGTTGTTATTCTGTCAACTTCTCCGAAAGGAATATTTCTATACTCGGAAATCTTTTCCAGAACAATTCTTACATTCTGCGGCACGTTTGGCTGCGGCGGGTTCGGGGATAAAAACGGCGAGTCAGTCTCTGTCAGCAACTTTTCCAACGGAAATTTCTGCGCAATCTTCCTAGAATTTTTTGAATTCTCCAATGTGTTTGTCAAAGATATGTAGTAGTCGCAGTCGATTATTTTCTTTGCAAGCGTCAGGCTGCCGGAAAAGAAGTGGAAGTTCACACGCTTGAACTTCATTTCGTCAACTATCTCAAAGCATTCTTCTTCTGCCTTTCTCGTGTGCAGCACAGCAGGTTTTTTCAATTCCTCAGCCAACTCCAAGCATTTTATAAAAACTTCTCTGAATCTTTCGTTGTGCTTTTCATCAGGATACCAGTGCCTGTCCAGACCAATCTCTCCCACTGCAACTATGTCGTTTGCATGGCTGCGAATGTAGTCAAGATATTTTTTTATCTCTTCTTCAGTCATCTTCACTATGTCGATCGGATGCAGTCCCAGCTCAAGGAAGACAAACCCTTCATTGCTTTTAGAAATCTCCAAGGCCTTTTCGCAATCCTTGGGATAGCCGCAGTTGATTATGGCGGTCATACTTTTTTTTGCGTCTTCCACAACCTTCTCGCTGATCTCGCGCAGTCCTTCATAAGCCAAATGGCAGTGGCAGTCTATCATTAGTAAAAATACATCTCCTTAGAATAAATTGCTTTTCAAATGAAAAAATTAAAATGTACAAGTGTAATTAAAATTATGTCTGAACAGTGTGAGAAAATTCTTAAACAGTTAAAGTCATTGGCTGATTCTGATGCTGTGGAAGGTATGGCGAGGTTTGGCATTGCCACGAAAAATGCTTACGGCGTTTCCATTCCTGATGTGAGGAATATAGCAAAAGAAGTTGGCAAGGATCATGATTTGGCCCAGCAGCTGTGGGATTCTGGAGTGCATGAGGCTAGAATTCTAGCTTGCATGATCGACGACGCTAAACAAGTGACAGAAAAACAGATGGAGGAATGGGTGAAAGATTTCGACTCGTGGGACGTGTGTGACCAGTGCTGCAGCAACCTTTTCGACAAGACTGCTTTTGCTCATAAGAAGGCAGTGGAGCTGACAAAAAGAAAGGAAGAGTTTGTGAAGAGGACTGGGTTTGTTTTGATGGCAACGCTGGCTGTGCATGACAAGAAAGCTGGAGATGACGCTTTCAAAAAATTTCTGCCGATAATAAAAAAAGAGGCGGATGATGAGAGGAATTTTGTCAGGAAAGCTGTGAACTGGGCTCTGAGGCAGATTGGCAAGAGAAATAAAAGACTGAATAAAACGGCGATAGAGACTGCAGAACAAATACAAAAGATGGATTCCAGAAGCTCGAAGTGGATTGCTGCGGATGCGCTGAGAGAACTGAAGAGTGAAGCTGTGAGGAAAAGGCTGAAATAAGAATCCATTCATTTTCTATTTTTTATTTTGATCCGAATAAACTTGTAAAGAAATCAATGATTTTTTGGATTAGACTAGAGCTCATGCATTTTCCGTCAACACAGACGTTTGTCAAACACTCAAAATTATTTTCACAGACAGCATTTTCTGTAAACTGTTCCTTAAACGCTCCTTCATCAGAACAGTAGTTCCCATCTTTTCTATATCCAAAAGGATAGCACTTTTCTTCTAGGGGACAGCTGTCTTTGCATATAAGCATTTCTTCCTTCTCTACAACAGGCGTTGTCATTTCAGGTGATGTGCTTATAGGCGTTGGTGCCTCTTGTCCTCCACCGCCTCCGGACGAAGTTGTAACTGGAGTAGTAGTGAAAAATTGCCCTGTTCCTGCTTCGATGTAGCATTCGTTAGAAACGCTGAAAGAATTTACGCCGCATTTGTTAGTTTCTGAGGAGCATCGATCTTTACAGGATCCCATGGCAACTTCCTGCCAAACTTCTGATGATTTGCATGGAGCATCCACATTTTGTGCAGCTTTATGTTCGGTTCCGTCATAGCACTGCCAATATGCATATTTGAAACCTTTTCCGCTGATTTGCTGTGTTGTAACATTCGATGATGGGACGCATGTAAACTCTATATTTTCATTGTTTCCATCCATCACCGTATAAGCGTAGCCGCCGCAGCTGCTTTTCCATGTAAGCTTTGTTCCCATATAACCAACAACTTCTCCTACCACACAGTAAGCATATTTTTTCCCGCTCTCCTCAGTAGCGACATTACCGTCCCACAAGCATCCGAACCTCTCAGAATAACATTTTTCCGGCGTTGCTGTGTGAGGATTGAAAAGAACTTCGGAATTTAAAAATCTGCACTGAACCTGCTCTTTTACAGGTTGTGAAGTTTGAATTGCTGTAGAAACTGGAATTGCTTCAGTGGAGGTTTGATTAGTGGTTTGGGTAGTAGCTTGGCAGTTGAATTCCGCATACTCATTAATCCCGTCCATCATAGTGTAGGCATAGCCGCCACACGTACTCTTCCAGGTAAGCATCCTTCCCTTTTCGCCAACCACGTCAACCACGCAAGTTCCTGTCCCTCCGCATGTTTGACCATATTCGTTAAAACATTTTTGGTCAGAAACAGAATTTGCAAAAACACATTTCACCTGCTCTCTAACGACACCGGCAGATGTTGTTGTGGTTTGTGTTTGTGTTGCTGCCTGGGTTGTAGCAGCACACTTGAACGCAACATATTTAGTGTTTCCATCGATTGTAGTTTCTGTATAACCTGAATCGGGACAAGAGCTTTTCCACACGATTCTCGTTCCCACTTCTCCTGTAACACCGGCAATGCAGCTTCCCAGTCCATAACATCCAAATTTCCCGTCGTTACCATAGCACTTTTGCTCTGAAGATGTGTCAGTAAAAATACATTTTACCTGTTCTTTGACATAATTCTGTGTTGTTGTAACTTGTGCAGTTGTTGTTTGTGCAGTTGTGGAAGCGGGTTCTATTATGGAAGCAGGCTCTGAATTGCAGTATCCATTAGTGCAGCCGTACTGACATAAGGTGGTCACAATAAACCAGTTGCCGTTAATGCATTCCGCAATGGCATCTCCAAGACATTTTCTACTCGCTTCTGCGCATACTGCAGTGGTTGTTGTTGTGTCCGCGCATTTGTTGCCAATGCAGGTTTTAGGATATTCGCACACTCTTGCTTGATAGGTCTTGTCTGGACTGCAGCATTCGTACGGGCATGGTAGCAATGAAGTCGTGGCTTCAGTGGTAAGAGTTTCGTTAGTAAGAGTGGTGTAGCCAGTAATTCTGAAAAAGTTTGTCAGCCAAGAAGTAATATCGCCGAAAGAGAAAGCGTATGCAGATGCAGTAAAAACTAGCGAAGAAAATAAAAGGAAGGTTAAAATAATTGTGAATTTCATCTTTTACCTATAATTTTGTTGTAAAGATACACGAATAAAGATTGCCTTTTTATTTTTTTCTTGTAAGGCAGATACTAGGCCGTTCTGGAAAAGTCGGGAACTGTTATGAGTATGTTAGCTCGTCTCAATCTTATCATTATTTAAATTTAACTATCTAACAAAGTTTATGAAAATTTCCACTGTCATTGGTACACGACCAGAAATAATAAAAATGTCTCTATTGATACCGCTTCTAGATAAAAGATATGACCATGGTTTAATTTATAGTGGTCAGCACTTTTCTCCAAATATGAAAGAAATTTTCTTTGATGACTTGGTCATTAGAAAACCAAATTACAGCCTAAATTCTCATTCTTCAAATTATTCAAAATTAATAGAAGAAATTCAACCTTGTTTGGAAGATATAGAACCTTCATATGTTATAGTTTATGGAGATACTAACTCTACTGTTGCTGGAGCAGTGGTGGCAAAGAGAACTGGATCCAAGTTAGTACACTTAGAAGCTGGATTAAGAAGTTTTGATATAAGAATGGTGGAAGAAAAAAATAGGACATATGTCGATAGTATCTCCGATTATTTGCTTGCACCAACAGATTTGGCAAAAAGTTTTCTTATGTCAGAGGGTTATAAAAATATATCTGTCACAGGTAATCCCATAGTTGATGTTGTTTTAAGTAATCTTTCAATATCATTGAAAAGAAGAACTAGAGAAGGAATTGATTTAGATGGTGAGTTTTTATTAGCTACGTTACATAGACAAGAAAATGTAGATAATCCATATGTTTTAAACGCATTTACAAAACATTTAGAAAGTGTAGGTAAGCAGGTGGTTTTTCCTGTTCACCCAAGAACCAAAAATAGATTAACCGAAAATAACATACAACTACCTAAGAATGTTAAAATGGTTGATGCATTAGGATTTTTAGATTTTATTAATTTGTTATATCATTCCTCTCTTGTCCTCACAGACTCGGGCGGTATCCAGGAAGAGGCCATAACACTTAAAAAACCCTGCATAACATTGAGAGAATCTACAGAAAGATGGGAAACTATACTTTTAGGTGTAAATAGATTATTCCCGTTGATTGATAATCAAAAATCTCTTGGTAAAGAAGTGGAGGAAATGCAAGACGGATGTAAACATATCAGAAATTTGGCAAATCCTTATGGAGAGGTAGGAGTAAGCGAAAAAATTGCTGAAACCTTGAAAGGAATTTTTGAATAGGTGATTTAAATAATTACTGAATTAATGATGCTAACGAGTGGAATGTATTCTATAGGTGGAGTTTTGGGATTAGTAGACTATTCTTTAGCTGAAAGATGCAGGAAAATGGAAGAAGAAAAGAGAAGTTTACCATTAACTTCAAATAAAAAGATAACTATTTTGTTACCAGCTTTGAATGAAGAAGAAGTAATTGCTCGAACAATAGATAATGTAGCAACATTAAATCACCCAAACTATAGAATTGTAATAGCAACTCATCCTGATGATACAAAAACCACCGAAGCTTCTAGAGTGCACATACAAAGAAAAGGTTATAATAATGTAAGCGTACAAGAATTGAATTACAAACCAAAAACAAAACCTTCTGTATTAAACTTTGCATTTTCAAATTTGGATGATAAACCAGACATAATTGGCATCTTAGATGCCGAGAATTGGTTTAAAAATAAAGATGTATTAAGAAGAATCGAACAATACTTCTTAGATCCAAATGTTGGGGCAGTACAAACAAGAATCGTTCCTGTATATGAAAAAGGGAAAGTATGGCAACAGTTGGTTCAATTGACAGCGTGCGTAGAATTTGCAGAATTGTATTCTCTGCCCACTAAAAAAGAAGCTGAACAAAGAGGTAAAGATGAAAAAACAAATGGAATCAAAAAAGGCAGTTTATTAGATTATGGTAAAATGTCAATTAAAGACAGATTTACAACACCTTTTCTTGGAGGTACGGGGTGTTTTTATTCATATGATGTCTTAGAGCAACTTGCAAAAATGAGAGAAGAACAAGAAGGAGAAGCAAATTTTGTTCCTGGTCCTTTTATTCCAAACGGTCTTACTGAAGATTTTCAGTCAGCAATTAAAATAATAAGTGAATTACCAAATCCGAGGAGAATAGTTTATGATTCCTATGATGAAGTATATGCTTATTTTCCTGATGAATTTGGGCAAAGATTAAAGCAAGAAACAAGGTGGCATACTGGAAAAATTGACTTGATGCTTCGAACAAATGTTTTAAAATTGAAATCTACTAGACCAAAAAAATTTGAAATAGCAAAAGAATTTTTCTTCACATCAACACCAGTTGTTAATTTTGCTGCTCTGGGATATATGGGATGGACTTTAGCATCTAGTTTTTTTGGTGTCAGGCCTTCACCACCCGACCATAATTTATTCTGGATAATGTTAGGTCCAGCTCTATATGCTGTTACCTCAACGTCAGATCAAGTATATAAAAGTTGTAGAATCTATAGGAAAAGGATTTTGAGCAAAGAGTCACTAAAATATCTGGTAGCATCTCTACTTAATCAGTGGATAGTTCAACCAGCAGCGACCTCTATTGCTTATGGTAAAGTTATAAAAAGCCAATTAACAGGCAAGAGAAATGGATGGGAAAAAACAAAACATAAAAAAATTGATCATGAAAAATTAGAGGGAATAGACGTACCAGAAAGAGTTACAGATAGAATTAAAGTATACCCAAAACCTTTTGCAATGTCAAAAACATAAGAATCAAAAATAGAAATTCCAGTTAGATATATAGGTAAAATTACTATGCCTCCTATAACATATATGAGACAATTAGATCCCTACACCATAGAATACTATAACAAATATCCAGATGGAAGAGAAGAAATTCTAACAACTTTTAGCACACGTTTTGGTCAATTTGTTGTTTCATGATTTTTATTTGAGATTTTTGCAATTTACTTTTTCTCTTCGACTATTAAGGCAGATACTAGTCCGTTATGGAAAAGTCTTGAACTAAAATCTTCTGAGAATAATATGTGTGGTTCATCTATAAGTATCTGTGCTTCATCTGGCGTGATGTGGCGGGGATGTTGGGTTCATCTCAAATCTCGCAGATTTCAAAACACACCTCCCGCACTGAACTTTAAAGTTATATTACTGGAATATAAACTACCACTAGTCAAAGACTAGTGGTATTCACTAAGCTGTTTCCTTGATTGCGAACGTAGCTTGAGATTTCTTCAGGATCCTGCCCGATTGAGTCGAAGTAGACTACGGGAGACCACAAGC
>Ga0315282_10006162_pt1 | contig 20165 bp, 26 predicted proteins | sample YL17G07_20_MG_FD_203693 | JGI IMG/M metagenome (GOLD analysis project Ga0315282, IMG submission 203693) | Sediment microbial communities from Yellowstone Lake, YNP, Wyoming, USA - YL17G07_20 | ecosystem: Environmental > Aquatic > Freshwater > Lake > Sediment | place: USA: Wyoming | collected... | reverse complement strand
ATCACCTCCGTCATGACTTAATTCCAAAATTCCCTTGCATCCTCGCCTCTAAAAAATTATTCACGCAATGAATAGGCTTAATCAGAAGAAAAAAGCCGTAAAACAATTAATGAACACTTATGCGCGCTCATCAAGAAAAACATCGAAGCGAGTCCTCTGACCCTTGAAAAGTTTGAGAATCCGGTTAATCGCGCGCGGGCAAATTATTATCCACTGCAACCGACATGAACTGAGCATGCCCGGCATCAAGGTCGTCAGCTTCGACATGGAAGGAACCCTCGTCGACCACACATTCAGCAACCTGATCTGGGAGGTGGATATGCCACGCCTCTACGCCGAGGAGCACGGCGTCGGCCTCGACGAGGCTAAGAAGACGGTCCTCTCAGAGTACGCGAAGGTGGGGGACCAGAGGGCCGAGTGGTATGATGTCGGGTACTGGTTCAGCAGGCTGGGCTTGCCCGGAGACTGGAGGGACCTCCTGAGGATGCGGGGAAACACATGCACTCCCTACGCCGAAGCCAACGGGGTCTTGAGACGCCTGGGGAGGCGGTACGTACTCGTTGTAACCTCCAACACCATAAGGGAGTTCCTGGAGGTACAGCTACGCTGCCTCGACACCCCGTTCGCCAGGGTCTTCTCCGCGCCATCCGACTTTAACGACGTCAAGAAGTCGCCCGAGTTCTACTCTAGGGTCTGCGGGGAGCTCGGGGTTGATCCCGCCGAGGTCGCCCACGTGGGCGATCACCCGGTCTACGACTACGAGGCAGCGAGGGCTCTCGGGATAAGGGCCTACCACCTGGACCGGTCAGGGAAAGCGGTTGGGGCCAACGTTGTGCGTGACCTCGTCGAGTTCGAGGTCAGGCTAGGCGGCGCCTGAGGCTTTCTCATACTCGTATACGAGGCGCGACGTAACCGTCCACGCCTCAAGGGGCTCGCTGTAGATGCTCACAGCCTCGTCTGCCTGGGACAGTGTCTCGGGCTGCATGGGGCCGTGGGGGTAGGCCCCTATGAAGACGAGCGGGCTCTCCTCCACCGCCAGCCTAACGCACAAGTCGTCGAGCTTGTCCGCCGTCCCGTGGCTCGTCAGCGCCACCGTCCTCGACGGCTTCATCCGCGCCTTGATCTCCCCGAGGCTCGCCGCATGCACACGCATCAGGGGTTTCTCGGGCGCAGGCGGGACCTGCCCGTCGACGAGGAGCCTCTCCATCAGGCTGTTGAACCTGAGGCAGTCCCTCGGCACCCTCACGTCCTGCGCCACCTCAATAGCGACGCCGGCTTGGGTGTGAGCCCAGACCGTCAGGCCGCCCATCCTGTTGAGGGGCGAGCCGAGGGCCTCAAGGAGGCAGAAGTGGATTATGTCTGGCCTACCCTTCTTCTCGGACATGGGCAGCCGGAGCATTGCTCGGTGGTGGAGGCTCCTGTCCAGGAGGGTCTCCTCAGGCCTCTTCCCCTGCCTCCCCGCGTTCTTCACCACCGAGGGGTGGCCGATGATGCTCCCAGGCACCAGCTCAAGGGCCGTCTCGACGAACATGATGGTCAGCATTCGACGATTTCATTAGGCTAGCTCGGGATATAACCGTAACTCGACGACCGTGGGAAAAATACAATAGCAGCGTCGCCAACATCCTCGTTAGTGGTTCATCTTGGCCGAAGAGTTCACCCTGGCCCCGATGCGGAGGCTGATAAAGAAACTCGGCGACTACAGGATAAGCGGCGAGGCCGCAGAGGAGATGAGGCGAGCCGTCGGCGAGTACGGCCTAGCCCTCGCAGAGGCCGCCACGGAGAGCGCTAAAAGAGATAACAGAAGAACCGTACTCGAAAGAGATATCAGGGCGGCGCTGCTTAAGGATAGGAAAGCCGGGGAAACGTAATGGCGGAGGACTTGGAGGCAGAGCCGAGGGGATTCACGGGCTGGATCTTCGGTGGTTACGCCGACTACGTGAGGGGTCTCACCCCCCTTTTCACCCTGTGCGGCTTCCTCTTCATCTTCTCCCTCTCCATGGGCTACGCCCTCGGAGGCAGCCTGCCCAGAAGCGGGCTGGATGAGATCACCGGCGCCTTCCCAGACCTCAGCCAATGGGGCATCGCCGGCATCTTCGCCTTCATAGTGGCGAACAACGTCGGGAAGGGCCTCCTCTTCATGCTCCTCGGCGTCCTCGCCGGCATACCCTCCCTCTTCTTCGTCGTCTTCAACGGCTTCGTCATCGGCTGGGTCGCATACGACCTCACCGCCCAGATGAGCTTGGCGATAGCGGTCGCCGGCCTCGCACCCCATGGCATCATCGAGGTGCCCATGTTCCTCCTGAGCATGGCGATGGGTATGGGGATAGGCTACCAGATGGTCAACAAGGTCAGGGGGCACGGCGAGCCCGGCAGGGAAATAAGGCTCGCCCTCGGCCTTTTCATGAGGAGGGTCCTCATACTGTTCATCGTCGCGGCTCTGGTAGAGATCACAATCACTCCGATTATGATGCTTCTAGCCGGCTACAGTTGATCTACAACCTTTTCTTCCGCAGCACGCGTTATACGAACTATGATCTCCAGGGGAGAGGTACGGTTCAACTGCTGCGAGAGCGCCCTCATGAGGATCGATGAGGCACGCAGGCTGCCGGGCTTCGATGTTAACGTGATGAGGATCGCTTCCAACTTCGGAGGAGGCGTAGCCGGATGGGGCGGCGTCTGCGGTGCCGTCAGCGGCGCCGTAATGGCGCTAGGCCTTGTGTATGGCACCTCCGGCGAGGAGGCGGAGAAGGAGTTCTCTGAAAAGAGGAAGCGGATGAGGACGCTGACCCAGGAGCTGATGAAAGCCTTCGAGGAGGAGTGGGGCCACATCAACTGCTTCAGACTCCTCGGGTGCAACACGAGGACTCCTGAGGGGAAGGCGAAATACGACGAGATGAAGGCTAAGGGCCTCCTCCACTGCGACGAATACGTCAAATGGGCTGAGAGGAAGGCCTTGGAACTGATGAAGGTTAAGCATTGAGCCTGTATCATTTTTTCTTGGGAGGCACATCGTTTGAGGGGCGTCCTTTTTGACCTCGAGGGGACCTTGGTTGAGTCAGCTTACCAGCAGAGTCCCGAGACCATCGACGAGCTCAGGGCTAGGACGAGGCAGGAGCTCCTCGCCTTGGGCGTGCCCCAAGAGATCCTCTCGGGCATTGTGAGGTCATACGCCCTCAGGAACGCCGCCTATGAGTGGGCTGAGGCGAACCTCGAGCCTGGTGCGGTCATCAAGTTCAGGGAGGCCGTTGAGGCGTTCATGAGGCCGTACGACCTCGGCTCGGCATCGAGGACGGTGCTTTATCCCGACACCGTCAACGCCTTGACAGCCCTCAGGACAGCCGGCGTCGAGATGGGGGTCGTCACGAACACCTCATCGGAGGCCGCCCACAGGGTACTCTCATCGCTGGGTATTGAAGGGCTCTTTAGCGTGGTCTCGTCGAGGAGCGACGTCCCGAGGCTCAAACCTGATCCCGCGATGATCCGCCACGCCGCCTCGGACATGATCTCCGAGGTAGGCTGGCTCGTGGGCGACTCGGTATTCGACGCTGAGGCTGCCACGAACGCAGGTATAAGATCCATCATCGTGGCGAGGGATGGCCTACCGCCGGACTTCTCACATGACCACTGGGCGGAGACCCTCGACGGCGCTGTTAGAATGATACTGGACGCGTCGCCTTGAACAATTGTCGAATGCCAGTTCCTGAATATGGTTCGACTCAGAAAAGTATTTATTCAGCAATTAAGTCCGAATAAGGACCGGGACGGTAAAATCTCCAGCAGGTGGTTCCAAGTTACCACCTTGAGAGGGTTGTCGCGTAACCTTGCCGTCCCGGTTTCTCTGTTCGTCGTCGCACGAAAGCACATCTGGGCTCGCAGGCTCGGATGCTGCGCCACGGGCTCCGGACCGTTAATGTTTTGACCTATAGCCTCAGCCCTGTCTCCGCGAAGTAGGGGGCGACCCTGTCCCTGAACTGCCTCATCTCCGCCTCGCTGTACGGCTTTACGTCCTTAAAGTCGGGGCAGAGGGTCTTCCCGGGCCTGAACTGCTGGAGAACGTACCGCTTCGATCCGGCGAGGGTCCTGGCTATCTCCTCCAGGTCGTCGCCGTCCAGCAAGCCGGGCACTACCGTCGTCCTGAACTCGTGGTCGATGCCGCTCCTCCTGATGAGCTTTATCGTCTCCTTGAGCCCCTCGGGCTTCACCCTGTAGCGGACGGTCTCCTCGTACCTGCCCAGGGGCACCTTCACGTCGAGGGCGATGTAGTTGACCAGCCCCTTCTCCATGACATACGCGAGTGCCTTGGGCCGGGAACCGTTGGTGTCGAGCTTCACGAGGGAGCCTATCGACTTCAGCCTGCCGAGGAACTTGGGCAGCTCCCGGTGTATCGTGGGTTCGCCGCCGGTGACGCAGACGCCGTCGAGGAACCCCAGCCTGGGGTGGAGGAACTCGATGATCTTGTCCTCTGAGATCTTCGGCATCTCGGGGTAGTTGAGGATGATGTCCTCGTTGTAGCAGTATGGGCACCTAAAGTTGCAGCCCGCCGTGAATATCGTCGCGCACAGCTTCCCGGGGTAGTCGATGAGGCTGAGCCTCTGCAGCCCCACTATGGGGAGGTCGCCTGCTACGCGGCGCTTGCTACGGCGTATGCTCTGCGTTGCCTGTACTCCTCCTGCTTCCCCCTGTGCCAGTTCTGCACCGGCCTGTAGTAGCCGACGACCCTGCTGTAGACCTCTGCGTCTTTACCGCAGATGGGGCACTTGAAGTGCTCGCCGCTGATGTAGCCGTGGTCGATGCATACGCTGAAGGTAGGCGTTATCGTGAAGTAGGGTATCGGGAACTTCTCGGCTATCCTCTTGACGAGGAGCCTGCACCCTTCCGGGTCTGGGAGGCTCTCGCCGAGGAAGACGTGGAAGACCGTGCCCCCGTTGTACATGGTCTGGAGCTTCTTCTGGTGCTCAAGGGCGTCCCAGAGGTCGTCTGTGTAGTTGACGGGCAGGTGCGTAGAGTTGGTGTAGTAGGGGGCCTCCTCGCCCGCCGTCACTATGTCCGGGTACCTCTCCTTGTCGAGCCTCGCCAGCCTGTAGCTGGCTCCCTCAGCGGGCGTCGCCTCCAGGTTGTAGAGATGGCCGGTCTCCTCCTGGAACTCCTCGATCCTGCCCCTCATGTACTCGAGCGTCTTGTAGGCCACTGCCTTCCCCTGCTGGGTCTCAATCCCCTTCCCGACGAGGTTGAGCAGCGCCTCGTGCATCCCGATGAGGCCGATGGTCTGGAAGTGCCACCTGAGGTTGCCCAGGTAGCGCCTTGTGAAGGGGAGCAGCCCATTCTCTATGTTCTCCTCGACGACTGCCCTCTTCGCCTCTAGGCTATCTTTGGCGAGCTCCATCAGGCAGCCGAGGCGCTCTATGAAGGCGTCCTCGTCCCCCTTAGAGGTGTACCCAAGGCGAGGCATGTTTATTGTCACGACGCCGACGCTGCCGGTCTTGTCGGCGTAGCCGAATGTGCCGCCGACCCTCCTCTGCAGTTGCTTGAGGTCGAGCTGGAGCCTACAGCACATCGCCCTCACCTCGGTCGGGTCGAGGTCGCTGTGGATGAAGTTCTGGAAGTAGGGTGTCCCGTACTTGCTCGTCATCTTGAAGATCGAGTCGGCGACCGGGCTGTCCCAGTCAAAGTCCTCCGTGACGTTGTATGTCGGAATAGGGAATGTGAAGACGCGTCCACGCATGTCGCCTGCCGTCGTGACCTCGCAGAAGGCCGAGTTGATCATGTCTATTTCACGCTGGTAGTCGGCGTAGGTGTCTCCGAGCTCCCTGCCGGCGAAGATGGCGTTTCTGGTGGCGAGGTCCTTCGGTGGCTTCAGGTCGAATGTGATGTTCGTGAACGGCGTTTGGCCACCCCAGCGGCTCGCTATGTTGAGGTTGTAGATGAACTGCTGGATCTCCTGCTTCACCTGCTTGAAGTCTAGGTCCTCCTCCCTTACGTAGGGGGCGAGGTAGGTGTCGAGGCTGTTGAAGCTCTGGGCTCCGGCCCACTCGTTCTGCATCGTCCCCATGAAGTTGGCGAGCTGGAGTAGGGCCGTCGAGAGGTGCTTCGGGGGAGAGGACTCGGTCCTCGCAGGGACGCCGTTAAACCCTAGCGTCAGTACGTCCTCTATGCTCCAGCCGGCGCAGTAGCCGATTATGCCCATGCTCAGGTTGTGTATGTGGAAATCCCCGCTGACGTGGGCCCTGGCGACCTCCGGGCCATAGACCCTTCCAAGCGTGTATTGCTCCATCACCTCGCCGGCGGTCTGGAGGAAGACGCTACTGAAGCTGTAGCCGAGGTTGCTGTTCTCCCTGCTCTTCCAGGTAGACCTACCCAGGTACCCCTCAACGAGCTTAACCGGGTCGATGCTACCGCCCGAAGTTTCCGCCATACCAATCAAGAAGGCTTTAACCACCGTCATTTATATATCTTGTAAAAGTAGCCCCCTCGATCCACCTCTTCGCGCGCGCGACAGCCGCCGAGAAGCGTCTGGCGAGGCCGACCGACGAGCGGATGGAGGTGCTCGTCAGAGCCAGGGGCATGCCAAGGCTTTTCGTTTCTTGACGCGCGCTCATTGAGCTCAGCTTCTTGCCAAGTTAGAGCAGGTGTCTGCTCCTCGATTTTTCGTCGATAAGATCTATTTTTTGGGTTGAATCATCTCATCTATCTTCTTTATCAATTCTTCAGCCCATTCAATAGAGCGCTTTGCCTCGTTTTCTGACACGACATCCATCTCCTCGTACACTATCCGGTGCCGCTTCTTTCTCATTCCGTTAAGCACTGTTACAAGCTTGCTGCCAGATTCGGAGCTGAGCGCAACTTGGAGGTATTTGATGACCGCAACGTGTCCTTCGGTGCTTGATGGCCGATAGCCCTGATTGAACATGAGGGCACGGCCTGCGGAGAGCATAGCGTTGTATGTTATCGCCAGTGCCCAGTCGAAGTCCCGGTTCTGGATCAGGGTCTTAGCTGTGGCTACGTCTCTGTGGGTTCGCGCGAGGGTACGCGTAGCTAGAACGGCGTCGGGAGGTATTCTCCTTATAATATTATCCCTTAACAGCTCCTCTAAACTCATCCTCACTTCCCACTAGTATTATCACTTTCCTGCTCACTATATTGATGAGGAGATGATGTTTCTCCCTTACTCTGCTGTAAAACTCGTTCTCGCTCCAGAGGATATAGTTGATTTCTCGCCCTATCGTTTTCTCGGCGGTGGTCACCGCGTCTAGGATCTTCTCCTCGTCAGTGTCGCCGACTATCATTAGGTCCACGTCGCTGGATCCTGTTTCTTCTCCGTTGGCGAAGGAGCCGTAGATTAGGGCGTATTTTACTTCGGCTATGGTGTGCAGGGAGTCGGCAATTACCCCGGCGAGCCCGGTTGTCTTCATCACGAGTCCCTTGAGCTCAGGGTAGTAGGGGAGGTTTTTATTCAGGGAGAGGAGGTTGATCTTTCCTTTCCTCTCTTCTTTTAGGATGCCGAGGCTTAGGAGGGTGTTCTTCTCTTTGTAGAGCATGCTGTATGGCACGTTCAGCTCTTTCGCTAGCTCCCTCAGATAGTAGCTTCTGTTGGCGTTCATCAGGAGTTTTGTTAGGAGCATTACCCTCGTCCTGGAGCCGAAGAGCCTATCTATCTGATGTGTCATATTATCTATTAAATAGATATGATGTATGGTACTTAAGTGTACCCTGATTCTCGCGCGCTCGGTGTTAGCATTGTGGGTGTGGGGAGAATGGCTTTCGGAGGCTCAGCGCCTGAGGGGAGGAGGGAGGGGCTATCGAGAAAAATTTCTCACCGTTATCCCTATTGGCAAGGAATAGGGCGGGAAAAAATTTCAGGGTTCAATCCTCGTCCTCCTTGCAAGCGGGTTTCTCTCATCCCTCTGCTCCGCCTCCCTGAGGACCTCCATGAGGGCTATCTCCATCTCCGCCAGCTTGATGAGGGCGTCGATAGCGAAGACCTGGACATCCTCACCGTCGTTCTCCATCAGCCCCACGGAGGCTTTGACGGCCCTCCGCACCGAAGCCAGCAGATCCTCAGCTACCTCTCTCCATCTACATCGACTCCCTTCCAGTCTCCCTTTGACCAGTCACTGCACCGGTGTGGGTGGAGCGATTCAACCCCTTTGGCATGGTTTGAGTCCTTGCTGGTGGAGCGTTGCGGGGCTTCGGATACCTCATGTTAGGCTGCCTATCATCGGCTGGGAAGGTCGAGCGCTGTTTTCGCCATACCATATAGCTTGGTATGGCTGTTTTTTGTGTGTTTCCTCTTTCATGGCTTGGGGTTACGTGGTGTTTTCGCTGTTACCCTGTAGGTTGGTGTAGTGGTTTTTCACATTCATCTCTCGTGGATTATTGGTGTGTCGGGGTTTTCGGTCTTTGGGTTAAGAGGTGGGGGCTGGGTGGTATTCGATGGTGTTAGGGTCCGTGTTCGTGGGGTTTTGGGTTTGCGCTGGCAGTTGCGGGTCTCGTGTGTGGGCCTCGCATACTATTCCGGCGCTCTGTTGCTGAAGGCCGTCTTCACGTATCTTCTGGCTGCTGAGCTGAGTCTTTCGTCGTCTGTCACGAGGGTCAGGTTGTTCTTGACGGCGGCGTGTAAATAGGATGCGTCGTAGAAGGTTATGCCTTCCTCGATTGCTATGTTCAGGACGGCTGTGGTGTCCTGGATGGCTGCGGTCTTCATATTGTTTATTGTTTCGGTGAGGACCGTTAGGGCCTTCTCTCCCTCTTCTCGGGTCAGGGTTTTTCTGAGGTGGACCTGTCTCCAGACGGCGTTTCCGGCCTCGTAGACGGCGAGGTCTAGGGTCTCCCCTTCGAGTAGCCAGTCGAGGTTCTTTTTGGCGCAGAGGTTTATTATGGCTGAGGAGTCGTAGATGTTTCTCACCTGAGGTCCCTGCCTTCTCTGATGGCTTTAGTCCATTCTTTTCCGCTGAGTTTGGAGAGTATCTCGCTGGCTTCGTCCATCTGCCTTTTCAGCTTCTCCTTCGTTCTTTCCTCGACTTCTCGCTCCAGGGCTTTCCTGATTGTCTCTGAGGGTTTTATGTCGAGTTCGTCCATCTTCTTTTTGAGCTGGATGTCTATTTTTGCTGAGACTGTGACGGTTTCCGTCATTGGTGTCACTGTTTGTTACTACGGAATCGTAGTATAAAAATGTAATACTTATGCTATGATCGGCCAGCTTATGGTTGATGGAAATGTTGTCTTCTAAGGGTTTTAGGGTTTGTTTACGTTTGGTGACTCGTACTAACCGCTGGGAATAAGGATTTGGTATGTATTTAGCTCATGGACGTGCGCGCTGGCTTGTCCCTTTATTGGTGTAAAATGGTTTTAAATCCGCATTCCCGTTTACAGTCAATTAATGGACTCTATCAAGGGGAAGTTCATGAACCAGCTGAGGGACCCACCTAGACTCGATTGTAGAAAAGAGCCTGATCGTTAAGGATAAGCAGCCCGTGAAGGGGTCTGGGAGGCCATGATTCACGTACTAGATGCCTCTAGGCTCCAGATAGGTCTCTGAAACGCGTCTAAACCGTCGACAGGTGTGGTTTCTTTGAGTTTAAACAGGCAGCCAGATATGCAGATTTGAGGAGAGTGGGTTCTGCGAGAAGGTGAGGAGTTTATTTAATGCCCGAGATTGCCCTTATATCCGGCGAGAGGAATTAAGACCATTTAAAACCATTTTAGGGACAAGCCGGCGCGCGCAGTCCACCTCAGCTCCAAACCTGAAGTAAAATGCTTGTGCTATTCTACATAGTATAGAGGTTTCCGAAAAACCTAATTTTTTTATCGTTAAATAAAGAAGGATGGAAAAAAAGATAGTAGTTAGAGGGTTTTTCGAAATCCTCGATAAGGAATGTGGGTATACGACTATTGCCCAAGAATATGGATTAGTAATATATATCATCGCTCCGGAATTTACTTTTACGTATTATTCATCTGTATCGCTGATAGTATATGCAGACAGTTCAGCTCCAGCGTCTCCCGAAGGATAAGGAAGCTAAGAGAGAGGAAGACGCTACTGATGATCCCGACTCTGATATAATCGCTTTGTATAACAGGTCCCTCGGCAGGAGCAGGGCGATGGGCGGGGCCGAGGACTACCTGAACGCTCTGAGGCAGATAAACAGGGCCCTGACGAGGTTCAAGCTGTCGAAGAACGAGGTCAAGGTCTACCTGTTCCTCGCCAGGTACGGCTCACAGAAGGCCCAGCAGATAGCCGAGAGCATGGACATCCACAGGACGGAGGCGTACAAGACCCTCCGCACCCTCGAGGCTCAGGGGCTGATAGCCCGCATCCTCGAGAAGCCCATGAAGTTCGCCGCCCTCCCGTTCGAGCAGGTCCTCGAGAACCTCATAGAGGCGAGGAGGAAGAGGATCATCCAGCTCGAGCGGAGGAGGACGGAGCTCCTCGAGATGTGGCGGAGCCTCCCGGAGGTCGAGGAGTTCAAGGCCCACAGGGAGACCCTCCAGGTCCTGGAGGGGAAGCGCCAGGTGCTCGCCAAGGTGAGCGAGCTCCTCAGCAGCAGCGAGGCCGAGTTCCAGGCCGTCGTCTCCGACAACGAGATGGTCTGGCTCTACAACAGCCTCTTCTTCGAGGACCTGAACGAACTGATGAAGGAGAAGACCCTAGATGCCAGAATGATGGCCCAGTACTCCCCCACGAGCACCTACATCATCGAGAAGACCGGCCTCTACGACATGGACTTCGCCTTCCTCCGCAGGAGCAACCAGCCAAGCTTCTTCATTGCCGACGACAAGGAGATCCTACTGCTGATGAACAACGAGGAGAACAAGCTCCTCGCGATGTGGACCAACTACGAGGCTGTAGTAGCCTCCTTCAGGAACCTCTTCGAGCACCTCTGGAACTCCCCGACCTTACCGAAGAAGGCGTCGCCTTCCTTGATCGAGGTTCAGGAGTGACTCTGCCTTCACCTGCGCTGGACCCGGCTCCGTTTGGTCTTCTACGGCTTTTGCTTCTGCAGCTGGAGCCTTTCCTTAGGTCTTCTCCTCGGCACTTCTACCGTAATTAAAAGTGATATAGAGAATCGGATATCTGTTAGAAACATGGATTTTAGATAGGTTACTCTTATATCTGAAGAATAAGTTTAAAAACCCTGAGACGATAACTATGGTTACCTACTTCCTAAGGAAGTTGGCCACGGTATGTATTGAGGGCTTATGTTTGTGACTCCGTATACATACACAGCTAAATAACTGAAATGACGCGAAAAGGGGTTGAGAGCCACGATGTCGAGTAGAAGGTCAAAATTTGAGATATACGTAGATATCTTGACCGAGATTAAGGGTGGCACAGTCATCCCCACACGTATCATGTATGGGGCTAACCTTTCCTGGAAGCCGCTTAAGCAGATCCTCAAGACTCTGACCGCCCAGGGACTTATCGTTGAGCAGTCGATGGACAAGGGTGACAAGAGGACTAAGAAGGTCTACGCCTTAACGGAGAAGGGAGAGAACGTCCTGAAGTACTTCAACCGTGCGAAGGGACTAATGGAGCTGGAGAAGGCAGTCGAGATCCGCAATTAAAACTCTTTTTCTTTAAGCAGCAGCATCCGGGTAAGATGCATAGTTGACCCTCTCGACGTTGCGAGATTAACTTTTAATAAATTGGTTGGGGGATCGGGAGACAGTTAATCTATATCTCGATTAACCCGTACAAAATCGAAGTTTTATCTATCTTAAGCTGCTCCGAGAGCCAGGACTTCGCGACCTCGTTGTCGACTTCGAAGATTATCTTCTGAACCACGCAGCCGTCTGGGAGCTTGAGCTCGACTTTCCTGTGCTTTACCGGTAGGCCGCACTGGAGCCTACCACTTAAGAGGGAGAGATTGTCGAAGAGGTCACCGAAGCTTCCTCCCCTCGGCATCGTCTTTCCCTCCCCCCTCTCGACGGCCATGGAGACTTCCGGTACCTTCTCATGGTAGACGTACAGGACATCGTCCTTGAGGGCTGAGACCTGGAAGCCGTCGTTGGTCATGGTGAAGGCTAACATCTGCGGCTCAGTGCTCCTCTCCATGAACTCCGGCCATTTCTCGAGGGCGACCTTGACCCTCGACGTCCTCCCCCTCGGGGATTCCTGGGAAGGTCGAGCCATCCTGTCGTAGGTTATTATGTCTTCGAGCTTGGCCACCTGGGCGTCGAGGTTCTTCTCGTGCTCCTTCAGGACGTTTATGATGAAGTCGATCACGTCGACCTTCTCGTCGTGGCTCATCTACCCGGACCTTCCACGGGATTATAGAGGCGAAGCTTTGCTTTTAAATAAAATAGGCGTTGAAAGCGGTAGCACAGCTTAGAAGCATTAATAATGAGTAGGATGTAGAAATCCTATTACGTATTAGTGGATTATTTGGTAAAAACATGTTTAGGCTACCTAGGATCGTTCCATTTGGAGAACTTGTTATATCCACGTCGAGCTATATATGGTCTTCAATCCCTCCTTCGTATGTATTTAGCTCATGAAATTGATTCTCCCATATTTGTTGCTCTTTCAGCGAAATAAGCTTAATCCTGGAGCTTTTCCTATCCTCATTGAACATGTAATCCGAGCCAATAAAGGCCCCTTTTCACGTTTTAAAGCCTGTTTCTAAGCTATTGATAAACATGAGATAAATACATACTATCAATCTACTCTAAAGTATATTACTTCTTCACCGCATTCGCTGTTCAACTGGAAAAAAGAGATGTATCGTTTCATGGAGTCGCTGCCTGTTTTAATCTTCTTACTTATCTTACCGTATCTTCTAATGAGGTGTTTCTCCATGTCGCTTCGGAAAGCAAATGATACACCGGAAGTCCTGTAGCAATCGTTAAACGAAACAGCCCGGGTGAAGAGTAACATTCCAGGGGTGGCGGTTTTACTGAAAGAGATTTCTATTAATTTGATGAGCTTATCTTCTTTTTTCAGAACGTCCCTCAGAAGTAAGGTGTTTTCTGAGATGGCGATGATCTTAAACAGGGAAGTATACGATGAAAGTAAAGAGGCTAATATTTCGGCTTCTATCTCGTTTTGTCCCCCAATTTTTTCTTGATAAACTTGTACAGCATTCTTGTTATTCACTTTGTATTCATGTAGAGCGAAGTCCATTAAAACACTCATTTCTTCTTCACCCTCGAACATCAATACGTCTCTCTGCACGATGCCCAGCAGCTTCGCTGAATTAAATATAATCTCCTTACTGAGACAGGACTTTATCATCTTATGATTTAACGCCATCCCGACTTCTCTAATACTTTTGTATTTTTCTACGATGTCCACTAGGCCACCCTCATACAAATCATAGGATTTAGGATTTGTAAAATTTTTGGTACCGTCGGGTTGTTGCGTTTTTCCTGCGTGAAGGTTTTGTGGCTTTCTATGCTGGCTGACGAGGGCACTGTCGGAGCTAGTTGGGCTTGTGCAGACCGTATGTGACCTTATGAAAGACGTTCTCTAAGATCGTCTTGGCTGGCTAGCCCGCCGCTAAACATGGTCCAAGCGACCGAGTATGTGACTGGGCGAACCCGAGCTGCTAGGGATGTGGCCCAAAGAGACCGGATGAGTGACTGCAGCCCGAAGCCAGCTGAGAGGCGAAGAAGATGAAGGAATGGTTGCTGGCTCCGGGTAGGCTCAGGGTCACCAGCCAAGAGAACATCTTTCATGAGTGTTTAGCTCCTGTGAAACGAGGACCGAGAAACATCGAGGAACGAAGAACCCAGAACAGAGAGAGGAGAACCCATGGAACAACCATCATACACGAATTGGGCAGAACCAATAGATGCATACACTAGCTCCCATTTTCCAGACGAAACGATGATTGCCAGGTTACTGTCTGGGTTAAGTTAATGATTTTTGCCTGAAAGAAGTCCTGAAACAGCTTGGAATTTTGGTAACCCAGGGGAGATCCGAACTCCCATCTTCGGGGTATAAGGTCCCCAATCTCTTATTCTAGAAGACCCGTCTCCCTCTGAATCACATGGATATCTTCTGGGTCTAAATTGGCCTATATAAAATCGGAAACCTTATCCAGGTGTATGTACATGTAAATACGGGAAGCGCCGTGACGAGCATCACAATCAGGGTCCCAGATGAGTTGAGGAAGAGGATGAAGAATCTGTCGACGATCAATTGGTCCGAGGTCGCGAGGAGGGCGATAGAGAGCCGCGTCGCCCGTGAGACGGCGGGGGAGGAGAAGGATCGGGGGGCCATCTCCGAGGCCGGGAAGAGGATAGACGGCTTATACGAGAGGCTGAGGGCCGAGCACGGGACGATACCCTTCGACAGCTCCGCGACAGTCAGGGAGTGGAGGGACCGCCGTTACGGCGCTACGTCGTAGACGCCTCGGTCGCCGTCAAGTGGTTCGTGCCGGAGGAGGGCTCAGAGCCGGCGAGAAGGCTCAAAAGGGGCTACGAGGCGGGGGAGATCGACGTCCTGTCCCCCGGTCTGATCGTATTCGAGGTCGCCAACGCCCTCAGATATCACCCTAAGATCAGGCTCGACGCCTCGGATCTGGTCGTTGCGATCGCTTCCTTGGAGGGAATGTCGATCACGGTGGAGATGGAAGAGGAGGGCTGGGCCAGGGCGTTCGAGCTCTCCCTCCAAGAGAGGATATCTGTATACGACGCCGTGTATCTTGCCCTTGCTGGTCAGAACGACGCCGTGTTCGTGACGGCGGACAAGAAGCTACGGGACGGTTTATCAGACGATCTCAAAAAGAACGTTCTCCCATTACTGGCCTTCGTATAGAAATCATGTAACGATAAATCGTATTGTCGCCCATTTAAGCTTCCCTCGCTCAAGTGAATCATTTGCGTCCTATAGGTCTGATTGTGCAGCTTCAATCTCTTTCAGAATCATGGCTCTACTTATTTGAGCCTTGACCAGCTCCTCTCCTCTACGAACCTCTCAAACTCAGAGCTCATTCCGTCTCCCATAATACTTTGCCTCGCTCTATATTTTCGCATAACGGTTTATCTTCATTCTTCAACTGGACGAATTCGTTCACATCCACCAATATTGGAGCAATCCTCTCCTCATTCTTCCGATTGAAATCACTGATCAACCTCCTGACCGTGCCCTTTTCCAAACCAAGGATGAACAGATCGATGTCGCTTCCCTTCACGTCTAAGCCTTGGGCACAGCTCTTAAAGAGGACGACCCTTCGGTGAATGTTGTTCTAGTTGGTCCACCAATTTCTTCAGCATGTAGATGCCGGTCAGTATCTTGAACTGCCTCACAACCGGTTCCTTTGGAAGTCTGTAGAACACCATCCTCCCTTTCCTCTCCCTTATCAGGAAATCCCGCTCGGCCAGCTCTCTCAGTATCTTGTTGGCCGAGCCCTTGCTCACCTTGGTCTCCCTGATCACCCCCCGCTCGTGATGCTCCGCCATAGGGTTCACGCCCTGATAGACGGGCATGGCCTCCGATGCGAGTACTCGGACATGTTCGGGAGGCGTGGCTCCGGGTGGCTCAGGAAGCTGGAGCTCAACTCCTTGGATAGGCTGATGCTGGACAACCACCTCCACCACATTGAGGCTCTCAACGGGCAGATAGAGAGAGTCGACGAGGAGATCCGTGGGAGGTCCTCGGTGGATGATGATATTCAGCTTCTGCTCAGCTTGACTGGCGTCGACGTATACACGGCGCTGCTCATCAGGTCTGAGATAGGGAGCATCGACAGGTTCCCTGACTACAAGGGGCTGGTGTCCTGGGCGGGGCTGGCTCCCTCGCTCCACCCGTCGGGATCCGTGGAGATCCATGGAAGGATTATGAGGCAGGGTTCGAGGATGCTGAGGTGGATCATGGTAGAGTCTGCGAGGGTGGCGGTGAGGCACAACGAGCGGATGAGGGGCTTCTACGAGAGGGTGAAGCGCAGGAGGGGGATGGGAAGGCTATCGTGGCTGTGGCGTGCAAGATGCTGAAGATGATCTGGTTCACGTTAGCAAGGAGGGAGTCGTACCAGTCTAGAAACCAGAGGCGTTACGGGAGAAAGCTTAATTCGCTCAGAAGATGATCCGTGGTTGCTGGCTTCGGGCAGGCTCAGGGTCACCAGCCAGGACCACATCTTTCATGAGTGAATAACCCTCCGAGCAGGCTCTTAGATTTAAGACAATATTTAAACGAATCGAGTATGAAGTCGTAGTTTTGGGGGCGTTAATCAAAAACCTCTTTTCTTTGTTCTAATAATTCTTACTCTGATAGTTATTACAGACATTTTCAATCCGAAAATATATCGGAATCTCGTTCGGAGAATTTGTTATATCCATGTCGAGCCTAATGATGGTGTCCGGGGGTTCTGATGCCGCTCCTCGAGTACCTGAGGCCGTTCCTCGTCATGGCGATGCTGGGCTACGCCTCCTACAAGGACCTCAGAACCCGGGAGATCAACGACGTCGTATGGGTTATTTTCGGCGCCTCTGGCCTAGTTATTGACATTTACGATTTAGCCACAGGCTCCATGGGCCTGTTGGACCTTATTCTACCTGTAGCCTTTATGGTCGTCTTCGCCCTGGTCTCGGGTTACCTCGGCTTCTTCGGGGGCGCGGATCTCTTGGCCTTCGTCGTCCTTGGTCTGCTCCAGCCGGTGGCTCCTCGTCTGGTTGGATCATATCCCGGTTTCGCGCCTCTGTTCTTCCCCCTGACGCTTGTCTCGAACTCCGTGCTGGTGGGCGCCTCCTCCGCGGTACTAGTCCTCATTAAGAACCTGACCTCGGGGGTGGGAGACCCACTGTTCTCGGGGCACGAGCGCGAGCCGTTCTGGAAGAAGCTCGTCCTGATCATCTCGGCGAGGAGGGTAGGCGTCGAGGACGTCAGGGGGCCACCCTACCAGTATCCCGTCGAATACATGGATCCTGGCACGGGCGAGCTCAGGCTCCATCTTAGGCCTGAGCTTGAGGATGATGGAGAAGCCATTAAGATACTAGAGGAGCTTAAGGGATCTGGCCGCACCAGGATATGGGTCTCCTACACCATACCCTTCCTGCTCGTCTTGTCGGTGGGTTACATCGTCTCAATAAGCTTTGGAGATGTCGCGCTTTTCCTGATCAGCAAGCTCTTCGGAGGATAGTCCGGTCTCGGTTTTTCGGCATTCCCTGTAGATGGACCTTTTTCCCGATAGTGGGGAAAACTGCTCGAAGTAGGGAAATATCACCCGATTATTCCCTAAAAGGGAAAATATTCGCCTCCTTTGGGTAGATTAGGTTTATATTCTGTCTGTTTGTTGAAATAGTCAAGAAAAAGGTGTATTTGATATGAAGAAGAGAGATGGCATGGATATCTCGGCGGATATCCTTCGCCTAGCCGTGCATGGTGCGATAAAGACGCGCATAGTCTACGGCGCGAACCTCAACTTCAAGATTGTTGAGGGATACCTGTCAAGGCTGACGGGCCTCGGCCTCCTTGAGAACAGGGATGGTCGGAGGATGTATAGGACGACGGAGAAGGGCCTGGCTTTTATCAACGGCTACGAGGAATTGACGAAGTTCGGGTTGGGTTCGTATGAGTGAGCTGCTGGGCTACTCAAGGACTCCTATCCTTCCCCCCAAGCCCGACGCCCGCTTCATGGCCCTCCCGATAGCCCTCCTAGGCGTGGTCTCGGACTGGATCACGACCCGGATAGGGCTTGACATGGGATACCACGAGATCCACTTACAGTACAATCCATTCTTCGCCCTGGCCATCTTCTGGTATGCCATGGTCTTTCTGCTCATGACCTTGCCGCGGGGCAAGAAGTGGGATGCAGCGATTTGCTTCCTGGCCTCTTGGTCCTTCTTGGGCGCCGTGAACAATGCGCTCGTCATCCTCGGCGTCTTCAGCGGACTGGCGATCTAATCGACCGCCGACCGTAAGATTACCACAAATTTTATAGATGAAACATATATATTATTGCAATGATCAAAAATATGAGATAATCGTTCAGGTGAGACGCGGATTGTCGATCAGGGAATTATTAAAGAGTTACATGGAGTGCGTAGTATCACGTAAGATTGTCTTTTTTGGTTATACATGGCCAGCCCTTATTTGTTTATTCATTGCATCTAAATGGATGGTTTCTGTTTCTGAAGTTTTTCTTCTCGTTTCAGCCGTAAGTCTGGTTGGATTGGCTGTCTATTTTTACAACGATGTAAAGGACTTAGAAGATGATATTCAGATTGCTAAACTGGGGAACCAGTTGAAAGGTCTTAGACCTCTCGGACAGGGGAGGGTAACGAAGGATCTCTTGATAAAATTTACTCTTCTTTCCGCGGTACTAGGCCTTTTACTCGCCAGTCTTCTGAATGTTGGAGTGCTCGTTAGCCTTTCACTCTATCTCGTCTTGGGTGTTCTTTACTCAGCGGAGCCGTTCAGACTTAAGAAGCGCTTTATCTTCAAGCAATTGGTCCTAACATTCGGATCTGTCCTCTCAATCTTAGTCGGGGCCTTCGCGGGCGGAGAGATCTCGCCGCTCGTAATCTTCATGACCTTGATGGATTTCGCCATCGTCATCGGTGTGAGCCCCATTATGGATATCCCAGATCTGCTGGGGGACAAGGTTATGGGTGTTAAGACAATGCCCGTCGTCATTGGTCCCTCGATAACCGTCCGGTTCGCGATAGCCATGCTTGTAGGCATCGCAGGCGGCAGCATAATGGGGTACCTTGGTCTCGGCCTTAACATTACCCTGCCATTTCTTATAACTTTAATCGCCGGTACCTGGATCTACACCATAATACCTCTCATGAGGAGGTACAACGATATCGCCTTCACGAACATTGTGATTTTCAAGAGAGTGGTGCCACTCTACATGATGATCCAGCTCGTACCGCTAGCAGGCACCCTACTCTGATAACTTCTTTATGAAAACAGAAGTCTTCTTTGGATTGCATGACTCCCAGATAGAGTTGAAAAGCTTGGTGAACTTCAACGAGGTCTCCTTATCCTCAAGCTTGAAGGCAATGGAGAACTCACCGCCGACGCTTGGGAACTCAAAGAAGCACTTGTAGCTATCGATGATGCAGAAACTAAAGGCTATGTCAGTTTCTCTGAGTACCTCGTTTATGTCGGTACCCCCTGATATCTCGAGAATCTTCATGACGAGCTTCGGTGAGAGTATCATACTGAGCATGTTCGTCTTCTTTGATATGGTCTCCTTTGACATTAGACCCCTTATCTCGACGCCCCTGTCTCGAGCCTTGAGGGCCTCGTCGATGACCCAAACGTCGAAGTACCTTGAGGCTAGGAGCATACTCTTCTTCGAAGATGCTATGTCGCGAGCCAGCGTTTCGACGAGTGTCTTGTATTCAGAGATCTTGACCATCTTCTTCTGAGAAACTCCGTTGATCATTGAGCCCAGCGTCTTTCCCACGTCGGTGTTCCCGACGATCATTGAGCTGATCTTCTGGCGCTCCTCGTCAGAAAAAGCGTTCGACTTCGACAGGTTCATCAGGAGACCGATCTTCTGCTTATTGTTGACCAAGTTGATGAGAGAGAGGCCTAGACTGTGTAGCAGCTCACCGACTGGCGTGTACACGTAGACTCCGTTCACCTTCTCGAGGACATCCGAATCTACCAATGCTTTGAGCCTGGAGTAGTATCTCTTCGGCGTGAGACCGAGATCCTTGATCGCCTTGTTTGAGTTGCTTATCCCCTTCGCCGCGAGCATAAATATTTGCATAGTGTCGAGGTTAGCGAATGTGCTGAAAATGTCTATGCACTCTTCAAGGGTCTCCGGAGACGGCTCGTAGAGTGCTTGATCAACGTCTAGAGTGTCCAATTAAGTACCTCGCTTATTACGGAAACTTTCCCATACCGGATTTAAAACCATAATATGTGTTCGGATATAGGTTATTGGAATGGATCTATAATATGGATTATTAATATTGATTATAATATTTTATGGGTTAAAAAAATGTTTAGATATATGTCAATAATATGATGCTGTTGATTCATAATCTATTTATTAACGGGAAAGGGGTGTCTCATTCACGTGAAGATTGGAGGGAATGAATGAAATTGAGTAAGCTCAAGGATCGGAAGGCCATTAGTCCGGTGATCGCAACAGTGATACTCGTTGCCGTCGCAATAACGATCGCAGTGGCCGTCGCCTACTGGATGGGCGGCATCTCAAGTCAGTACACGAAGTTCGAGAAAGTAGAAGTTCAATCAGGTGTTT
>Ga0315282_10006161_pt1 | contig 20167 bp, 21 predicted proteins | sample YL17G07_20_MG_FD_203693 | JGI IMG/M metagenome (GOLD analysis project Ga0315282, IMG submission 203693) | Sediment microbial communities from Yellowstone Lake, YNP, Wyoming, USA - YL17G07_20 | ecosystem: Environmental > Aquatic > Freshwater > Lake > Sediment | place: USA: Wyoming | collected... | reverse complement strand
CCGGAAGGCATGCCTTCAGGGAGAGATTAAAAGATCTGGGATATCGTCTTTCTGAGGCCGACCTGGAGCTCGCCTTCAGACGATTTAAACAACTTGCCGATAAAAAACGGGAGATCTACGATGAGGATATAGAGTCGATCGTCGTGGAGGAGATCCTCCGAATGCCCCGCCGGTTCAAACTCGTCTATATCAATGTGGTTGCCGGAAATGTCACGGTACCCACAGCAACCGTTCAGCTGGAGATAGAGGGTCAACTCATGCAGGAGGCAGGCTTCGGAGACGGGCCTGTCGATGCGACCTTCAAAACGATCAAGAAGATCACGCGGACCAAGTCAAAACTTTTACAATTTACCATTAACGCAATCACCAGTGGAACGGAGGCTCAAGGAGAGGTGACGGTCAAGCTGGAGGAGAAGGGCCAGACCGTGATCGGTCAGGGCGCCGACACAGATGTGATCGTGGCCAGCGCCAAGGCCTATATCAACGCCCTCAATAAGATGGAGTTCAGAAAACAGAAACTGGTGGGAATGTAAGGAAGGAAGTAGGGAACGGTTTTAAACCGTTCCCTACAAGAATTCGTGAATATGAAAACGAAACATCCGATGACGATTACGGAAAAGATCCTCGCAGTTCACGCAGGGAAAAAGAGGGTCTCACCGGGTGAACTTCTCAACGTCCAGATCAATTTAGCCCTCGGCAACGATATCACAGCACCCCTCGCGATCAAAGCATTCAAAGAGATCGGAGCAAAAAAAGTTTTCCATCGCGATCGGGTTGTTCTGGTTCCCGATCACTTCACGCCTGCGAAAGACATTCCCTCCGCAGAACAGTGTAAGATCCTCAGGGAGTTTGCAAAGGCCCAACGACTGACCTACTTTTTTGAAATCGGAGAATGTGGAATTGAGCATGTCCTTCTCCCGGAAAGAGGTCTGGTCCTGCCCGGAGAGGTAGTGATCGGTGCTGACAGTCATACCTGCACCTATGGAGCCCTCGGCGCCTTTTCAACGGGTGTGGGCAGCACCGACCTTGCTGCAGCAATGGCAACGGGCAAGGTCTGGTTTAAGGTCCCCGAGAGCTTAAGACTCATCTACTATGGGAAAATCAATCCATGGGTTTCCGGGAAGGACTTGATCCTTTTTACCATCGGCGATATCGGTGTTGACGGAGCCCTGTATCAGGCCATGGAGTTTGGCGGAGAGGCGATCCAGAACCTTTCCATGGCAAGTCGGTTCACAATGGCCAACATGGCCATCGAAGCCGGAGGAAAGAATGGGATCATTGAGCCGGATGGAATTACGCTTCAGTTCGTCAAACCCAGGGCGAAGAGACCCTATCGAATTTATCGAAGTGATCGAGAAGCACGTTATGCAGAGATAAGAGAATATGATGTCTCAAGAATTTTCCCACAAGTCGCCCTACCCCACATCCCATCGAATGCGAAGGATGTGAGAGAGATTGGAAAGGTCGAGATCGATCAGGTCGTCATTGGCTCCTGCACCAATGGTCATCTCGATGACCTTCGTGTGGCAGCCAGGATCTTAAAGGGAAGAAAAATTGCTCCCTCCCTCAGGCTGATTGTCATTCCTGCCACTCAGGAGATCTACCGCCAGGCTTTGAGAGAAGGACTCTTTGATATCTTTCTTTCGGCAGGCGCCGTCATCAGTCCGCCCACATGCGGTCCTTGTCTCGGAGGGCATATGGGCGTTCTGGCTGGAGGGGAAAGGGCTTTAGCCACCACAAATCGTAATTTTCGGGGAAGGATGGGTCATGCCCGGAGCGAAGTCTACCTCTCCAATCCGGCAGTGGCGGCTGCAAGTGCTGTCCGGGGATGGATCTGCCATCCGGAGGAAGTAATGAGGAAAGGGAGGAGGTCTGAGGATCGCTCTGCTTTCAGCAGAACTCGAGGATAGAGGGAAAAAATTTACCTCAAGCGTAGCGCTCCTCCAACCTCAAGCGAAGCGATCCTTAATCTCGTCTGATGAGGAAGCAGACTGAGGAAGCCTTCGAATCCTTTACCTAACCCCCAGAAAAGAAGGACCCGAAATGATGACGATTGAGGGAAGAGTCTGGAAGTTTGGGTCGGATGTGGATACGGATGCCATCATCCCGGCCCGTTACCTGAATCAATCCGATCCAAAAGTACTTGCAAGACACGCGATGGAGGACGAGCGCCCTGAGTTTACCCAGAAAGTGAAAAAAGGGGACATCCTTTTGGCCGATAAGAATTTTGGTTGCGGCTCATCCCGTGAACATGCACCCCTTGCCTTGAAGGCAGCGGGAATCTCCTGCATTATCGCAAAAAGTTTTGCAAGGATCTTTTACCGGAACGGACTCAACCTCGGGCTTCCTCTCTTAGAATCGACCGAGGCTTCTGAGGCGATCGAGGAAGGGGATCGGGTTCGAGTGAACCTCGCCACCGGTGAAATCTTCGACCTGACTCAAAAGAAGAAGTTTTTCGCAAAACCCATCCCACCATTTATGCAGGAATTAATCAAAGACGGAGGCTTAATCCGTCACCTCAAGAAAAAGGCAATAAAGCGAAAAACGACTTAGACAAGATTGCCATTGCGAGCGCCTACCTGCCCCACCCTCCCGCCCTCCGTCTGCATTGACACACTGCCAAAATCTATATAAGATCGTAGCAATTGTAGAATCAGCTTAAAAATAAATGTTAGAGCACGTGATTCTGGCCAGATGACTATGAAAACCCCGGATCGTCGCAACCGCGCGTTACCGCATCCAGACGACGCTGATATCAAAATCTTCGTGGTTAGCTTGGGTAGGGAATTCCTCGCCGAGGCTCGGCTCGCCGCCGAGCGGGCGAAAGCTGGTGAAAACGCGGCCCCAGGTTTCGGCGGGAGAGGTGCGACCGCGGCTGCAGTGTTGATGGCTGAGGCCGCATGCGAGGCAGTCTTGTCGGAGTACGTAGCGGCGTTCGAGGACCGAAGAGTCATCACGGAGTCAATCACGAGCGAGATCCGCAACGAGCGGGATCACGCACGACAGTGGGCGCTGCTGGTGCGGCAACTGGCCCCACAGTACGCGCTTGGTTCGAGCTCCGAGTATCGAGCATTAAATTGTTTGGTTCATCTGCGCAACGCTCTTGCACACCGGAATGCCACCCACAAGACGGTCGGCACATGGCCGGCCGAGCTCGATCCATGCGTGCGTATGGGAATACTGCCTGTGCTTCGGTACTCCGGCCACCTGGAATGGACCGGCCAAGTCCTCACACCCCCCGTTGCTGAATGGGCGTGCGAGTCAGTTGAAAGGTGGCTCGAAACTGCTAAAGCACTCTTCCCTGACATTTCGGTTTCCGGTATGGATTTGAAGGCCGGATCCAACGGCGCGGAGTGAAAGTCGCAGCTGCTCTAATTGCGACAGTGATAGCCATACCGATTCCATTGATCGCATCATAATAGAATCGAGCTCTAACAATCGCATCAACCTGACGCGGATTAGCCGCGGTAGGTTTTAGGGTTTGATGATTGCCCGCGCAGGTTATGCAAATCGTTAAGTTCGGCCTTAATAATAACTGCGGTAGTGTGACAATTCTGATATAATAACTGTAAGGGCGAATATGGAATTTGAATGGGACTCCAAGAAGGCAACTGAGAATATCCAAAAACACGGAGTCGCATTTCAAGAAGGAGCGACGGTATTTGGAGATCCGCTGGCAATCACATTTGACGACCCGGATCACTCTTTAAGCGAAGACCGGCACATCACCTTCGGGTTGTCACTCCAGAAGCGGCTGATTGTTGTCGCCCATACAGAACGTGGAGACCGAACAAGAATCATAAGTGCGCGTCTAATGGACCGCAAGGAGAGAAAAATCTATGAAGAAGGATAGAGCATCCGATGAACTCCGTCCAGAGTATAGGCGAGAGGATTTAGGTCAGGGGATCCGCGGCAAGTATTTTGAGGCCTACCAAAAAGGTACCAATCTCGTTCTCCTGAGCCCCGATGTGGCAAAGGTTTTCCCTACAGAAGAAGCCGTTAACGAGGCTTTGCGGTCCCTGATAAACATCGCAAAAAAATCGACAGGCCGAACAACGCGCTGAACCGGATCGCCGACAAATCCGGGCTGCTTGTAGTCGCAGCAATATCCAATAGAAAGCAATTGCTATAAAATGAAATCGAAGGCAGTTTGAAAAGAGGGTTAAAAAAACCAGATGAAGATAGATGGCATTATCTGGCTGAGACACATTGCAGACAAACTTGAATTTAAGCATAATGTTACCATGGAGGACGTAGAAGAAACCCTGAATAATAAGCCAAAATTCCGCTTTGTCGAAAAAGGTGAAAGAAAAGGTGAAGATGTTTATATGGCATTGGGCCGAACTGATTCGGGAAGACATTTATCTGTTCTTTTTATTTACAAGAGGACAAAAGAAGTACTTATTTTAAGCGCCAGAGATATGGCAGATAAAGAAAGGAAACAATATGGAAAAAAATAAAGCAAAGGCTCTGCCTCGTTCAAAATCGGTCAAAGAACTTGTAGACTTCTTTGAAACTCATGACATGGGTGATTATTTGGAGAAAATGCCTGAAGCCCATTTTGATGTCAATATTGAAAAACGGAAGCATTTGGTCGCTCTTGAGGAAGATATCGTCGATAAACTTACTGAAATAGCCAAAGCAAAGAAGGTTTCATCGGAGTCGCTAATTAATGCCTGGTTGAAGGATAAAATACGCAGAGCAACCAAGATTCAAAAAGTTGCATGACTGCAATGTCACCGGAGATGGCATTAGCCAGAGGTAATAATTTTTAACTTTTCTTCTCCGGTAGCCGACCAGAATAAAGGCGTCCTTCTCTTTTTCTTCTATCTTTTTCTTCTTGACAACATTCCCTTTTTTCTCTATTTTTAAGCCAGATACAAAGTGGTATCTAAGAACAGGGGTGTTCGGGCAGCACCCCTTTTTTTGTCCCGTCACCCTTCCCTTTTCCTCAGCTGAGGAGAGATGGAGTGAAGGGAAAATTGGGATTTGAGATTTTGTTAAAGTCATTGTATAAAGAGACATTAAAGGGCTGAACGGGAGGGTTTCATGAAGAAAGAGAGGTATAATGTTGCAGTGGTAGGGGCCACCGGTGCGGTGGGAAATGAAATGATTGCTACCCTGGAACAGAGAAACTTTCCGGTAGATGAGCTGAAACTTCTTGCCTCCACGCGGGGCGCAGGCACAAGGTTGGAATTTAAAGGAAAATCTTATTCCGTGGAGGTGTTAGACGAAAACTCCTTTGCCGGAGTGGATGTCGGTCTCTTTTCTGCCGGAGGTTCGGTAAGTGAAAAGTTTGCCCCTATCGCCGGAAAAGCGGGCTGTGTGGTGATCGACAATACCAGTGCCTTCCGGATGGACCCTGAAGTCCCTCTCGTGGTTCCGGAGGTGAACGCCCATGCCATCGCCCAATATTCCAAAAAGAATATTATTGCGAACCCCAACTGTTCAACCATCCAGATGGTGGTCGTGCTCAAGCCCATTCATGATGCCGCCCGGATCAAGAGGGTGGTCGTCTCCACCTACCAGGCGGTCTCCGGTACGGGAAAGAGGGCCATCAAAGAACTTGAGAATCAGGTCCTTGCCATCTACAATCAGCAGGAGGTCAAGAAGGAAGTCTATCCCCATCAGATTGCCTTCAACTGTCTGCCTCACATCGACGTCTTCTTCGACAACGGCTACACCAAAGAGGAGATAAAGATGGTCAATGAGACGAAGAAGATCATGGAGGATAATTCGATCGGTGTGACCGCTACCACGGTGAGAGTCCCCGTCTTCTACGGCCATTCGGAATCGGTCAATATTGAGACAGAAAAAAAATTGAAGTCCGATGAGGTGAGGAAGATTCTCTCAAAGGCTCCAGGCGTCGTGGTCGTGGATAACCCGAAGAAGTTTGAGTATCCTCTGGCCATTCACGCGGCCGGCAAGGATGAAACCTTCGTCGGAAGAATTCGCGAGGATGAATCCATCCCCAACGGCATCAACATGTGGATCGTTGCGGACAACATCCGGAAGGGTGCGGCGCTCAATGCCGTCCAGATCGCTGAAATCCTGATCCAGAAATATCTGTAGAGATTAACTCACCCTCCCCTCTTCTCCATTTTGGGGGAGAGGATAAAGGTGAGGGGCATAAATTGTCAGCGCGGGCTTCCATTGTTTATATGAACATCAATAATCCGCCCCCAATAAATGGGGGCGCTACTTTATCCTAATACAAACAGAAGAGGTGTTGCGATGAAAAGAGATACACTCCTGACGCTTATTTTGATTCTAATCTTCGTGGCCTGGGCATCTCCCGCGTATGTGGCTGAGAAGTCCGCCTATAAGATTGGGGTCAATCTTGAGTTCACCGGACCCTGGGCAGAGGTCACCAAGACTATGAAAAATGCCATGGTGTTGGAGGCGGAGAGGATCAATAGGATGGGCGGCATGGGCGGGCACCCTATCGAACTCATCTTCGAGGATAATGGTTTCGATTTAGGGAGAGCTGCTGCCAATATGACCAAGTTTACGAAGGATAAGGAAATTCTGGCGGTCGTAGGTCCCTTTGAAGATAATTTGCAGGCAACGACCAGGGCGATTGCCGAAAGGGAACAAATCACCAACATGATCATCTGCCCTTCAAATCCCATGGTTCGGGTTTTAAAACAAAAATGGGCCTTTAATATTGCTCAGAGCGATATCATCGTTTCTCAAAAATTGGTCGATTTGTGTCTTGCTAAAAATTATAAAAAGGTCTTGGTTTTCCATGGCGCTTGGCCCTTGGCCCAAAGCCTCGCCGAGAATTTTAAGCGTTTCGGGGAGGCAAAGGGAATGAAGGTAATCATCTCGAAGGAGACTCACAAACCCACTGACATCGACATGACCCCACAGCTCATCAAGCTCAAGCCCGTCATCGAGAAAGAAAAGGTGGATGCCTTCTATGCCTGTACCGCAGGCCCACCGGGTCCTATTGTCTGCAAGAACTTGCGGACCCTTGGAGTAAAGACGCCGATCCTCGGAACCCATGCCTTTGGATTCGGATTTATCATTGCCCTGGGCGGGGAGGCCATGGAAGGAGTTGAGTTCGGTGCTGGAAAACCGGTCGTCCCTGATCAACTCGACGAGAATGATCCCGTTCGACCTGTCATCCTCGATTTTGACAAGCGCATGAGAGAGCGTTACGGCGTGGGGATTGATCAAATCGCCGGTCATGCCCATGACGCCATCTCGCTGATCGAGGACGCCCTGAAGCGATGTCGCGGAAAAGTCACACGAGCCACTTTCAGGGATGCTCTGGAAAATACAAAGGGGTTAAAGAGTTGTCATGGAATTTATAATTACAGCCCTGCGGATCATGACGGCTTGAGCAAAAAGGACATGGTCTTCATTCGAATCGAAGGGGGGAAGTTCAAGAGGATCAAATTCCCCGGATTCGAATAAGAGTTGAAGGCAATAGACGTTCTATGTGAAAATAGGGTGAGCAAGTTATCGAACTGTCTCACCCTTTTTTGTGACCATTAGCAGGTAGCTGAAAAACGGCCATCTGCGGCGTTTCCCTCATCCTCGCCTTGTTAGATGAGCAGCTCGATCATAGAGAGAATGCCTGAGGATATCGGTTTTCAAATGGCTAAAAACCCATCAGGCTTTTATCTAACAGGGCAAGTCATTGCGGCGTACTCCCAAGTACGCCTCATTCCTCAGGATTTCGGGCGCCTTGCATCTGACCATTTTTGAGCAACCTGAAAAAGATTACTTTTTCAGCAGCCTCTTAGACGCCATGAACCTCTGGACATATGTTCCCCAACTCCTTGCCTCTGGTATTACCACAGGGGCTATCTATGCCCTGGTGGCATTAGGATTCGTGACTATCTCCAGGGCTTCCCAGATCATCAATTTTGCCCAAGGGGAGTTTGTCATGTTAGGGGGGATCATCACTTTCTTCCTCCTGAAAGTCGCGAATCTTCCTTACCCCTTCGCCGCCCTCATTGCCATCGCGATCGTTATCCTCATTGGCTTTACGATGCATGTCTCGGTCATCTATCCCCTGCGCAAGGCATCCGTTCTTATCCTCCTCATGGCCACCCTGGGAGCCTCCATCTTTCTCAGCAGCACGAGTGGCCTTGTCTTCGGAACCCTGCCCAAGGCCCTTCCTCCTTTCTCCAGCGGGCAACCTCTCTCCATGGGAGGGATAGCCGTTCTTCCTCAGAGCCTCTGGGTCCTGCTATCCACCTTTGTATTGCTGATCTTTCTCTATCTCCTCTCTCACCGAACCTCATTGGGGAAGGCCATGGAGGCGAGTTCAACGGATCCTTTGGGGGCTGATCTCCTGGGAATATCGAGAAATCTTATGGTCTTTTTAGCCTTCGGAGTGAGCGCAGGAGTCGGTGCCTTTGCCGGAATATTGATCACACCGATATTCTTCACCAGCTATAGCTCCGGAACGATCCTTGGTTTGAAGGGGTTTATCGCAGCTGTCCTGGGAGGCTGGGGAAAGAACAGCGGGGCGATCCTCGGAGGCTTTGTCCTCGGGGTGGTAGAAGCTTTAAGCCTGGTTTTTATCCCTTCGGGGTACAAGGATGCGGTCGCTTTTGTCATCTTATTGCTGATCCTATACTTTCGTCCGAAGGGAATCTTGGGGTCACCTTTTATCGATAGTCGCCGATGGTAAAAGTAACTGTGTCACTATGTCAATAAGGCATTAGCGTACTGTCTCGGAAAATGACTTTAAACATTGTCATTCCGGACTTGATCCGGAATCCAGTCTTTTCAATCTGGATTCCCGCTTCAGCGGGAATGACAGATCTCAGATTATTGTAAAGGTGTTATTCAGACACCACATTATTTAATGAATGACTTAATGACCCAGTGACTTAATGACTAAGAAGATCTGGGAATTGGAGATTGGAATTTTAGATGTGAGCGCTCAGGAAGACATGCCTTCAAGAAATACGAAAGAGTCACAAAAGGAGTTCAGGAAGAGAGACCTCTTTTATCTGGTGCCCCTGTGGTTACTTTCTTTAATCGCACCCGATCCATATCTCTACCATAAAAAGGAGTTTAAAAAGAAGGACCTCTACTATCTCGGCGCAATCTGTCTGGCGCCTCTCATCTGGCCCGATCCGCACTTTCATCATCTCATGGTCTTGGCGGGAATCTACGCCATCTTGGCCTTGGGATTGAGCCTCTTCATGGGTTATGCAGGACAGATCTCTTTGGGTCATGCGGCCTTTTTTGGAATCGGAGCGTATACCACGGCCATCCTCACCACTCGTTATGCTTTCCCAAGCTTTCTGGCCTTTTGGGCTTCGGCTCTTTCTGCCGCTGTGATCGCTTATTTCATCGGGAGGCCCATTCTCAAGCTAAAGGGATACTTCTTGGCTCTGGCCACACTCGGATTCGGAGAAATTTTTCTGGTCATCGTCAGGGAGTCTACGGATCTCACGGGTGGTGTCATTGGGATCTTCAGCATCCCATGGCTCTCCGTGATGGGATTCTCTTTCGATACTTATCTCAAACAGTACTACCTCATCTGGGGAGTGCTCACCGGTCTGTTCATCTTCTCGAAGAACCTGGTTCGTTCTAAAATCGGCCGGGCCCTCTTGGCTGTGGCGGCCAGTGAAGATGCGGCCTCGAGCGTGGGGATCAATGTTCCCCGGATGAAGTTAGAAGTTTTTATCCTGGGCGCGGCCTTTGCCGGATTTGCTGGAAGTCTCTTCGCCTCCGTCATGTCAACAGCCAATCCCGAGGCGTTCAGCCTTGGGTTCACTGTTCTCATCGTCATGATGGTCATTCTGGGCGGGATGGGAAATCTCTACGGTCCCATTGCTGGGGCGATCCTCCTCACTTGGCTGATGGATACTCTGGGCAGATATCAGGAATACAGCCTTCCCATTTACAGCGTCATCTTGATCCTTCTACTCATCTTCTTCCCAGACGGTATCGGAACGCGCTTGAACGTGAGAGTGATTTACCTGATCGGTTATTGGGCGAAAAAGAAGAAGAGGGACGCGGGGAGACTCTAATGTCACTGCTCTCAATCGAAGCAGTTACCAAGGAATATGACGGGATCACGGCTCTTGACCGAGTTTCACTCAGCGTTGCAAGGGGAAGTATCAAGGGACTGATCGGGCCTAATGGAGCCGGCAAGAGCACTCTCTTCCATTTGATCACTGGCGTGGAGAAGCCTGATTCGGGGAAAATCTACTTCAAGGAAAGAGAAATTACCTCCATGGGGTCCCACGAGATATCAGCCCTTGGAATAGGAAGAACTTTTCAAACCCTTCAGATTTGGGGAAACATGACGGCCGTGGAGAACGTCCTGGTCGGGATGAATCAAAGGCTGAAAGGGAATCTCTTTTCCTGCGGACTCTGGCTCCCCTGGATCAGGAGATCGGAAAAAGAAGCCTTGGGGCAAGCAAAGGAGATCCTGAATGCTCTGGGGTTGCTGGGCAAATGGGAATCCATGGCTTCCCAACTTCCTTACGGCAAACAAAAACTCCTGGAATTAGGCCGATCCCTTGCGATGAAACCGGAACTCCTCCTCTTGGATGAACCGGCATCTGGACTGACGCTTACCGAGATACGGCAGCTTTCGGAGCAGATCTCAAAGATCAACCAAGAGGGGGTTACGGTTTTTGTCGTGGAACATCACATGGGGATGGTGATGGAGATCGCCGGCGAGGTCGCTGTCCTGCACAATGGCAAGCTCATCGCTGAAGGAACGCCCGAAAATATAAAAAGAAATCCGGAGGTCATCGAGGCTTATTTGCCGAGGCGTCGCCAGAACTGAGGGCATCTGGAGTTGAATAAATACGAATGTTGAAATCCGAAACAATTTTTAGCGGCTATCAGGATATCAGATGATCAGTTAGTGGGTATCAGGATCTCAGGACATCAGGACAAAAACTTTTATTGCTTTTCCTGATATCCTGGTCTCTGGTATCCCCTGCTTAAGGCAGGTCCTGATTGCCTGGTCGCCTGATAGCCAAAAAGAGCCTGATGCTTAAAATAAAAAAACTGACCGTCCAATATGGACCTCTGCCCGCGTTATATGAAGTCTCCCTCGAGATAAAGAAGGGAGAGGTCGTCTCCCTTTTGGGGCCAAATGGGGCCGGAAAGACCACCCTCCTCCTCACCCTCTCTGGAATTTTGAAGACCACGGAGGGAAGGATTATTTTCGAAGAGGAAGATATCACGAACCTCAATCCCCATAAGATTGTCTCCAGAGGAATCGGGCACGTTCCTCAAGGACGCCATATCTTCCCCACCCTTTCCGTCATCGATAATCTCGTCATGGGCGCCTACCTCTACAGAAAGCAAAAGAGGGAGATGAAAAAAGATTTGGACCGGATCTATCAGCTTCTTCCTGTCCTTAAAGGGAGAAGTCATCAAAGAGCCGGGACCCTGAGTGGAGGCGAGCAACAGATGCTCTCCATCGGAAGGGCCCTGATGGGGCGTCCTAAGCTCCTCCTGCTGGATGAACCTTCCTTAGGGTTAGCTCCTCGTCTGATGAGCGAAGTCTTCACCACCTTTAAGGAAATGAACCAGAAGGGTCTCACTCTTTTTATTGTGGAGCAAGAGATCGAGCTCTCTCTCAATATCTCGTCGCGCGGATATCTCCTGAGAAATGGTCGCGTGATCAAAGAGGGATTGGCATCGATACTTCTGGAGAGCCGGGAACTCACGACCTCTTTGGGAGCCTATCTCCCCAATCCGACCTCTCTTCTACCGGAAGAAGACCGAAACAGAGAAGGATTCAAATGAAAAGGCGTTCAAACAGAAACGGATCTTGACTACCGACTTCAAGTTGAATTTGGTATAATTTATTTAGTCTCTATTTCCATTAGTTTTTGATGTTCAGATAAAAAGGAGGAGGGCTTATCGTGCTGGATAGGTTGTGGGGTGTGATCTCTCTGTCGATCTTAGCTCCGGTCTTCTTTTTCGCTCCTGGAATTGCCGCCGCCGAAAAGAAGATCATCATTGGAGGGGTTGAAGACGTCATTCTCCTGCCCTGGGGGATAAAACTTCCCGCACGCATCGATACCGGAGCAGCCAAATCATCGCTCGATGCGCGCGAAATCAAAGTGCAGGATGATATGGTTCAATTCAAGTTGCCCGAAAAATGGGGGGGATTGCGGGTGCGCCTGCCGATCGTCGAGTGGCGACATGTTCGAACCCCCGAGGGACGCGAACGGAGACCCCTCGTGGAGGTGGAAATCTGTTTCGGTTCCAAGCGAATCCGCACCTTGGTGAACCTCGCTGACCGCTCGACGGTCAAATACCCGCTGATTCTGGGCCGTAATTTCCTCAAGGAAGACTTTATCGTGGATGTGAAGCGACGGAGGACTGCCCCTCCGAGTTGTCCGGATACTCCCTGAACGCGGAAGTTCAGGGTTTCGCTTACCCTTTTTCGTAAAAAAAATTGATTCTACTTGCCGAAGAAGGTTTAACCATCTTATAAAGTGAAGAAGATGGGGAGCGAGCAAAAGCGATTCAAATTGCACCCTATGCCCCGATCAGCGGGCCTAATATTCCTCTTCATGTTGATCATCCTTTTTCCCTCAGGAAAGGGCGAAGCCGAAGGGAAGATCACGATCGGCGAAGTGGAGGAAGTGATCCTGATGCCGTGGGGTGTGAGATTGCCGGCACGGATTGATACCGGAGCGGCCACGTCCTCTCTTGATGCGAGGGAACTCAAAATTAAGAACAACATGGCCCAGTTCAAGTTGCCTAAACGGTATGGCGGCCAGGAGTTCCATCTACCGGTGAGAGAGTGGCAGTATATTCGAAGTGCTGATTTCAAGGAAAAAAGACCCGTCGTGGAGATCACCTTTTGCATGGGTCCCAAGGTACTTCGCGTCGACGTCAACCTTAATGACCGCTCTATGGTCAAGTATCCATTAATTTTGGGACGAAATGCCCTGAAGGATAACTTTATCGTTGACTGCGAGCGCGCCCACTGCCTGCCTCCAAGCTGCCCAGAGGGGGTTTCAAAATGAAGCGCCCCACACTCTTACTGGCGGTGGCGCTCCTCATTCTCTCCTTCGCTCTTATCAGCTACCGCATCATCTGGCTGAAATACCCGATTCTCCCCGCAGCCCCGGAACGGGTGTGGCATCTCTCCATGGATGCCCATGTGAATGGTGGAGAAAAAGAAACTACCGTGATGATCGGTCTTCCTTCCACACATCGAGGGCAACTGATTGCCGAGGAACGCATTCGCTCTGGAACAACCAGCTTCAATCTCCTTCGTGAAGGACCAAATCAGATTGGCGTCTGGTCAGGGCCGATCAGCCCGGAAGGTGAGACCATCGGATACAGTGCAACCATCAAAGTCCGGCCTCAAAAGTCCGTTAAAAATAAAATGCCAAGGCTCGAACCTTACCCGTCAAGGGTCGGGAAGGAAGAGCAGGAATTGGTGAGGCGTCTGGTAAGAAAATGGGATCCCCTCCCGCCATCTGATCGACTTCGAAGAATGGCTGCGGCGATGAAGGGTTTTTGGGGAGCCCCGCTTCCGAACGATGAAGACCTCAGTGAATGGTCAGCTTTTCAGGAGAGACACGGCCAACTGGAGGCATTCCTTTTGCTACTCCGAGCGGGTGATCTGCCTGCTCGGGCAGTTGAGGGTTTACAACTCGCTGACAGTATCGCAAATTCGACCCTGACCTGGATCGAGGTATGGACCGGCCAGGAGTGGGAGCACCTCCAACCGGAGAAAGGGGAAATTTATCAAAAACCCGCGCCATTTCTCCCGCTGACAACTGGATTGCCCGTCGTTCGCGTTGTCAACGGCGAGCTATCGGAGATCCGCTGGACATTGAACCGTTTGATCATTAGCCAATGGCGGATGCAGTTTGAGCGTATTATGAGTTCAAATCGGTTCCTCGACCGCTGGTCGCTGTTTCGCCTGCCCGCCGATTTCCAAGGAACCTTCCGAATCCTGACTCTGGTTCCGATTGGCGCTTTGATGATATGCCTCTTGCGCAACATCATTGGCTTCCCAACATTTGGGGTCTTTTTGCCGGTTCTCATGGCCCTCGCCTTTCGAAATACTGGCCTCGCCTACGGACTCGGGATCTTTTGGGGTGTCGTTCTCTTCGGATATGTGGTCCGCCGCCAGATAGACAAACTCCGTCTTCTCCTTGTCCCGCGGCTATCCGTGATCCTGACACTCGTCATCCTCTGTATTATTTTCTTCGCCCTGCTCGGGAATAAACTCGGCCTCCGGGAATTCATGGCCGTTGGATTACTCCCTTTCGTCATTCTCACGATGACCATCGAGCGTTTCTTCGTCATCGTGGAGGAGGCTGGCGCCCGGGAAGCGCTCTGGACAGCAGTGGGAAGCGCCGGAGTTGCCGTGATCACCTACAAGATTCTTCAATTGGAACCCCTTCAACTCACCTTCTTCGTCTATCCGGAACTCCTTTTTGTCATCGCCGCGATTCAGGTGCTCCTGGGCCGCTACACCGGCTATCGGCTTTTGGAGCTCTTTCGCTTCCGGGGATTTTGGAGCTCATCATGATTTTAAAAGCCGTCCGCTGGCTCAGAGAAATCGGGGTGCTCGGGATGAACCGCCGGAATGCCGAATACATCATGCGTTTCAACCCTCGGTCCTTTTTTCCGCTTGTGGACGACAAGCTCAAGACAAAGCAACTGGCGAAAGCGCATCAAATCCCGACTCCGCCTTTGTATCACGTGATCGAGCATCACGGGGATATCGGCGAGCTCGAGGAGTTGGTGAGGGACCATCAGGAGTTCGTCATCAAACCCGCCCGGGGTGCGGGCGGCAGCGGAATCATCCTTATCTCAGACCATTCGGCAGAAGGTTTCGCCAAGCAAAACGGCGAGGTCATCCCGTTCAAGGACCTCTCTTACCACATCTCTGATATCCTCTCCGGAATCTACTCCCTTGAGGGGCTCGAGGATCGGGCCTTCATCGAAGCACTTGTCCATCCCAATGCCGTCTTTGACGCCATCACCTATCTTGGTGTACCCGACATCAGAATCATCGTCTATCGCGGCGTGCCTGTGATGAGCATGGTTCGCCTGCCAACCCGAGCCTCCGATGGCAAGGCCAATCTTCATCGCGGGGCGATCGGAGTTGGAATCGACATGGGCGAAGGGACGACGCTGAAAGGCGTCCATCATTCCAGAGTCGTGACTCACCATCCCGACACGAATAAGCCCGTGACAGGGATACAGGTGCCTCACTGGGAGAACATGCTCCTCATCGCAGCAAGAACGGGCGATATGACCGGCCTTGACTACCTCGGAGTGGATCTGGTGATCGACCGGGAGCGAGGCCCGCTGCTTCTCGAACTGAATGCACGACCAGGACTCCAAATCCAGATTGCAAACCAGGCGGGGCTTCTGAATCGCTTCGACCTCATCGACAAGGCGCCTCCTGAAGTTTTCTCGACACCCGAGATAAGGGTCGCCTGGGCACTCGACACATTCTCCGCTCGCACTGCGAACTGACGAGCCCAGGCTATTGGACCGAGGTTTCTTCAGCCGGATGGAGCCTGACGGGCAAAGCGGTGGTACCTCCATTGAAATACCCTCCTACGCACCTTGGTGCTGTAACGCTTCGACGCGCAAGCGCCAAGGCCTCGGAAGGTTATCCACCGGTGGCGAAATCCACCGAAGCATCAAGCTTTGAGCACATGAATAATTTAGCTACCTTTCTCGTTCATCCATGGCAGAGCCCGTGCCTGCACGCCGAAGTGCGTTTCGGCACGCAGGCGTGGTCTTCTGCGTAGGTGGATAAATGAGGACCTTCCCGTCCCACCGGGCAAAGACAGTCATCCGATGAAGTTGAAGATGGGTTGCGCTGAGGATATGAGCTACCTTTATTCCCCTCACTTCGAGGGCATCGGAGATCAGGGAACGATGACACCGCCAGGGCAATGCCTCGGCGCACATCAATGCAACCCGCTTGCTTTGTGCGAGCTTTGCCAACTCACCTAAGTGATTCTCGAACTCAGCGGTTCTCATGTAGTCAGCGAAACCCCTGAAGGAAGCGTTCCGCCAACCCAGGTTTATCGAATCGGGCTGCGGCCGGCGAAGCCCTCCAAGTCCTGGCATATGGAGGTATCCGATGCCGGCAGCCTTAAGGTCATCGGGCAGCGTGTCACGATTAAACTGAGGGTTGTGGCGTGAACGTGGCAAGGTGCGTACGTCGATGACTTGCTTCACGTCATAAATCTGCAGGAGGTGGATGAACGTCTCCAGGGTGCGTGTGGAGTGCCCGATGGTCACCACGGCGCACCCCGTTTTTTCGGAATGATCCCTCGTCATCACACCCTATTTTTTGGGAGTTCCCGCCGCAGGAGTCTTTCCCTTCAGGGACCTAATGTAGGCAATGATGTCCGCCATTTCAGCGGACTTTGGATCGATCCCCTTGCCTTTCAGCGCATTCTTGATGCATAAGTTGACCTGCTTCTCAAGGTCTTTCCTGTCGGCAGCCTTCTCCAACCCTTTTCCATCGGGATGGCATGAGTTGCAAGACGTCCCGGTGGTACCTCCACCCAACTTTGGATCGTTAAAAAGAGCCTTCCCTCTCCCGACATTTCCTGCCGCGATCGCTAAAGAGAAGATAAGGCTCAACGAGATCACTGCAAACATTGCTATTTTCAAAGCCTTCATTCTGTTTCACCTCCTCCCTGAGTTAGTACTGAGGGCATGAGATAGTTTACATGGGGAACCGCCAGGGGTCGTCATTGCGAGACCGAAGCCCTGCACCTCACGGTGTTCAGGGCGAAGGGCATGGCAATCTCGCTTTGCGATTGCGGAGCCTGTTCCGAGCAGAGCGAAGAATCTCCGGGTTTGCTTCGGCCTCGCCTCGCAACCGTTGCACTCCTCGCAATGACCCACTGGGTTAGTGCAAACTATAAGATGCTCTGCTTAATAATAGATTCATTTTCTCATTGGAACCTTTCTTTTTCAATCTTTTTTTTCAAAGACATGGGCCAATATAAAAAGAGAAAGGCAACTGTCTCGGCCCATCTCAAAAATTTTACATCTCTCTTTAGAGGAAATCACAAGAAATCAAATGGTTGGGTAAAATTGACACTTCACATTTTTGAATATTATAATGTCCAGTTAAAGAGCTTGCATGTACGAAAAGCGGACCTACCGAAATTTGGTGAAAACCGATGACCTCATCAAGTTTGAAGTCATTGTTAAAGAAACCGATCTCCTCGTCCGGGCGGAGAGAGACCTTTCCAAAGAGACCAGAGAATCAGTATTAAAATACCGTCACCAACTCGAAACCTACATCGGCATGAACCCTCGGTTCCAACAAAGCCTTGTCCCTCTCGCGGACGACCCCCATGCTCCGGAAATTGTTCGGGAGATGATTCGAACTTCCCAATTGGCCCGTGTCGGTCCGATGGCTGCTGTGGCTGGAGCCATGGCCGAAATGGTCTCAAGGGACCTCCTCAAACTCTCGAAAGAGGTGATCGTCGAAAATGGGGGGGATATCTACCTCGCAACTTCCAAGGAGCGGACCATCGGGATCTATGCAGGCAATTCTGCTCTCAGTTTAAAAATAGGGATAGTGATCTCACCCGAAGAGACACCTCTCGGCGTCTGCACCTCTTCAGGAACGGTTGGCCCTTCTCTCAGCCTTGGGAAAGCGAATGCCGTCTGCCTTCTTTCCAGATCCGCAGCCCTTGCGGATGCAGCAGCCACGGCCGTCGGTAATGTCGTCAAAGAGAAAAAAGATATCGAATTGGGTCTTGAAACGGGAAGGGAAATCGAAGGCGTTTTAGGAACGCTCATCATCGTCGAGGAAAAGATGGGTGTCTGGGGAAATATCAAGCTAATTCAACTTTGATGGTCGGGACAGGAATGTCCCGCCTATCTTGTTCAGACGGAGAGAGACCAATCACGATAGACGGGCTTTTCTAACCCATTAAAAAAAGATTATTAAATAATGACAACCATTTCTATTGCCACACTTGGCTGCAAAGTAAATCAGTTTGAATCTGAAGCTCTGATGGATGCCCTGGAACAGAGAGGGTATACCCTCGTTCCCTTTGAAGAAGGGGCGGACATTACGATCATCAATACCTGTACCGTCACCCATCGAGCCGATTTTCAATCGAGGCAGATGGTCCGAAGAGCCTCCCGACACAATTCGGAGTCTTTGATCATTGTAACCGGATGTTACCCACAGGTGGAGCCGGATGCCTTCTTAAAGATGAAAGGCGTGCACTATCTTTTGGGTAATGGAGAAAAGAGCCAGATCCCTGACCTTCTTCCCTCGATGCAGAAAGGTGAATTTCCAACGGTTCAAGTGGGTGATATCCAGAAGGAGGAGCACTTTTCAGAAACCCCTCTTCATTCTTTTCATCACCACACCCGTGCCTTTCTAAAAATTCAGGATGGCTGCAATGCCGGTTGTTCTTATTGCATCGTTCCCCGTGCCAGGGGCCGATCGAGAAGTCTCCCACCGGAAAGGGTGATTGAAAATGTAAAGGTATTCAAAGAGAGGGGATTTAAGGAAGTCGTTCTCACCGGCATCCACCTGGGCGCCTACGGACTTGACCTCGATCCTCCCTTTCCTCTCGCGAAACTCATCAAACAACTGGAAAAAGAGGAGACCCCTGACCGAATTCGGCTCACTTCGATTGAGCCCGGTGATTTTTCTCCAGAGCTTATCTCCACTCTCTCAGAGTCAAATAAGGTCTGTCCTCACCTTCACATTCCCATCCAAAGCGGAGACGATGAGATACTGAAAAAGATGAATAGAGACTATGACCGGTCCTTCCTCTCCGATCTCGTCCAGGAACTTTATGTGAGGATTCCAAAACTCTGTATCGGCGCGGATGTAATTGTAGGATTTCCAGGGGAAACAGAAGAAAAATTCAAATCCACCTATCGACTGGTTGAATCCATGCCCTTTTCTTATCTCCACGTCTTCCCTTTTTCCAGGAGAAAGGGCACCCCTGCATTCCAATTTCCTCAACAGGTGGATGAAAAAGAGATCAAGAAAAGGGCTGAGAGGATGAGGGAGTTGGGTCAGCAGAAGCGCCAGGCATTCTACCGCCAGTTTCTCAACCAAGAGCTGAGCGTCCTGGTAGAAGACCGTAAAGAAGAAACCGGGAGGTGGAAAGGTCTTTCCCGGAACTACGTCCCTGTTCTGCTCGCAGATCAAAACAGGATCAAAAAAGATCGGGATTGGGTCAATCAAGAATGGACCGTCACGGTGACGGAATTGGCCGAAAAGGGCGTGGTCGGAAACGTTTCGGAGAACGCTATGGACGATGGGAGGTTGACATCTTTAAAAGAATTCGAAGAGCGTCTGGGTCATCAATTCAAACAGCTCAAATGGCTCGATCAGGCCCTCACGCATAAATCTTTTGTGTACGAAACCAATCGTTCAGAAAAAACAGCCAATGAGGTCTTAGAATTTCTCGGAGATTCGGTTCTCGGTCTTGCGGTCAGCTACCTCCTTCTCCAAAGATTCCCCGAGGCCCAGGAAGGAACACTCTCCATGATGAGGTCGCAATTAGTCAAAAGGAGTTCTCTCGCATCTCTCTCTAAAGAACTTCGAATAGAAGGCTATCTCCTCCTCGGAAAAAGCCAACAGGCAAACGGGGCGATGGAATCCTCTATCCTGGGCAACGTTTATGAAGCCTTGATCGGGGCCATCTTCATGGATTCAGGATTCAATCGGGCTTTAGAGATTATTGAACGGCATTTCGAACCCTATCTCGAAATGAAAACGTCACCCGTCCTATCCGACGATTTCAAAAGCCTTCTGCAAATATATTCCCAACAGAACCATGGAGTGTCTCCTCAGTATCGAGTGTTGAATGAGTCCGGACCGGATCATGATAAATGGTTCCAGGCATCCGTCACCATCAAGGGCGAAGTGAAAGGATTGGGACGGGGAAAAAGCAAGAAAGAGGCAGAACAAGACGCTGCCAAAAATGCGTTGGAAGAATCGCGGGTTGCAGATCGCAAATCGCAAATTGAAAAATCTGAAATCTAAAGTTCCAAATTTGAACGTCTCTTTAAAAACCCTATCTTGTCACCCTGAACCATGCCCTGAATTAAGTTCAGGGTCTGCGATTTCAGGGTCTCGTAAGTCGTCGATTTTGTGAGATGCTGAACCGAGTTCAGACCTTATGATTGAAAAAGAATGGCAAGTCTCGGAATTTCGGCTATAGTAGAGTTT